>Ga0163199_1000506_pt1 | contig 24639 bp, 20 predicted proteins | sample PL_2010_150m_FD_113537 | JGI IMG/M metagenome (GOLD analysis project Ga0163199, IMG submission 113537) | Freshwater microbial communities from Powell Lake, British Columbia, Canada to study Microbial Dark Matter (Phase II) - PL_2010_150m | ecosystem: Environmental > Aquatic > Freshwater > Lake ...
AGGAGAAACACCCCCACGGGCGTGGGGAAGACACTGACTAAGTAAGTCAGAAATTAGATCGTTAAGAAACACCCCCACGGGCGTGGGGAAGACCTTCACTTTCAAAACCATCGTTATCCGACTGTAGAAACACCCCCACGGGCGTGGGGAAGACCGGCACAATGGATAGGCCATCCATCTTCATCAAGAAACACCCCCACGGGCGTGGGGAAGACATCGCTAAAGCAATAATCGCGATATTTTTTATGGAAACACCCCCACGGGCGTGGGGAAGACGCTGGGACGGCCACACAACATTAGTCAGTAACGGAAACACCCCCACGGGCGTGGGGAAGACTTTTGTTTAAAGTTCAGTGTGGGCGCGCGTTAAGAAACACCCCCACGGGCGTGGGGAAGACTCCAGGTAATGCCGGAATCCGTTGAGGTATAGAGAAACACCCCCACGGGCGTGGGGAAGACTCCAGGTAATGCCGGAATCCGTTGAGGTATAGAGAAACACCCCCACGGGCGTGGGGAAGACCCATGTGGCAACGCATCATGGTTAAAGCGGCAGGAAACACCCCCACGGGCGTGGGGAAGACGCAGTCTCTATGCAATTGTTTATCGTTGCAGGAGAAACACCCCCACGGGCGTGGGGAAGACTGCCGGGCAATAGCGACTATGGTGCCTTTTGTGGAAACACCCCCACGGGCGTGGGGAAGACTGGCTTCTTTTTCAACGTACTCAAGTAAATCCAGAAACACCCCCACGGGCGTGGGGAAGACTGTTACGAGATCAGGGATTACGCCACCAAAGTAGAAACACCCCCACGGGCGTGGGGAAGACGCAAGGTTGGTTTAGCCGTTTCTGTTGCCGGTAGAAACACCCCCACGGGCGTGGGGAAGACGCCCAACCGCGTGATTTATCAATATAAGTATGAGAAACACCCCCACGGGCGTGGGGAAGACACTCCACTGGTTGCAGTGGCTGTAACCATAGGGGAAACACCCCCACGGGCGTGGGGAAGACACGCCATATCGCAAAGCGGAGCGGCAATCGACAGAAACACCCCCACGGGCGTGGGGAAGACGTGATGGCTGCTGCAAAGTGATAGCATGGCAAGGAAACACCCCCACGGGCGTGGGGAAGACTGCAACATTTAGTGGTGAAAAATAATTTAACCACTAAATATGGTAAAAATATGGTTACTCTGCAAACGATTAGCGTTCAAAATGGCGCTTTTCCATGTGGTTTTTCTATATTTTCAGAGAGGGCATGTGACAATTCTGCGGTTACTTTGTTGACATTATAAAAATCATCTTTCTCCAAAACCAGCTGTAAACCTGAAATATCGATCATACTCCTTCTGGTATCACCGATCCCTTGTATCTCATAGCCTGGAGTTTGGTTGGTGCGACGAAAAATCATCACGCCGCTATCAATCGGGCAATGTTGGTAAAGGTATTCAATCACTTTTTTAGCAACTGAATCCTTCACGCCAGATACAAACACATTTGGACGCGGCTCAACAAACCACAATTTCATCCGACCCCTCACTGCGGGTGGCAGGTCATTCGCTATCACGACTAACACGACTTTTTACTCCCAAAACTTCTTCAATATCGCTGCCAATATTCGTCAGCAAATCCGTTTCTATGACCCGTTTTCTAAAGGCATTTGCCACTTTATGTTTGTTATATTGCCCGCCCATTTCTAGGGTCAACGCAAACGCCAAATCGATACACAACTGTTCTTTATACAAATCAGCCAAATCATAAATAAAGGGTAATGGGCTTCCTGAGTGGACAAAACCAATATGCGGCGAGTACCCCATAGCGTGGACAGCCGAGGTTAAAATACCATACAGAGCCGAATTGGTGGATGTTAATATCTGATTGGTTATATCACCCATCTCAAATTTTCCCGGCAAATAACTTCGGCCTTTCCAACCCACTTTATAGTGCTGGGCTTTTTGTTCATACAATTCACGGACACGATAGCCTTCCATGCCCATCATTTCTTTCAAGGTCTTTCCCGTTAGTTCAGCTTTTGGGAAGCGCTTGGCAAACATGCGCCGCGCCACGTCTACGGATTTTTTTTCATCACAGGCTATTAGCATCTGTTTTTTCAGATTGCGCGTGTTGCTGGTGGGCGTGACGCCGGCTGCGTAAAACAATAGGGAATCTTCCCCGACCCAACACACTGAACAATTCGCAGCCGCCGTGACTTTAACCGCCTCATGGGTGACTGTCGTGCCAGGGCCTAACAATAAGCAGTTAATCGTCGCAATGGGCAAGCGGACCACATTACCATCGCAATCAATCCATTTAACCGAGCTGTCATCAATTTCCAAACGTCCACGCTCCAAGTAAATAAAAGGGTATTTGTCTTTTATTTGGGGCAAGGTGTCGCGGGTAACTTTGATAATTAAACGGGTGATGTCATTCTTTTCTTCCGCCATAAAATTCCCCTAAAATAGTTATTATTACCCTTGCAAACATCAGAGGAATACCGTCTTGTTAAAGAGCATGGGCATTTAAGCGCTTATTACGGTTACTCGGCGGTCACGATACAGCTTGTGTTCGCCGAATTGCAGCGGCACGTCATTCAAAACCAATGCTTCACCTTCATGTTCACCGTCTTGCACACAAAAGTCCTGTAATAAGTGTTTTTCCTCTGCAATAGCCAATGCACCCTCAATAGCTAACGTTTCGGTATCGAATAGACCGCGATAAATAAAATCGGTCGGCACACAGGCTTTACGCCCCAAATATAAATCCCAAACCGGATTTTGTAGGGCATCGGCTAGTGTTTGAGTTTTGTTGTCAGGTGTTTCCAAAATCACGGCAAAATAAGCGTCTTGCAGGTAATAGCGGTAGGTCATTTTGGTTCCGCCACCCACGGCTTTTTTACCTTCGGCGGTCTTGGGGATCAGCAAGGTTGCCCACGGATCGCTGTCATCGTAGCCGCTGCCGACCATATGGAAATCACGCAATAGCGGCTCAGGTTCAACTTTAATGGTTTCGCCGCCGGCATTTAAACGGCTGCGCACAAACGACAAGACTGTTTGCTTGAGCGGCGCGAACTCTGCCAACAGTTCGGTCTGTTCCCCACCCTCTCCCAACGCGCAACAGACTAGCCCCAACACCCCCGATTTGGTGGGGAAGTTGAGCGTGTCGCGCCGCCCGAATTTGGAATCATGTCCCCACGATTGCAGTGGAGCTTGTAACCACAGCAATAAATGACGGGTTGCCATGTTAAACCTCAACGTGAGTTTTTATGTCTGCGATCAATTGGCCAATGCTGTAATTTTCGTCTTCACCGTAGGTATAGTCGCCAAGCTTGCCAAACAGTGGGTCATGCAGCTTTTCTTTGGTGGCCAGATAGATTTTTAACGCTTGGATGCTTGGTTGTAAAAAGCCCCCGTCTTTGGCTTTTACAGCGGTTTCAAACGGCACTTGCAAACGTTGGCCTTTACGCACCAACACTTTGGCGAATTCCCATGGCGACGCACCGGACATGGTGGTTTGCCGAGCATTGGGCACGGCAACAAACAAGGCCTTGGTGAATGCTTCCACCGCTTCGGGCATACTTATACTTTGTCCGGCTAGTGAGTGATAAAGCTGGCCTAAATCCAAACTAATGTAACGGTAATAAGTGGCAGAGTTGAATTCCAGGCTGCCCATGTGTCCAGCTCCTTGGTCAGTTTGTAAGTCATCAACAGCAGTGAAAAACTCCACTTCGGAACTGACCTTGTGGGTGGAAATGGCGTGGGCGAACGAGGCGGCCGCTTCAACGTTCAATTCGGCGGCTTGCGCCACCATGCGGCCAAACAGCACAATATCCAGCGCATCGACCGCTTCGTTAACATTGCCAATTAAAGCCGCCATTTCTTTAGCTTGTTTTTTGGCGTCTTTTTGGGTGATGACTTTGTCAGGATTAAAGCCTTCTTTTGCGAACGCTTCGGCAAGCATATTGATTTCTTTGGGGCTTAAAAACAATAAGGTGTCTGTTTTTTCTTGAGGGGTATCCGTTACGGTTTCTTCAAGAACTTCAGTTTCCTTCCCTTTTTTGGGCTTCTTTTCCTCTTTTTTCTTGATAAAAATGTGTTCTATTTTGTCCCCACACGCTTTTGCCTGTTCGGTATCCGCGCCTTTGTCGCGGCAGACGGAAGCGATCATTTCCGAGATCAGTTTGGTTCTTGCCCCGTGAGTAATGCCTAATTCGTGCATAGCTAAACGTACCTGACGTTTCCAGCACTGCGAACTGACACGGGCGCGGGTTGTGCCGCCGACTGAGCACGATTTTGGCGATCCAACATCGTCCCGGTTCAAACAAGTGACTGGAAAAGACTGCAAAATATGAAACTCAATAATGCGAGATTGAAATGGATTTGTATTCATAAGTTATTCTTTAGGTTAAATGAAAGTAAAAACACCCCACGGGCGTGGGGAATAAGCCATTGGGCTGCGGACTGTTGCAGATCGTGCCAGAAACACTCCCACGGGCGTGGGGAAAATAAAAACTTAACAAGGGATAATCTGCAAAAGCCCACAGCCAAAAGCCCGTCCGCGCCCGATGCCATTTTGAAAACTTTGCACAAATTTGGCTTTATCCGTTACTGTCAAGCGCCCGATGAGCTTGGCTTGCCCTTGGGTGATCGTTTGCCCATTTTTTTCAAATTGCTTAACGGTAATATTAACGACTTCAAGATGTTCTTGGCTTACAGCAAAACCCCATTGCGGGGCCTTTTCAATAAACCACGCGGCGATGTCTTCGCGTTTTCGCAAGGCGACAATTTTACCGCTGACCTTTTTGCCTGTTTCGTTGCGGTTAAGTTTTTCGCGTTTGCTTGGATTCACTACGACTTCAAAGCGGTAATGAGGATGATCCAAAAAACTATCGGTAATTTTTTTAATGCACAATTCGCCGTGTTCAGTAGGGTTCGGCGCACGATTGGACAGCATTAATATTTTTCGTCCGTGAAAATCACCGCCTTTATCGGCATATAAAATGCCGCTAGGTACGCTTTTTTGTTTTTCTTCGTTGCTGCGGATGTCATCAAACAGGTTATAAACAATGCGGTGCAAAGAGTAGGCATCGGTAATTTTTAAGGCTTTCACATCAGATCGGGTTAAATGCAGTACGCTGGCAATCATCATGCGTCTACCTCAGCGCTTGAATGATGCCGATAAAAGTTTTGCGCCCAGCATGATTTTATCCGTTGTTGCTGGTCATCGAAGTGAAAGCCGCGTAAATCTTGCAATAGCGAGGCATAGTCCAAGTGAATGCTTGCTTTTGCGTCAATCAAGCTTAATAAGGGGCGTAGCACACGGCATACGCCATCGATGGAATCACAGGCCAATAAACGGCGTAATTTAGCTTTGGCCTGATCGTTGTTATTGCCGTCTTCGTAGCAGCGGGCTATGGCTTCGCCGATCCGCACTGAGCCATTTTGGGCGGCTTTTGCTTTTGCAATTGCACTGGCGATAGTGGCGTAAGGTAAGCGTTCGTAATCTTTGTCGATGTCGATAAAACGGGCGAGATATTCCCAGCATTGATATTCAGTGGCTGGATTGTCGGCACGTTTAAAGGCAGCGGCAACCCCGTTGTCTTTTTGGGTTAAATCTATAACAAATTTAACAAACTGTTCGCTTTTATTCGGTTGGGTTATTTCGCTCATGCTTTTACCTGTTCCGGTTGGTTTACATCTTTCAAATATTTGCCTAGATTGGGGGTATTTGCCGCCCAAGCATTTAATTGCCGTGCTGTATTGTTGGGGCAAAAGCTGTCATAGGCTTTTTGGGCAAACTGAGCGAATGTTTTACGCATGGCCTTGGCTTGGTTGAAGTCAGCACAGACATTCACTAACGCTTGAAACTGACGCTCACACAGTTGCCAATATAAATTACTTGCCATTGCCGCTTGGTTTTTGCCGTCTGCTTTTTGGCTTTTGAAGTAATTGAGGGTTGAGCTATAAACAATTTTGGAGAGTTGGTCTAGTTCAGCCATTTCGAGCTGCAAATGGGTGAACCATAGCTCCCCAAATTCTTCTTGGGGCAACATCAGCACGGATTCGACAAAATCGTCACTGCCTGATGCGTATTGTTCCCCCGCATTGCTGCTGACCCGTAAACCACCTGACCAAATACCCAGCGTGTCGGTTCTGTCACGAGCGCGGCCTAAACCTAAGCGCAATCCGTAACAATCAAATCCTTGGTTGCCATTTTGTGAGATAAAGCCCAACAGGGCGGTCAAGAAACGCCACGGCCTTTTTTCCGGATCAACCCAAATCACCTTAGGTTCTTTGCCGGAAAAATTGGCCGATACGCTCGGATCAACCAACTTTTCTTTATAACTGAAATGAGCAATGCCCTCTGAATAGTGCAGGCCTGTTTCGGCTAGCAAACAATATCGTGACAACGGCACTAAACGTCCCATCAAGCTGTTTTGCAAGTTTTTAGCTGTTTCGCAATCTTCGCCGTCTGGCATTCTTTCCCAAGGCGCAACGCCTAAGCCGTTAGCATAAGGTAGATTTTGAATTTGATCTTGACTAAAAAGATTGAGCCACAAGGTTTGCCACAGCATTCCACCGAGCAAAAAATTATGCATAAAGCCCATATAACCCACGGAACTTCCAGGCTTCCCCGTTGCTGGCTTGCCCTTGTTATTGGCTTTGCCTGTGTAACCCGCCGACAAAATAACGCTGTTGTCGGTTTTTTTACCACCCAGACCAAAACCCATCAGTACCACGATTAGTACGGCCTTTTCCGCATCGGTTAAAGGCTTTTCAATTTGTGATTGGGTCAGTACGGTGGTATTTCCCGTGGACACTTCGGCAAACACTGCACCAAAAGGCTGTTCGCTGGCGGTCATAATAGCGGGCATTTGTAAAAACGGTTTATCGCCATACAAATCAAAGCGGTCACGCCATTGCTCCAAGTAAACCAAGCATTTTTCTGCCATGCCTGCCGGACCTAACGCCACCCATTCATTTTCATCTTTCGGCGTATAAGCGGCTTGGGCAATGGCAAGCAACAATTTGGTTAAGGCGATTTTTTGCACCGGATTACCGCCTAAGGCGCGGTAGCGGGGTTCACTAAAAACCTGCCTTAAACTCACCCGCCCAACATCGGCAACGGGTATCCATGGCTCATCAATTAAAGAAAATCGGGCTTCTGCCATTAAAAATCCTCGTTTTGGGTTAGGTGGAGTCACTAAGCTTTTTCGGCTTGGTAGCCAAAATTTTTATTGTAGTTCAATTGATAATTTGCCAAAGCTTGCCCGCCCGTCAAGCTTTTAAGGCTGTCCGCATCATCGACAAGTGCAATCCGTAACAGGCTTTCGCCATGTTCCGGGTTGCCCAGATAGAGATAGTCTTTCAGCCGGCCCAAGTCTTTAATTGCCAAGGCTTGCGGTGCCAGACACTCAGCAACCGACACGGTATTTTGCAAAAGCTTAGCCGCCAGTTCACGCCATTTTGGCTTATCATGAATTTTAATGTCACGGGGTAATAACACCCTTTCGCCAGTCAACAATACAACTTCGGTGGCGGCTTGGTCGGGCGTATGTCGGTAGTTTTTGAGCAATAAAACTTGCACGGTATCTTGTTCACTATAACGGGTGCCGGCTTGGTTTTCGGATAAGGTTTTGCCGGCCTTGGATAAGCCGACTAAGGCTAACTGCTTTAATTTAGCGCGGCTTTTCTCTAGGTCAGCTTGATAGCTTAGCATCTCACCTTGTTCCTCTCGCTCAGCATAAGTGGCCTCAATCAGGGGACGGATGTTGCCGGGTAGCAAAACGTTATCCCGTTGCTGCCAAACCGCTAAGCTACGGCACAGCACATAAGGGCTGTACACTTTTGCCGTTTTACCAAATGCTTGTTCAGCATTGGCGAAGGCTGCATTCAGTTCCGGCACCAACAGCCACGCTTCACACTGCGCTGATGCGTTTCTATCGGGGTTTTTATGTCGCCATAGTCGCCCTAGGCGTTGTAAGAGCATGTCAGTAGGCGCAAACCGGCTGATAAGAAAATCAGCATCAATATCGAGCGATTGCTCCAATACTTGCGTCCCCACCAAGATACGGCCTTGGGCTTTACGCTCTTCTATATTTTCCTTGCCATAGATTCTTACCCAACGCTGCTCTTTGTCGGCACGGTCGGCTTTTAAGAACCGTGAATGCAATAAACCGCATTCAATAGGTACATCGATCGCGGATAGTCGTCTAAAAAGGGCTTGCGCTTCGGCAACCGTGTTTTCAATCCATAACACCTGTTGGCCTTGACCTGCCCGGTCCGTTGCTTCTTCAATAGCCAGATCATCAACTAGGCAACAATGAATGGCAATGTTGTGAGTGGCTAACGGTTCAACGGGGATTTCTTGAAATGAGGCGTGGTTGGGTTTGGCGGAAATCAGCGGGTAACTGTCCGAGCAAACTGTTTGTGCCAATAATTTGCCGCGCCGTTGTTGGGTTAGGGTCGCACTCAAAATAATCACCGTGCAATGCAAGCCTTGCAATGCGGTGACCAATTCATCTAACAGCGTTCCCGTGTAAGCATCATAACTGTGCACTTCATCAAGGATGACCACCTTACCCGCCAAACCAAATGCCCTGACGAAACCGTGCTTGACATTCATCACTGCCATTAACGCTTGATCGATTGTACCTACGGCAAAGGGTGCAAGAATTCCGCGTTTGCTGCCTTCAAACCATGAACCATTAGGGTTGCCTTCCACGCCCAATTCCATTTGTTTTAACCAGGCATTGCCATGCAGCAACAGGGCTTTTTGATGAGGGCTATCGGCAGTCAGTATTTTTGTTAAGAATTGCGTGACCCGTTCGTGGATTTTGTCAGACGTCAATTGGGTCGGTAGCGCAAAATAAAGCCCGGCGGCCTGTTTGGACGCCATCAATTGGTAAGCCGTATAAAGTGCCGCCTCGGTTTTGCCGATGCCCATCGGCGCTTCCAACACATAAACACCTGAGTGTTGGCTACTGGCTATCAATTGTTGTTGGATGGTGCGTGGCTCAAATCCAAACAAGTCAAAAAAGCTTAAATCAGGCTGTAGGCTTGGCTGTACAAAACCCGCATTATCCAAGGCGTTGTGAATATTAGGGCGCCAATCATGTGTTGGGTCATCAAACAGGGAGCTTGAACCTATCCAATCAGCAACAGTTGTCAGTCCAGCCAAGGCTTTGGCCTGTAAGTCACTGTCAACAACCGGGAAATCACAAGCCAGCAATTGTTTAAGCCCGTCAACTAATTCGCTGCGACGCGCTTGCCACGCCTTGCCGCCAAATACGGCATCTTCGGCCTTATGTACTAAGTTGGGTGAGTAGCCATGATGTTGGCCTAAAATTTCGGGGATATAACGGCCTACTTTTAACGCTTCGGCAGTCGCTTGGCTCACACCTGCATGACCCCCCCACAATTTTTCGGTATCAGGATTTGCCGTTAATAATTCGAGTTTTGAATTTTTTTGGTAACCATTGGTGCCACGATAAATTTTTTCCTGAAAAGTCGGGCTAACTTTGCCAAGGTCATGGCAAGCAGCAACCAATTCAGAACCGGATGGGAACAATTCAGAAACTAACCAATCAGGCATTCTAGCAAGTAGTTCTTTTGCCACTTCGCCAACGATATGGCAGTGGTTCATTACTTGACGCCCCGGTTGTTTCTGCCCATAAGTTTTGGCTAAACAGTCCTTTAGTGCCAAAGCGGTAGGTAGAATTTGCGGCACTTGTTGGGATTTTTTCGGCTTGAACATAGTATTCCTCTTGGTTTACTCCGGCAAAGTAACCAGTAAATTTTGAAAAAGCCTTACCAAAATCAACAAGCTTTTAAATCGGTTAATTGTGGGTGAGTTTAAACAAACGACAGAATTGTTTCATAGAATTCTTTGCAACACCACAGATGGTGTGACTTTGAACCACTTTTTAGTGCCAAAAAAACAACCATTTTTTATGGCTAAAATTGGGAAGTGGATAATTGGCGCAAACCCTTGTTGGCTATGGGTTCTCGCAAAATCCTATGGAACTTTAGTGTTGTTTGTTTAAACTTACTCCACCTTTATATTTTTTACCATTCGCTAAAAAAATAATTGGAATAATTGGTGGAATAATTGGGGTGAATAATTGGCAGAATAATTGGGGTCAGGTACAAATTTGGCAATAATTGACTGGCAGAAGGCTGGAGCCAAAAAAAGCGAGGCGACCTGTCGGATGACGTAAGAAAAGGGAAGGTATTTAATTTGTACCTGACCCCAATTATCACCAATTATCAACACACCGTAGCGGACATAGAAAAATACAGCGAACAACATGATGTCTTTTGGGAATGGTGTACCTTTAAAGCAAACCCTATATCGAGCCGTCAATGCTTGCCTGAAAATTTTCGATTTTGTATTTGTCCGGCGCAACAAATCCAGGCAAAAAAGGTTAACCCAGGTAATAATGCCGATTGTATTGAACTACTTGTCTGCAGCGGTGTATTAGTAACTCGGATTATCAGCGAGCGGCTTCACTTGTTAAATAAATATGAACCCCCATTATGGTTAAACCTTAAGCCGTCTGGACGCCTGCAACGTATTATCGGTGTTGTCCGCGTGCTTGCGTTGACGGCGTGTTTAAGCAATGCATTGCCGATAGTCGTAAAAGGTTTGTTGTTTGCAATGACTTGCGCCGGTTTTACGAAGCTTGCCAAGCGGCTGAAACAGAGGCAGGACACTATTAGATACAGCGACGCTACAGCTTGGGAATTATCAACGGGTGAAGGCGGCTTTGAATGTGTTCGCATTTTGCCGTCAACCGTTGTGACAAAATACGCATTGTTTTTGCATGTTGAAAGCCGGCAAAAGAGCCCCGTGAATAAAATTGCCCTACCCGGCACAAATAAAAAAGCGGTGCTGATACCGGCGGACAGCTTAAGTGATGATGAATATCGACGTCTTATCGTTAAACTGATAACCACGATGATAAAACAGGAGCAAGTCTTCGTATCTGTTGATAAAATTAAACCCATTGAAATAAAGAATACTTCAATTTGATCGATAATGATTTGTATAGACCGATAATTGCAGTTATCTTAAACAGCATTTTATAAAAATAAGGAGAAATCGGATGTCAAAAGGCCAGAATTTGCAGGACAATTTTTTAAACACGCTCAGGAAAGAACACACGCCTGTGTCGATTTTCCTTGTTAACGGCATAAAGCTGCAAGGAAAAGTGGATTCATTCGACCAATATGTGATCATGTTGAAAAATACCGTCAGCCAGATGGTTTATAAACATGCCATCTCGACTATCGTACCGAGTAAAGCAGTAAAAATGATGCGTGATGAAGAAGAGCCCGTGGACGAGTAGCCCTGTCTGTTATTTGTAAGCAGTACCACGTTGTTTATTATATGAGGTTATTCATTGTTTGATCGTCCTGATTCAGGTGAGCGTGCGGTTCTTGTTCATCTGACATTTCATATGGGACAGGAAGATCTTTTAGAATTAAAAGAGCTGGCTAAATCAGCCGGAACTGATCCTGTCTATGTTGTCACCGGCAGCCGCCAACGCCCTGATCCAAAACATTTTGTCGGTAAAGGCAAGCTTGAAGAGCTTAAATCCATCGTGGAAAGCTATTCTGCCGATGTGGTTTTGTTTAATCATCCGCTGACCCCCAGCCAGGAAAGAAATCTCGAAAATTTTCTGGGCGTGCGCGTGGTCGACAGAAACGGATTGATTCTTGATATTTTTGCTCAACGGGCACAATCCTTCGAAGGCAAGTTGCAGGTTGAACTGGCGCAATTAAAACATTTATCCACCCGCCTGGTGCGGGGCTGGACACATTTGGAGCGCCAGAAAGGCGGTATTGGTTTGCGCGGCCCAGGTGAAACGCAGCTCGAAACCGACCGGCGATTGTTGGCGCTACGTATTAAACAGATTCAGCAGCGGCTGGAAAAGGTGGACAAGCAACGCCACCAAGGGCGCAGTAAACGCAAAAAAGCGGAAATCCCGTCCGTTTCTCTGGTGGGCTATACCAATGCCGGCAAGTCCACTTTGTTTAACCGGCTGACGGGAGCCGATATCTACACGGCGGATCAATTGTTCGCCACGCTGGACCCGACCCTGCGTAGTGTTCAATTATCCAATAACAGCGAGATTGTTCTCGCCGATACCGTAGGTTTTATTCGTCATTTGCCTCATGAATTGGTAGCCGCGTTCAAATCGACGTTGCAGGAAGCCAGCGAGGCGGATTTATTACTGCATGTTGTCGATGCCCATAGCGAAGACCGTGATGAAATTATGGCGCAGGTCAATCAGGTTTTAGCCGATATTGACGCCGATAAAATCCCGCAACTTGAAGTGTTCAATAAAATTGACCTGCTGGATAATATTGCTCCCCACATTGACCGGGACGAGGCAGGCAGGCCGCTAAGAGTCTGGATATCTGCCGAAACGGGCGCCGGTATTGATTTGCTGTATCAGGCGTTAACGGAACTGTTTTCTACCACGCAAGTCACCCGGCGCTGTTTTTTGACACCCGCTCAGGCGGATATCCGAGCAAAATTATTTACTTGCGCAAAAATAATTGACGAGCATATTGATGACCTGGGTGCCAGCGACCTGGTTATTGAAATTGATGTCAAGCACTTGGGGTTATTAAAAGGCGTACATACGGAAGAGCTTCTTTAATATCGGTGCGTTTTTAGAGTAACTCCTCCAGTTAAACAATGAGAATTCGATTATTTACGATAGAATACAGCTCATTCGCTAAATATGAACGGCGCGGTTCATGCTGAAAACTGAAAATATCCTGCGTAACCTAAGCAAATTAATAATCCAATACGGAGTAGTGTATGTCCTGGAATGAGCCTGGCGGCGATAAAAAAGACCCTTGGAGCGGTCGAGGAGACCAGAATGGCCCTCCTGATCTCGATGAAGCAATACGCTCATTACAAGAGAAATTAAGTAAGATTTTTGGCGGCGGCGGTGGTGACGACCGGTCATCAGGGCAATCGTCATCCGGCAGGCCAATGAAAAATGTAGCAATTATTGTTGCCGGGGCGTTTGTTTTGCTGTGGGGTGTAAGTGGTTTTTATATTGTTGATGAAGGCAATCACGGCGTCGAAACCCGGTTCGGCAAATATACCGGCATCACCCAGTCAGGCTTGCACTGGCATATCCCCGCGCCTATAGAGCAAGTGGCTATCGTCAATGTCAAGCAACAGCGATTTATTGAAGTCGGCTATCGTAGCGGCAGTGATCAAATTACCGGCACCGGCGGCTCTGTGCCCAAGGAAGCCTTGATGCTGACCAAGGACGAAAACTATGTCGATGTGCGTTTGGCGGTTCAATATCAGGTGAAAGATGCCAGACAGTTTATCTTTAATATCGTCAATCCCGCAGCAACCTTGAAACAGGTGACTGAAAGTGCGCAACGCGGCGTCATCGGCAGCAGTACAATGGATTTTGTGCTGACCGAAGGACGCAGTGAAATCGTTACGCAAATTAAAAAAGAGATCCAGGAGGTTATGGACAGCTACCGCTCGGGCATTCAGGTGACCAGTGTCAACCTTCAGGATGCGCAGCCGCCGGAACAGGTGCAAAATGCATTTGCCGATGCGATTAAAGCGCGCGAAGACGAGCAACGCTTAATCAACGAAGCGGAAGCTTACTCAAATGATGTCGTGCCTAGAGCGCGAGGTGCCGCGGCAAGAAAGATGCAGGAAGCAGAAGGCTACAAGGAACAGGTGATTGCGCAGGCTGAAGGTGAAACCAGCCGTTTTTCCAAATTATTTACCGAATACAGCAAAGCGCCCGACATTACGCGCAAACGGCTTTATATCGAGTCGATGGAAGCCGTTTTATCTGAAACCAACACGGTTATGGTCGATGTTAAAGGCGGCAATAACATGCTTTATTTACCGCTGGATAAAATGATCCAGCAAAAATCGTTCAGTCAAACTGCGGGCAACGCAACGCAATCGACAGCAAATCAAACACAGGCGCAACCGCCGTCACAACACGTTGTGACTGATGAGCATATCATCGATAGGGCTTCAGTTCGCGGTCGCGACACAAGGGGACGCTAATGGTACAGAATAAAATAGCAATAGGTATAGCAGGCGCGCTTCTGGTTGTGGGTATGATGAGTGTATTTACCGTCAACGAAACAGAAAAAGCCATTAAATTTCGTTTCGGTGAGATCGTAAAAAGCGATTATGGCCCCGGGCTGCATTTGAGAATCCCAGTTATTAATAACGTAAAATTGTTTGATGCGCGCATTCAGACAATGGACTCCAATCCCGAGCGCTTCTTAACCGCCGAAAAGAAAAACGTCATCGTCGATTCGTTTGTTAAATGGCGTATCGGCGATGTCACGAAATTTTATACCGTGGTTGCCGGCGATATAGACCAGGCTAATTTACGCCTGGATCAAATTATCAAAGACGCTTTTCGCGGTGAATTCAGCAAACGTAATATTAAACAACTGGTTTCAACGGATCGCAGCGCGATTCGCGAGATATTAATTAAAAACTCCAAATCGGTAGCCGCCGATTTAGGAATGGAAATTCTTGATGTTCAGGTGATGCGCATCGACTTGCCGGAAGAAGTCAGCGCTTCGGTCTTCAGCCGGATGGAAGCGGAACGCGAGCGTGTCGCTCGTGAGTTTCGTTCGCAAGGTGCGGAAGCTGCCGAAAGAATACGGGCAGACGCCGACAGGCAACGCGTTGTCACATTGGCGAATGCCTATCGTGAGGCGGAAAAACTGCGCGGTGAAGGCGATGCAAAATCGGCGGAAATCTATGCCCAGGCTTATGGCCAGGATGCTGAGTTCTTTGCCTTTTACCGTAGCTTGAACGCTTATAAAAAGACCTTTTCCAGTTCAAGCATGATGGTGGTTGACACTGATTCCGAGTTTTTTCAATACCTTAAGAAACAGAAATAAGTCACCACCACATCGATATTAGATAGACAATTCCTTGAGAGACACCAGAACGCTCCGCCTAACGGGGCGTTTTGTTTGAGTGGGTATACACGATGCAACAAGCCATACAACAAAAAAGCTCCTGGCTTTTGCCTGACGGCATAGAAGAAATTTTGCCGGTTGAGGCCGGGCATCTGGAAAGCCTGCGCAGCAGGCTATTGGCCATGTTTGCCTGCTGGGGCTATGATCTGGTCATTCCACCGTTTATCGATTTTCTCGATTCCTTATTGACCGGTGCAGGTCATGACCTGGATCTGCAAACCTTTAAACTGACGGATCAGATCAGCGGCGAAATGCTCGGCATCAGGGCCGATATGACGCCGCAGGTTGCCAGAATAGATGCGCATAATCTTAAACACGAATGGCCAACCCGTTTGTGTTATGCAGGCACCGTCCTACATACCCGCGGCGATCCCCTGGAAAAAACACGCAGCCCTATGCAAATAGGCGCCGAATTATATGGGCATACCGGCCTGGAAAGCGATGTGGAAGTGATTTGCCTGATGCTGGAAATGTTGGCAATAACGGGCGTGCAACAGGTTCACCTGGATTTGGGGCATGTGGGGATATATCGCGCACTATCAAAACAGGCCGGCCTGACGGACGTCCAGGAAAGCGAATTGTTTGACGTATTGCAGCGTAAAGCCAGGCCGGAACTGAAGGAATTGATGGAGGGCTTGGATATCGACAGTGAACTTAAAGCTCTGTTCGTCAAATTACCGGAACTGAACGGCGATAAAGACACGCTGGCCAAGGCAAACCTCATGTTTGCAAAAGCCGGTAACGAAGTCAGACAGGCATTAGCCGACTTAACGGCAATTGCTGAAAAACTGGCGGTGCGCTTTCCGGCATTGGCTATCAGCTTCGATTTAGCGGAATTGCGCGGCTATCATTATCACACAGGCGTTGTTTTTGCTGCTTTTGTTCCGTCTGTCGGCCGGGAAATCGCGCGAGGCGGACGCTATGACAATATTGGCGCAGTATTCGGGCGTGCACGTCCCGCGACCGGTTTTAGCGCGGATTTGAAAGTATTGTCCGCGCTGAGCAAGCAATCTTTTCAGTCCGAAAAACGCGAGCTTATTTTTGCGCCGTCTCTTGATGATGTCGCGCTAAGTGAAAAGATAAGGGACTTACGCGCGCAGCAACAAGCCGTGGTTCAGCAACTGCCCGGTCAAGCCGGCGGAGCAAAAGAATTAGGTTGTACCGCCGTTTTAGAACAAGATCATCAAAACTGGGTTGTAAGGCCCTTAGCTTAAGGTTTGGAATCGTTATGGGAGCCATTATGGGAAAAAGCGTCATTGTTATCGGCACTCAATGGGGTGACGAAGGAAAAGGTAAACTGGTTGATTTATTAACCGAACAGGCGCAGGCCGTTGTGCGTTTTCAGGGCGGACACAATGCCGGGCATACGCTGGTGATAAAAGGCGAAAAAACCGTTTTGCATTTGATTCCTTCCGGCATACTCAGGGATAACGTGCAATGTATGATTGGTAACGGCGTCGTTTTATCGCCGAACGCCTTGATGGAAGAAATTGAATTTCTGGAAAAAGCGGGCATTTCAGTTCGAAACCGTTTGTTGATCAGCGAAGCCTGTACGTTGATCTTGCCGGTCCATGTTGCCATTGACCAGGCGCGTGAAAAAGCGCGCGGCAGCAAGGCTATCGGCACGACCGGACGCGGCATCGGCCCGGCTTACGAGGATAAAGCCGGACGCCGGGGCCTGCGTGCCGGCGATTTCCGCAACCCGCAAGGCTTTGCCGAAAAACTCAAGGAACTGGTTGATTATCATAATTTCATGCTGACCCATTATTACCATGTCGATGCCGTCGATTACCGGCAAACGCTGGATGAAGCGTTGGCCTTGGGCGAGTCGATCAAACCCATGCTCTGCGATGTCAGCGAAGCCTTATACCGCCACCAGTCTGCCGGAAATAATTTATTGTTTGAAGGCGCTCAAGGCGCGTTGCTGGATATAGATCACGGCACGTTTCCGTATGTCACATCATCGAGCACGACCGCCGGCGGCGCGGCAACCGGCAGCGGCGTAGGCCTGCTTGATTTTGATTATGTGCTGGGCATTACCAAGGCGTATTCAACCCGTGTAGGCAATGGACCGTTCCCCAGCGAATTAGATGATGCAAACGGCGAGCATCTCAGCGTAAAGGGTTTTGAATACGGCGCAACCACAGGACGTAAACGACGCACCGGCTGGTTTGATGCGGTCGCAATGCGTAAATCGGCAAAACTCAACAGCTTAAGCGGTATCTGCCTGACCAAACTGGATGTATTGGATGGCCTTGAAAAAGTCGGTATCTGCACCGCTTACAGACTGAATGGTTCAGTCACCGAAACCGCACCTTTAGGCGCAGATCAATATGAACAGTGTCACGCGATTATTGAAGAGATGCCGGGCTGGACAGGAACAACAGCCGGAGTCACTGATTTTGATGCGCTGCCTGAAAATGCCAAAGCGTATGTCAAGCGTATCGAAGAGCTGGTCGGCGTTAAGGTGACTATCCTGTCCACGGGAGCGGACAGGGATGAAACCATTATCCTTGAGCATCCGTTCGCTTGATGTTCTGAAGCAATTCCCCCCCTAAATAAAAAAGACTGGATTTACAGGCGGCCTCACAGCCGCCGTGTTCGATGAAAATCCCGACTACAAGTCTTCTGTAACACCGGCTTTTAACTTAATGCGGGACAGTTTTAATGTTAAGCCCGTCGACTGCGCTCAGACGTACTCTGTCGAACCATAATCGATCTCGGCTGGCGACGATCCGGCTAAATTGAACAAGTGATCCAGCGCATCATGAACCTCATCTATACCGGTTTTTTTCAAGGCCGAAAACAACTGTATCGTCAGCGGAATATTAATGTTCTTAAGCGCTTTTTGTACCTCTAATAATGTGTTTTTAGCGGCTCCATAAGTTAACTTATCGGCTTTCGTCAACAATATGTGCAACGGCAGATTGGTGTGTCTGCACCATTCAACCATCTGCCAATCAAATTCGGTAAGCGGATGACGCACATCCATAACCAAAATGATTGCGCACAGAGACTTACGGTGCGTTAAATAAGTCTCCATCAGCTTATGCCAGTCCCGTTTGACATCTACCGGCACTTTGGCATAGCCGTAACCAGGCAAATCGACAAAGCGTTGCTGTGCATTAATCTCAAAAAAATTAAGCATCTGGGTTCTGCCCGGTGTTTTACTGGTCCGGGCCAATGCGTTTTGTCGGGTCAGCGTGTTGATTGCACTGGATTTACCTGCATTTGATCGGCCTGCAAAAGCGACTTCCTTACCCTGATCGGCAGGCGTGTTTTTAAGATGCGGTGAACTGTTGATAAATTTTGCTTGGGTGTAAATTGGATTCATCGTTGCCTCGCCTAAGCGTGCTAATTAAGGTAGAATCTGCGGCTATTAAAGCGGCCTGCATCTTCAATGGCTATCATAAATGTACTATATTCCGATGGGGAAACCTGATGAAAAAAAAATGGCTGGCACTTTCATTGGCTCTGGCGTTCGCCGGTACTTCAAGTGTGTTACATGCAGAAGGCAATAGTGATGCCGGAAAAGGGAAATCCGCTTCCTGCGTCAGTTGTCACGGGGAACATGGTAACAGCATGGTATCAACATTCCCAAAACTTGCACAGCAGCACTCTTCCTATTTGATAAAACAATTACGTGCGTTTAAAGACGGTACGCGTAAAGATCCGATGATGTCGGCGATGGCCATGAGCCTGTCGGATGCCGATATGGCGGATATCGCGGACTACTATGCCGAACAAAAAATATCCCACAACACACCGCCTGTTTTGAACGATGACGACGACAAATCCGCCGCCAACGGTGAAGAAGCGGTACAGGCCATGATGGCACAAGGTGCCGATTTGTATCGTAACGGCGATCTGGCACGAGAGGTTTCCGCCTGTATCGCCTGCCACGGTCCTTTAGGCGAAGGCAATAAACCCGCGGCATTTCCATCATTAAAATCACAGCATGCCGATTATCTAATCAAAACACTCTCTGATTTCAAGTCCGGTACGCGTAGCAATAATCCTGAGAACATGATGCACATGATTGCGAAAAAGATGACTATTGAAGAAATTAAAGCGGTTTCTTACCGTATTTCAATGATGAAATAACCGGACATCATCAGCGCTACCCCTTTATTTTTGTCGGCTTTTAACTGCACTTTTACGGAGACTTTTAGCAATGTTTAAAAAAATCGCCCAAACCGGCTTGTTGATCCTGTTTTTTTCATGCTCTGCGCTGCTAAAGGCTGAGACGGCAGGCTATGAAGTACTGACTCCCCCTCAGCCTACGCTGCATGCCGATAAAATCGAGGTCATCGAGTTTTTCTGGTACGGCTGCCCGCATTGCTACAGTTTTGAGCCTGAGTTGGCCAAGTGGTTGAAAACACTTCCTAAAAATGTTGAGTTTATCCGCCAGCCGGCGGTATTTAATGAACTTTGGGGCAAACATGCCAAGGCGTATTTTGTCGCCGAAGCTTTGGGCGTAGTCGATAAAGTGCATGCCGATTTTTTTGATGCAATCCAGAATAAAAAAGAAAAGCTCGATACCGAAGACGCATTGGCCAAATTTTTTAGCGCTCACGGCGTTGATGAAGCGCGGTTCCATGAAGCATACAATTCATTTGCCGTTGATTCCAAAATGCGTCAGGCTCCTGTCATCGCCGGACGCTATGGCATAACAGGGGTTCCTGCGGTGATTATCAACGGTAAATATTTAACAAACGGCCCATTAGCGGGATCTCATGAAAAAATGATTGAAATCATGAACAGCCTGATCAGGCAGGAAAACACTGCAAAATAATTATGCGGGGCACAAGCCCGGTGCCCCCGCCTTAATCAAAGAGGTCGACACGATGGGTTTCTTCAGTAAATCAGCGGATAAAAATAACGATGACGAAAAGGACAAATGGAGAGATAAATACTTAAATCTGCTTGATGCCCAGGAACTGTCAGAGAAGACATGCAAGGAAGACCAGGAACTGCTTTGCAAAACCATTGTGCGCCTTTCCATTGTCGCGTCCGGGTTTGATCCTCAACTCGAACCCCATCTTCTGCGTATCCGCAACCATTTAAAAAACGGCATAGACAGCCACAAACTTAAAGCCGAACTTGAAAATTTCACCGATGCATTAACCCGGCTTAATGACGGGACTTTGAGCAGCCAGCGTAACGATACCGACATCCCGCTGTTATTTGCCTTTTTGCTCCAGCGCTATACGTCGGCAAAACAGCAACAGGCGTTGAATCTGCTTAAGGAAAGCTGTCAGCCGCAGGATGATCCTCAGCGATTATTTGCCGCCATCGCTGCGATTATTGAAGATGAGCACGTCGATAACAGGCCGGCAGAACAAGCTATACAGCCGGCTATCCCGAATCAGCCCGCCCAACAAACTCAAACTTTTCAGCAACCGATTGACACCCGTTTTATTAATACGCAGTTACTGCATTTGCTGGAACACATTGATATCCCCGATGCCTTCACCCAGAAGGCGCAAACGTTAAAGCAGCAACTGACGGCTCAGGAAGCGGAGCCATCTCTCGAGGCTATAATGGATAACGTTATTTCGCTGTTGATCGACATCAGCTCGTATGAACAGCCGAAACAACAGGAAATCGATAAATTTCTGGTTCATATAACCGAACAACTCACAGAGCTGGGTTTGGCCGTTACCGGTTCCAGTCTTGCCGTGATAGACGCCAGCTTGGACAGGAATAAACTGGATCAATCGGTTTCTGAGCAAATGAGTGATTTGCACCACCGGTCCATGCACGCAACCCAACTGGAACCGTTGAAAGCAGTCATATCCTCACGCATTGCTCAAATTACCCAGGAAATACAGGAACACAAACAAAAAGAAGCGGTTCAGCGAGAAAAATCCCAACGCCGGCTGGACGAGTTAAGCCACAAAATAAAAGCGATGGAGTCGGAAACCGGCGAACTTAAATCTAAGCTTATAACGGCCAACAAACATGCGCAACGCGATGTACTGACAGATTTGCCGAATCGTCTTGCTTACGATGAGCGTTTGAAAATCGAAATAGCCCGCTGGCAGCGTTATCACACGCCGTTATGCCTAATTATCTGGGATGTTGATCATTTCAAAAAAATCAATGACCTGTACGGTCACCAGGTCGGCGACAAAGTACTGGTACATATAGCCCGCCAATTTTCCGAACATATCAGGAAAGCCGATTTTATTGCCCGCTTCGGCGGCGAGGAATTTACCATGCTGCTGCCGCACACCAACAAGCAATCGGCATTCAAACTGGCGCACAATTTGCGGTATATCATTGAGCAAAGCCATGTTAATGTAAACGACATTCTTCTTTCTGTTACCATCTCTTGCGGCATTACGCAGTTTATCAAGGGCGATACGCATGAGACCGCTTTTGCACGGGCAGACCAGGCGCTGTATCGCGCCAAAGAACAAGGCCGTAACCAGTGCTGCCTGAGTTGATTACCAGATTAAATCATCAGGAATTTTATAATCCGCATAAGGATCGTCTTTTTTATCCTCAGTACCGCTAACGGGTTCATTATGCACAATCACGCTTGCCGCATCGCGTGAGCCTATCTTTTTTGCCGCATCGGCCGGGACTATCTCGTAACCCTGTTCCAACCTTACGATAGCCAGACGACCGTTAATAATCTGCTCGCGCATTGTTTCCGAGACATACACCGTTTTCATTTTGTTATGGTCGTTGAAATGATAAGCCACGCCGTCGACATCCTGAGGCTGACGATTCGACTCAATCAATTGCCTGACCTGTGCAGCGAGCTCCTTTTGCTCTTCCTGCTGTTTGCGTAGCTGATTAAGTTCGCGGTCTCTTTCGGCTTTTTCCGCCTGTGCTTTCAACGCCAGTTCTTTCGCCTCATCGACTACCTCCACATTGTTTTTGCGTTGCATCTGGCTTTGTTTGCGTTTATCGGATTTGGCCGTTTTAGCCTGGGCCGAGCTGACCAGGCCGGATTTTAATAATTGCTCCTGCAGCGATAATGTTTGTTTACTCATGGTGTGTCTCTTGGAATAGTTAAGCGGCAGCAGCGTCCGGTAAGGTCAATGTCGTGATTAACTCACGGATAAAAGCAATTTTTTCTTCTGTTGTTGCAAACGGCGCTACAAACTTGAGTTTATCCTTACCGTCAAATTTATAAATCCCGGCCTGTGTCTGTATCAGATTAATCAATTGTTCAGTGCTGATGTGGGGTTCTGTTTTAAAAACAATACTCCCGCCGCCGGCATGAGCTTCTATTTTCTTGATGCCCAGTTTTTCGGCCTGCTGTTTTAATTCAGTAATGCTGAACAAGGTTTTAACCGGCACCGGCAGCAAGCCGAAACGGTCTATCATTTCTATCTGTAATTCGCGTAAATCATCCGTCGTTTCGGCGCTGGAGATGCGTTTATACAGCACCAGACGGGTGTGGATATCCGGCAGGTAATCTTCCGGTATCAATGCCGCCGTTTGTAAATCCACTTCAGGTCCTTTGTCCATCGGTGTATCGAGTTCCGGCTGCTTGCCCGATTTTAACGCATTAACAGCCCGTTCCAGTAATTCGGTGTACAAGGTAAACCCTATCTCCTGTATTTGTCCGCTTTGGTCATCGCCCAGCAATTCACCTGCGCCGCGGATTTCCAGATCATGTGACGACAACATAAATCCCGCGCCCAAATCACCGGATGCCTCGACGGCTTCCAGGCGTTTTATCGCATCCTTACTCATCAGGTTTTTAGGCGGCACAATAAAATAGGCATACGCGCGGTGATGCGAGCGTCCTACCCTTCCGCGTAATTGATGCAGCTGGGCAAGCCCGAGTTTGTCGGCGCGGTTGATAATGATTGTATTCGCGCTGGGTATATCGATGCCGCTTTCGATAATCGTCGAACACAACAGCAAATTAAAACGCTGGTGGTAAAAATCCAGCATGATGCGCTCCAGCTCGCGTTCCGGCATTTGCCCGTGCGCCATCTGTATGCGCGCTTCAGGCACCAGCGCTTCCAACTCCCTTTCCATTTTGCCCATCGATTTGACATCGTTATGCAGAAAAAACACCTGGCCTCCGCGCTTGATTTCACGCAGACACGCTTCCCTGATTTGTGCGTCGAGCCACATGCTGATAAAGGTTTTAATGGCGTGCCGGTTAGGCGGCGGGCTGGCGATAATGGAAATATCGCGCAAACCGGACATTGCCATATTCAACGTACGCGGGATAGGCGTCGCCGTCATCGTCAGCATATCGAGCTCGTTGCGCAATTTTTTGAAGTGCTCTTTTTGGCGGACGCCGAAACGGTGTTCTTCATCAATGATAACAAGACCCAGCGCTTTGTACTTGAGTTCCTTCGACAACAAGGTATGCGTACCGATGACAATATCGACCTTGCCCTGCTCCAGCGCATTGGCGATCTCTTTTTGCTGTTTAGGTGTAACAAAACGCGACATGACTTCGATGCGCACCGGCCAGTCGGCAAAGCGGTCGCAGAAGTTCTGGTAATGCTGCTGCGCCAGCAATGTCGTCGGCACGAGTACGGCCACCTGTTTGCCGCTTTGCACCGCGATAAATGCAGCCCGCATCGATACTTCGGTTTTGCCGAATCCGACATCGCCGCAAATCACCCGGTCCATAGGATGCGGGCTGGCCATATCCTTGAGTATTGCTTCAATAGCAGTTTGCTGGTCGGGTGTTTCTTCAAACGGGAACGCGTCGGCAAATACCTGATAATCGGTGTTTTCGACAGCAAACGCATATCCTTGCTTGATTGCGCGCTTGGCATGGATTTCCAGCAGTTCGGCGGCAACATCGCGGATACGTTCGATGGCTTTTTTCTTGGCCTTGCTCCATTGATCGCCGCCCAGCTTATGCAACGGCGCGTTCTCAGGGCTGATGCCGGTGTAGCGGCTGATCACATGCAACGACGATACCGGCACATACAATTTATCGTTACTGGCGTATTCCAGCATCAGGAACTCTGCTGCTATGCCGCCGATTTTCAGGGTTTGCAGGCCTAAATACCGCCCCACACCATGCTCCTGATGAACAACGGGCGCACCGATGGTCAGTTCAGTGAGATTACTGATAACCGCTTCCAGCTCCCGCGCTGCCGATTTGCGCCGCCGACGCCGTTGCTGCACTTTTTCGCCGGACAGCACGCTTTCGGTAATCATCGCGATAGCTGGAGATTGCTGTTGATCCGCCGTCTCCAGCCACAAGCCGCTATCAATAGGCGCAACCAGTATGCAGGGCGAACTGTCGGCGTTTAAAAACGCCTGCCAGCCGTCTACCAGTTTGACGCTGATTTTGTACGAGCGTAATTTTTCTATCAGCGCTTCCCTGCGCCCCGCCGACTCTGCAACGAACAACACCTTACCGGCAAAGTCCTTGATAAATTGCCGTAGCTGCTGTGCGGGATTATCCAGCTTGGCATTGATCGTTAAATCCGGCAGAGGTTTGCAGAGGCCGTCTGCCGGGATTTTATTATCGAGAACAATACGCGCAAAGGCGCCGGTTTTTTGTACTAACTCAGGCGCGGATAAAAACAACAATCCCGGCGCAAGCAATGGCCTTTCCAGGTCATATTTACGTTGCTCAAAACGTTCTTCGGCTTCGCTGTAAAAAGCCTGCGCGGTCGCGTTAAACGCATCGGACA
>Ga0163199_1000507_pt1 | contig 24593 bp, 22 predicted proteins | sample PL_2010_150m_FD_113537 | JGI IMG/M metagenome (GOLD analysis project Ga0163199, IMG submission 113537) | Freshwater microbial communities from Powell Lake, British Columbia, Canada to study Microbial Dark Matter (Phase II) - PL_2010_150m | ecosystem: Environmental > Aquatic > Freshwater > Lake ...
GAACATGATCGTCTCGGGGGCCGACGTGCCTTCGGAGCAACTCGCCAAGGCCGGACTGTTCGACGAGATGGTCGAGGGCGATTTGCTCGAGGGCGCGCTGGCCTTTGCCAACAAGGTGGTCGCCGAGAACCGCCCGCTGAAGCTGGTGCGCGAGCGGAAGATGAGCTATCCGAATCACGAAGCCTTTCTGCAGTTCGCCCGCAACATGGTGAAGCCGGTCGCCGGCCCGTTCCCCGCGCCGCTGAAATGCATCGAGGCGGTCGCTGCCTCGGTCACGGCGAAGAATTTCGAGGAGGGCCTGAAGGTCGAGCGCGAGGGTTTCCTCTATCTGATCCAGACCCCGGAATCCAGGGCGCTGCGCCATTTCTTCTTCGGCGAGCGCGCCGCCGGCAAGATTGCCGATGTACCGGAAGACACGCCGCTGCGCAAGATCGAGAAAGTCGGGGTGATCGGCGCCGGCACCATGGGCGGCGGCATCACCATGAACTTCCTCAATGCCGGCATTCCGGTGACCATGCTGGAAATGAAGCAGGAGGCGCTCGACAAGGGCGTCGCCACGATCCGCAAGAATTACCAAAATTCCATGAAGAAGGGCAAGCTCACCCAGGAAAAACTCGACGGACGCTTGGGCCTGCTCAAGCCGACCCTGGCCTACGACGACCTCAAGGATGTCGACCTGATCATCGAGGCTGTGTACGAAGAGATCGGCATCAAGGAGCAGGTCTTCAAGAAGCTGGATGAAATCGCCAAGCCCGGCGCGATCCTCGCTTCCAACACCTCCACCCTGGACGTAAACAAGATCGCCAATTTCACCAAGCGGCCGAAGGATGTGGTCGGTCTGCACTTCTTCAGTCCGGCCAATGTCATGAAGCTGCTGGAAGTGATCCGTGGCGCGGCCACCGCCAAGGACGTAATGGCGACGGTGATGCAGGTCGCCAAGAAGATCAAGAAGACAGCAGTGGTCTCCGGCGTCTGTGATGGCTTCATCGGCAATCGCATGATCGAGCAGTACGGCCGTCAGGGAGGATTCCTGTTGGAGGAGGGCTGCCTGCCCGAGCAGGTGGACAAAGCCGTGGAGAAGTTCGGCTTTGCCATGGGCCCGTTCCGCATGGGCGACCTGGCCGGTAACGACATTGGTTGGGCAATCCGCAAGCGCCGTTACCAGGAGCGGCCGAACATGAAATACTCGAAGACCGGCGACCTGCTGTGCGAGATGGGCCGATACGGACAGAAGACCGGCGCCGGCTGGTACGACTACAAGCCGGGCGACCGCACCGCCTATCCGAACCAGCAAGTCAATGACATGGTGGTGCAGCACTCCAAGGATCTGGGTATCACCCGGCGCAAGGTTTCCGACCAGGAAATCGTCGAGCGGCTGGTGTACTCGCTGGTCAACGAGGCGGCTTACATCCTGGAAGAAGGCATCGCCCAGCGCGCCTCCGACATCGATATGGTGTATCTGACCGGTTACGGTTTCCCCTTCCATCGCGGTGGCCCGATGCTGTATGCCGATATCATCGGCTTGCCGAATGTCGTCAATGCCATGAAGAAGTACGCCAAGGGACGCCATGGCGAGTTCTGGAAGCCGGCGCCGCTGCTGGCCAAGCTAGCCGCCGACGGCAAGACTTTCAATTGATCGATTGAAAATAGAGAATTCTGGAGAATTGCAATGACTGATGCAGTAATCGTTTCAACCGCCCGTACCGGGCTGGCCAAGTCCTGGAAAGGCGCATTCAACATGACTCACGGCGCCACGCTCGGCGGCCGCGTCGTCCAGCACGCCGTGGCGCGCGCCGGCATCGACCCGGCCGAAGTCGAGGATGTCATCATTGGCTGCGCCACCCCCGAAGGCGCCACCGGCGCCAACATCGCCCGGCAGATCGCCCTGCGCGCCGGCCTGCCGGTGACCACCGCCGGCGTGACAGTGAACCGTTTCTGTTCTTCCGGGCTGCAGGCCATCGCCATGGCGGCGCAGCGGGTGATCGTCGACCAGGTCCCGGTAATGGTCGCCGGCGGCGTCGAGTCGATCTCCTGCGTCCAGCAGGAGATGAACCGGCACATGATTGCCGAGAGCTGGCTGGTCGAGCATAAGCCCGAGATCTACTGGACCATGCTGCAAACGGCCGAGCAGGTGGCCAAGCGCTACGGCATCCCGCGCGACAGGCAGGACGAGTATGGCGCGCGTAGCCAGCAGCGCGCCGCCGCGGCCCTGGCAGCCCGCAAGTTCAATGACGAGATCGTACCGATGACGGTGACCATGGGTATTGCCGACAAGGCCACCGGGCGCCTGTCGACGAAGGAGGTGACCATCTCCGCCGACGAAGGCATCCGCGCGGATACCACGCTGGAAGGCGTGTCCAAGATCAGGACGGTATTTCCCGGCGGCGTCATCACGGCCGGCAATGCCAGCCAGTTCTCCGACGGCGCTTCGGCTTGCGTGGTGATGAACGGCAAACTCGCCGAGCAGCGCGGCATCCAGCCACTCGGAATCTTCCGCGGCTTCGCCGTGGCCGGTTGCGAACCGGACGAGATGGGCATCGGCCCGGTATTCGCCATTCCGCGCCTGCTACAGCGCGCCGGTCTGAAAGTGGAGGACATCGGGCTGTGGGAATTGAACGAAGCCTTCGCGGTGCAGGTGATCTATTGCCGCGACAAGCTCGGCATCCCGGATGACCGCCTCAACGTGAACGGCGGGGCAATCGCCGTCGGACATCCCTATGGCGTTTCCGGCGCCCGCCTGACCGGCCATGCCTTGATCGAGGGCAAACGGCGCGGCGCCAAATATGTGGTCGTGACCATGTGCATCGGTGGCGGTCAGGGCGCCGCCGGCCTGTTCGAAGTGTGTTAAGCGTGCGGAGGGAAATCACATGAGTGTAAAGAAACTGTTTGATATTAGCGGCAAGATCGCCCTGATCACCGGCGGCTCGCGCGGACTCGGCCTGCAGATGGCCGAGGCGCTGGGCGAGATGGGCTGCAAAGTGGCGATTACCGCCCGGAAGCAGGCCGAACTCGACGAGGCGGAGGCCCACCTGAAGAAGCTCGGCATCGAGGTGCTGACCATTGCCGGCGACTTGTCGAAATTCGACAGCATCCCCGGCATGGTGGACGCCGTATTGGCCAGGTACGGCACCATCGACATCCTGGTGAATAACGCCGGAGCCACCTGGGGTGCGCCGGCCGAGGACCATCCGACCGAAGCCTGGAACAAAGTGATGAACCTCAACATCAACGCCATGTTCCAGCTCAGCCGGGAAGTCGGCAAGCGCGTGATGATCCCGAAGAAGGCCGGCAAGATCATCAACATTGCCTCGGTCGCCGGCCTCTCCGGCGGGCCCCCCGACATGACCACGCTGGCCTATAACACCAGCAAAGGCGCGGCGGTGAATTTCACCCGCGCGCTGGCATCGGAGTGGGGCAAATACAACATCAACGTGAATGCCATCTGCCCCGGCTTCTTCCCCTCGAAGATGTCGCAAGGCTTGCTGGCCCAAATCGAGAAATCGGTGGTCGCCATGACGCCGCTGCACCGCCTCGGCGGCGACGAGGACCTGAAAGGCGTAGTGGTGTTCCTAGCCTCCGAGGCCTCGCGTCATGTCACCGGACAGTACGTCGCGGTGGACGGCGGCGCCTGCATCACCTGAGCTCGTCGTCACCAATGGCTGGAGACTTTTTCGGGATCAGCGTGCCTTTTCTCGACCTGCTCGGGGTCAAGGCCGAACTGAACGACCAGGGTGATGCCGTGGTCTCCGTTGAACTGAGGCCGGAACTGATGAACAGCTTCCACGCCTCCCATGGCGGCGTTATCATGACGCTGCTCGACGTGGCGATGGCCATGGCGGCGCGCACCTCCGTCAAGCACGGTGCCGGCATCATGACCGTGGACATGTCGATGAGCTTTCTGCGTCCGGCCACTGGCCGTGTCGTGGCAAAGGGCCGCGTATTGCGCGGCGGTCGCACGCTGTTCTTCTGCGAAGCCGAGGCGCAGGACGCGTCCGGCCAGATGGTCGCAAAATCTCTGGGCACATTCATGCTGCGCAAGGAGATGCACGACGGTGAGGGCAACTGAGAGAGCCTATCCGCCGCTTTTAACTTATCGGGAAAATCAAATGAGTGAAACGAATCTGCAAGTGTTGTTGGCGAGCCGTCCGACGGGCTGGGTCGAAGAGGGCAATTTCAATATTGTTGCGACCGCGATACCCGAACCGAAGGAGGGCGAAGTTCTGGTGCGCAACCATTACCTGTCGCTCGATCCCTACATGCGCGGGCGGATGAACGACACCAAGTCCTATGCCGCGCCGGTCGCCGTCGGCGCGGTCATGGTCGGCGGCACGGTGGGCGAGGTGGTGAAGTCCAACCATCCCGGCTTCAAGGCGGGCGACAAGGTCTCCGGTTATTTCGGCTGGCAGCTTTATGGCGTCAGCGACGGCACCATGCTGCAGAAGGTCGACGATTCCAGAGTCCCGCTATCGGCCTATCTGGGCGTGCTGGGCATGCCCGGCGTCACCGCCTGGGTGGGATTGATGGATATCTGCGCACCCAAGGCCGGTGAAACGGTGGTGGTGACGGCGGCTTCCGGAGCGGTGGGCAGCGTGGTCGGCCAGCTCGCCAAGATCCACGGTGGGCGCGCGGTCGGGATCGCCGGCGGCGCCGAGAAATGCCGCTATGTCGTCGACCAGCTGGGTTTCGACGCCTGCATCGATTACAAGGCGGGCAAGCTCTGGGCCGATCTCAAGACGGCGGCGCCGAAAGGCATAGATTGCCTGTTCGAGAATGTCGGCGGCGAGATCTTCGACATGCTGCTAGGGCGGATGAACGCCTTTTCGCGGATAGCCGTGTGCGGCCTGATCTCCCAGTACAACAGCGAGCCTTATCCCATGAAGAACATCGGCTCGGTGCTGATCAACCGCATCAAGATGCAGGGCTTCATCGTTTCCGAGCACCTGCCGCGCTGGCCCGTGGCCCTGAAGGAATTGAGCACTGAGGTCGCGGGGGGGCGCATCAAGTATCGGGAGACCGTCGCCCACGGATTGCGCGCCGCGCCCGCAGCCTTCATCGGCTTGCTGAAGGGGCAGAACTTCGGCAAACAGGTCGTCAAGCTGATTTAGCCCGCAGCGCATGGCCATGAGCGACAAATTCATCGGCACGCGACCGATTGCAGCCCAGCATGCCTTCGACCACGAGCGGCTCGACGCCTGGCTGGCCGGCCACGTCGACGGCTATCGTGGGCCGCTGACGGTCGAGCAGTTCAAGGGTGGGCAGTCGAATCCGACTTTCCTGATCAAGACGCCCGGCAGGTCCTACGTCATGCGCCGCAAACCGCCCGGTGTGCTGCTGCCCTCGGCGCACGCCGTCGATCGGGAATATCAGGTGATCAGCGCGCTGGCCCAGACCGACGTGCCGGTCGCCCGGAGCTATGCCCTGTGCACCGACGACTCGGTCGTCGGGGCGATGTTCTACATCATGGACTACGTTGAAGGCCGTATTCTCTGGGAGCCTAGCCTGCCGGGAATCGCGCCCGCCGATCGCGGTGCCATTTTCGACGAGATGAACCGTGTCATCAGCGCCTTGCACCAGGTGGATTACCAGGCGGTGGGCCTGGCCGAATACGGCAAGCCGGGCAACTACCTGGAACGTCAGGTGGCGCGCTGGAGCAAGCAGTACAAGGCTTCCGAGACCGAGAAAATCGAAGCCATGGACAATCTCATTGCCTGGCTGCCGGCGCATATCCCGCCGGGCGACGAGACGCGCATCGTGCATGGTGACTTCCGCCTCGACAACGTGATCTTCCATCCGACCGAGCCGCGCATACTTGCGGTGCTCGATTGGGAATTGTCTACCCTGGGTCATCCGCTCATCGATTTCGCCTACCACTGCATGACCTGGCGACTGTCACCGGGCCAGTTCCGCGGCCTGGTAGGCATCGATTTCGCCGTCCTCGGAATTCCCGACGAAGCCGCATATGTCGCGGCCTATTGCCGGCGCACGGAGCGCGGACAGATCGCGCCCCAGGAGTGGGAATATTACATGGCCTTCAACATGTTCCGGCTCGCCGGGATCACCCAGGGGATCATGGCGCGGGCGGTACAAGGCAATGCCTCGAGCCAGGAGGCAATCGAAATGGGCAAGCGCACCCGGCCGCTGGCCGAAGAGGCCTGGCGGCAGGTTGAAAGAATTCTGGGCAAGTCATGATCAATTGAAGTTTTCTTGAAAGGACGCAGCATGGATTTTTCACATAGCGACAAAGTCAAGGGTTTGCAGCAGCGGGTCGGCGCCTTCATGGACGAGCACATTTATCCCAATGAGGCAACGTTCTTCGCGGAGATCGAGGCGAACCGCAAGAAAGGCAATCCCTGGGTGCCCACCCTGATCATCGAGGAGTTGAAGGAAAAGGCCCGCGCCGCGGACCTGTGGAACCTGTTCCTGCCCGAATCGCCGCGCGGCGCGGGACTCACCAATCTCGAATACGCGCCGCTGTGCGAAATCATGGGGCGCTCGCCGATTGCGCCGGAAGTCTTCAATTGCAGCGCCCCGGATACCGGCAACATGGAAACCATCGAGCGCTACGGCAACGAACAGCAGAAACAGCAATGGATGGTGCCCTTGCTGGAAGGCAAGATCCGTTCGTGCTTTTCCATGACCGAACCGGGCGTGGCATCGAGCGACGCCACCAATATCCAGGCGCGCATCGTTCGCGACGGCGATGAATATGTCGTCAATGGTCGCAAGTGGTGGTCGTCGGGCGCCAACGATCCGCGCTGCAAGATCATCATCTTCATGGGCAAAACCGATCCGGACAACGCCAGCCGGCACTCCCAGCAGTCGATGATCCTGATCCCGATGGACACGCCGGGCGTCAAGGTGCTGCGCCATCTGCCGGTTTTCGGTTACGACGACGCGCCGCACGGGCACGCTGAAATCAGTTTCCAGGACGTGCGGGTGCCGGTCAGCAACATCCTGCTGGGCGAGGGACGCGGTTTCGAGATCGCCCAGGGTCGCCTCGGGCCGGGCCGCATCCACCATTGCATGCGGCTGATCGGCGTGGCCGAACGGGCATTGGAAAAGATGTGCCGCCGTGCCTTGAAGCGCGTCGCCTTCGGCAAGCCGATCTCGGATCAGGGGGTGACCCGCGAACGTATCGCTGACAGCCGCATCATGATCGACCAGGCGCGCCTCCTGACGTTGAACGCGGCCTATATGATGGATACCGTCGGCAACAAGATCGCCAAGAAGGAGATCGCCATGATCAAGGTGGCGGCGCCCCGGATGGCCCTCCAGGTGATCGACTGGGCGATGCAGGCGCATGGCGGTGGCGCCGTCTCGGATGACTTCGGCCTGGCCATGTCCTATGCGCACTCGCGCACCCTGCGCTTCGCCGATGGCCCGGATGAAGTTCATCAGAATCAGATCGGCAAGATGGAACTTTCCAAGTACCTGGCCGCCTGATGATGGTCATCCGTTGGGACCTCGGGATGAAAGTTTACATCGGGCCTGGGCGTTGTTATGCTGAAAAGAGTTCCCCCACAGCGGCCGACGCCAAAACTTGACATGCGCAAAAACATTTCCTCCGGCTCGTCCCTCGAACAAACGCTTGGTTACTCTCGCGCGGTCCGAATTGGTTCGTACTTGTCGGTCTCGGGGACCGCCCCCGTCGGCCCCGATGGCAAAGTCGTCGCACCCGGCGACGTATATGGCCAGACCAAGCGTTGCCTGGAGATTGCATCCGCGGCGATTCTTGCGGCGGGCATGACGTTGGAAGACACGATCCGTACTCGGGTCATGCTCACCGACATTTCCCGTTGGGAAGAGGCCGCACGCGCTCACGGCGAAGTTTTCAAAGACATCAAGCCCGCGTGTACCTTCGTCGGGATCGGCGGTTTAATCAATCCAGCCTGGCTGGTTGAGATCGAGTTTGACTGCGTCTCGGAACAAGGAGTCTGATTCGTTCAGCGCTCGGCGCGGGGGCTGTTCTCCGATCTCAGGATCCCATCGAGATCGGCGAGTGAGGTGGTGAGTATTTCCTCGGCAACCTGCATCGCCTTTTCGACGCTTCCCTCCTTCATCGCCGCCAGTAACCGCTGGTGATCGGCGATGGATCGCTGGATGTGTCCGGGTTGTGACATTACCAGGAAGCGGAAGCGCAGGACTTGTTTCGACAACTGATGCCACATTGTCTGCAGGCGTTTATTCGGGCAACTGGAGATGAGGAAGTCGTAGAAATCGATGCTCGCATGGAAATACTCGGTGGTATCTCCCTTCTTGGCTTTCAGCCGCATCTTCGCCAGATACTCACTCAACGCCTCGACGGTCGCGGTTGCTGAAGGGCTCTGCATGATGGTCTTTACCGCCAGCGCGTTGAATGCCGCACGGATCGGGTAAATCTCATGCAGGTCGGCAAGATTGATTTCCGAAACGACGAAGATGCTGCGCGGCTTTCCGGTGACCAAGCCTTCCCGTTGCAGGAGAATCATCGCTTCCCGAACCGGTGATTTGCTGATGTTGAGTCTCCTGGCGATCTCTTCCGGATTCAGGCGGGTTCCGGCCGGCAGACGCCCTTCGACGATCTCGGCCTCGAGGTGGCGCTCGACCATTTTCGACAGCGACTCGGGTATGTTGAAGGGCAACTGATCGCCGGCCGCTTGCTTAAATGCTTCTTCCATTTTGTTGGTGTCCAGTCAAAAAACGATTGTGTCTGAAACTCCGGCCCCCGTTGTTCGAGGGTTGCCACGCCTGATGCAGATTCAATCCGCAAGCACTGCCGACGTCCCCATATAGGTGTTGAAGATGGTCTTGTCCCGTAGCAGCTCGTCCCGGCTTCCCTGTGCGGCGACCTGACCCCGTTCCAGGACATAGCCGCGGTCAGAGGTTTTCAGTGCGATGCGCGCGTTTTGCTCGACCAGCAAGATCGTCGTCTGGCCACGCAACTCGTTTAACACCCTGAAAATGTCCTTGGCGATCAACGGGGCGAGCCCCATGGATGGCTCGTCGAGCAACAGGAGCTTGGGACGGCTCATCAAGGCCCGGGCAATCGCCAGCATCTGCTGTTCCCCCCCGGACAGGAGACCGGCCATCTGGTTCTCGCGCGACTTGAGGATGGGAAACGTATGGTACAGGTCATTCAGATCGCTCAGGACCCCGGCCTTCTCGCCATTCCTGTGTCTCAGATATGCGCCCATCAGGAGGTTTTCCCTTACCGTCAGCGGCCCGAAAACCCGCCGCCCTTCGGGAACCATGGCGATTCCCCGGCCGACGATCACCGCCGGATCCAGGCCGTGGATCGGTTTCCCCTCGAAGGTGACCGCGCCCGAGGCGATAGTCAGCGTCCGGCAGATGGCGCGCAGCAGCGTCGTCTTGCCTGCACCGTTGGGGCCGATCACGCAGACAAACTCACCCTGCCGGACGTCGAGTGTGAGGTCGCGCAAGACGCCAAGGCGCCCATAGCCGGCGTTGATTTTCTCTACCGTCAGCACACCTCTGTCCCCAGGTAAACCTCGATCACCTGCTGGTCCCGTTGAATTTCCTCGGGTGTACCTTCGCCGATCTTCTCGCCGAAATTCAGCACCACGATTTCGTCGCTCAGGTTCATCACCAGATGCATATCGTGCTCGACAAGGAGCACCGTGACACCTTCGTCCCGTATGCCTCGGACGATGCTCATCATGTGCTCGGTCTCCTTGCGCGTAAGTCCTGCTGCGAACTCGTCGAGCAACAAGAGCCTGGGATTCAGTGCCAGGGCACGGGCCATCTCCAACAGCTTGAGTTGCCCGCAGGCAAGATCTCCGGCGTCGTCATCGGCCTTATCAGCCAGCCCCACTTTCTCCAGCATCTCGATGCAATGGCGGCGCATGACCAGATCCTCCCGGCGCGATCGGCCGGTGTACAGCAGGGCGGCGAACAGGCCCGCCTTGCCATGAATGTGGCGTCCCACCAATACATTCTCGAGGACGCTCATGTTCTCGAAGATCTGCGGGGTCTGGAATGTCCTTGCCAGACCGAGAGCCGCGCGGCGATTGGGTTTGAGTCCGTTCAGGTGACAACCGGCAAGGACCAGACGGCCGCATAGCAGGGGCTCCAAACCGGTGATCAGATTGAACAAGGTGCTCTTGCCGGCGCCGTTCGGACCGATCACGGCCTTGATGGCCCCGGTCGGAACCTCAAATGAAAGATTGCAGACGGCCATCAGACCGCCGAAGGACTTGCTCACCCCCTCGACGCTCAGAATGGCTCCAGCGCTCATTTAACCGCCTCCCGCCGCCTGTTCGGCCGCGCCAACTCTCCGGCGCAGACTGCGAAAAAGCGACGCCAGCCCATTTGGCATGAACATCATCACCGCGACCAGGATCAAGCCGTACAGCACGACCTCGAGGCCCTCGTAAGCACGAAGGTACTCGGGCAGGAGCGTCAGGATGGAGGCACCGATTACCGGCCCCCAGAACGATCCGATTCCCCCGACGACGACCATCGTCAGCAGCAAGACCGAATTCATGAAGCCGAAGGTGTCCGGGGCCACGAAGTTGATGTAATGAACATACAGGCTGCCGGCGACCGCAGCGTAGGCGGCGGACAGGATGAAGATGATGACTTTGTAGCGATAGGTATTGACCCCCAGGCATTCGGCGGCGACGTCGCTGCCCTTGATGGCGTTGAGTGCCCTGCCCATTCGGGACTGGCCCAAATTGAGCGCGCCCAGCAGCCCGATGGCCACCCACGCCCAGATGAAATAATAGTTCTTGATGGTCGTGTCGATGCTGATGGAACCCACGGCAAAACTCGGCACATCCACCAGTCCCGAAGGCCCGCCGGTGAGACCCGCGAACTGTACGAACAAGGAATGGAAGATAACGCCGACTCCCAGCGTCGCCATGGCAAGGTAGTGGCCCTTCAGGCGCAAAGTGGGCAAGCCGACCGCGAGTGCCACGACGCATGTTCCGACGACCGATGCGACGAGTGCCAGGAGCGGCGGCCAAGCAAACTTGGCCGTGAGAACTCCGGAAACATAAGCGCCCAGACCCCAGAACGCAGCGTGGCCGAGTGATACCTGGCCGGCGTAGCCCATGAGGATGTTCAGCCCGGTACACAAGAGTACATAAATTCCCACGAACCCCAATATGTTCAGGAAGTAGGCGTTGGGTGAAACTGCCGGGAATGCGGCAACGACGGCCAGAAAAATGCACAGCGGGAACCATCGAGGTAACCGGCTATAGCTTGACAATGCGTTCCCTCCCGGTTCCACCCAACAACCCGGAGGGTCGAACCAGCAGCAGGAAAATCAGCAGCAGAAAGGCTACCGCGTCCTGGTAACCACTGCCGCCCAAACCGGCGGCGAGCGCTTCCATCACCCCGAGAATCAGGCCGCCCAGGAAAGCGCCGTAGACATTTCCCATGCCGCCGACGATGGCGGCACAGAAACCCTTCAGACCGATGAGCGTGCCGTGGTCGTACGAGGTCATGGTCAGCGGGGTGATGATCACTCCGGCGACCGCGCCGATGCCCGCGGCGGCGGCGAATGAGAAGGTGCTGAGGCGGCTGACGGGGATGCCCATCAGCGCGGCGGTGCTGCGGTCGGAGGCTGCGGCACGCATCGCCATTCCGGTCGCCGAGCTTTTCATGAAGAAAGCGACTGCCACCATGATCAGCACGCTTATGCCGACGACCCACAGGGCTTGAGGCGACACGCTCGCGCCCATGATCGTCAAGGACACCTCACCGGAGTAGGCGGGGAGATCCCTGGGGAACTTTCCCCACACCATCATGACGACACCCTTGATCACGATCGCGAGGCCGATGGTGACGATGATGAGGTTCATCACCTCCGGTTTGCGACTCAGTCCAAAGGTGAGTTTCTCCGCGACCAGGCCGATAAGGGTGACGGAGACAACCGCAAACAACAGCGCTAAAGGCAGCGGCCAGCCGAATCCGCTTGAAGCGGTGGCGGCCATCATTCCGCCCAGCATGACGAATTCACCCTGCGCGAAGTTGATGACCTCGGTGGTGTTGTACACCATGCAGAAACCCACGGCGACCAGTCCGTAGACGCTGCCGATGGTCAATCCAGAGATGAGAAGCTGCAATAACTCGGTCATTGGAACCCCGACAGTGCAAAATCCCGGCGAATCCAGCGCCAGGCTCGACGCGGGTGAGCGCCCGGGCGATGTTTCAGCTGCTCGTCTGAACCTCTACTTGGTCTCGGCCCCCATGAGCAGCTTCCAATTGCCCTTGCGCCACTCCATGACCACGGCGTCCTCTTTCGTCAGGCCGTAGTGTTTCTGCGGGCTGAACTTGTACAAGCCGTTGGTTCCGATGAACTCGAGCTTTTCCAGTGCCTGGCGAATTTTCTCCTTGTCGAAACTATTGGCAGTTTCCAAAGCCTTGAACGCCATGAGCATTCCGTCGTATGCTTCCGCGCCATAGACGTCGGGTTCGCTGCCATATTTCGCCTTGTGCTCGGCGATGTAGTTGAGGATCACGTTCTTCGTCGGGTCCGCGTCGGGCAGTTGGCTGCCGACGGGAAAGCGCAGAGAGACGAGCACGGTGCCTTCAGCCGCATCTCCAGCCATCTCCATGTACTTCGGCACGACGTAGCCGAAGCCGTGCATGAGTATCTGCTTCATGCCGAGTTGCCGGGCATTCTTCATGAAGACGACGCCCGATGGGGCGACGGTCCAGCAGAGAATCGCTTCGGGATTGGCGGCTCTGATACGCGTCAGTTGCGGGACCAGGTCGTTCGCCGCCATGTCGAACTCCTCCCAGGCGACGACGTTGATACCTGTGCCTGGAGCCTGCAGCTTGAGTTCGTCTCGCGCACTGGTGCCGAAGCCGCTGGTGTCCGAGAGCATCGCCACTTTGGTGATGCCCTTGGATTTCCAGTAGTCGATGGCCCGGCCGACAACTTCCTTGTCGGTCAGGTGGGACTTGAACGCCCAGGCGCTCTTGTCGATCGGTTCGACGATGCCGCGGGCGCCCGCGTTGGAGATCATCGGCACACCGTTACGGGCGGAGATCGGTTTCATCGCCAGCGAAAGTCCGCTCATGTTCCCTGCGCCCGCGATGATATCGACCTCGTCCTGGGATATCAGGCGATTGGTCGCGGCCACCGCCTTGGTGACGTCGCTCGCTGCATCATAGATGATCAGTTTCACCGGGTGGCCGTTGATGCCTCCCTTCTTGTTGATCGCCTCGACCATCATCTCGGCCGTGGTCTTCATCCGTTCGCCCAGTAGCGCACCCGAACCGGTCAAGGAAAAAACGCTGCCGATCTTGTAAGGCCGCACCTCCTGCGCCTGCAAGCCGCCTCCGGTCATCAACAATGCAACTCCAAGAACGGCGGTGAGCATCAATGCCCTATGCATCATGATGTGGTCTCTCCTGTTGATCGTTATGCTGCGTTGGATTCTTGCCGGGGAACGTCCAACTGTTTTTGACATCGAGCGGCAGGAAGAAAATATCGGGAATGCTGCCAACCCTCCGCGGCGCATGGATCTCCGGACCATGAATTTTCCCTACCCGCTGAGCAGGCGAAGCCAAGTTATACGAAACCAGGGGCACTGTCAATATTCAGCATTCTGTGTGCGATATGACTGTCCGGGCTGGTCGCGGTTAGTCGCCAGGGCATGCCGCTCTCCCTACTGAAATTGGCTCTTAATGCGTTGGCGCAACAGGAATTTCTGTATCTTCCCGGTGGCAGTCTTCGGCAACTCGCCGAAGACAATCTGCTTCGGCACCTTGAAGCGCGCCAACACCGTGCGCAGGTGGTCGATCAGTTCCTCGCCACTGGCCTGGGCACCCTCCTTGAGGGTGACAAATGCCACCGGTACCTCTCCCCACTTCTCGTCCGGTGCCGCGATCACCGCGGATTCCAGCACCGCGGGGTGCGCTGCCAGCGCCTGTTCGATTTCCACCGAGGCAATGTTTTCGCCGCCGGAAATAATGATGTCTTTGGAGCGATCCTTCAACTCGATGTAGCCGTCCGGGTGCATGACGCCGAGATCGCCGGTACGGAACCAGCCGTCCGGGCAGGCGTTCAGCGTTGCCGCTGCATCGCGGTAATAGCCGAGCATCAGGTTGTTGCCGCGCAGCGCGATCTCGCCCAGCGACTGGCCGTCAGCCGGCAGGTCTGAGCCGTCTTCGGCCACTACTCGCACCGCCTGCGAGATGACATTGGCCACCCCCTGCCTGGCCTTGAGTCGCGCCTGCTGCGCGATCGGAAGCCCGTTCCACTCGCTGCGCCAGTCGCAGATCACCGAGGGGCCGTAGGTCTCGGTGAGACCGTAGAGATGGCTCATGGCTATGCCCAACTCCGCCATGCGGGCAAGCAGCGCGGGGCTGGGCGGCGAACCGCCGGTGGCGATGCGCACCGCTTGTGGCGGTCTGCCCGCCGTCGCCCCTTGGTGCCAGGCGAGCATGGTGACTATGGTGGGCGCGGCGTTGAGATGGGTGACCCCGGAGAGACGCAGGTGCTGCCAGATCGCCGCCGGGTCGACTCGGCGCAGGCACAGATGGGTGGCGCCGGCCGCGGTCACTGCCCAGGTGAAACACCAGCCATTGCAATGGAACATCGGCAGCGTCCAGAGAAACACGCTATCAATATCGAGCCTGGCCTGGAACGCCATCGCCAGTGCCTGGAGGTAGGCGCCGCGGTGATGGTACATGACGCCCTTGGGTTTCCCCGTGGTGCCGCTGGTGTAGTTGATGGCGAGCAGATCGCGTTCGTCCGCCACCGGCCGCATCAGGCGGGGGGAAGCTTGAATCAGGCGCTCATATGCGTCGTCGTTTGATCCACACGGAACACTCTCGACCGCGGCGGGGACCAATGCCAGCGTCGCGTCTGCCAGCGCCGCGAATTCGTGATCGTAGATCAAGACCCTGGCACCGCTGTGTTCGAGGATATAGGCGAGTTCGGCTGCGGCGAGCCGGGGGTTGAGCGCCACCAGCACTGCCCCGGCAAAGGGGACGCCGTAGTGCGCTTCGAGCAGGACATGGGTGTTCGGCGCCAACAGCGCCACCCGATCGCCCGGCAGGACCCCAAGCGAGACCAGCGCCCCGGCGAGCCGCTGTGTCCGCTCGAGTAGTTGGGCATAGGTGAGGCGCAGCGCGCCATCGATTACGGCTACGCGGTCCGCATAGACTGCGCCGGACCGCTGGAGGAAAGAGGCGGGCGTCAGTGGCTCGAAATTGAACGCTGCGGTCATATCGGATCAGCCCTCAAACCTGCTACCGGAAAAGTTCTGCTTTGCCAAGAGTGCCAGGACAGCGGCGCAGAGGCTCAATGGACTCGCGGCATGACAAGCGTTAGTACCCCAGAATCAGAGGCGGGCACTAGTCGGCGGTTATCGACGACGCCTTGATGATCTGTGCCCAGCGATCCCGCTCGCTCACGACAAAGTTGGCGAATTGGCTCTGCGACATCGCCAGAGCCGATGCGCCCAAGGCGCGGAGGCGTTCCTGGAATTCCGGCATTTCGAGGATTTTCCCGACTTCCCGGGCGAGTCGGACACTGACGTCGGGCGGGAGATCGCGCGGCCCGAAAAGCCCGAACCAGGCGCTGAGTTCCAGGGCAGGCATCCCTGCCTCGCGGACTGTTGGCACGTCCGGCAGCAGCGGTGAGCGCTGAAGATCGGTGATGACCAGGGCGCGCACGGTTCCCGACTTCACATGCGGAACCGTTGTGAGAATCAGGTCGAACATCAGGTCGACTTGCCCGCCGAGCAGGCCGCCGAGTGCCGGCGCACTTCCCTTGTAGGGGATATGAGCGAGCTGTATCTTCGCCACCGAATTCAGCATTTCGCCCGCCAAATGGTTTGACGTGCCGATGCCGGCCGAGGAGAAGTTGAGTTTTCCGGGCTGTCGCTTGGCCAGATCGATCAACTCCTGCAACGAATTTACCGCCAGCTTGGGGCTGGCAAGAAGCACGAATGGTATCGTCGCCAATGGGGCGATCGCCGTGAAATCCCGGACCGGGTCGTAGCCGACGTTGCTCATCAAGGCCGGATTCATCGCATGCGAACTGACTGTTCCAATCAACAGGGTGTACCCGTCCGCCGGACTTTGGGCGACCGCTTTTGCGCCGATCGCGGTTCCGGCGCCGGGGCGGTTATCCACCACCACCGGTTGGCCCAGGGCCGTGTGCAGCCGCTGCCCCAGCAGCCTCGCCAGCACGTCTGCCGATCCACCGGGTGGGTAGGGCACAACGAGTTTAATCTGCTTGGTGGGATACGCCGCAGTCGATGAGTCGGAGAGGGCAGGGCCGGTCATCAGGATGAGCGGGGAAAGCAGCAGCAACTGACGGATGCGTTTGGCATTTGACATCATTTTTTCCTTTGAAATGAAATTGTTCCCATTAGTCGGCGGCCATGCTTCCCGCTCACGAGCCGGGAAGGTAGTCTTTCAGGTCGACCGACTCCCACAGTTCCTTCGGCGGACTCACTCTCTGTGCGAACGGCTTACTTAGCGGCCGGGTCGCATCTATGATCACTTTGGTCGTCAAGGGGCCTTTTTCACTGCGCGTCTCGCCATACGCCGAAGGGTCCAGGTGGGCGCCGAAGCTGTTGGTGACGACCGAGCAGTCTTGATCTGCCTGGACACGCGTCGCCATGGCCCAGAGCACGTCCTCGTCGCTGTAGATGTCGATGTCATCGTCGACGACGACCACGTGCTTGACATCGTAATTCGACCCGAGAACCGCCAGTCCGGCGAGCTTGCCTTCTCCTTGGACACGCTTCTTGATGGATATATAGCAGTGCCAGAAGTTGGCGCCCGAGGGTGGCAGGTGGACACCGAGCATGCTCGGTACGATCTCCCTGACCCGCCGGAACAGTTGCGCCTCCCGACACAGGACACCGACTTGAGTGTGTTCGCGGAAGGACGGGAACAGGTCGTGCCAGATAGGCTGCTTGCGGTGAGTGATTGCGGTGACTTCAATGATAGGCACGTTCATCGGTGCTCCGTAGTAACCCGCGTACTCGGCAAACGGACCGTCGATCTGAAAACTGTCGGGATGGATTCGCCCTTCGATCACGACTTCGGCGTGCGCCGGAACCGCGAGATCGACAGTCTTGCAGGGCACCATTTCGACCGCCTCTCCCAGCAGGCCGCCCATCACCGCGAACTCGTCGTGCTCGAGCTGACCGCGGGACGCGGCACCGATATGGCAGGCCGGATGATGGCCGATGAAAACGGCCACCTCCATGGGTTTACCTTCGTCATGATAACGCTTGCGTATCGTTGCCGCGTGCTGCACCGGGTTCATCATGCAACCCATGCGGTTCGAGCCCTTGAGTTCGTGCCGGTAGGTTCCGACGTTGGTCACCCCGCTGACCGGATCGCGGCAGATCAAGCAACCGATGGTGATGTAGCGGCCTGAATCGCCCACGCAATGCTGTTGGATCGGAAGGCAGGCGAGATCGATGCTGTCGCCAGTCAGGACGACCTCCTGCACCGGAGCCGTGCCTCCGCGATAGGGGGTCGGAGCGATTGGATGGTCTTCGCGACGGATATACTCCGCCAGCACTTGTCCTGGTTCCGTGGGTTTCACTTCCAAGGCATGCGCTAACAGCCGATAGCTGGAGAACAGACCGGTGACCACCGGCCAGTCGACACCGGCAACATTCTTGAACATGACCGCCGGGTACTTGCGCTGCTTGGCCAGCTTTTCCTGAATCAGGGTCATGTAAAGATCCCGCGGAATTTGTCGGTCGATCTCTACCAGGTCATCCGGACCGCTGGCGCGAAGCCGGTCCAGAAAGTAACGCAGATCTTTTGCCATGGCAAGGCTCTCTAATATGGAAATCGGGAATATCCATCCGGACGCCACCGTCTCCGCGGGCGTCCCCACACGCGCAGATGGCTATCCGGCACGCATGCGCTATATCTCACCGGTCTTGGGATGGAAGAACTTCGGCAGGAGTATCCCCCATTCGCTATCCATCCGGTCGCGAATGCGGCGTAGCGAGGCGAGAAATACCGGCTTCTCGAGTTCCTCGGTGCTGGCGCCCAGTCCGCCCTGCCAGAGTATCCTGTCGCTGTCGATCTGGGCGCGCGACGCCGGACTATCCGGCGCCAGCCAGGCCAGTTGATAGCCATTCAGCTCGACCTGCTCGATCATGGTGGCCACGGCTTCCCCGACGCGGTTTTTCTCCGCGGCATTCAGCTGCGGAATGCGGCTTGCCATGAAGTACCAGCCGAAGGCGCAGTGGCGGGCTTCGTCGCGCAGTATCATTTGATAGACGCGGTGGATGTCCGGCTGGATCGTGAGCTTGGCGACGTGCATGAAATTCTCGAGGATGATCTGCTCCGCCGAACAGACCAGCGCCGCCATCGTGCACTCCACCGGAAAGTCGGCATCCAGTGCCTGGCGGCGAATGCCGTGGGTGGATACCGAGCCGCGATACTCCTCGGCCGGGCCGTCGATAAAGCCGCCGAACTTCTCGGCCAGACGGTAGCTGACTTCTGCGTGCCGCGATTCCTCCTGGGTGCGGATGGCAAAGTACAGCCGCGTGTCGGTATCCAGGCGCTCGTGGCAGAAACGGATCTGTAGTGCCGGGCTCTCGGCGATGGCGCCATACTCGCCCCAGGCACGGCGGCTCCAGCGGACACGCAGGGCTTGGCGCTGTTCCTGCGTGAATGGGCGCAGATCCATCCCGTCCCAGTCGATGATCGTCGCCGGATTCCACTGGGTGGTCAGCGAAGCGCGCAACAGCTTCCCAATCTCGGAATTGCGCTTGCCCAGTTCGAGCGGGAAACATGATTCGGGTTGCGCCAGGATGCTGCGGAAGGTCTCGTTCGCGAGGGACATCGGTGTGTTCTCCGGCCAGATTAGGCGTTGATGGTCTTGGGGCGCCGCGCCGGGTGTCAGAGCGGCCCGAGACGCCGATGCGAAACCGCCGGCAGTTCGATGCCGAGCGCCTGTAGGCGACGGCGTGCGGTGGCCAGGTAGTCGCGGAATAGTTGTTCCTCCTGCGTCGCGGTGGCGGCACCGAGACCCGCGGCGGCGGTCATTTCCTGCGCCCGTTGTTCGGGCGCGCTGTCGATGACGGTCGCCAGCGAGGGCACGTGATATCCCGAAAACGCCACCTTGCACAGCCAATCGACCAGGGCCAGGAGAACTTCGCTGCGCGCGCTCGGCGACAGCGAGTCTGCCCGCCATTCCAGGTAGCTCCAGCCGAACCCTGCATGGCGGGTCTTGTCCGCCACGCTTCTCGCCAGCAGCTTGCGGGCCAAGGGTTCGCGGGCATTCGCGAGATAGGCGCGGAACAGTTCCAACTCGAGTCCGTCCTCGAGGGCGCAGTGGGCTGCGACATAGGCATCCAGCGGCACCTCGGGGTTCAGCGCGTCGCTGTGGCAGCGGCGGTTGATCACCGCCTCCCAGGCGGGATCGACGGGGCGCACCAGATAACCGCCCAGCAGCTCGGCATAGCCATGGAAGACATCTACCAGTTGTGCTTCCTCGGTATTGCGTACGGTAAGAAAATACTTCGCGTCAACTTCGCGATCCCGCTCGAGACAGAAGCGTAACAGCAAGGCAGGCGTCTCCGCGATGCCGGTGTATTCGAGCCAGGCACGCCGGCTCCAGACTTGCCGTGCGGCCTGAAGCTGTGCCTCCGTGACAGCGGCAAGTTCTCCGCTCGCCCAGTCGACGTCGGTGGCTGGCGCCCAGATGTCCCGCTTGCTCTCCTCATAAAGCCGGTCGATCGCCGGAATGGTGACCGCCAGGTTCAGTGGGAAGCGGGTTTCCCTGGGGACTCTCGTCAGAGCTTCATGTGTCATGGTTCGCAGGCCGCGTTGGGTTGGTCTGCCGACCTTAATGTCCTACAGCCATCGGCAGGCTCGGATCGGGCGCCCACTCCGACAGTGAGCCGTCGTAGACGCGCACGTCGCGATGGCCGAGCAGGGCCAGCGCCAGGGCCGGGCTGGTTGCGGAGATGCCGCCGCCGCAGTAGGCGATGATGCGCGGCTTGGCCAGCGGCTCGGCCAGCAGTCGCCGCAGTTCGTCGGCCGGCTTGAAGCTATTGTCGGCGTTGACGAGGTCGGCGGCGGGGACGTTGATGCTCCCCGCGATGTGGCCCGGGCGGCCGTAGTCGGTGCCGCCCTCGCCACGGTGATTTTCGGCCGGCAGTGCGTTGAGGATGCAGATGTCGCCCGTAGCGATCGCCGCGAACACCTCGTGTTTGTCGGCAACCCGCTCGGGACGATGTCTGACTCTGGTCGCGGTGCGGGCGCGCGAGCGCCCCGAACCTGTTTCGATGGGGCGTGCTTCCGCCGTCCACTTGCCGAAGCCACCGTTCAGCACGGCGGCCCGGTCGTGCCCGAACACGCCCAGCATCCACCAGAGCCGGGTCGCCCACCAGTGCTTGGCGCTGGAGTAGCAGACCACGAAAGTGTCGTCGCCGATTCCCAGACGCGCCATGGCCGCACCGAAGTGCGCCGGCGAAGGCAGCATGAAGTGGAGTCCTGACGGCGGCTCCGGCTGGGACAGTTCGGCGTCGATATCGACAAATTGCGCGCCGGGGATGTGCCCCTGCTCGAAGCCGGCACGGCCGGAAAGGATGCCGTAGGGCTTTGGCGGCGGCGGCGTGGTGTGCGTCGTCGCGTCGAGGATGACGAGATCGCGATCGTCGCGACGGGACGCCAGCCACTCGGTGTCCACGAGGAATTCGGGATGGACATAGCCGTCACCCATGCAGGCACCCGCATTCGCACTGACCGATCAAACGGCGTTGCTGAAGCGAAGTAGCGTTTTCCCTCATTACGCCGGTTCGCAGTGAATCTTGAACGCCACCTCGCCGAGTCCGCCGCAACCGACGCCTGTGTCGGCGCACTTCATGTGATCGTAGAGGTGGCCATTGGGGTCGAGGCCATGGCTTAGGCGATCGTATACCACGTAGCTGATCGGCAGCATCGGCGCCAGCGCCCACAGGCAGATCGGGAAGGTGCACTCTTCGGGCAGGAGCTTGCCGCTGCCGGTGGTGACATAGCGATCGCCGATCTTCGGCTGGTAGGCGCAGTTGTCGGCGGACACGACCTCCATGATCATCTTGTAGGCACGCCGCGCCGGCGAGCCCTTGATGATGGCCTGCTGCTTCGCGGAGAGGTTCTCTGCCTGTTCCGCGGTGTAGCCAAACATTGTCATCGCGGTATTCTTGAGTTCTTTCTCCATGATCACACGATCTCCTTCTGGGTCCATTTAGATTCTGTTTGCGCACGGCTGCCGGGAAGATTCTGCTTGCGTACAGCTGCCAGAATGTGCTCCTGCGCAACGGGAATGGCGTCGACTTCGACACCCACGGCATCCGCGATGGCATTCAGCAATGTCGGCGTCGTGCAATTAAGCGCAGCCTCGCCGATTCCCTTGGCGCCGTATGGCCCCGTGGGGTAGGGCGTTTCTATGCCCTCGGCGAGGAATTCCCGCGGCAAATCCAGGGCGGTGGGAATCGCATACTCCGCGAACGACGGGGTCTTCAGTTGCCCATCGACCGTGACCATGTTCTCCATCAGGCCGTAGCCCAGCGACTGGATCGCACCGCCGTAGAGTTGGCCGAAAGCCATTGCTGGATTGAGCACCTTGCCCATGTCGAGCACGTTGGCCAGTTTGAGAATCTCGATCTCGCCGGTTGCGATGTCCACCGCGACATCGGCGGCCGCGGCCATGAAGGTATGGCCATACATGTAGCGGTCCTCCGCCGAACGAAACCATCCTTCCTGGCGCAATTGGTCGCCTCGATCCCAGCACACCTGGGCAAGGTCGGCAAAGGCCAACGCCTTGGCCGGCACACCTTTGATGCGAACCTCTGCGTCTTCGAAGAGCAGATCTTCCGCAGCGACTTCAAGCATCTGCGCGGCCCGCGCCAGAAGGGTCTGGCGCAGGCGCCCGGTGGCGAGCAACAAGGCGTTGCCCAGGCCGAAGGTAAGTCGAGACGCCGAAGTTCTGCCGGCCCGCGGGCTGGTCCAGTTATCGCCCATATCGACCCGGATCCGCTCCAGCGGCAGGGCAAATTGCTCGGCCGCCATCTGCGCCAGCACCGTCGTTATACCCTGGCCGAGTTCGGTACCGCCCGCGTACACGGAAACACCACCGTCGGAATGCACTTCCACCGTCGCGCCGACGCCCGACTTGCCGAGCACCGGGATGGCGCCGACGTCGAACACCGGCATGTCGAAACAGATGCTGCGGCCAATTCGCTTGGTCGAGTTCTTCGGCGCAATCGGCCGTGGACCCATATGCGCAAGGATCCGCTTGGTCAGCAGTTCAAGACTCACCGGGCTGTCGCCCAGCATCGGACTGGTCGGTCGGGAGCCCGGCTGTATGAAATTTCGGCGGCGCAGTTCGAGGGGATCCATGGCCAGGGCGCGCGCCAGTTTGTCCAGCACGCACTCTCGGGCGATCGCCGCCTGCGGGGCGCCGAAGCCTCGAAAAGCACCCGAGTCGAGGTTGTTGGTATAGATCGCCTCGGCGCGCGTCAGCACGTTCGGAATCCGGTAAGGGCCGAGCAGCCCGGACATCGTCAGCCCCAACACCTCGGGGGACCGCCCCGAGTAGGGACCTGCATCGGCGATCACTGTTCCCTCCAGCGCGTGGATGGTGCCATCCCGCCCCGCCCCCAGCTTGAGTCGAATCTCCGTCGGGTGGCGCTTGGGGTGGAAGATGAACGACTCCGCGCGATCCAGGACGAGCCTCACCGGCACCTCGGCAACACAAGCCATTGCCGCCAGATGGACCTGGATGGTGGTGTTGAGTTTGCCACCGAATCCTCCGCCCACTGGCGTACCCTTGACATGGATCCGCGACTTGGGGATCGCCAGAGCGAGATGAATGTCCTCAGCGACGCCGTAAGGGTCCTGCAAGCAGGAAAGTACGTGCAGCACCCCGGCGTCGTCCCGGTAGGCCACCCCCGCTTCGGGTTCCAGGAAGGCCTGTTCCTGGCGCGGCGTAAAGTAAGTATGCTCGACCACCACTTCGGCGGCGCCAAATCCGACGGCGACATCGCCATGGACAAACTCCCGCTGACAGCAGCGATTCCCTGCGGCCGCAGCGTGCAGCAGATAAGCTCCTGCCTCCATCGCCTGACGCGGCGAGGTCAGCGGCGCAAGCACCTCGTAGCGCACGGCGACGGCAGCCGCGGCAAGGCTTGCGAGTTCCTCACTGGTGGCAACGACCATGGCCACGGCATCGCCGATGTATCGCGTTTCCTCGCCTTCGGGCACCAGCACCGGGCGATGCGCCACATCGTAGCCGTAGCGATTGCTGCCGGGCAGATCGCGCGCGGTAATGACTTTCGTGACGCCGGGCATAGCCTGTGCAGCCCGGCAATCGATCTCGATAACCCGCGCCCGAGGATGCGGGCTGAAGACGATCTTGCCGTGGTGCATGCCCGGCAGTTGAATGTCTCCGGCATACTTGGTCTGCCCGGTCACCTTGCCTCGGGCATCGACGCGCGGTACGCTCTTGCCGATGATGCTGCCGTGAGTCATGGAATTTTCCTCGAACCAAGCGAGATGTGTTTACTTGCTGCCATTGGCCACGGACTGAATGGCTTCGATGATCTGCACGTAGCCCGTGCACCTGCACAGGTTGCCGGCAAGGGCTTCCTGTATTTCGGAGCGGGTCGGCCGAGGCGTTTCGCGCAACAGGGCGATCGAATTCAGCACCATGCCCGGGGTACAATAACCGCATTGGGACGCGCCATACTCGATGAACGCCTCCTGCAAGGGGTGAAGCTGGCCGTCGACGGCTACACCTTCGATGGTGGTGACCTCATGACCATCTGCCTGGACAGCCAGGACCATGCAGGCATTGACCGGCGCGCCATCGAGGAGAACGGTGCAAGCCCCGCAGTGGCCGGAATGGCAACCCTTTTTTGTCCCCGTGAGGCCCAAGTCCTCCCTCAGCACGTTGAGCAGGCTCCGGTGCGGCTCCAACTCCAGCGCATGGCTTGTTCCGTTTACTTTCAAGCCCAGGCTTTGTCGAGTCATGATTTCCGTCCTTCAGCCGTCTCACTGCTCTTTTCGCACAAGACCTGCAGCAGCCGCAAGGTCCACGCCTCCACCAGGAGCCTGCGTCCGCTACCTGTCGCGCGAATGTCGGACATTGGATGGCACTCCTCTGCAGCCAGCGCCGCTGCCTCGGCAAGATTCTTGGCGTTCGGGGCCCTTCCTGTCAGCGACTCCTCGGCGCGGCGCGCGCGCATGGCCGTCGGTGCTACCGCACCCAGCGCGATGTGCAGATCGCGGATGAGGCCGTCCGGCCCGATGTCGATGTTGCCGGCGAGATTGATGATGCTGATCGCCTGAGCCTTGCGCCGCCCGACTTTCACGAAGTGGCTGCGGCAGTTCAATCCCTGGGCGGGAAGCAACACCTCGATCAACACTTCGCCCTGGCGCAGCGATGTCTTACCGGGTCCCGTCAGGAACTCCGCCAGGGGCAGCTCGCGACTCCCGTCGGGACCGAGCAATACCAGGCTCGCCTGCGCCGCGAGAAGAGGCGGAACAGCATCAGCCGCTGACGAAGCCGATACGATGTTGCCTCCCAAGGTCGCCCTGTTGCGGATCTGCCGGCAACTCATCTGGCGGGCAGCCGCCACCAGCGAAGGGGCCATACGCCGCAC
>Ga0163199_1000508_pt1 | contig 24562 bp, 19 predicted proteins | sample PL_2010_150m_FD_113537 | JGI IMG/M metagenome (GOLD analysis project Ga0163199, IMG submission 113537) | Freshwater microbial communities from Powell Lake, British Columbia, Canada to study Microbial Dark Matter (Phase II) - PL_2010_150m | ecosystem: Environmental > Aquatic > Freshwater > Lake ...
ATACTATATAGAACTTATTTCAATAATACGAATAAGCCGCGTTGCGAGCTTGTTTCACTGGATGCGAGGCGCGACGAGGAGACTGTAGCGATAGCTACGTCGACGAGAAGCAACAAAGCAGCCTGTGAAATCAGGCTGCAACCCTCCGGGACATGGCCGATATTTGCGATACCTGTGTCGCTTTGAGCTCAATGTACCGCAGGGGGGTACACCTTCGCCCTTTCTCCTTGTTCTCGCAAATATTGGCCAATGTCGCGACTATTGGTATTATTGAGATAAGTTCAAATGGCAGACGAAAAATCATTTAATCTTCCCCAAGAGGAGGAGAAAGTCCTTGAATTTTGGAAGAAGAACAAAATATTCGAAAAAAGCCTGACCTTTCGACAAGCTCAGGGTAAAAAACCATTCGTATTTTACGAGGGGCCGCCGTATGCCAACGGCAAGCCTGGGATTCACCATGTTTTGGCGCGGGTTTATAAGGACATAATCCTTCGGTATAAATCGATGCAAGGCCATTACGTTCCTCGAAAAGCGGGCTGGGATACCCACGGCCTGCCTGTGGAAATAGCAGCAGAAAAAGCTCTCGGCCTGAAGTCAAAAAAAGACATAGAAAAATTCGGCATCGAGCGGTTCAATGAGGAAGCAAGAAAAGCCGTCTGGATTTACAAAGACGAATGGGAAAATCTTACACGGCGTATCGGTTACTGGCTTGATTTAAAAAATGCCTACGTAACTTGTTCGAGCGAATATGTCGAGACTCTCTGGTGGGTTTTGGCGAGAATCTGGAGGCGTGGCCTTCTGTACAAAGCGCACAAAGTCGTTCCGTGGTGCCCGCGTTGTGGCACCGCGCTTTCATCTCACGAACTGGCGCAGGGATATAAAGAAGTTGAAGACACGTCGGTTTACGTTAAGTTCAAACTTGATAAGAAAGGTGCCAAGCGTTTAACGCTCGCTGACAAGCCTGTTTATATTTTATCTTGGACCACTACGCCGTGGACTTTACCTGGAAACGTGGCTTTGGCAGTAGGGAAAGACATCCAATACACAATGCTACTCGTTGAAGAAACTTCGGAAGTATTGGTTATCGCCACAGAGTTGGTGACAAAAAACTTCGGCGATTTATTAGGCAACGGAATTAAATTATACGGTAAAGTTTTAAAAGGCAAAGATCTAATCGGTTTGAAATACGAGCCGATTTTCGATATTCCGAAACTCAAAAACGATAAATCGCACAAAATTTACGCCGCAGATTTTGTTACAACAGAAGACGGCACCGGAGTTGTCCATACTGCCGTTATGTACGGCGAGGACGATTACGAACTAGGCAAGAAAGTTGGTTTGCCCCAACATCACACGGTTGACGAAGAAGGGAGATTTACGAAAGAAGTTAAGGGATTCGCCGGTCTGGCAGTCAAAGCCAAAGAAACGGAAGACAAAATAATAAATTATCTGAAAGCGAAAAACTTTTTACTGAAACCAGAAATTTACAAGCACGAATATCCTTTTTGCTGGCGTTGCAGTTCAAGAGTTATTTATTACGCGAGAACTTCGTGGTTCATTGCAATGAGTAAGCTCCGCAAGAATCTTTTGAAATCCAACAGAACGATAAACTGGGTGCCGGAACACGTAAAAGAGGGGAGGTTCGGTGAGTGGCTGAAAGAGGCCAAAGACTGGAATCTTTCCCGCGAGCGCTACTGGGGCGCGCCAATGCCGGTTTGGGAGTGTTCAAAATGCGACAATACGGAAGTTATCCAAAGTCTCGACGAACTGAAGAAGAAAGCGGTTCAAAGGAACAAATTTTTCTTTTTGAGGCATGGGCAAGCCGATAATAACATCAAAGGGATATGCGGTCCCTATAAAGACACAAAAGAATATACATCTCACCTGACTGCGAAAGGCAAGGAAGATGTTAAAACAATCGCCGGAGTAATCGCAAAGATGAAAATAGATATTATTATTTCATCTCCTTTGGCGAGAACGCGCGAGACGGCGAAAATAGTGCAATCGGCTACAAAAAAAGCAAAAATAATTTACAACAAAAAACTTGTCGACATAAACGCCGGTATTTTTATGGCCAAGCCCGTAAGTCGTTATAGCGCATATTTCAAAAACGATTCCGAAAAATTTGAAATTACGCCGCCTGAAGGAGAAAGTTCAAATGATGCCAAGAGGAGAATGGTTAAAGCTTTTTCTGAAATAAATGGAAAATTCAAAAATAAAAGAATCTTGATTGTCAGCCATGGACATCCTTTATGGCTTCTTAAGGGAGCGCTGGAAGGTCTTTCAAATGAAAAAATCTTGAAAGCTATTTATCCTGAAAACGCGAAATTGTATGAAATAGATACGGGAACTTTGCCTCTCGATGGTTCGGGGAACCTTGATATGCACCGTCCTTATGTGGACGCAGTAATACTTAATTGTTCCAAGTGTGGCAAAGAAATGAAAAGAATAAAGGAAGTCGCCGATGTATGGTTCGATTCCGGTTCGATGCCTTTGGGGCAGCTGCATTATCCTTTTGAAAATAAAGCGCTCTTCGATAAAAAAGTAATGTTTCCGGCGGATTATATCTGCGAAGCAATGGACCAGACGCGCGGCTGGTTTTACACGCTCGTTTCGGTGGCAACGGCTCTGGGTTACAAAGCCCCGTTTAAAAACGTCATTTCCCTCGGGCTCATCAACGACAAATTCGGGCAGAAGATGTCCAAATCGAAAGGCAATATCGTTGACCCGTGGAAAGTAATAAGCGATTACGGTGTTGATGCCGTACGCTGGTATTTCTACACGGCAACGCCCCCGGGCGAACCTAAAAACTTTGACGAAAAAGAAATCGCCAAAGCCTACAGGAAATTCCATCTGATTTTGTGGAACTCGGTTATGTTTTATAAAACGTACGGTAAGCAAGTCGCAAGCGGCAAGTCGCAAGCGGCAAGTCGCAATATTTTGGATAAGTGGATTCTCGCGCGGCTTAACCAAACTGTTTCCGAAGTAACCGTAAGCCTGGAGGGCTATCACGTCAGAGAAGCGGCACTCGCGATTGAAAGTCTTTTGGACGATTTGTCGCGATGGTATATCAGGCGCTCCCGCCGCCGATTCTCGGTAGTTTTCAAAAATAATATCTCCGCAAGCGATAAAAAAGATTATGAAAGCGCGTTGAGAACACTAGGATATGTTTTGTCTGAGCTTACTAAATTAATTGCGCCATTCACGCCATTTTTCGCGGAAGCCGTTTATAGCGAGATGGGAAATGAAAATAAATGCGAATCCGTTCATCTTGCCGACTGGCCGACCTCGAGCAAAGCGCAAATAGCAAATAGCAAATTGCTAACCGAAGGAATGGCAGAAATAAGAAAAATAAGCAGCCTGGCTTTGGCAAAACGAGCGGAGATTGGTATTAAAGTGAGGCAGCCGTTAGCCGAGTTGAAAGTTAAAAGTCAAAAGTTGAAAGGAATTAACAAAGAACTTCTCGAGATTTTGAAAGACGAGGTGAATGTAAAGAAAGTCGTTTTTGATACCAAGGCCAAAAACGAAATAGAGCTGGATACGGTCATAACCCCGCCGCTTAAAGAAGAAGGGACAATCCGCGAATTTGTCAGGGCCATTCAGGAGCTCCGCCAGAAAGCGGGATTGAAGCCGGGTCAGGATATGGAACTAATGCTCGTTTTGCCGGATGAGTTGAAAACAATCGTTTCAAAAAACGAAAAGTTTTTGAAATCGGAAGTCAGCGCCAAAATTGTAAATTATAAAAAATCCGAAAAGTTCGGCGCCGAATCTGAAACGAAAATCGACGGCGTTCCGGTTTGGATAGGAATCAAGAAAACTCGCTAGAATAATCTAATACGATCATATTCCTGGCACTATGCTATAGCATAGTGCCTAAATAAGTCCTACTTTCTTTTTTACTTCTGCGATTTTTGCCGAAGCTTTTGTTGAGGCTTTTTTGGAACCAGCACTTAAAACGGATTTCAAAGTTGAAGGCTTGGCCGCAAGCGATTTTTTCTTTTTGCGGAAGTCTGCGAAATAATCCGATATTGTCTCTGTGAGAGATTTTTTGAATTCCCCATATCCTTTGCCGCTGAAGCGTTTTTCTATCTTGTTAATCGGTTCATCGGTCATCGAAGAATAAATTTCCAGAAGATTGCTTATGCCTGCCTTCCTTTCGCGTTCGTGTTTTATCTCTGAGCCGGAGTCGGTAGTGGCTCGGGCGATTTTTCTTTTTATATCTTCCGGCTCGTCGTCCATAAAGAGGCAGCCTTCAGGCTGGGATTTGGACATTTTCTTGTTTGGGTCTGTTAAAGACATTACGCGTGGAACTGGAGTATGTAATGCTTTCGGTTCGATAAAGGTATCCCCGAATTTAGAATTAAACTTCCTGGCCAGAGTTCTCGTAAGTTCAAGGTGCTGGTCTTGGTCGTCGCCTACCGGCACTAACTTGGTGCCGTAGAGCAAAATATCTGCGGCCATTAGGATCGGATAATCGAAAAGGCCGGCATTAGCTTCGCTTTGTCTAGTATGAATAAATTTAACAGCCATTTCTTTTGCCTTATGACTTATACTTTTATCACTGAAATCCAATTCAGAAATGTCTTTTGCTCCACCCGCAGCTTTTTCTTTGAATTGCGTCATTCTAAATAATTCTCCCATCGGCGTAATCGTATTCAAAATCCATGCAAGCTCGGGATGTGCCGAAATCTGTGATTGCTGGAAAATCACAGATTTTTTCGGGTCAATGCCGGCAGCAAGAAAATCGGAGGCGAGTCCGGCTATGTTTTTATTGAGTTCTTTCGCATCCGGGTTTTCGGTTAATGCGTGCAAATCAGCTATGAAAAAATAGCACTGATATTTGCCGGAGTTCTGAAGCTCAACGAAATTTTTGAGCGCGCCCAAATAATTACCTATATGAAGGCGTCCAGTTGGCTGTATTCCCGAAACTAAAATAGGTTTTTGTGTCATGTATCAAGTATCACGTATCAAGAGCCGGCTATCAAGTCCGATACTGTTAAAATCACGGTACGCACACAAAAAGGTACTGTAATCAATTCTTGTCGCCGCGATTTTTATGTCGCAAATTCATGTAGATGATTTTTAGGCCAAGCAATAGAAGAAGAAAACTAAGGAATGTAGCAAAGAACATTGGTAGGACTTGTTCTGTATCTGTAGCAACGAAAACCAATACGAAAACAGCGATAGATTGCACAACAAAATAAAGTCCAAAAAGAATGCTCAACAATCTGATAATCAGATGTCGGTGGTGGGTAGAAGCCATTCCTCGATAAAATGCAATTTCCATCCCTATCGTTCTCATAGGGTCGAAATTCGGCTCAAGTATTCCAAGTGATTCTGGATTGATTTGCTTGGGTTGTTTTTCGTTTTTGCCTTTCATATATGCGGTCAATAATAGCATTTTTATTCGTACATCGTCACCTGTACGGTTGACCTATGCTGGTCAATTTTAGATTTCAATGATAACCGGTAACACCATCGGGCGGCGTTTGGTCTGGTTGTACACGAACTGGCCGATTTGTTCCCTGATGAGAGTTTTCAGATAATCAGCTTCGATTTTCTGGTAGCTCGGAATGCGTCCGATGATGGCGCGGAGCCGTTTTCTCATTTCCTCAACGATTTCCCTGTTCTCTTTAAGGTAAATGAATCCGCGGGATATTATGTCGGGGCTTTTTACGAGTCGGCCATCGCTGCGTTGTATGGCAAGAATGATAACTATCATTCCTTCCTTGGCAAGATTGAGGCGGTCCCTCAAGACAACTTCTTCGACGTCGCCGACGCCCAATCCGTCAACCATAACATAAGTCGCCGGCACTTTTTCGTCCGTAATCGTAAATTTGTTTTTGGTCAGGCTGGCAACCTGGCCGTTATCGAGCAGAATGACACGTTCTTTTTCAATGCCGACTTCTTTGGCCAGTTTAATGACCGCTTTGCGCTTGTAGTAATAACTGTGAATCGGGACCACAAATTTCGGCGCAACCAGTTTCATAACCAGCTTTACATCATCTCCTCTGGCGTGTCCGCTCGAGTGAATATCAAGTAGTTTGGAGTTATAGACTTCATCAACTTGGCGGGCGATATTGTCCTGCAGAGTCTGAATACTCCGTTCGTTGCCCGGAACAACCGATGAGGAAAAAATGATAGTGTCGGTATCCTTAAACTGCACGATGCGATGCTCTCCGTTTACCATCCGCATAAGTCCGGCGTTGGATTCACCCTGAGAGCCGGTGGTCAGTATCAAAATTTTCTCATCTTTATATTTGTGGATGTCCTGCAGCGGTATGACATTCTCGTGCCTTTCTTTGAGGTAACCGAGATTTTTAGCGATGTCGATGTTGGCAATCATGGAGCGGCCGTTGAGTGCGACTTTACGTCCGAGCTTTTCCGCGATTTTTATGATTTCGAGAAGCCGGTCAACCAGAGAAGCGAATGCGGCAATAATTACCCGCCCCTTGGCATTTCGGATAAGCTGTTCGATTTCCTCTTCCACAACGCGTTCTGACAGCGTAAATCCGGGAAATTCCGCGTTAGTCGCGTCCAAAAACAGAGTATGGATATTCATCTTGCCCAATTCCTCGAATGTTTCCAGGTCTAGCGGCTTCCCGGTCTTGTCGGTTTCCAGACGGAAATCGCCGCAGCTTGCCATATTGCCCGCCGGTGTTTCCAGAACGAATCCGAGCGATTCCGGAATGGTGTGCCCGACTTCAAAGAATTTGGCGGTGAGATGTTCGGATATTTTTACCTTATCTCCCGGCTTTACCGTTTCAAAAATAAGTTTTGGCGCGTTAGTAAATTCTTCGTGGCGTTTTTTCACGATTGCTTTGGTAAATTCCGACGTGTAGATTACCGGGTTGCCGAGTTTTTCTATGAGGTAATGGATTGCGGCAATATGGTCGTAGTGTCCGTGCGTTAGAATTATGGCGCGTATGTTTTTCTTTTTGGATTCAAGGTAGGTAGCGTTAGGGATTATGTAGTCGATACCCGGCGTTTCTTCTTCGGGAAACTGGATTCCGACGTCTATAACCACAATTTCATTCTCGTATTCAAAGAACGAGCAATTGCGTCCGATTTCTTCCATCCCTCCGAGCGCGGCAAAACGGACAGATCCTTTTTCGGCCACTACTGCGGGCCGTGCGGGTTGAACTGTCTTTCTGGCGGACTCGCTGCGTTGTCCGCCCCTGCTCATCCCGCGCCTTGGCCCGCGGTCGGCGCGGTAAGTTGATGATGAAGAGGGCTGCCTTGGCGAAGCAGGCTCGCTTCGATTCGGCGAAGACGGCTGTCTTTTGAAATGACCAATATACCCTGTTTCTTTTTCGATTGTTTTTGTTATTTTTTTGTCTTTTATCATTTTATTTATTTTGTTACTACCAGTTGTAGTATTTTTTCGAGAGTGGTCTCGCCGATGGCGGAGTGTGGTTTAAATTTTTTCCGTCCCGCAGAAGGACATTATTCCCTCGTCGCTTCATCCATCGGAGTACTCGGGACTTTCAGCTCGCTCGGGATGATTGAAATTCTAAAATCCGAGTACGTATTATAAGAATTTCTAATCAGTGGGCGAGGAGGGATTTGAACCCTCAAGGATTTCTCCATACGCTCCTGAAGCGTACGCGTATGCCAATTCCGCCACTCGCCCTTTTCGTAAATCTTTATGGTACATAATAAAAGGTGCGGGATGCGTTTTCAAGTTTCCGCCACCCCAGCTTATGCGATTAATAAAAATACTTTCGAACGCAATCCATCGAGCAAACCAAACGATTCAATTATTAAAAAATCTCTCCACTCGTCCTTTGTTTGAAAAACTAAAACTTTTGTCCAGACTTAATTTACACTATAATTAACGCCAATGGGGGAAAACATTAAATTTTTAGGGAAAACTTACGAACCGGATATCAGAAGAATAGGCGATTTAAGAAACGTTGTTTTTGACAAGAAATGGTTTAGGGCATCCAAAAAAGATGTGCCAGCCTACTTAATGTATAGAGGGCTTATTAACAAATCGGGACTGCGTTATGACATAACTATAATACCATTCAGGCCATTCGGTCAAGAACTCCCGAAAACACTAGGGCATTATCACAGCTTCGCCGGGCGAACCGGATACAGATACCCCGAGATTTACGAGGTTATAAACGGCAATGCGGTTTTCCTTATGCAAAAACTTTCGGGCGGAAAGATAATAAAAGTTTTAATTGTTTACGCGAAGAAGAACGATAAGATTATCATTCCGCCTGGATACGGGCACATAACGATGAATGCCGGCCCCGGCACGTTGAAACTGGCGAACTGGATGGCCGTAAAGTCCTCTTCCGATTATGGTCTCATTGTCAGAAAAAATGGCGGCGCATATTTCGCCTTGAGATCCGGAGGAAAAATAAGATGGGTAAAAAATAAAAAATACGGCAAACTTCCAAGGCCCGATTATAAAAAAAGTTCCGACTTTACCCCGTCTTTTCTGGGGCGCGGTAAACTTTCCGGCTTATCGAAAGATACTTCTAAGCTTGAATTTTTAAAAAACCCGGCAAAGTTTGTCGGCCTTTGGAAAGAGCTGGGAAAATGAACCCGACCGCACCGCTTGCGGTGCGGTATCAGGGCAGGTTCTGGTTCCGAGGGGTTCGGCTCCGCCGATTCGCTTTATAACTCCCCGTCGCTTATCCTCGCCGCAAGGCGGCGAAGTATTCGGACGGGGTTGGAATAATTCCTTCTCAATACCCAAGCCTTTTTTCTTCGGTTTGAAAAAGATCGCCGTATTTTTGCAGTCTTGCCAAAACCTCGTCGACTATCTTTTTGGAAACATTTTCTCCATAAAGATTGCCGGCTTTGATTGAATTTCTGTTGTTGAAAGAGCTTTCTATAATGGCGGCGACGAAGTCAGAATCTATCGGTGGGGCGAGAAGATTCCCTCCGGCTATCACCGACTCTGCGCGGTCGGAGCCGAAACGCAGAGTCACGCATGGAATTCCCAAAATGTTCATCTCCTCCTGCATGCTGCCGGAATCGGTGGCCACCAGGGCGCATTGCCGCATCGCGGCAATTACATCCCTGTAATACGGCCAGACATCGGAATAAATGAAAGTCTCCGGATAATCTTTTACCATTTGTTCCAGTTTGCCGCGTAATCCGAAATTGTTTATGGCTTCTTCCGTGCCGAAAAGAGATATGAGCAGAATTTTATGTCCGGACTTCAATAACTTTTCTATTGCTTCAATCATTATCGTAAAACGATTTTTATCCTGTGTATTCTCGCGGCGGTGAACACAGAAACGGATAAAGTCACCGCTTCTGAGCGCGGGGTATTTTTCTAAGATAGTAGATTTTTCTGAGTCGGCGATTGCGTTCGCAACCGAATCAACAATCGTGTTCCCGGTTACGGATATCCTGTCGGCAGCAAATCCTTCGGAAAGTAGAAATTCTTTGTCAATTTCAACCGGAGCGGCGTGAAATCCACTGGCAGCGTCGGAAACGCGGGTATTGTATTGTTCGGGAAAAGGTTCAAAACTGCCCCTCTCGAAATTTTTTTTGTCCTGAAGCGCAGAATGATATTCTTTCCAGCTGAATTTTCCGGCTTTGAAATCCCGGTGAAATTTTTCGTAGATCTCTTTTTTTGGAGTCAGCGTTCTTAGTCCGGCTTCCACGTGGACGCAGGCAACACGACGCATGAAAGAGGCGAGACCGACCGCCATTGAAGCAGTTGTGTCGCCGTGTATGTAGGGCACGGTAATTTTGCCGACCGATTTTATGTAATCCACTACTTCGCCGAACCGTTCTATCATCTGCGTTATTTTTTGGGTAAGGTCGCCGTCAATCGACAATTGAATATCGGTTTTAAGTCCAAACTCTTCTTCCAGGCCTCCGCTGTAACGGAAATCGCTGTGCTGACCGGTGTGACAAAGCAGAACACATTCGCCCCTGTTTTTCAGCTCGCGGTAAACGGGATATTGCTTGATGATATCCGGTTTCGTGGCGATTACCACGATGTGTATGAATTTCTTTACGGAATTCTTAATTTCGCCAGAAAGACCTTCCCTGAAATAAACCGGTTCGATGCTCATTTTAAAGATAATCCGTCATCCCTTTATTTTTCAGAATTTCGAGAAGATCTTTCACGTTATGAGAATCGTTTTTGTTCATTACCAAAAGGGCGTCATCTGTGTCAACTATAACAATGTTGTCGAGATTGACCGTCGCCACAAGTTTTTTGCCGTTAGAGAAGACAAGGCAGTCCTTGCTGTTTATGTCCACGTGCGAATCGCTTTTGCTTACCAGGTTTTGGCCGCTGATTCCTGAAAGGACTTCGTGAAGGCCCTGCCAGCTGCCCACGTCTTTCCAATTAAAATCTCCGGGTACCATTACCAACCTGTGCTTAGAGGCGTCGATAATTTCTATTTCATGCTTTTTAACGGGAGTTTTCATAAAATGCGCGATGTCTCCAGAAGAGAGATACCTACCGATGCTTTCGTTTATTTCCGGGTCGGTATCTTTATATGCATTGAGCAGAGTGTCCGCCTTGAAACAATAATAAGCGGCGTTCCAATAATAATCTCCAGAATCAACGTAGCTTTCCGCGAGTTCCCGAGAAGGTTTTTCCACGAATTTTTCGACGAGATGAATATTGTTTTCTTCATCCAGAACCCCTTTGGTTTTTATGTAACCGAGACTGGTGTCGGGTCCCGTTGGTTTGATGCCTATCAAGGCTATATCTTCAGGATTTTTAGCGACATGGCTGAAAGCCTTGAAAATGCTTTTGTGCAGCTGTTCAATATTGGTTACCGAATGGTCGGATGCTATTGTAAACACGACCGCTTCGGGGTCGCGCATCATAATAGTCATTATTATGAGCGCGAAAGCCGCCGTTGTTCCCCTTGAGGCCGGTTCTATTATTATGTTTTCTTCCGGAATCTCGGGCAGAAGTTTTTTTATCTTCGGAGCGTAATTCGCGGTCGTCGAAATATAGATTCTTTTTCTATCCATCAATCCAAGAAGCCTATCAACCGTTTCATTGATGAGAGTTTTGTCGCCGACGAAGCTCTGCATTTGTTTCGGCAAATCGCGCCTTGAAAGAGGCCACAGCCTTGTTCCTGAGCCCCCCGCCATTATTACCGCGTAGCCATTGTTGGGAATTTTGTTCATAAACCTGGAAATTTATTGTTCAGCCTTAACTGCAGAAAACCGCGCAAAAGCGGATTTAATATAACGACTTATTTCACCATTATAGTCAATAATGCCTCTATAGTCAATAATACGCTTGAAATTTGAGCTTTAAATTTATTTTACTTAAGCGATCTCGCCGTCTTCATATACCAGCCGACAACATTTGAAAAGCGGTCCGTGAATTCGTTTATCAGGCCGGCCTGCACTCCCTGCAGGTCTTTTCTGGAAAAATATTCGTAGTAGGGCGAATAAAGAAATATTGCCGGATAATCGCCTGCAATCAAATTTTGGAGATTCTGAATTTCCAGCGCCCGCTTCGAGTCGTCACTGTTCTGATCTATGTCGGTTATCATGCCATCCGCCTGTTTATTGTTGTATAGAGAAAGGTTGAGTCCGGGATAAAACCGCTGCGAAGAATGCCAAAAAGCAAAAAGATCTGCCGGGGGATTCGGCATATTTCCAAAAAGTATTGCCTGATAGTTTCTGTTTTTTACCATGTCGCTGGAGATTTCTTCCGGTGCCATGGAAATCAAGTTGGCTTTTATTCCTATTTTTGCCCAGTCGGACCGCAATCTTTCCGCTGTTTTTATCAAAAACGGTATTTGAGGGACGGTCAGGTTGAATTCAAGATTTACTTTGGCGCCTTTTATTGTTTTTTGTCTTGTCGTCGACGACGAAATAATCCAGCCGCCGTTATCCAGGATGCCGTTTGCGGTTTCAAGAGAAAAATCGGCCTGGTTTTGGGAGTCGGACAATAATGATGGCGAGAATGGCCCGAAACGGGCTTCGCCGTTTCCGTTCAGAATGTCGCTTACCAAACCTTTGCGGTCTGTCGACACGCTTAATGCCCGGCGTACATTCTTGTCCTGCAGGGCGAGATTTTGTCCCTGATTGAAAAATATGGCGTAATAGCTCGGCAGAGAAAAATCGTGAGTTTCATACGGCCGCATTATCCCGCTAGCTTCGCCGGCACCGATGGCAAAACCGTCCACTTGTCCCAGATTGAAGGCGTGTATAAGCTGGCCGGCGTCCGGAAAAAATTTCAAATTGAATTCGCTTATAAGCGGACTGCCGGTGGAATATAATTTGTTAGGCTTGAGATGATATGCCGTAATAAATCCGTCTTCGCGGACTTCGTAAGAGTCGAAAGAGTATGGTCCGCTTGAAACTGGCTGGAGATTATAGCGCGAGAGGCGCCAGTTGCCGACAGGAGTTTCGGCGAATAAGTGTTTCGGAATTACGTTAAGGCCCCTAAGATTTTGTAGAAAGAAAGAATAAGGATTGCCCAGCGTTATTTGGAGTTCCAGCTCACTTATTCTGCTTGCGCCCGCGCCCTGCCAGCCGGACGAAAGGGTTGAGCCGGAATCCGGGTCTTGTATTTTTTGTATTGTGAAAATAACGTCATCGCTTGTAAGTTTTTCTCCGTCTGACCATCGTATATTTTCCTTAAGCCTGATATTCCAAATTTTTCCGCTTTTATCAACCGTTATTTTATCCGCCAAATTTCCCAAATCGGCGAACAGAAGTTTTACCAGGCTTTTGTCGGCCTCAGTGGAAGCCGTTACGGGGTTTATATGAGCCGGCTGTCCGAGAATTCCTTCCGTGTAATTTCCACCGCGCGCGGGCACAACGACAGTCTTTTGATTCAATAAAATGGATCCTATGCTGACGGAACTGCTGAACGCCAAAATCAGCGCAGTAAGAAAGGCAACGCGTTCGGCGCGCGAAAATGCAAAATAGATTTTTTTAAGAATGATAAACACGATTTATGGTGAGTCTATCGAACCATTCTGTTCAAAAAGAAGAGATTCCGTCCGACTTTCCCAGGCCAGCGCAGGAACTAGACTAATAATTGAGCTATGGCAAGTCCCAGGAAAATTATAGCCAAAGCGATTGTCGCAGAGAAAATTGTTTTTTCCATTCCGCGCCTTGTCTGATAGAACGCGCCTCCTCCTTCGCCGCCGAAAATCCCGGACAGCCCGGCCGAGCGCTCTTGGAGAAGAATCAGAATTACTATAAGCACGGATATTATTGCTTGAATTACGGTTATTATTTTCATTTTTTTGTTGCGAAGTGAAATACGAAATTCACCAGACCTATTATTATCGCCGAATATAGAAGGGGGACGATTCCTACAATGGTAAGGTCTGGAGAAATGGTGTCAAGAATATAGAGAATTACCATATTTACCAGAATCAACCCCAGGCCGAGAGTAAGGACGATTAACGGCCCTAGAATTAGCTTAAGAATGGGTTTCGGGAAAAGGTTCAAAAGGGTCAGGATAGCCGCAAGGAAAATCACGCTTTGAACGGTCACGTTTAGATTGAAGTCTTTAACAAAATAGGCCGCGGCAAAGAGGGCGGCGGCATTTGCCACTAAGGCAACGAGCAATTTGGCGACTAGTTTCATCGTATTAATAATATCACAACTCCGCAGAATTCAAAAAATTCTTTTTCCGGCGCTGGCGGTGGAATCTGATGGCGAAATCGTGCGTTCCTGAAATTGCCGGGGGAATTATTTTTTGTATATCAGGCGGAGCGTCGTTTATTTTAACCCCCACACCAAACGACGAATTGCGCTTCGCGCCTGAATTTTTTCCGTTCGTCGTTATGGTGTGGGGGTGGACGGGAGTTTCTTTCAGTCCATAGACCATGCTTTCCGGTTTGGCGAAAGATATGATTTTCGTTTTTGGGGCAAGACCGAATTTGGCAGCAGCCTTTTTGGCCGCGGCGAATTGTCCTGCGCCGCCATCAATGACGATAAGGTTGGGATACGGCCATTCCGGATGGTTCAGTCGTCTTGAAATGGTTTCATATATGGCCGCCGGGTCGTCGCTTGGCTTGGCAGTTCTGATTATGAATTTCCGCCAAAAATCTTTTCTGGGCAAAAGTTTTCCGTTTTTGAATGACCAAGCAGTCATTCCGGCGACGGTTTCTTTGCCGGAGAGATGAGAGATATCGTAGCATTCGACCAAGTAACTTTTGACTGATGACTTTTGACTGATGACTTTTGACGAGTCGAAGTTTTCGAGGAATTCGCGGTGGGCCAGAATTTTTTCGAGAGCCGATTTTTCTTCGGGCTTGATATTTTTGGAAAAACCCTTGAGCGGTTTCCCGAGAAGGAAATTTTTTATTACATCGATATTCTTTTTGTATTTTTTAATTTGTTCCGCGGACGCTTCGCTATTTTTAGCGCAGCAGAAGCCGAAGCAGTTCCCAATCTGGGAATTGAGACAAAGACGGAGATGTGATTTGGGACAGGTGCAATAAGGAAAAGAACGGCGGAGCATTCTTAAAACAAGTCGCAGCGCCCGACCTTCAGTAAAGGGGCCAACGAAATCAGGGTTTAGCGTATAGGGTTTAGGGTTTAGGGTTTTTGACTTGTGAGCCACGAAAATTTTCGGAAACTTATCTTTAGTAATCGCCGCGTAGAAATAAGTTTTATCGTCGCGCCAGAGGACGTTGTACGGAGGATTGAACTTTTTAATAAGCTTGGCTTCTTCTATAAGAGCTTCTATTTCAGAACGAAGCGGAATTAATTTCAAATTCGTTGCGTTTTCCTGAAGCCGGTCGTTTTTGAAATCACCAGACTTGAGATATGACTGAAGCCTGTTTTTGAGATTGGAAGCTTTACCTATATATAAGATGTCGCGCTTTTCATAAAAAATGTAAACCCCGGGCGTTTTTGGCGCCTTCTTTATCTTTTCTTTTATTTTAGGCCAGTTGTTCATAGGGATGTTACATTTGGCAGCGAGCCTACAAATGAAATTCTATTTCATTTGGGGCTAGCCCTGCCCGCCGGCAGGCAGGGAACCAAGTGAAAAAATGTTGCGCTTCGTTACATTTTTTATATCTTGTCCCGGATGGCTATGCAAATATTATATAAGGCTCTGCAGCAAACTTTCGCCGTTCATTTCGGGCGGTTTGGGAATATTCATTATTTCGATAATCGTCGGCGCGACGTCGGACAGAACGCCGGTGACGTCCATAGATAAATTTTTCCAATTGCTAAACTTCCTGTTTTTGAATTCCTGGGCTATGAGATAAAAGGGGACCGGATTCGGGTCGTGCTGGGTTTCCGGTCGTCCCGTTATCGGGTCGAGCATCTCTTCAATGTTGCCGTGGTCGGAAGTGATAATTACAACAGTATCCTGATTGAGACAAACTTTCAGCAACCTTCCTATTTCATCGTTGATTACTTTTACCGCTTTAAGGCCGGCTTCGAAATTTCCGGTATGTCCCATGGTGTCTGGATTTGCGTAATTTATGAGTATGAAGTCGAAAGAATGGTTGCTTATGGCTTCTATGGCGCGGTCGGTTATCGAACTGGCCATCATTTCCGGATGTTCGTCGGGATGCGGGGCAAGCAATGAAGGAACAATAACGCGGTATTCGTTTTTGAAAGCAGGTTCGCGGAAACCGTTGAAAAAATAGGTGACATGCGCGTATTTATAAGTTTCCGCCAGTCGAAGCTGGGTTTTTCCTGCGTCGGAAAGAACTTTACCCAAAGGATTTTCGACGGAGTCCGGAGGAAAGGCGACAGCCACCGGGAATTTATCTTCGTAGCGCGTCATAGTAGCAATAAAAAGATTTTCGAATTTTTTCACCGGGAATTTATCAAAGTCCTTCATTATGAAAGACTCGGCGATCTGGCGTATCGAGTCTTCGCGGAAGTTGAAGAATACGACAGAGTCGTTTTCCTGGATTGATTTGTCCGGGGACACTATGAGCGGCGGCAAAAACTCTTCGCTGTGATTCAACTCATAATTTTTTTCTATGGCTTTTGCCAGGTTATCGGTAGTCGCGCCGCCCGTTCCCGTAATGCAATCGTATGTGCGCTGAGTCGCTTCCCAATTTTGGCTTCTGTCCATGCCGTAATATCTGCCGGAGAGCGTAGCCAGTTTTTCTTTCGGGATTTCCTCAATCAGCTTTTCGAACATGTGCGGCGGGCTGTCTTTGCCGTCTGTGAACAGGTGAAGTTTTACATTGCCGACTTTTTCCCGTTCCGCCATTTTGATAAGAGCCTGAAGGTGCTCTATTGAAGCGTGAACATTGGCTTTGGTAAGCAGCCCGACAAAATTTATTCCGGAATTGTTTTTCTTGGCGTGCTCAAACGCGCTTTTGAGAGCCGGATTTTCGAAGAAACTTCCGTCTTCTATGGAAAGAATAATCCGCGGATAATACTGATAAACAACTCTGCCGGAGCCGATGGTAAGGTGGCCGACTTCACTGTTGCCGGTTTCGCCCCATGGAAGGCCGACCGATATGCCGGAAGCCTGCAGGCTCCCGGTCGGGAAGTTATCTTCAAGCCAGCGGAAATTTTCCGGCTTAACGATATGGATGGGGTTTGATTCGTCATTTCTGCCGATACCCCAGCCGTCGAGAATGATTAATGCTACCGTTCTTTTCATTTGCTCTTATTTTATGCTATTTGGACAGCTATTTAAATGTTTTGGGTACGGTTGACCTATCGGGGCGGAATTTGGTATCATCATCTTAACTAAAGAGTCATCACAAATGAAACATTCAGTAATAAAACAACATTATGGCAAACTCACTTCCGCTCATATTGGGCGGGGCAGTTTTAGGTTTATTAATAGGGTACTGGGTCAGAAACTTTCTGGCTCTTCGTCACGCAGGGTCGGCTGAGAAAAAAGTAAAACAGTCTCTCGAGGAAGCCGAGTCGCAGGCCCGGAAAATAGTTTTGGGCGCCGAGGAAAAGGCGACCACCCTTTTGGCCGAAGCCAAAGACGAGGAAAGAAAAAGGCAGTCCGAAATCCGCGAAATAGAAAAGCGGATTCTTCAAAGAGAAGAATCATTGGATAAAAAACTCAACTCTCTCGACGAAGAAGGGAATATACTTAAGAAAAAGGAAGAGTCATTGAAAGAAAAAGAAAACGAAATTGGCGAATTGAAGAGCAAGGTTCAGGGCGAATTTGAAAAACTTAGCGGCGTTACGAGAGAAGAAGCGAGAGAATCTCTTTTCCGTGAAATAAAAGAAGACAGCCACAAAGCTTTGGCAGAATCTCTGCAAAAGCTGGACAAGGAGAGGCAGGGAGAAATCGAAAAGAAGGCGCTCGATATCATGACTGTGGCTCTACAGCGCTATGCCCGTTCGCATATTTCCGAACTGACGACAACCGTTTTCCCTCTTGGCGACGAGGAGTTCAAGGGAAAAATAATCGGGCGGGAAGGCAGGAACATTCGCGCACTGGAACGCGCCACGGGCGTCGAGTTCGTAATCGATGAAGTTCCCGACAGCGTCGTCATTTCGTCCTTCGACCCGTTCCGCCGCGAAGTGGCCAGGCTCGCGCTAGCCAAACTGATAAAAGACGGGCGCATACAGCCGGCGAAAATAGAAGAAAAGGTGGAAGAAGCGAAAGAAGAACTCCAAAAAAGGGTTCTTGAAATAGGCGAAGAGGCCGCGGCCGAAATAGGCATTTATGATTTGCCAAAAGAAGTTTCCCAGCTTTTGGGGCGGCTTCATTTTCGCACGAGTTTCGGGCAAAATGTTCTCACTCATTCCATAGAGATGGCTCATTTGGCCGGAATGATAGCGGCCGACCTCGGGCTTAACGTACAGATTTCCAAAAAAGGAGCGCTTCTCCACGACATAGGCAAGGCCATCGACCACGAAGTGGAAGGCACGCACGTGGACATAGGCATGAAACTTCTCAAGAAATACGGGATAGACGAAAAAGTAATTCAGTCGATGCAGTCGCACCACGAAGAATATCCGTATGCAATTCCGGAAGCTTACGTAATAACCGCTGTGGATGTTTTATCGGCGGCCAGGCCCGGCGCAAGACGCGGAACGCTTGAGAATTACATTAAAAGGCTCGGCGATCTCGAGAAATTGGCGGGAGAATTCCCGGGCGTTAAAAACGCTTACGCGATTTCCGCAGGCCGCGAACTTAGGGTATTCGTAATTCCCGAAAAGATAGACGACTTTGGGGCGCTTGAAATGGCCCGTCAGATTGCCAATCGCATACAATCCGAGTTAAAATATCCCGGCGAGATTAAAGTCAACGTTATCCGCGAAATGAGAGCGGTGGAGTACGCGAAGTAGCTAATAGCAAATCGCCAATACGATGTTCCTAAAACTTTCCAAATTTTTCTTATACGTTTCCGTTTTCAGCGTTCTTGTGGTTTTGGTAGGCGCTTTTTTTCCGTTCATCGGAGGGAAAACGTATTTTTTCAGGGCAGCCATAGAGCTATCGCTTATATTTACGTTTTTATGGTGGGCTTTTGAAGCTCATGACGGGCAATTATCGGCCCGCATAAAAGATATGTTCAATAAACCGCTATTCGTGGCGGTTTCGGCGTTTGTGGCGGCTTTCTTATTGGCATCATTGTTTGCCTTTGATCCGCATGCAGCCTTCTGGTCCAATTTCGAGCGCGGCGAAGGCGGTTTCCAAATGCTGCACTATTATGCGTTCTTTTTCCTTCTCACACTTCTTTTCAGGGAGAAGAAAGAATGGGAAAGACTCTTCTGGCTTTCGGTTGCAGCAGCCGTAGGTATGATACTTTACGGAATAGGCGCTGCGGTTTTTGTCGTCGCTCCTGATACTGGCGCAATTTCCAATCCTTTCGGATTCGTTGGGCCGTATGCCGCAGGAGGGAGTCTGGCTGAGCCTACTTTTTTTGGCCGCCTTTTTCTCGATGCAAATAACCGTTTTCAGGGCTCTCTCGGCAATCCGGCATACGTAGCCCCATATTTGATGTTTTCCATATTTTATCTTCTATGGCTTTGGTTCTCCGTCAGAGAGAAAACATTATTAAAAGGAATTCCTTACGGAGCACTCGGAATTTTTTTCATAATATTTTTCTTTCTGGCTAGAACAAGGGGCACTTTCGCGGGACTCGCCGCCGCGGTCTTTTTGTTTCTTATAGTTTTCGCATTAGAGTACAGGAAGTTCAGAAAATGGCTGGCACTTTTGATAGCGGTTTTGGCGCTCATTTTCGGTTTGCTTGTTCATTACAGCAACACCGATTTCGTAAAGAAACTTCCGGCGAGCCGCATTTTTGAGCTTCGAATTTCAGACCAAACCTTCCAGACTCGGCTTTGGACATGGAATTCGGCCTGGCAGGGATTTAAAGAAAAACCTGTTTTAGGATGGGGTCCGGAAAACTTTCCGGCTGTTTTCGATAAATATTTCGACCCGAGGCATTTCGTTCCGGGCCAGCAGTCGGAAACATGGTTTGATTACGCGCACAGCATCGTTTTCGATTACCTTTCCGAAACTGGAATCCTGGGATTCTTGAGCTTTTTTTCCATATTCGCGGTTTTCTATTGGGAGTTGTTCAAAAGATTTACTGGTGAAAATAAGATTTTAAAAGCCCTTTTCGCGGCTTTGCCTTTCGGATATCTGGTTCAGGGCCTGGCATTGTTCAATGTTTTCCCGATATACATCAATCTCTTTTTGCTCATGGCGTTCGCGTGTTATGAATTTTATTATTCACAATCGGGCATAAACATGAATCACTCTAAAAAATAATCCCGATATTTAATTAAAATGAATTCACAACTTAAAAAAGCCATAGCGGCCTCAGCCACTATTTTCATATTGTTTGTTGCCTATTACGGTTCTTATCTGCCGATGCGGAAATCAATGGCTTATATAGAAGCTATGAAATCCTCGAGTAAGATAAAAACAATAGGCGATTTTAAAAAAACATTTTCCGTTCCGCTGGATTATCCTTCCCCGATAGGGCAAGAAGAACTTGTGCGGAGCATGGCTAATACGACAAACGGTAGCATCCAGGGCGTTTCTGACCCGAGGATAGTCGACGAATTAATGAATTACACGGAAAAATATTTCGAACCGATAATTGCGAAAGGAAAAGGCATGAGTTTCGGACAGGATGCTTATATTCTCGGTATGATGAACGAAGTAGCTTTCATCAAAACAAAAGAGCCAAAATATCTTCAGGCAGCGGAAAAATATTTTAAAATGGAACAAGCTTTGGGACCTAAACGGCCGCAGGGACTTTACGGACTTTTTGATGTTTACATGCTCGGAGGCAAATTCGACGAATTTAAGAAAGTCGCAGACCAGATTATGAGCCAGTGGCCAAGCGACACAAGAATTGCAGACCTGGTAAGCCAGGCGATGAATGCTTCTTCATCCACGAAAAAATAATAGATAAAATGACGGAGAAAAAATGGTTCGATAAAACTCACCATGAATAGAAAAATAGCGTTAATAACTGGCGTAACCGGACAAGACGGCAGCTATCTTTCGGAAATACTTCTGGACAAGGGATACGAAGTGCATGGAATTATGCGGCGGGCGTCTACGCCGAATACTCAGCGGATAGACCACATATCCGGCGACGAAAATAAGGGAAGCAAAAAACTCACTCTCCACTTTGGTGATTTGGCCGATGATAACACCATCCGCAAGCTCATTTATGAGTTGGAACCGGACGAAATTTATAATTTAGGAGCGCAATCTCATGTCCGTGTGAGCTTCGACATTCCGGAATATACGGCCAACATAACGGGGCTAGGAACATTGCGCATTCTTGAGGCAATCAGAGATTTCGAAAAAAACACCGGGAAGAAAGTTAAGCTTTATCAGGCGAGCTCAAGCGAGATGTTCGGCTCGGCACTGCCGCCGCAAAACGAGCAAACTCCGTTTGAGCCGCGTAGCCCGTACGGCATTTCAAAAGTGTTCGCGTTTCATGCGACAAAAAATTACAGGGATGCGTACGGAATTTTCGCCGTAAACGGAATTCTTTTCAATCATGAATCGCCGCGCCGCGGAGAAACATTCGTTACAAAAAAGATTACCAGGGGAGTGGCGCGAATTCTCGCCGGTCTTGATAAAAAATTACATCTCGGCAATCTTGAAGCGAAACGCGATTGGGGATACGCACCGGAATATATGGAAGCCGCGTGGCTTATGATGCAAAAAGAAAAACCCGACGATTACGTGATCGGTACGGGCGAAAGCCATTCGGTAAAGGAGTTTGTTGAAACCGTGTTCAAATGCGCGGGAATTCCGAAATGGGAGGAATATGTGGAAATCGATCCGCGTTATTTCAGGCCCACAGAAGTTGAAAATCTTATTGCCGATGCCAGTAAGGCCAAGAAAGAACTTGGCTGGGAAGCAAAGACAAAATTTGAAGAACTTGCGAAACTTATGATTGAAGCGGATTTGGAAAAATATGGAGTTAAAAAATAAAAAAATACTCGTAACCGGCGGCGCCGGTTTTTTGGGCAGTTGCGTTGTGGATGCACTTTTAACACGAGGCGTTCTGCGGGAGAATATCGTTGTGCCGCGGACAAAAGAGACAGACCTTAGGAAGTGGGAAAATTGTGAAGCGGCGGTTCGTGGGCAGGATGTAGTTATCCATCTTGCGGCGGTGGTTGGCGGCATTGGCGCGAACCGTGAACATCCAGGTAAATTCTTTTACGAGAATCTGATGATGGGAATTCAGCTTATGGAGGCTGCCCGTCTCGCCGGTGTTAAGAAATTTGTCGCGATCGGTACTGTTTGCGCATATCCGAAGTTTACCCCGGTTCCATTCAAGGAAGACGATCTTTGGAACGGATATCCGGAGGAAACAAATGCTCCCTACGGCCTCGCAAAGAAAATGCTTCTTGTACAGGCGCAGGCATATCGGCAGGAATACGGTTTTGATGCCATCTATCTTTTGCCGGTTAATTTGTACGGGCCGGGGGATAATTTTGATCCTTCATCGTCGCATGTTATCCCTGCGCTCATAAAAAAAGTTGCCGAAGCGAAAAAAGAAAACAGGGAATTCATAGAAGCTTGGGGAACGGGCAAGGCGACAAGGGAATTTTTGTACGTCGAGGACGCGGCCGAAGGAATCGCGCTTGCAACGGAAAAATATGAAAAACCGGATCCGGTGAATTTGGGTTCTGGCACGGAGATATCAATAAAAGAGCTGACGGAATTAATCTGCCGCCTGATGGATTTCAAGGGAGAAATCCGCTGGGACAGTTCAAAACCGGATGGTCAGCCGCGCCGGGTGCTTGATGTTTCGCGAGCCCAAAAGGAATTCGGATTCAGGGCAAAAACGGGATTTGAGGAAGGCTTAATGAAAACTATTGATTGGTATGTGAAAAATGCAGTTGGTGGCGCAGCCGAAGCAAAAGAGGAGTAAAATAGCACAATGGCAACAATAACCGTTTTTCTCCGCGGCGGATTAGGGAATCAGATGTTTCAGTACGCGCTTGGGCTTAACATTGCGAAAAAGAACAACGCGGAGCTTGTACTCGATACGACTTTTTTGAACGACCGTTTTCCCCGGAAAGAGTTTACCTACCGCAATTTTGACCTCAATGTTTTCACGCTTTCACCCTCCAAAATTTTGTCTGGCAAAACTTGGGAGGGCAAGCCGCACTTTTCCGTTCTCTCTAAAATCTCTGAAAAACTTCCGATTCCCGGCATATGGTTTGGACTTGATATTGCGTTTCTCATGGCAAAAAAAATTCTCGGTATGGGAAAAATAATAAAAGAAAAAAAGGATTATATTTTTGACCCAGATGTATTAAAGGCAAAAGGAAGTATCGTTCTTTGGGGACACTGGCAAAGCGAGAAATATTTTGCCGATATCGCGGACGATGTAAGAAGCGCTTTTCACTTCAGGAAAAAACTTTCCGGTGAAGTAGAGGTGCTTGCGGAGCAGATAAAAAATTCGAATTCAGTTTCGATACATGTACGACGCGGCGATTACGTGAAATTTGAGAATATGAAAAAGATAGCGGGGGATACCAACCTTTCGTATTACAGCCGGGCAGTTTCCTATATTGCGGAGCGAGTATCGTCGCCGCACTTTTTCGTCTTTTCGGACGATATAGCCTGGTGTCATGAAAACATAAAGGTTCAATTTCCAGTTACATATCTTGATGATAAAACAGCGGGACACAAAAACGCTTATCATCTTGAACTTATGTCACTTTGCAAGCACAATATTATCGCGAACAGCACGTTTTCCTGGTGGGGCGCATGGCTGAACAATAATCCGGACAAAATCGTCGTCGCGCCAGAGCGATGGCGCGCAGATGTTTCCAGAGAAGATAATGACATTGTCCCGAACGGCTGGATAAAAATATAAGCGTTGTCATAGAGCATAACAATGCTTCAACGCGCCTCAATCAAATGTCGAATGTGAAAAATATCCTTGATGGCTGCGAGAGACAATGATATTCTTTCTATAATATGAAAATAGAAAAAACCAGTCTGGATGGAGTGCTTTTGCTGAAACCGGAGCCGCTTCGTGACGGTAAAGGAGAAATTTTTGAGGATATAAGAGGAGCGTTCATTGAGACTTACAACGAAGCCAAATATAAGGAGCAGGGAATCGATATCCATTTCGTGGAGGACGACCTTTCTATCTCCAAAAAAGATGTTTTGCGTGGCATGCATGGGGATGACAGAACATGGAAGCTTATATCCTGCGTATATGGAAAAATGTTTTTTGTGGCTCTTAACGGCGATGAAAAATCAGCCGCATTCGGCAAATGGGAATCCTTCGATCTTAATGATGAAAACCGTTGGCGTGTTTTAGTGCCTCCGATGTACGGCAGCGGGTATCTCGCGCTTACCGAAAAAATCATTGTCCAATATAAGCAATCCGAGCATTACAAGCCTGGAGGACAATTTACATATAGATGGAACGACCCTAAATTCAACATTCCTTGGCCCATAAAAAATCCTGTTTTAACCCCTCGCGACGCCGAGGTCCCTTGCGTAGACGTAATATGAAAATATTACTTAATCAATATAAATATGCATGGAGCAGAGACTGGACCAGATTCGACCGGCCTCAGGGTAGTTATTATATGGAGTATCTGCCGCTTAAGGCTTTGGCAGAAGCAAATGGACATTCATTGGAAGCCTTTTACTTTGACGAGGCCATTTTGAAATATGGCCGCGAAGGAGCACAGAAGCGATTCTGGGAATATATTCTGCGGGAAAAGCCGGATGTGAGCATTATCGGTTTTAACGAATACGATGTCGGAATGGAAAATTTCAAAAAAATGCCCCAGCAGAAACTCACCACGTTCGTTTATTTGGGTGACGACGATACGTGGAGATGGGAGAGGGTGGGCCGCCATTTAGCCAAGTACTTCAATTGGATAGTGACGTACGATTCCAGGGCGGTGAAAAAATATAAGAACATCGGGTGCAAGAATATCATTCACGCCCAGCCCGGAGTTGGCCTCGAAACTTATAAAAAACTTGGAAGAGAAAAAGATATAGACGTGAGCTTTATGGGAACTTGGTCCAAGCCGCGCGGACAGGTTATAAAATACCTCAGGGCATCCGGCATCAACGTGTTGACCAGGGGACCTCTTTGGCCAGAGGGGGTGGTGAGCATAGACGAGTTGATAGATATTATTAATCGGAGCAAAATATGCCTGTCGTTAAATACTGCGC
>Ga0163199_1000510_pt1 | contig 24542 bp, 24 predicted proteins | sample PL_2010_150m_FD_113537 | JGI IMG/M metagenome (GOLD analysis project Ga0163199, IMG submission 113537) | Freshwater microbial communities from Powell Lake, British Columbia, Canada to study Microbial Dark Matter (Phase II) - PL_2010_150m | ecosystem: Environmental > Aquatic > Freshwater > Lake ...
CATATAAATACCTTAATAATAGTTAATAGATAACTCGTAAGTCTGTGGATAACAAATTTATCTTTTTATTTTCAAATAAATATAGATAAATTTAACCTGTTGATAAGTATTCGTTTCATTTGTATAAGTTGTGGATAAATTTATAAATAAAATAATTTATGGAGTTATACACAATTCATACAAGTAATTTAGTTTTTTAACATTTGCATTAATAAGCTGAAATCTCGTCCCAAAACTGGATCGTTAGCTTTAAGTTCAGTAATGGTACGAACAGCATGTATCACGGTTGAATGATCTCTTCCACCGAATGCTTCGCCTATATCTGGGTAGCTAAGTTGGGTCAGTTCTTTCGTGATCATCATTGCGATTTGTCTCGGTCTGGCGATGATGCGAGAGCGTTTCTTGGAAAACATATCCGCAACTTTTATTTTGTAATAGTCAGCGACAGTTTTTTGTATAATTTCTAATGAAACTTGTCGGTTTTGCACAGCTAAAATATCTTTTAATGCTTCTTTGGCTAAATCAATATTAATTGGGTTTCCAGTAAATTTTGAATAAGCGATAACCCTTTTCAGGCCACCTTCCAGTTCCCGTACGTTTGATCGTATTTGTTTGGCAATAAAAAAAGCCACCTCTGAATTGAGGATAACATTTTCTGCTACAGCTTTCCTTAGAAGGATAGCCACACGCATTTCCAATTCAGGAGGTTCAATTTCGACTGTTAACCCCCAACCAAAGCGAGATGTTAGTCTATCTTCCATTCCGGCAATTTTCTTTGGTACGGTATCGCATGTAATAATAACCTGCTTATGAGATTCTATAAGTGCATTGAAAGCATAAAAGAATTCTTCTTGGGTACGTGTCTTTCCAGAAAAAAATTGAATGTCATCAATCAATAGCAGATCCAAGGAATGATAATAACGTTTAAATTCATCGAATGACTTGTGTCTGTATGCGTGTACTACATCAGAAACATACCTTTCTGCATGTAAGTAGCTGATCTTAGATTTATTGTCACGTTCTTGGACAAGATTACCAATTGCCTGGATAAGGTGAGTCTTTCCAAGGCCCACACCCCCATAGATAAATAATGGGTTATATGCCGTACCTGGATTCTCAGCCACTTGAAGTGCCGCTGCACGCGCTAATTGGTTTGCTTTACCAGTAACAAAATTTTCAAATGTAAAATTAGGGTTGAGTCTAGAGGTATCTGCAGTACTTTTTTTTCGTTGTGTTAATTCAATAGCTTGCTTATCGATTGACGGTAATTTAGTTTCTGTTTGAACTACAGAACTTGGAAGTTCTAGATTGATGATCACAGGGGAAGAAAAATATTCCGTTGCCAATTGCTCAATACGAGTTAGAAATTTTTCTTTTACCCACTGCTGCACAAAGCGATTAGGTGCGATTAACTGGATCGAACCATTTTCTGATTTGAATTGGATTGGACGTATCCAAGTGTTAAATTGTTGAGCCGATAGTTCTTGCCTAAAACGTTCTAAGCAGCCCTGCCAAAAGTGTTCCATAAATTTTATTTGATAACTATTTATTTTAAAACTAAATTATGATGAATATTTGATAGAATATTTCTATTTAGTTTAACGGTTTTAGCAAAACTTATCCACAGGATTTAGGTTGCAAAGGGATATCAAATATATTGACAAATTATGCAATTTTAAAGTCTAATTATGCGTTTTAGTGAATCAGTAGAATTATTGGAGTAGGCGATGAAAAGGACGTATCAACCCTCAGTTGTTAAACGTAAGCGGACGCATGGTTTTCTCGTTAGAATGCGGAGTCGTAGTGGACGTGCGATATTGAATGCTAGACGTGCTAAAGGCCGCGCCAAGTTGAGTGTTTAATGATACAAAGCGAAGATTCGCGGGCTTGCACAATACATAAATGTTTTTCTAAAAACATGAAATTAAAAACGGATGAAATCTCATCCGTTTTTAATTTTAAGTGTTTGATAAACGGAGAATATTTTCGCTTTATTATCAAACCAAATCAGCTAATAGTTGCTCGGTTGGCAACGATAGTAAGCAAAAAAAATATTCGTGATGCAGTTAAGCGTAATTACTGTAAACGAGTATGTAGGGAATTATTTCGAATAAAGCAAAATCAGCTGGCTGGATTTGATTTAGTTATCCAGGTTAAAAAAGGTTTTTCTAAGCTTCAGTTCAAAAGCGTCGCGGATGAATTCGATTTTCTGTTATCAAAAGTAATACTGCGTCATCGACGGTCTGATTGAGAAATATGTCTCGTCTCTTGGTTTGGTTTATTAACTGTTATCGTTACGCAATTAGTCCATTGTTAGGGACGAACTGCCGTTTTACACCCAGCTGTTCTGAATACGCATCTGAGGCGCTTACTAAATACGGAGCTATTAAAGGCGCTTGGTTAAGCATCAAAAGGGTTAGTCGTTGCCATCCTTGGCATCATGGCGGGTACGACCCCCTTCTCTAAATATTTCATCGAGGCAGCAATGGATAATCAACGACTGATTTTTTTTGTAATACTTTCATTTTCCATTTTGCTTCTTTGGGATTCATGGCAAAAGGAACAACATCCTACCAAGCCAGTGCAAAATGTGCCGTCAATATCAGCGCAATCTACGACTCAAACGCCGCCGCAGTCGTCACCAGCTTCAATGCCCAGTGCTACTGCAGTTGCGGAAACCAAACCGGAAAATTTATTGTCCGGGAACAGAATAAATGTCCAAACCGATGTGTTTAAAGCGGAAATAGACACTGTTGGTGGAGATTTGCGTTCGCTTGCATTATTAAAACACCACGAAGCAGACGACAAAACGAAGCCTTTTGTCTTATACGAAGATAAAGGGCCGCGAATAAATATTGCACAGTCAGGTCTGATTGGTGATGGTTTGCCCAACCACAAGCAGACATATACGTCACAGGCCTCGGCATACAAGATCGGTGAAACTGATAAACAAGTACAAGTCAGGCTAACTTGGTCTGATGCGGCGGGTATTTCAGTCAATAAGATCTTCACTTTTTACAAGGGTAGTTACCTTATTGATATCACATACGAAATTAGTAATTTAAGCGGAAATCGAATTACGCCGCACGCATATTATCAATGGTTGCGAGACGGGAAAGCACCAATCGGCGATCCGAAATTTGTAACTACGTATACCGGGCCAGCAATTTACACAGATAAGGAAAAATTTCAGAAAGTAGATTTTTCGGATATAGATAAGGGCAAGGAAAAATACCCAAAGCAAAGCAATGACGGCTGGGTAGCGATGTTGCAACATTACTTTTTCAGTGCCTGGCTGCCAGCAGAAAATGTACAGCGTGAGTTTTATGCTAAAAAGATTGGCGGTTTGTACACTGCGGGTGTGATTATCCCAGTTGGCGTCATAGAGCCGGGTGCAAAATCGAGTACAAAGATGGTCTTATATGCGGGCCCACAAGAACAGGACAATATAAGCAAGTTAGCACCGGGTTTGGATTTGGTCGTTGATTACGGAATGCTGACGGTTATAGCCGTGCCAATATTCTGGATTGTTCAGTTGATCTTCAAATTTGTTCAAAACTGGGGTTTCGCCATTATCCTGTTGACTATTTTGATTAAGATGGCTTTTTATCCATTATCGGCAAAAAGTTATCGCTCAATGGCGGCAATGCGCATTGTTTCGCCAAAACTACAAAAATTGAAAGAGCAATACGGTGACGATCGCCAGCGTTTGCATCAAGCAATGATGGAGCTATACAAGACGGAAAAAATTAACCCTTTGGGAGGGTGCCTACCAGTTGTCGTGCAAATGCCAGTTTTTATTGCGCTTTATTGGGTGTTGTTGTACAGCGTAGAAATGCGTCAAGCACCATTTATGGCATGGATTCAAGATTTATCTGCGCCGGACCCCTATTACATTTTGCCTATCGTTATGGGCATTACCATGTTGGTGCAGACTAAACTTAATCCAACACCGCCCGATCCAATCCAGGCAAAAGTCATGATGATGATGCCGATAGTGTTTAGTGTATTCTTCTTTTTCTTCCCTGCCGGCTTAGTCCTTTATTGGGTGGTCAACAACGTCCTTTCTATAGCCCAGCAATGGCAGATCACACGGTCCATAGAAAACGCTGCGGCAAATAAGGGGCATGGCTAATACGATCGCCGCAATTGCCACGGCGTCTGGCCGTGGCGGGATTGGCGTGGTCCGTATGTCGGGAAATGATTTACGGTCGATGATCCAGCCACTTACAGGCAAGAATTCTCTTTTGCCGCGTGTTGCTTCCTTGAGCAATTTTCTTGATGAGAATGGCGACTTTATTGATCAGGGAATTGCATTGTTTTTCCCGGCACCCCATTCATTTACTGGCGAAGACGTCATTGAATTACAAGGCCATGGTGGCCCAGTCGTTTTGCGGCGACTTCTTCAACGTTGCCTGGATTTGGGAGCATGCTTGGCCGAACCGGGAGAGTTCACGCGTCGTGCCTACCTCAACGATAAAATCGATCTTACACAGGCGGAGAGCGTTGCTGATTTAATCGATGCGGCTTCTATTGAGGCTGCTAAAAGTGCAATGCGTTCCCTGAAAGGGGATTTTTCACATGCGATTAATCAGTTGGTAGAAAAGCTTATAAATTTACGCATGTTGGTTGAAGCCACGTTGGACTTTCCTGACGAAGAAATCGATTTTCTTACTGAGAGCAACGCTTATGGCCAGCTAGAAGAAATCGCCAAGTTGCTGTCGAAAGTATTTGAAAGTGCGCATCAAGGTAACTTGTTGCGCGACGGGATGCATGTAGTCCTGATCGGCCAGCCAAACGTTGGCAAATCCAGCTTGCTTAATAAACTGGCCGGAGAGGAAGTGGCAATCGTCACCCAGACACCCGGCACCACGCGCGACGCCATCCGCCAGCACATTGAAATTGAAGGCATTCCAGTGCATGTGGTTGATACGGCTGGATTACGGGAAACCCTCGATGAAGTGGAGCAGATCGGTATCGAGCGCACTTGGTCAGCCATTGAGCAAGCTAATGTTTTAGTCGTGTTAATTGATGTGGCCCAGGGCGTTACCGAAGAAGACCTGAAAATTATCGCTAAACTGCCGCCGAATCTGCCGTTAATTAGGGTCTTTAATAAGATTGATCGGCATCACCAAAATCCTCGGGTTGAAAAGCATGGTGCGGGTACCGATATTTATTTATCGGCTAAAATTGGTGCGGGTCTTGACTTGCTACGCCGGCATCTACTTGACGTCGTAGGTTGGCACCATGCTGGAGAAAGCGTTTATTTGGCCCGTGAGCGCCATCTAGTCGCTTTACGAAAAGCGCAGCGACATCTGCAGGCGGCACAAGAAAATATGAACCATGTCGAGTTGTTGGCCGAAGAGTTGCGGCTTGCGCAGGATGCGCTTGCCACGATTACCGGTGAATTTACCTCGGATGATTTGCTTGGCGAGATTTTTTCCCGGTTCTGTATTGGCAAGTAGTAGGTTGTTATACATTGCCACATTTTGTTCCACGTGAAACAGCGTTTCCCGCAGTTTGGCTTTGATGTCGCATAAGGTATCATTGCCGCTCTTTTGCGTGCCCAATCTTATATGCTTCATCCTGAAGAATTTGATGTAATCGTTGTCGGTGGCGGCCATGCCGGTACTGAGGCCGCACTGGCAGCTGCACGCATGGGCAGGAAAACTCTCTTGCTTACCCATAATATTGAAACACTTGGGTTAATGTCATGCAATCCTGCTATTGGCGGAATCGGCAAAGGCCATTTGGTAAAAGAAATCGACGCGCTAGATGGTGCCATGGCCGCGGCGGCTGACGAGGGCGGAATTCAATTCCGCATTTTGAATTCAAGCAAAGGCCCAGCTGTTCGAGCTACTCGCGCCCAAGCAGATCGTGCTCTATATAAACAAGCGATACGCTACCGCCTTGAAAATCAGGAGAACCTTACCCTTTTCCAGCAGGCCGTAGACGACATTGTTATCGAGGGTGAACGGGTTACCGGAGTGATAACCCAGTTGGGCTTAAGATTTTCTAGTCGCGCTGTCGTGCTTACCGCCGGCACATTCCTGAGCGGTCTTGTGCATGTGGGGCAGGCCAGTTATCAGGCCGGTCGTATGGGTGACCCACCGTCTATAAGACTGGCACAGCGCCTGCGTGACTTGAAACTCCCTGCGGGTAGATTAAAGACTGGGACCCCCCCACGAATTGACGGCCGTACCTTGGATTACAAGGTAATGATCGAGCAGCCGGGTGACCAGCCTGCACCGGTTTTTTCCTATCTGGGGGATGTGTCGCAACACCCGCGCCAGGTATCGTGCTGGATAACTTCGACCAATATTCATACGCATGACATCATTCGCGGCGGCTTGGATCGTTCCCCGCTGTATACCGGGGTTATCGAAGGCGTTGGTCCACGCTATTGTCCTTCCATCGAAGACAAGATTATGCGTTTTGCTGGAAAGGACTCGCATCAGATATTCGTCGAGCCGGAGGGATTGCATACGCACGAAATTTATCCCAACGGTATTTCCACCAGCCTGCCGTTTGATGTCCAGTTGGCGCTGGTACGCTCCATCAAGGGATTTGAAAATGCGCAAATTACCCGTCCCGGATACGCCATTGAATACGATTATTACGATCCGCGCGGTTTGAAAAGCTCGCTCGAAAGCAAAACCATTAACGGCCTGTTTCTCGCGGGGCAGCTCAACGGCACTACGGGTTACGAAGAGGCAGCCGCGCAAGGCTTGCTGGCTGGTATAAACGCGGCGAGAGCGGCCACCGGGGAAGATTCGTGGTGCCCACTACGCTCAGAAGCATATCTGGGTGTGATGGTAGACGACCTGGTTACGCGGGGCGTGACCGAACCATACCGCATGTTCACCAGCAGAGCGGAATATCGGCTGCAATTGCGTGAAGACAATGCCGATTTGCGGTTAACCGAAGCCGGCAGGAAATTAGGCGTGGTTGGAGAAGTGCGCTGGCAATTATTTACGAAAAAACACGAAGCAATTGCACGCGAACAAGAACGACTAAGAAGCACATGGGTTAATCCTAGGCTACTGGCTTCTGAAGATGCCGAAAGAGTTCTGGGGAAAAACATAGAGCGAGAATATTCATTGCTGGATTTGTTGCGGCGTCCAGATGTGTCCTATCGCAGTTTAATGACCTTGCCTGGTGCTGGGGAAGGTACAAGCGATAGCCAAGTGGCCGAGCAGGTGGAGATACAAGCCAAGTACCACGGTTACATTACGAGACAACAGGAGGAAATCGAACGACATCAGCATTACGACACGTTGAAGATCCCTGCGGGATTGGATTACGGCGATGTAAAAGGACTTTCCATCGAGGTTCAGCAGCGACTGAACCAGCATAAGCCTGAGACCCTGGGGCAAGCCGCGCGCATGACGGGAATTACGCCAGCGGCGATATCGGTTCTCTTAGTATATTTGAAGCGTTATGGCGAGCAGTCGAAAGTTTGCAATGAATCTTGCTGATAATTTGCACGTGGGTCTGGCAGAAATGGGACTCGTTTTACCGCCAGAACGTGTTCTTTCCCTGCTGAATTACTTGGAATTACTCGCCAAGTGGAACAAAATTTACAATTTAACCGCTATACGAGAACCAGAGCGGATGCTTTCCCAGCATCTGCTCGATAGTTTGGCTGTGGTGCCCTATGTAAAGGGGGTGAGTATCCTGGATGTCGGCAGCGGCGGTGGTTTGCCCGGGATACCCTTGGCAATAGTCTTGCCGGAAAAAATTTTTACCCTGCTGGACAGTAACCACAAGAAAGCCACTTTTTTAAAGCAAGCCTGCATTGAGCTGCGTTTACCAAACGTCACAGTGGCTTGCGAGCGAGTTGAAAGTTGGCAACCTAAGCATAATTTTGAAATCATCATCTCGCGGGCGTTTTCTGATTTAGCATTATTCGCCAAGCTGGCAGGCCGCTTGTGCGCACCCAATGGCGTTATGCTTGCCATGAAAGGAATAGAGCCTCACGAGGAGGCGTTGCAGTTGCCGGCGAACGTAACGGTCGAGCAAATAATCCCGTTGAAAGTTCCGATGCTCGACGCGGAACGACATTTAGTAGTAATGAGGGTGGCATAAATGGCAAGAATTCTCGCAGTAACGAATCAAAAGGGCGGTGTCGGCAAAACAACCACGAGCGTAAATTTGGCCGCGAGTTTAGCGGCAACCAAACGACGAGTGCTGCTCGTCGATCTCGATCCGCAAGGCAATGCCACCATGGGCAGCGGCGTCGACAAAATGTCGTTGGCGCATACGGTATACCATTTACTGCTGGGACAAAAATCACCGGAACAAACCGTGATGACCAACACAACGGGCAACTATCATTTGATCCCTGCCAACCGTGATTTGGCCGGCGCGGAAGTCGAACTGGTACAGGAATTGGCGCGGGAGTGGCGTTTAAAGAATGCGTTGAGCGAGCTTGAGCAGGACTACGACTATATTCTGATTGACTGCCCGCCCGCCCTGAATTTACTCACGGTTAATGCACTCTGTGCCGCTCATGCAGTGATGATCCCAATGCAGTGCGAATACTACGCGCTGGAGGGGTTAAGTGATTTGGTTCAGACCATTAAGAAAATTCGTGCTGCCCTTAATCCCAACCTGGAAATTGAGGGCCTGTTGCGAACCATGTTCGATACCCGCAATACCTTGGCGCAGCAGGTGTCCGACCAGTTACAGCAGCATTTCGGCGACAAGGTCTATCGCACGGTTATTCCACGTAACGTCCGCCTCGCAGAAGCGCCAAGTTTTGGCTACCCCGTCATCCATTATGATAAAGGGTCGCGCGGGGCGCAGGCCTACCTAGCGTTGGCAGGAGAAATTTTGAGGAAACACCAGCCGGTTGCGGCGGTATAGGGGAAGTAAATGGTCAAAATGAAAGGGTTGGGACGAGGGCTGGACGCGTTGCTGGCGGGAAACCAGAATGAGGCCAGTAGTGATAACCAGCAAACACTCAGCCTGGATCAACTTCAGCCGGGCAAATATCAGCCGCGTACTCAAATGGATCAGGAATCCTTGGCGGAGTTAGCGGAATCAATACGCTCGCAAGGCATCATGCAGCCGATATTGGTGCGGCCGCTGGAGCAGGGATACGAAATTATTGCCGGGGAAAGACGTTGGCGCGCCGCACGCATGGCTGGGCTGTCCGAGGTGCCGGTGCTGATCAGGGATGTACCTGATGAAGCGGCATTGGCAATGTCGTTAATTGAAAATATTCAGCGAGAAAACCTTAACCCTCTGGAAGAAGCTCATGGAATCCAACGCTTGGTTACCGAGTTTGGTATGACCCACGAAAAGGCTGCAGCAGCAGTCGGGCGCTCGCGCAGCGCGGTGAGCAATTTATTACGCTTGCTCAATCTGACCGCTCCAGTGCAGGAGTTATTGGCGCAAAGCAAACTAGAAATGGGCCATGCCCGTGCCTTGTTACCTTTGCCAGGAGCTGCGCAAATCCAGGCAGGGCAGGAAATTTCAGCCAAGCAGCTGTCTGTGCGCGAGGCAGAGCTATTGGTAAAACGTTTACTTGCGCCCCCTCCCCCTCCGAGCAAAAAGCCTGATCGGGATGTCTTGCACTTGCAGGAAAACCTAGCCGAAAAACTGGGGGCAAAAGTGACTCTTAAAACCAGCAAGAAGGGGGCTGGGAAACTAAATATCGACTATGGCAGCCTGGAGCAACTGGATAGCATTATCGCCAAGTTCTTTTAAGGCTAACATAAATTCTTTTTATATCAATACCATAAAAGAATTCTAGCGGGCAATTCGGACATGAAAATCCTAAAAACCAACTCGTTGATAATACGGATAAATTGACGTAAGCAAGAGAGCATATTAGAATTACGTGGTTTGATTGAAAGCTTGAGCCCATGGAAGACGTAGCCTACCGAACGGTAACACTGCAAGTAGGCATAGCATTGATAGGCGGCGTGCTGGTTTACTGGGGGCTCGGGGTCGAGTCCGGTAGATCCGCTTTTTACGGCGGAATGGTGGCGACGATCAATGGGCTGTCATTGTTGAGGAAAGTTAAAGCCGCCGAAAAAGCAGCAGTGACTTTTCCAGCAAGAGCGCTGGGGATTTTGATTTCCGGCGTTATCAATCGATTTATACTGGTACTGGTCTTGTTCGGCATAGCATTTGGTGTCCTGCACCTAAGCGCTGTGCCGGCTTTGGCTACGTTTGCATTTTCCCAGCTGGCATATGGCTGGGGACTAAGAAGAAGTTACAAGGATTTATTGTGAGCGAATCTCATAGTGCGCATGGCGCAATGGTGCCGTCCGACAACCCGGTAATGTACATACAGCACCATCTTGCCAACTGGAAGGTGGGCGAGGGTTTCTGGACGTGGCATCTCGATACCATCCTGTTTGGTATGCTGACCGCCTTTATCCTGATGTATGTAGGCAGGAAAGTGGCGAAAAACTTGACGTCGGAGGCACCCACCGGCTTGCAGAGTTTCATGGAAATGATCGTTGAATTCGTCGATGGTCAGGTCAAGGAAAGTTTTCATGGCCATAGCAAATTGGTTGCGCCACTGGCACTGACCATATTTGCATGGGTGTTCCTGATGAATGCCATGGATCTGCTGCCGGTTGATCTGCTGGCATTCATAGGCGGCATTCTGGGGCTGGAGTTGCACGCCAAAGTGGTCCCGACAACCGATCTCAACACCACCTTCGCCATGGCGATTTCCGTATTTGTTCTGATTGTCTACTTCAGCATCAAATCCAAGGGTGTAATCGGTTTTGGTAAAGAATTCCTATATATTCCATTCGGCAAATACCTGATGCCGGTGAATATCATCATGAAGCTGGTGGAAGAATTGGCGAAGCCGGTCTCGCTGGGTATGCGTCTGTTCGGTAACATGTATGCGGGTGAGTTGATTTTTCTGTTGATCGCCTTGTTGCCGTTCTGGGTTCAGCCCTTGTTGTCGACCCCGTGGGCGATCTTCCATATTCTGATTATCACGCTGCAAGCTTTCATCTTCATGATCCTGACGATTGTTTATCTGTCGTTGGCGCATGAAGAACACTAAGGTTTAACCATTATCTTTAACTACTGAAATAGGAGCAATCATGGAAATTTACGGTATGACCGCTTTGGCAGTCGGCATTATCCTCGCGGCAGCAGGTTTGGGTTCAGCGCTGGGCTGGGGCCTCATTTGCGCCAAGACGCTGGAAGGCATCGCACGCCAGCCGGAAATGAAGCCGGAACTGATGAAGAATATGTTCTTCTTCGGCGGTCTGATGGAAGCGTTCCCAATGATCGTGTTGGGTCTTTCCATGTGGTTCGTATTTGCCAACCCGTTTGTTCATTAATTGATAGGTTTTCGATAACCGGGGTTAACAAGTGAACGTAAACGCAACCATAATCGGCCAGTTGATTACCTTTTGGGTACTCATCTGGTTCGTGATGAAATACGTCTGGGGGCCGATTACCTCCATGATGGAAGCGCGCACCAAGCGTATTGCCGATGGTCTGGCTGCAGGCGAGCGCGGTAAGCATGAACTCGAGCTTGCCGCCAAACGTGGTTCCGAAGTGTTATTGGAAACCAAGCATAAGGCAGCGGAAATTATCGCCTTGGCTGAAAAGCGCGCCAGCGAGATCGTCGAGGAAGCAAAAGGCAACGCCAAGGCGGAAGGCGAGCGCTTGATCGCGGGTGCCAAAGCAGAAATCGAGCAGGAAGTGTACCGCGCTAAAGAAGGGTTGCGCCAGCAAGTGGCGGAACTGGCGGTGGCTGGCGCTGAAAAGATTCTGCGCCGCGAAATCGATGCCAAGGCACACACCGAACTGCTGTCTTCCATCAAGAATGAGCTGTAGACACCATGGCTGAAGAAATTACCGTTGCCAGGCCTTACGCTGAGGCTGTCTATGAGCTGGCCAATCAGGGCAATGCATTGGAACGGTGGTCGGAAACGCTCGAGTTTGCGGCAAGCGTTGCTGCAGACCCGCAGATGGAAAAGATCATCGGCAACCCTAAATTGACGCTGACGGAACAAGAGCAGGCATTTCTGTCGATTTGCGAAGGTCGCTTGGACGATCAAGCAAAAAACTTTATGCACCTGTTGTTGGAAAATCACCGAATCTGTTTGCTTCCGGCGATAGCCAGCCTGTTCGAGGAGTTCAAGGCGGCCCATGAGGGCAAAGTGGAGGCCAGTATCACTTCCGCTTTTCCTCTGGGTGAGGCAGAAATCAAGGATCTGGTGGATCGTCTCGTAGCCAAATACAAGCGCCAAATACAGCCATCCGTGTCCGTCGATCCAGAACTGATCGGCGGCGTCCGCATTGTAGTCGGAGACGCCGTATTTGATGCATCCGTGCGCGGCCAGTTGGAAAAAATGGCATTCGCGCTCAAACGTTAGGAGTTAACATGCAGTTGAACCCCTCAGAAATCAGTGATCTGATCAAGAGCAAGATCGAGAATCTCGCAACCGCCGCAGAAGCGCGCACGCAGGGTACCGTAGTAACGGTTACCGACGGTATTGTGCGCGTACACGGTTTGTCGGACGTCATGCAAGGCGAAATGCTGGAGTTTCCCGGCAATACATTCGGCTTGGCCTTGAACCTCGAGCGCGACTCGGTGGGCGCGGTGGTGCTGGGCGAATACGAGCACATCACCGAAGGCGACACCGTCAAATGTACCGGTCGAATTCTCGAAGTGCCGATTGGTGAAGCACTTATCGGTCGCGTCGTCAATGCACTGGGCCAGCCTATCGACGGCAAGGGGCCGGTTAATGCCACGCTGACCGCGCCTATCGAAAAGATTGCGCCGGGCGTGATTGCGCGCCAATCTGTTTCGCAGCCCGTACAAACCGGCTTGAAAGCCATTGATGCGATGGTGCCGATTGGTCGCGGGCAACGTGAGTTGATCATTGGCGACCGCCAAACCGGTAAAACTGCCGTGGCCGTCGATGCGATCATCAATCAGAAAGGCACCGGCGTTATTTGCATTTACGTGGCGATCGGCCAAAAAGCCTCCTCCGTATCCAACGTCGTGCGCAAGCTGGAAGAGCATGGCGCGATGGGACACACCATCATCGTCGTGGCGACCGCCTCCGATTCCGCGGCGATGCAGTACATAGCGCCCTACTCGGGCTGCTCCATGGGAGAATATTTCCGCGACCGTGGCCAGGATGCCCTGATTATTTATGACGATTTGACCAAGCAAGCCTGGGCTTACCGCCAAATTTCCCTGCTGTTGCGCCGTCCGCCGGGTCGCGAAGCCTATCCCGGCGACGTGTTCTACCTGCACTCGCGTCTGCTGGAGCGCGCTTCGCGTATCAGCGCCCATGAAGTGGAAAGACTGACCAATGGTGCGGTCAAAGGGCAAACCGGCTCGCTGACAGCGCTGCCGATCATCGAAACCCAGGCTGGCGACGTGTCCGCGTTCGTGCCGACCAACGTGATTTCGATTACCGACGGCCAGATCTTCCTGGAAACTGATTTGTTCAACGCCGGCATCCGGCCCGCGATCAACGCCGGTTTGTCGGTTTCCCGCGTCGGTGGTGCAGCACAGACCAAGGCGATCAAGAAGCTGGGCGGCGGTATCCGTCTGGCACTCGCACAATACCGCGAATTGGCAGCGTTTGCCCAGTTCGCTTCTGATCTCGACGAAGCGACCCGGAAGCAGTTGGAGCGCGGCAAGATGGTAACCGAGCTAATGAAGCAGCCGCAGTTTTCCACCATGACCGTGGCGGAAATGGCGTTGACGTTGTTTGCCGTCAACAAGGGTTATCTCGACGACGTGGAAGTCAAAAAGGCACTTTCCTTCGAGTCGGCCTTGCTGGCATTCATCAAGAGCAAGCATCGCGCAATCATTGAAAAGATTGAGACGACCAATGAACTTGATGGCGAAGGCGAAAAAGCATTGGCTGCCGCCATTGAGGAATTCAAGTCGAGCTCCGTTTATTGATGCCGCGCGAAACCACGGGAGTTAAATAGTTATGGCTGGCGGTAAGGAAATTCGGACGAAAATAAAAAGCGTCCAGAATACCCAGAAAATCACCCGCGCCATGGAAATGGTGGCCGCATCTAAGATGCGCAAGGCGCAGGATCGTATGCGCGCGGCGCGCCCATATGCGGAAAAGATACGTAATGTGGCTGCCCACTTGAGCCATGCGCATCCAGAATATCGCCACCCGTTCGTGGTTGCACGTCCTGAACAGAAACGCGTCGGTGTGGCAGTCGTGACTTCCGACAAGGGCTTGTGCGGCGGCTTGAACACCAACGTGCTGCGCATGATCCTGCATAAAATGAAGGAGTGGGAAGCGAACGGCGTAGGTGTCAACGTGTGCGCATTGGGCGGCAAGGGCTTCGGCTTCATGCAGCGAGCAGGCGCGAGCATTCTCTCGCATCAAACCGGATTGGGCGACACGCCTCATCTGGAAAAACTGATCGGCCCGGTCAAGGTGATGCTGGATGCCTATATTGATGGCAAGATCGACGCCCTCTATATCTGCTACACACGCTTCATCAACACCATGAAGCAGGAACCGGTGGTAGAGCAATTGTTGCCGATCAGCGGAGAGAGCCTGGGTAGCGCGAAAGGCCACTGGGACTACCTCTATGAGCCCGATGCCAAACAGGTGATTGACGAGTTGTTGGTACGCTACATCGAGACGCTAATTTACCAGGCAGTGGCCGAAAACATGGCATCCGAACAAAGTTCGCGCATGGTGGCGATGAAGGCAGCCTCGGACAATGCCGGCAACGTCATCGACGAGTTGAAACTGATTTACAACAAAACACGTCAAGCGGCGATCACCAAGGAGCTATCCGAGATCGTGGCAGGTGCGGCGGCGGTTTAACGAATTGTATTTATTAAGGAAGTGGCGATGAACGAAGGAAAAATCGTACAGATCATTGGTGCGGTGGTGGACGTGGAGTTTCCGCGTGCATTCTTGCCCAAAGTCTATGACGCACTGAAAATGACCGACCCCGACCTGACTCTGGAAGTACAGCAGCAGCTCGGCGACGGCGTGGTGCGTACCATTGCGATGGGTACAACGGATGGCCTGCGTCGCGGTATGCCGGTTACCGGTACCGGCGCAGCAATTCAAGTACCCGTGGGCACCAAAACGCTGGGTCGTATTATGGACGTGCTGGGCAATCCGGTGGACGAAAAAGGTCCGATCGGTAATGAGCACAGCTGGGGGATTCATCGCAAGGCGCCCACGTTCGAAGAACTCGCCGCTTCAAACGAGCTTCTGGAAACCGGGATCAAGGTGATCGACCTGATGTGCCCGTTTGCCAAGGGCGGCAAGGTTGGCCTGTTCGGCGGCGCCGGCGTGGGCAAAACCGTGAACATGATGGAACTGATCCGCAACATCGCCATCGAGCATAGCGGCTATTCGGTGTTTGCCGGTGTTGGCGAACGTACCCGCGAAGGCAACGACTTCTACCATGAAATGAAGGAAGGCGGCGTACTGGATAAAGTATCCCTGGTCTACGGCCAGATGAACGAGCCGCCGGGCAACCGTCTGCGCGTGGCGCTGACCGGTCTGACCATGGCCGAATATTTCCGCGATGAAGGCCGTGACGTGCTGTTGTTCGTCGATAACATTTATCGCTACACACTGGCCGGTACTGAAGTATCCGCACTGCTGGGGCGGATGCCGTCTGCGGTGGGTTACCAGCCGACCCTGGCCGAGGAAATGGGCCGTCTGCAAGAGCGGATCACCTCGACCAAAAAGGGTTCGATTACCTCTATCCAGGCCGTATACGTGCCGGCAGACGATTTGACCGATCCTTCCCCGGCGACCACCTTTGCGCACTTGGATGCGACCGTGGTGCTGTCGCGCCAAGTGGCCGAGTTGGGTATCTATCCCGCAGTGGACCCGCTTGACTCCACTTCACGCCAACTCGACCCGTTGGTGGTGGGCGAGGAACACTACAATGTGGCGCGCTCCGTGCAGAACACGCTGCAACGTTACAAAGAATTGCGTGACATTATCGCCATTCTCGGCATGGACGAGCTGTCTCCCGAAGACAAGCTGGCCGTAGCCCGCGCCCGTAAAATCCAGCGCTTTTTGTCGCAGCCGTTCTTCGTGGCGGAAGTGTTCACCGGCTCTCCCGGCAAGTACGTGTCCCTCAAGGACACCATTGCCGGCTTCAAGGGTATCGTCAACGGCGAATACGACCATCTGCCGGAGCAGGCGTTCTACATGGTCGGCTCCATCGACGAAGCTGTCGAAAAAGCCAAGACCATCTAGCAACCAACTGCCGCCGGACTCGGGATCGCGAGATTTCGAGTCCGGGGCAAAACTCGGAACAATATTATGGCAATGACCATCCATGTGGATGTGGTGAGCGCCGAGCAGGCAATTTTCTCGGGTGTCGCAGAATTTGTCGCGGTACCGGCGGAAATGGGGGAGCTCGGTATTTACCCGCGTCACACCCCCTTGATCACCCGTCTCAAACCCGGTTCGGTTCGCATGAAAATACCTAACCAGGCAGAGGAAGAATTGGTGTATGTGTCGGGCGGTATCCTTGAAGTACAGCCGAACGTGGTGACGATCCTATCGGATACTGCCATCCGCGGGCACGATCTGGATGAAACCAAAGCCTTGGAAGCCAAGCAGCAAGCCGAGGATGCGATGAAAAATCGTGCTGCTGCGATGGACTACGCCCAGGCCCAATCGGAGTTGGCGCAAGCCGTGGCGCAGTTGCAAGCGATCCAGAAGTTCCGTAGGTTGCGCGGTTGACCAGTGCCATACTAAAAGACCCCGCCGAGGCGGGGTTTTTTATTGCGCGGATAACGTCAAGAACATCAAATTACTTAGAATCGTCCGCTCTCACCTTCTTTTTAGCCCTAGGATGTGCCGAGTCATAAACCTGGGCAAGGTGCTGAAAATCCAAGTGGGTATACACCTGTGTCGTAGAAATATTCGCGTGCCCCAGCATTTCCTGGACAGCGCGCAGATCGCCGCTTGATTGCAGCAAATGGCTGGCAAAAGAATGCCGAAGCGTATGAGGATGGACTCGGGACGAGATATTGAGCCTGAGTGCCCATTGTTCGAGGCGATACTGGATCGCCCGCGGGGTAAGCCGATGCCCATGCTTGCCGACGAACAAGGCACGTTCATCACTTCGTGCAAGCTTCTCGCGCTGCGGCAACCAAGCGCGGATGGCTTCAAGGGCGTAGCGCCCAACGGGAACATCCCGCGTCTTGTTGCCCTTACCGGTAATACGAACCACGCCGGCAATCAGATCGATGCTATCGGGATGAAAGTCGAGATTGACCAATTCGGCAAGACGCAATCCTGACGAATAGAATAATTCAAGCATCGCTTTGTCGCGTATCACCAGATCCGATTTCGATTCTACAGGGACATCCAGCAGGCGGCTGGTTTCATCCGGCGATAGCGCCTTGGGCAGCATTCTTGGCGACTTCGGGGCTTTGAGAGAAGCGCACGGGTTTGACGCAAACCCATAACGCAGTGCAAGGAATTGAAAAAAACCACGCCAAGCCGAAATCATCCGCGCTAGAGATTTACCCCCGAGTCCGCGGCTGTGCAACTGCGCCACAAACCGGCGCACATGCTGAATTTGCAGTTGTTCCAACGGAATTTCTTGCGCTAACTGCAGCATCGCCAAAATGTCACGCCGGTAGTTTACGGCGGTAAGCGTCGACAAGCGGCGCTCGCCGGTAAGATGGGCCAGGAACTCGTCGAGGTAGCGCAACGAAACCGGTGCCGACGGGGATTCGCTCATAATCGTGTTAGGCATGATTATCAATTTTGAGCTAACATGGTCGCGTAACGTCTTTATCTGTTGTTATTCATCAGCTTGCCATATTGATCATAGACCGTCCTGATTTCTGGGTTGTCGGGTTGGCGCAGACGCATTTCCTCCAGCACCGGGCGCATGTCTGGATACATCCTGAGTTCGTGCAGGCCAGCTAGCATGAAGAGTTCGGGGGTTACATCATCGGGTGCAGCATCCTTGCGCAAGGCGGCGTAGGAATCCTCCAGTTCGCGCAATTTTTCACGCATCGGCAGCGCGCGAACAAACACCATGCCGGTACGGTTTTTCAGATCGGCAACAACTTTTGGCGCGCGTGTTATTTGCTGAAGCACCAGTGCCGGCAGCAGTTTTGTCTCTGGTTGGCTGGCGGAAGCGCTACGACTTTCACTGACGCCAACGTCAATCTGTGTTGCACCGCGCCAAGTTTCCTGGCGACCGCCCTGAAAATAAACCAGCTGTGCCTTGGCGTCCTTGGCTAGGGTTAGCTTGTCTCCCACTCTGACCTTCATGAACGCAACGACAGGCTTATCTTTATCGCTTCCCGACGCGTAGGTCACCGTTCCTGCCGCTAGGGTGAGCATAGCGCTATCGACACTATCTGCAGCACTAGCTGCCAAGGGTGCCAACAGTGCCGCGACTATCAGATTAAACCGAGTGAATTTCCTCATGATTACTGCCCTCCTCCGTCAATCCGATAACTTCGAAAACCTCCACAGCCTGTGCCCGTCCCTTGACCTGAACCGACTCATGTTTGCCAGTGATTACGCGATTTCCAGACGCCTGCAAGGTTTGCTTGCTGATCACGATACCGCAGCCCAGGTTTTTTGTCACACCTTCCAGGCGTGATGCGGTGTTTACCGTATCGCCGATGGCGGTGTATTCCAAACGTTGCGAAGATCCGATATTGCCTATAACGGCCTCGCCGCTATGTATCCCAACCCCGATACGGAAATCCGGGAGTCCGCGCCCGGCAAAGCGCTTTGCCATCCAGGTTTGAAAGTCTGCAGAGACTCGCTGCATCTCCAGTGCGGCACGCACGGCGCGCAAGGCATGGTCGGGATAAGGAACCGGAGAGCCGAATTGCGCCATGACCGCATCGCCGATGAACTTGTCGATGCTACCGCCCTCGACAAGAATGGCTGCGCAAGCGCGCTCGAAATAAGTGTTGAGCATCTCCACAACTTCTTGAGCGTTAAGCTTCTCGCTGATGGTGGTGAAGTTGCGGATGTCCGAAAAAAGGATCGTCACCGGTCGCGATTCGCCACCCAGATTTGGCATGATCTTCGATTGCAGCAGCATATCCACCACCTCGCGGGAAACGTAGCGCCCGAAAATTTGCGTGATACGCACCCGCTCGCGCTCCTCCGAGGTCAAACGGGAGCCGTAGACTCCGATGTAGCCTGTAATCAAGCCGAGTTGCAAATGCGCAAGCGGAACCAGGAAGTATCGGTTGAACATCAGGTAGGAGAAAATGGCAGCCAGCAGCGAAATCGCCACAAATACCAGCAAACCGCCTACTGGGGTCAAGCGTTGATAAATCAGCGTAGCCAAACCAAGCAACAGCAGAAAATAAGCCAGTCGCGCTGCATCAGGTAAAGGCAAATTAACCCTGCCCGAGAGCAGGGTTTCGGCGATATTGGCCTGCACCTCCGGGCCGGTCATCAAGCTGCCGCTCTTGCCGAAAAAGCCGCTGGAATAAGGGGTGGTATGGAGGTCGTTCATCCCCATGTACTCGCCGCCGATAATCACAACCTTGCCGCTCAGCGAACGCACTACAGGGTCATTCAAGGCTTCGGGGGCCAATAAGCGACTTAATGAAACACGCGCTATCGTCCCCGGGGGGCCGGCATAACCGATGCTCAGCATTTTGTCGCCACGGCGTACCTGGCTGCCGCCAAGTCGCCAAAACTCAGCCATCGGGTTCTGATTGGTAGCGCGCACTGCCAGTAACGCACCAAGGGTAAGTCGCGGGAGAGGCTGTCCAACCATCTCAGGCGATTCACGCACCGTCGGCGCAGTAATAAAGTTGCGGACATTGCCGTCGCTGTCACTAGGCAAATCGGCTAGGCCGATACTTGCAGTAAAGTCGAAATCGGGTATTGCCAGCAGGAAGTCGCGATGCGGGAGTAAAAAATCATCATGATCTAGGCTCAGGTCGCTCAGGCGTGAACCTACCAACACCAGCTTGCCGGCATTGATCTCGTTACGAAAAGGGACATCGAAAGTTCGGCCCAAATCGCTTTCCGGCAAGTTTATCTTGCGCAGCCAGCTTTCCGGGCTGATCGCGAACAGAAAATCGAGTCCGATAATTTTTGCGCCGACTTCTCGTAACACACTGGCAGCCTGGGCGATATAAGGTGTCCAGAACACCAGCGGGTCCTCGCTGTGCTCCTGCAAGCTCTGATCGTCCACGACAACCAAAGCCACATGCTCTGGCCTATGGCGCACACCGCTCAAGCGGTGCCATAGATCTGTATAGGCGCTTTCAGCCAAGTCGCTCCAGCCGGCTCTATAGGCCAGTTCGGCAACCGCGCTGGAAAAAATCGTTAGCGATAACGCCACCCACAGCGCGCGGCGATTAAGTGATTTTATCCAGCAGAGAAAGTCGATAAACAGGAATGCCCTGGTCAGGGAGTTTTTCAAACTGTCTCTGAACCTCGTAAGTATTGGGATGCAGACATATGCGGTCGGGCAGCTATTTTGCCGCCATCTTGGCATTGTTGATCGCTTTCACGTAAAGCGATTTAAGAACCCTGATTTCCAAGTCGCCGGGATAATTGCCGTCAAGCTGGGTCAGCAGGTCGCGTACTCGGTCGTATTCCTTGAGCTCGAAATAAGCTGAAAGCAGGTAGAGCTCGGGGTTGCGATCATTGGCCGCAGCTTTGACGCGCATTTCCTGATAGTTACGTTGCGCCTGTTCAAGGGTGGCGGACGGCGCGATGGATCGGGTGCGCAATGCGGCAATTTTACCCCGACTATCGATTGTTGGCGTCTTGGCTAGCTGTTTGGCCAATTGTAACGACAATTGCAGAGCCTGAGGTTGTGATATTCCGGTAGCTGCTTGGCTCTCGGCAGCGCCAATGGTGATGTTGCCGGGCCCCCTCCATGTTTCCTGGCGAGCACTCTGAAAATACACTATCTGCAAGCGCGATGCATCGCCAAGTTGCAGGGAGTCGCCGTCGTGCAGCTTGGTGAATGCCTGGAGAGGGGCATTGGAGCCACTTCCATTGTCGATCCCGACCTCCCCCTTCAAGGCAGTCACCAGCGCTACCTCTCCCGCCCAGGCGCTGGGAGAGGAAAGTAGAAAAATAACCATCAAGCACTTGAAAATATTGTGCATAGCGTAGCTTTCCTTACGGTTGAGGCAAATCCGGCGTGGCGAGATACTGACTATTTGCCATGCATTTCGAACAGATACTCACCGCCCTCCATGTGACCTGCCGACAAAACGGCGCCATATTGGGGCTCCTGGGGATAGTCTTTGACCACTTCATCCTTGACGACCTGAAATATTTTAACGCCAGGGGTTAACGCTTCCGCTGATTTAAGTGCGTTGATCAAGCTCCAGGCAAAAATCGAATGTCCTTCCTTGCCTTCGTCGGATACCGGTTCTTCACCGCCTGAAGACATCACGAGTACCGAACGCTTGTCCAAAATCCTGTCGCGATCGACCTTTTTCAAGGTGACCGACATCTTCTCTTCACGTGCCAATGATCCCGAAAAGCAGCTATCCGAGACCAGGATTACCTGTTTGGCTTGAATATTCTTCAGAAATTTCGAGATGTCCGTATTGGAAACCCAATTCGCGGGGCTTTTTACCGATGCGTCTACGGGAATCCAGTATCCCATTTTGGTATCGTCCATCAGATAGCCATGTCCGGCGTAGACTACCAGAACGCTGTCTGCAGGACTTGTTTCCAATCCGAGCTGATTCAGGGCGCTTACCACATCCGCTTTCTTGGCGTTGCGTACAATCCGTGCTTCGTAGCCGAATCGCTCCTGAAGAATACGTCCAATATCCTGCACATCGGAAATAGGGGTTTCCAAAGGCGGAATCGGAGTGGGATAGCCGTTGTTGCCAAAGAGTACGGCAACCTTGCGCTGCTTAACAGGAGGCGGAGAGGCTTTCTCTGTTTTGAGAGGTGGTTCGCTGACTGTGGGCGTTTTTTCCACAATGGCCACCGCTACCGGTTTTTTCCCAGCTTCCGGCGCGGAAAGCGCTATTGGCTGGGGCGGCGGAGTTGCTTCCTCTTTCTTGACGACGCGAATGCAAACTTCTTCCGGCCTAGGGTCTCCCGCCGGGCATTCCTTGACGTCCGCTGCTGCCGGATTTTTCTTGAGCACCTCTAGTGCCTCCCGGTATAGCTGGGTTCTGGATTGATGGCGCTGCACCTCGATGGCTCTAAATGAATTCACTATCGGCGCCATGATCATGGGTCTGTAGAACGCCTGGGCCAGATGAATGGGCGGTTCGGCAGCAAAGGCCTCTCCCATAAACACCGCGCTGCTGGCAAGTAAGACACCGAGCAGCGTAATATTTCGGCACCGGGAAAAAAAGTGAGGAATCTTCATTTGGTCGCCCTCCTTGGTGATTTGTTGTCGGCACGAATTGACCCCGGACGGTCAAACAGTGCCTGGTCGTCGAGATCCTGGATAGTCGACTGAACCGCCTTTGGTTTTGCCACGATAGGTTTTTTCACCGCTCCGCCAGATTGGCCGTACGCGGCTTGACGTAGCGAAACAGATGCGGCGCTTTTATCTTCCATGGCTTCGCGTTGCTCCCGTGTGCGGGTTTGTTGCAGATGCGTGTCGATAGCCTGTATCGCCGGAGGGGGCATTACCATGCCTTGTTGAGCAAGCGTCGGAAAAGGAACCAGCAAACCGGCACAGAGCGCGGCAAATGCCATTTCATTCGTTTTCATTGCAACTCCTTTGATAGTAGCCCCGGCCAGTTTTCATCCCAGCAACAATTATGGGTGTACCCTGGGACAAAAACAAATCCGGCGAAAGGCATCCGGGCCTGTATCGCTTTGGCATAATCCGGCGGAATAATCACATCTTTTTCACCGACCAAGTGCACCTGCCGAATTTGCGACAACTCCTTAATGAAATCCATCGGGTTTAGTGATCCTTGTAACGGGCTGATTTGATGGAATGCGGACCATGCCTCAATATCCAGCGGAGCGGCTACCGTCACGAGACTCTCCATGTCGTTGCGTCGCACCGCCACCAACGCGGCAATCACCCCGCCGCCAGAGAACCCAATCAGCCTTACCCGGCGCGTGCCGGTAGAATTTTTTACTTTGCTGATGACGTTATCGACGGCTTCAACCACTTCCGGCGAAAAACGTCCAGCCGTCCAGTACTTATAATGACATGACGCCAGTCCTGCTTCATCAAGATATTGGCAAGGGCGCGCCACATAAAGTATCGGGTGACGCTCATCCCTGCTCGCCAGAATCAGACTGACCGGATTCAAGGGCGAGGGGTCTCGCGGAGGATGGGTCGAGGAAACCCACGGGGCCCCATCCCCTTCAATATAGACAGTGAGGGTGTCGCTGCCAAGCCGGTGGGCGGTCTGGAAGGTTGTCAGGGAAAATTGCGATGATGCCTCTTTCCTGAGTTCAAGTCCCGCTTTCGTGGCAATGTCCATGGCCTTCTCCTGAGGAGAAAGCCACGGCTGCACAGAGCAACCGCTCAATATAAACGCGAGCAATAAAAAAGCCGCGCTGATCAGCGCGGCTTTTCGGTAAAGCGACATTAGCTAACGAGGTTAGAACCGATAGCCGATGTTTGCCATGAAGGATTTGTTCTTCGAATCGGCACGGTCAAATTCCTCGGTGTACGAAATGCCACCAGACAGCGCGCCCTTGGAGAACAGGTTGGCGCCAACACTGGCTACCCATGAATCGTTGTCCAGCGAGGGCGGCGTAATCCCGCCAGTGGAAACCTTCAGGTCACGGACATAGGTGAGGCTGGCATAGGGCATGATCCCTTTAACCCAGTAACCCACTTGGCCACCCAGGCGAAGTTGTTCCATCCTGTTGGTGGTTGCCACGTTTTCTTCAGCCGCGATGTAATTGGCCTTACCCGTGAGCTGCCAGTCACTGATCCAGTAATTCGCATTCAGGTTGAGCGCAAAAAAGTTACGGTCATAACTCTGGGTGGATGTGACCCCGTTGGTTCGGTTATCGACATCACCCTTGGCATAACCATAGGCAGCATCCACGCTGAAGATGTCGCTGAGTTGGTAGCTGGCGTAGGGAGCCACCATCCAGCCGGTGCTGACCAAGCCCGAATTGGTGAGGCCGGGAAATTTGAAATCGAGCGCGACGCGGTCATAGCCAGCGCTGACGCCGGCAACAAATTTGTCGGAAATGCGATAATCCACACCGCCGATGGCGTTGGTGACATAACCGTCAAACATGCTGGCGCTGGCAGTGCTACCGATGGTGGTATCGGAGGCGTTAACCCAGGCATTCAGCTTGGTGGGGGCATTGCCGGCGGCCATGCCTTTTTCGTTGCCGAGAGAAACCCGCATCGGTGCGCCGGGTGAGTTCGGGGCGCGCGACGAGAAGATGTTGCTGATGACGTTGGAGATGATGGTCGCTTGCTGAACCGAGGTGGCGCGCTGGATCTGCGGCACGACGGCGGTGCTGATGGTCTCGGTGACGGTTCTGGCAACCAGGCTGGGGGTGATTGCGGGCGCGTTCAGGTTGGTCGCTTGCAGGTTCAAATATTGGGCGTACATCGCCTGGGTCTGGGTCACGCAGTACGTCCCGGAAGAGGTGGGA
>Ga0163199_1000511_pt1 | contig 24518 bp, 22 predicted proteins | sample PL_2010_150m_FD_113537 | JGI IMG/M metagenome (GOLD analysis project Ga0163199, IMG submission 113537) | Freshwater microbial communities from Powell Lake, British Columbia, Canada to study Microbial Dark Matter (Phase II) - PL_2010_150m | ecosystem: Environmental > Aquatic > Freshwater > Lake ...
CCATAAACGCGCTTTCGGTTCGGACACCGTGCCGGGTTGTTACGCCGATTTTGAACGGGCCGATATGATCGTACTGATAGGCTCGAATACGGCGTGGTGCCATCCGGTCAGTTTCCAGCGTATCCGTGCAGCCAAAGACGCCAATCCCGAGTTAAAAATCGTCGTGATTGATCCAAGGCGGACAGCCACCTGCGATATTGCGGATTTGCATTTACCGCTGGCGGCGGGCAGCGACACGATTTTATTCAACGGCTTGCTGCATTATCTTGGCGCATTGAATTTGGACTATATCGAACAACACACCGAAGGTTTTACCGAGGCTTTATCTGCGGCTGACGCCGGCAACATCGAGCAAATCGCCGCACAATGCCATCTGGGCACAGAAGATGTACAACGCTTTTATGAATGGTTCAGGGGCACCGAAAAAGTCATGAGTCTGTACAGCCAGGGCGTCAACCAGTCCACATCCGGCACCGATAAAGTCAATGCCATTATCAATTGCCATCTGGCGACGGGCAGGATCGGCAAACCGGGCATGGGACCGTTTTCGCTGACCGGGCAACCGAATGCGATGGGGGGCCGTGAAGTCGGCGGTCTTTCGCATCAATTGGCTGCGCACATGGATTTTTCCAGTACGGAAGATATAGACCGGGTGGCGCGGTTTTGGGGCAGCGACCGCATTGCCAAAGCAGCAGGCTTTCCCGCCGTAGAATTATTCGATGCGATCTATGACGGCAAAGTCAAAGCCGTATGGATTATGGGCACCAATCCCGTCGTCAGCCTGCCCGATGCCGACAAGGTAAAAGAAGCCTTGCAACGTTGCGATTTTGTCGTCGTCTCCGATTGTATCGCCGACACCGACACGACGGCATTGGCGCATGTATTATTACCGGCACAGGGATGGAGCGAAAAAGACGGTACCGTGACCAATTCCGAACGCTGCATTTCCCGCCAGCGCACATTGCTTAAGCCGGCAGGCAGCGCCAAGCCGGATTGGTGGATTATCACGCAAGTCGCTCGGCGCATGGGTTTTGAGCAGGCGTTTCATTACCAAAAACCGGTAGAAATCTTCCGCGAACATGCCGCGCTGTCCGGTTTTGAAAATAACGGTGAGCGCGATTTTGACATTTCCGCGTTTGCCGACATCAGCGAAGCCGATTACGACCGGTTGTCGCCGATACAATGGCCGGTCAACCAACGCTATCCGCAAGGCAGAGCACGATTTTTTGACGATGGCAAGTTCTTTACGCCGTCCGGTAAAGCCCGGTTTATTGCCGTTACACCCAGGCCGCCGGTCAACGCACCGGATGCGAATTATCCGCTGATATTGAATACCGGGCGCCTACGCGACCAATGGCATACGATGACCCGAACCGCCATCGCCGCCAAGCTGAATCAGCACAAACCGGAACCGTTTGTTGAAGTGCATCCGGCCGATGCCGAACATTACAGGCTGTCGCAAAACGCCCTTGCTCTTATTGAAAGCCGCTGGGGTTCGATGATTGCGCGCGTGCAGGTGACAGACGGCCAGCAGCAGGGCAATCTGTTTGTACCCATGCACTGGACCGGACAATATGCCGGCCGCGGGCGCATGGGCGCATTAGTCAATCCCGTCGTCGATCCCATCTCCAGGCAGCCGGAATGCAAGCACACGCCGGTTCGTATAACGTCTTATCAGCCGGCCTGGCATGGTTTTATACTGTCACGGCACGCATTAAAGATGATTGCGACCGATTATTGGGTCAAAATCAAGGGCGAGCGGTTTTATCGTTATGAGCTGGCCGGACAAGACGTGCCGGAAGATTGGCAACACTGGGCGAGAACCTGTTTCGGCGACGGCGCTAAGGCGCAATGGCTGGAATACCAGGATAAAAGCGCAGGCAATTACCGCGCGGCGCAACTGGTCGACAATCGGCTGGACAGCGTGGTTTTTATCGCGGGGCATATTAACTTGCCGGAACGCGGTTGGTTGACCGGCCTGTTTGTTAAAGACGAATTAAACCCGGAGGAACGGCGCGCACTGCTGACCGGCATACCGCCGCTGGGCGCTCCCGACGTAGGCGCTATCGTTTGCGCCTGTTTCAACGTCGGCGAAAAAACAATACGGAACGCGATCAAGGAAAAAGGCCTGAAAACCCATCAGCAAGTCGGCCAGTGTTTAAAAGCGGGGACTAATTGCGGGTCGTGTGTGCCGGAGATTAAGGCGTTGTTGTAAGCGATGCCGCATGCCGGGTTTTACGTTATTCCTCAGCTACTAAAGCTCGTTAGCTAACTTTAAGACTTCATGTTCCAGTTTTTCGGAAATTCTGAAATGAGCCATTCTTAACTGTGTAAAAATATCTCCTACAGAAGGAATAAGCTGTTCTTGTTTGGCTTTGAGTAAAATACCTAATAAACCGGTAAATTTTAGATTTAGATTGTTAGCCAATTTTCTTGCCTTTAAATCATCAAGTATCATCACATTGTTTTCTTGCATTTGTAGCGATAATGCAATGGTGCCGGCTTCGCCTAAATCAATAATGTGTTCAGAATGCGTAAATAGTTTTTATCTTTTACTGCCAAAACTGTCATCCAGCTTTCTATCGGTTTGCCGTATTCTTGTGCTACTTCTTCGCTAACATAAATCCTTGTATAGAGTTTTTGCAGGATGTGCAACGCGTTGATGTTGTCCAATACGATTAAACAACTTGTATTGGAGATTATCTTAGGCATTATTCAAATCCTGCATAATATCTTCGGCCGGGTAATTCAAGACTGACACATGGTATTGTGCGAGTAGCTCCATAAAGGTTCTTTTAGACATACCAGCCAGTTGCGCCGCTTGTCCAATCGACAACATGCTTTTTTCATAAAGCCTTGTTGCCAATATCATCTGTATTTCTTGCGCGTCTATGTTAATAAAATCAGGTAATTGTATTTGTAGCGTTTGCATCGTTTACCTCAGGTTTTTCGCATTGTTAAAATCAATGCCGTGTTTTTAATGCCGATGCGATGATTATGATCATCCTCTGCTGCGTCTTGGATCAAACGCATCCTGCACCGTATCGGCAAATAAATTAGCGGCCAGCACCAGGGCAAACATAAACACAAATGCGGCGGCCAATGACCACCAGACCGCAGGCTCACGCGCCATTTCCAGTCTTGCGCCGTTAATCATATTGCCCCAGCTGTAAGTGGTCGGATCGACGCCGATGTTGATATAAGACAACACGGCTTCCGCGAGGACCAGCGAGCTGAAATCCAGCACCACGGAAATTAATACGATGTGCATGACATTCGGCAGGATATGGCGGATTAAAATCGTGCCTTGTTTAACGCCCAGCGCGTGTGCCGCCTGCACATATTCCATTTCGCGAAGTTTTAGCGTTTCCGCGCGCAGTAAGCGGCACAAACCCGTCCAACTGGTCACGCCCAGAATCAGGCACAGAAACAGCAACCGCATATCGGCGCGAACGATGACGCTGGTAAAATCCTCTTCGTGATTCGCCATATAGACCTGCACCATCAGTATCGAGGCCGCTATCAGCAGCACGCCGGGGATGGAATTTAGCGTGGTGTAAACATACTGGATAATATCGTCCACCCAGCCCCGGAAAAATCCGGCGAGTATGCCGAAGATAATGGCCATAGGCAGCATGACCAAGGTGGTCAGCGTGCCTATCACCAAGCCGGTACGTATGCTTTTTATCGCCTGGTAAAACACATCCTCACCGACTTTGTCGGTGCCCAGTACATGATAATAGCCGGATAAATAGCACAGCGTGTAAGCGCTGGTGATAATAATAAAGACGGTCGCCAAAACGGCTTTAGCGGTTGGCTTAGGCAGCAGGTGTTTAAGCAATCCAGACAATAACAGCGCAACAAATAAAGACAGGCCTGTACCCTGCGCCAAACCCATTGCCGTTTTTTGCAGAATATCCGGTATGTGCTGCGTTTCGGTATCATCCAGATGCCGGCCGCCGAATACCAGTCGAGGGTAACCCCATTGCGTCGCGCCGTCCGCCGACGTCATCATTTCCTTGCTGTATAGCGTCGTTGCGAACGGCGCGGAATAGGTTTTTTCGCCATGCTCACGAAGCGGTTCAGCGAAGGCGTCCAGCAGGCTGATAATCTCATTGCTTTTATTATCTGCAGGTTTGTAATGTACGGAATCCAGCAAGCCGATCAGCACAAAAAACAGTAACACCGCCAGCGACACCATGCCGATTTTATTATCCGCTATTTGTTGCAGCGGGCGCTTGATGTGTTCTTTGCCGCGCAGGTAAAACGCCAGAGCCAGTATAATAACGCACAGGATAAATATCAGTGCGTCGGTCCATAAAACAATCATGTAGCAACCTGTGTTATCTGCTTCGATTAAATGACAATAACTTCAATTTCTTGAATAAAGGATAGTTTTTTATCACCCGTTAAAAACTTATCGGCATTTGCTTGTACAGCAGATGCCATCTGCAAGGCATCAGGCGTTCTTAATGGATAGTTTGCCCTTAAATCAGTAGCCCTATTAATCACATCCGCCGTAAGTTCTATCATTTGCAAACCGGTTAATTTGAAAAACTGTTCATATTTCCCCAGCAAAATACTATTTTTCTCTTTTAGCGGCAGTACACGACATTCCAGAGTAGACAACCTTGATACGATAATCTGCGTGTTATTTTGCAGTGCTTGAGTGATCAATAAGCGAGCATCCCTGCCTTGTTGCTGTTGTGATTCGATAAAGTAAATAATGCAGCAAGCATCCAGGAACAATTTCATAAATTATCCCATTCATCTCTCAGTGCCTGAAAACTTTGATTAATCTCTGCATCAGTACGATGGCCTACAGGCAAACTCTGCATAAAATTAAGCAGGTCATTTTCAGTAGTATTGCTTACGGCATTATCCGCTTGGGTTTCAAGGAATTCGATAAAGTGCAATACCTCAATGGCTTTAGCTGTGGGCATGGCTTTGACATGTTGATAAATAGTTTCTACGATATTCATTTCTTACCTTTTCATGCAATATTTGGAATGCATTACGACAACCTAACCCTGGGATCAACCAGCGTATACGAAATATCCGTCAACAACAGCCCTATCACATACAAAACCGAACCCAGAAACACCATGGACCTTACGATGGCAAAGTCCTGGCTGTTAATCGCATCTATCGTATAGCTGCCCAAACCCGGAATACTGAAAAAAGATTCCATCATCAGGCTGCCCATAAATAACAGCGGCAAAACCACGACGACGCCGGTTAATATAGGAATCATTGCATTGGGTAATACATGACGAAACAAGGTTTGGGTTTCGCTCAGGCCTTTGGCTCTGGCGGTGCGCACATAATCCTTTTCGACTTCTTCCAGAAACAAGGTTCGATACCAGCGCACACCCGAGCCTATGCCTGAAAATACGCCTATCAGCACGGGCAAAACCAGGAACCTGGCCGCCGCGAGGCCGTCGTCGTAACCGGAAATAGGCACTAGCCTTAATAACTTAGCGACAACAAACTGGCCGCCGATAATATAAAACAATGACGAAACCGACATTAAAATCACGCACAAGACCGTGCCGGCCTGCTCCAGATAACTGCCCCGAAATAACACCATCATTAACGCAAAGCAAATATTGACCAGCAAGCCGACGCACAAAGTCGGCAATGCCAGCGCGAGGCTGGGCCAGGCGCGCTCTTTAATATCCGCGCCGATATTTCTGCCGCTATCGGATACCCCGAAGCGAAACAGGAACAATCCGACCGATTTTTGATAAAAAATAGTTTGGGTTATTTTTTCCCCGGCGTGCGCTTCAGAGTTCCACAGTAACGGCACATCATAACCGTGCTGCTGTTTCCAGTTTTGCACCGCGGCTTCAGTGACGTGCTTATGTCCGAGCTGCATACGCGCCATATCATCGGGGCTGTTGACGATGAAAAACAGCACAAAGGTTAGTATATTGACGCCCATCAACAGCGGCAAGGCGTATAAAAAGCGGCGGATAATGTATTGGGTCATCGGTGTACCTTACAATAATGCAATATCAGTTGCGGCAATACCGGATATAGGTATGCCGGCATAAACGTTCGTTTTTGGTTTATCAAATCCTATTATCATGGGTTTTAATGCGCGGGCCATATAATAAACGCAATACGAAGATTTGTTCATTGAGCGGATGATTTTTCGTTACGATTCCTTATCAACACAAACATTAGCGGCAATCAATATGCACAAGATGCTATTCCCCCTGTTTAAACCCTGGTTATTGCCGATAGTGTCCGGCCTGTTTATCGGCACCAGTTATATCCCTTTTCCGCCGTGGGCGTCGCTGTTCTGTTTTGTACCCTTATGGCTGTTCTGGAATAGGCAGGATAGCTTAAAAAACGTTTTTATCGGCGGAGTAATCACCGCTTTCGTGTTTACATTGATCGGTTTTAACTGGATCACATATACCTTGCATGAATTTGCGCATCTGGACTGGCCGGTCGCGTTCGTCGGCATGCTGTTCTATGCGCTGATCGCGCATTTGTATGTGCCGTTGGCCGGGGTGTTATGGTTTTGGGGGCGGCGCGCATTCAACTGGTCCGGGCGGTTGTCGCTAGGCTTGATGGCGATCATCACTATTATTTGCGAAGCCTATTCGCTGACGCTGTTTGACTGGAATTTCGGCTATTCATGGTACGGCGCCCATATCCCGATATACCATTGGGCCGAGATCATCGGTTTCAGCGGACTCAGCGCCGCTACACTGCTGTGCAATCTGCCTTTCTATGTCGCCTGGCAGCAGCGTAAACAAAATACAGGCAGGATAATATTAGCGGCTGTCGTTGCCGGATTTATGCTGCTCAATATCGGCGGCCTGTGGCTTAAAGCCCGGTTGCCGCAACCGGATGCGTCATTCAACACCTTGCTGGTACAGGCGAGCATAGGCAACTCGGAAAAACTGGCGGCAGAATTGGGCAAGGGTTACAGCAATGAAATACTCAGACGCTATACCGAGCTGACCGACAGCGCCCTCAACGCCCATAGCGATACAAAAATCGATTTTGCGTTATGGCCGGAAACGGCTTTTCCGGCGCTGCTGGGCGAGGAGTTCAAATCCAATGAAAAACCGCTCGCATTAAGCCGATTTATCCGGGTGCGGCAGATCCCGCTGATTACCGGTGCGTACAGCGTTGACAGCAAGACCAGGCTGATCACCAATTCGCTGTTTGTATTAAACGGGAACGGCGAGATTGTTCCGCCGCATTACAGCAAATCGATACTGCTGGCGTTCGGCGAATACATACCCGGCGAACAATTCTTTCCTGAAATTAGAAAATGGCTGCCGGCAACGGGACATTTTGCACGCGGTGCGGGACCCACTCAATTATTGAGCTGGAATGGCTATAAAATGGGCGCGCAAATCTGCTATGAGAGTCTTTTCCCCGGTTTCTCACGCGAACTGGCGCAACTCGGCGCGCAGTTTATCGTCAATGTCACCAACGATTCCTGGTACGGCAGTTGGCAGGAACCCTACCAGCACATGTTTATGACGCTGGCGCGCGGCGTGGAATTTCGCAGGCCCGTGCTGCGGGTCACCAATACCGGTATCTCTACCGTCTCACTGGCTTCCGGCGATATTCTGGAGCAATCGCCGATATATCAGCCGTGGGCCGGCTTATATCGAGTGCCTTATCTTAAAAATCCGCCGGTAACGTTTTACCAGACCTATTTCTGGTTGGTACCCGGCTTGCTTTGGGGAACTTTGCTCGTCCTGCTTGTTATCGGCGTAAGACAAAAATACCTCATCCGGTAAATCAGATCATTCGTGAACAAAACTGCCCTGCAATGATGTTCAAAACACTTGATCTTATTATGTTATTGATGTAGCGTGAATGCGCTCTCGGTCTCACGAGAGCTTAATAATAATTCTGACGAGGGTATTAACATGAACACGAAATTAATCGGTTTATTGGCTGGCATTACTCTGTTTTTCTATTCCTTCTGCACGACTGCTGCAGAAAGTCACATGGCACAAGCACTCAAACACGCGGAAGCCGCGGCATCTGCGTCCGATGCGAAGGCCGTTGCCGAACATGCTGAGGCGGCAAAAAACCATGCAAAAGTCGCTGACGAACACCTGGATGCGGGCATTAAGAGCCTCGAAACCGCTATTGAGCACGGCAAACTGGGTCATGCCGATGTTGCCAAAGTCGCTGCCGAAGAGGCGGTAACACATTTAAAAGCCGCAGAATAAAAAGCGGTCCTTGGATTTTGAGAAACGGCGGGCTAATCCCGCCGTTTTTGTTTTCTATGTTTTATTCTGGTTTTTGGCTGTTAATGTGCGATTCAGATTTGCTGTTGTATTCTGCAACCTCAAACCACTACCATTAAAAGGATGGCTCCATGCAAAACAAAGCGATGTTGTTTAGTTTAATTTTAGTTGCCTCCGGCTCAGTGTTGGCCGAGCAAAGTTTGCTTGAAAATGTGGCAACACAAGCGGCTAAAGATACCGCCACAGCCGTAGCGCCGAACGCTGTTGAAAAGGTTGAGGCGGTAAACCAGACACTGGAAAATGCTAAAAATTTAAAAGAGAACGTAGAAAACGCACCTGACGCGCTTAAAAATCAAGCGAAAGAAAGCGTTAAGGAAACAATCAATAAAGCAGCACCGGAAGAGGCAAAAAAAGCCGTCGAAACAGTAAAAACGGGCAATAAAACCGTTAAAAGCCTGAAGAAAAAAATTAAAAATGTGCCTAAATCAACTAAGGCTATTAAAAGCAAGGCTAAAGAACAAGCCACTGAAAAAGCGCTGGAAATGTTACATTAATCACCACAAAAGGCCGGGCAACCGGCCTTTTTTATTTAACCCATGCCACACCATTGTCCTGAAAATACGGCTGCACGAACGCCTTGCACGTTTTCTCAGTTGGTTCTGGGTTCAATCGGCAAATAAAACTGATCGGAAACAAAGGCAATACCTTTTCCGCCGATCTCTACAGTCTGCTGACTGGCACCGGCGGCTATCAATAGGTTCTGTCGCAAAGTTGACCCGAGCGCAGGTACTGTCTATCCTTTAGGCAAACTTACCCTGCCAAGGCCATGAATTGTTTGTAAGACGGTACATTTTTATCGGCCAATTGCCCTTTCCGGATCATGTGGGCCGTTTCAATCCCATCCAAGGTGGCTATGGCTGAATGGAAGGCTTTGAACCCCATCATGGGCTTGGTGATTTTTTTGATAAACCGGTGGTCTTGTTCGACCCGGTTGTTCAAGTACTTGATTTGGAGTACTTCAATAAGAAGCACCCAAGCGGCCGGCAGCAACAACAGGTTGATGCTCTCCACTCCAGCCAAGTCGGCGCCGCTCTTGTCCATCACGACTTTTTGGCCGCTGCTGCCAAGGCGGGTGAGTAGCGGACAACCCGGCGGTTAAGGGTGGCATGGTCGGCCTTGACACCCCGTTTCTCCAAGATTTCTTCCAAATACCTATACGACATGCCGTAGCGGACATAGAAAAATACAGCGAACAAAATGATGTCTTTTGGGAATTGTGTACCTTTTAAAGCAAACCCTATATCGAGCCGTCAACGGTTAAAATAGCCTGATTCTAGTTCATGCCGACAGACTTTGCGACAGAACCACCCTAAGCGGGTCAGGAGTTTGCTGCAGTTGATGGGGCTGGAGGCGGTGTACCAGAAGCCGAACACCAGCCGGCGGAACCCGGAACATCCCGTGTACCCCCTACCTGTTGCGCGGGTTGGTGATTGACCGGTGCGACCAAGTGTGGAGCACCGACATCACCTATATCCGGCTGGCATCGGGCTTTGTTTACCTGATGGCGGTCATTGACTGGTACAGCCGGTACGTCTTGGGTTGGGCGTTGAGCACCACGCTGGATGCCGATTTCTGCATTGAAGCGGTGGGGAACCTAACCGAACGCAAGCAATGCGAAATATTCAACACCGACCAAGGCGCGCAGTTCACCACGCCCCGCTTTACCCTGCCGTTGCTGGACAAAGGCATCAAAATCAGTTTGGATGGACGTGGTCGGGCACTGGACAATATTTTTGTCGAGCGGTTGTGGCGCACGGTCAAGTATGAGCATGTGTATTTGCAGGACAGGCATACCGTCCAAGAAACGTGGCTAGGATTGAGGGACTTCTTCAATTTCTACAACCATGAGCGGCGCCACCAAATCATTGGGCTATCGGACACCCGCAGACGTGTATTTAGGGAGGCGTTACGGGAAGGATGAAACAACCCATTTTTATCAACCGGCTTCTATCTTAATTTCATGAGATTTTGGTCTAGACAATGGGGAGTACCTTAGTCTGGTCTCGCTAATATTTCGTAAAGACACGAAGACACAGCAAAAAGGTTTGCTTGCCCTGACGGAGCGGTGTGGCGGCCGCTTTATGATAAACGCTTAGTCCGAACGGCCCAGCGCGGTAATTTTAAAATGCCCTCCCAATACACTGGTTTTGCCTGTTTTTATTGCATGATTCAACGCGGTGGACAAATGGTCATTAACGCAACGAAGCTTTATTATGTGCCGGTCCCTGGAATCCATTATAAGCCAATTGGAAATAATCATCTTTTTGAAAGAGATTAGCAAAGAATTGTTATAAAATATCCGGTTATACTTATATTTGGCTATGAAGATTTTTCGGCCATTTAATTTCATTTAAGCAAGTTATTATAAAGACACAACGGAGTTATTTCATGCGCATCATCCTGTTAGGGAGTCCCGGTTCCGGTAAAGGAACTCAAGCCCAGTTTATTACCGAAAAATACGGTATTCCGCAAATTTCAACGGGTGATATGCTCCGGGCAGCAGTGCGTGCAGGGACTCCGCTGGGCATTGAGGCAAAGCAAGTGATGGATGCCGGCGGCTTGGTTTCCGATGCCATTATTTTGGGGTTGATTAAAGAGCGTATCGCACAACCCGACTGCAGTAACGGTTTTTTGCTCGACGGCTTTCCGCGTACTATTGCGCAGGCCGAAGGACTGGAGGTTATGGGGGTTAAGATTGATACCGTCATTGAGATCGTCGTGGCCGATGCAGAAATTGTAAAGCGTATGGCCGGCAGGCGGGTGCATCTGCAATCAGGGCGTACGTATCATATTGAATTTAATCCGCCTAAAGTCGATAACGTCGATGATTTGACGGGCGAAGCGTTGATTCAGCGTGATGATGACAAGGAAGAAACTGTCCGTAAGCGACTTAGCGTTTATCATGAGCAAACCAAGCCATTGGTTGACTATTATTCTGCAGAGGGAAGATCGGTAAAATTCGCTTCGATTACCGGTGTTGGCAGAGTGGATGAAATTACCCAAAAAGTATTTGCAATTTTGGATTAGGCAAACTGTTTACGGATTTTACCATATTATTAATCAGCTGCTTGTGCGGCATCATTCTACTTTTAGAGAACTATGTCAGGTAAAACGCTATATGACAAATTATGGGAAGATCACGTCGTTTATACAGAAGATGACGGTTCTTCACTCATTTATATTGATCGTCATCTTCTGCATGAGGTTACATCACCTCAAGCTTTTGAAGGGTTACGACTGGCAGGGCGCAAGCCTTGGCGGCAAACAAGGAATCTGGCCGTAGCCGATCATAACGTCCCTACGACTGAGCGGGAAAAAGGCATTGTCGACCCGGTTTCGCGCCTACAGGTTGAAACACTGGACAAGAACTGCGCCGAGTTTGGCATTACCGAATTTACGATGACGGATGTCAGGCAAGGTATAGTCCATGTGATAGGCCCGGAGCAGGGCGCTACCTTGCCTGGCATGACGATAGTGTGCGGCGATTCGCACACATCCACGCATGGCGCATCCGGTGCGCTGGCCTTCGGCATAGGCACCTCAGAGGTTGAGCATGTTTTGGCTACGCAATGCCTGGTCCAGAAAAAAGCAAAAAACCTGCTGATTCATCTGAATGGACAGACACAGGCAGGTGTTACGGCTAAAGATATCGTCCTGGCCATTATCGGCAAAATAGGTACGGCGGGCGGCAACGGCTATACCATTGAGTTTGCCGGCGAAGCCATTCGCGCCTTGTCTATGGAAGGCCGCATGACGGTCTGTAATATGGCGATAGAGGCGGGGGCACGCGCAGGCCTTATTGCCGTAGATGATGTCACTATTGATTATTACCGGAATCGGCCATACTCGCCGAAAGGCAGTGACTGGTTTATGGCTGAGCGCCTATGGCAAAGACTGCATTCTGACAAAGACGCCGTTTTTGATAAAGTGATAGAGATCGACGCAACAACGATTAAGCCGCAAGTAACCTGGGGCACATCGCCTGAATTAGTCGTCGCGGTCAATGAACGTATTCCTGACCCGGCATCCGAACCTGATGCGGTAAAACGGCAAAGCATGGTGCGTGCGCTGGAATACATGGGGCTGAAAGCGGGTCAGGCGATTACCGATATTGTTGTCGATAAGGTTTTTATCGGTTCGTGCACCAACTCCAGGATTGAAGATTTAAGAGCTGCTGCGGAAGTGGCGAAAGGCAGGAAACTTGCCGGTAACATTAAATTAGCGCTGGTTGTGCCGGGTTCCGGTTTGGTGAAGAAGCAGGCTGAGTCCGAAGGGCTCGATAAAATATTTTTGGCAGCCGGTTTTGAGTGGCGCGAGCCGGGTTGTTCGATGTGTCTGGCCATGAATGCGGATCGATTGGAAGAAGGCGAGCGTTGTGCGTCTACATCGAACAGAAATTTCGAAGGCAGGCAGGGTTATGGCGGACGCACGCATCTGGTCAGTCCGGCTATGGCGGCAGCGGCGGCGATAGCCGGGCATTTCGTCGATGTACAGCAATTAACCTGAGCCAATGGGATTCACAATGCATAAACTAATTGTTTTAATACTCGCAGCTATTATGCTTGTAGGATGCAACACTATTCGCGGTATGGGCAGGGACATCGAAAAAGTAGGTGAGGTTATTCAAAAATCGTAGGGGGGGTCACCCACTGCGAGCTTAACGTCCATTCAGTAATAAAAATCACTAGATAACTATTTATGCAAGCTTTCACTCTATTAACCGGTTTAGTGGCCCCTTTGGATCGAGCAAATGTCGATACCGATGCCATTATTCCCAAGCAGTTTCTTAAGTCGATTAAACGCGCCGGTTTTGGGCCGTATTTATTCGATGAATGGCGTTATCTGGACCGCGGCGAGCCGGATATGGATTGTACGCATCGCCCGGTTAACAAAGATTTTGTACTCAACAAGCCCCAATATAAAGGCGCTAAAATCTTGCTGGCACGGGAAAATTTCGGTTGCGGTTCTTCGCGCGAACACGCGCCCTGGGCATTGGAAGATTTTGGCTTCAGGGTGATAATCGCCCCCAGTTTTGCCGATATTTTTTATAATAACTGCTTTAAAAACGGGTTGTTGCCGATCCCGTTGGCGGCAGAGATCGTTGATAGCCTGTTTGATGAATTAGCAGATGGCTACACATTGACGGTTGATTTGGACGCGCAAAAAATTATTACTCCAAGCAGCCGGGAAATTGCTTTTGAGGTTGATGAAAATCGTAAATATCGTCTGTTGAACGGACTGGACGACATCGGTTTAACATTGAAGCATGCCGATAAAATCAGCGCATACGAAGTCGAGCGTGCTAAAAGGGCGCCGTGGTTGTTTGCAAATTAACAGTGTAGGTTGGCTTTACCCTCGGGCATAAAGCGTGAGCGTAACCCAACATGGATGACTAAAAAAGGTTTTAACATTAATGACAAAGAAAATTGCAGTATTACCGGGAGATGGTATAGGTACTGAAATTGTTGCAGAAGCGATTAAAGTACTGGAGTTCCTGAATGCAGACATGGGTCTGGGTTTGGTTTTTGAGCAGGGTTTAATTGGCGGCGCCGCTTATGATGTGTACGGTACGCCTTTCCCCGGGCAAACGCTTGCTTTGGCGAAAGAAGCCGATGCAATCTTATTGGGTGCAGTAGGCGGCTACAAGTGGGAGTCGCTGGATATTTCAGTGCGCCCTGAAAAAGGCTTGTTAGGTTTGCGTTCAGAGTTGCAGTTGTTTGCCAATCTGCGTCCGGCAATCTTATATCCGCAGTTAGCCGATGCTTCATCGTTAAAGCCTGAAATTGTTGCCGGTTTGGATATTATGATCGTGCGCGAATTAACAGGCGGCATTTATTTCGGGCAGCCGCGCGGGATCAGGCTATTGGAAAATGGCGAAAAACAAGGCTATAACACGCTGGTCTACAGCGAATCTGAAATACGCCGCATTGCACACTGCGCATTTCAGATAGCGCAAAAAAGAAATCGCCGCCTGTGCTCGGTCGACAAGGCCAACGTGCTGGAATGTACCGAGTTATGGCGGCAAGTGGTGACTGAGACCGGTAAGCAGTACCCGGATGTCGAGCTCAGCCATATATATGTCGATAACGCGGCTATGCAGTTGGTGCGGGCGCCGAAACAGTTTGATGTGATCGTCACGACTAATATGTTTGGCGATATTCTTTCCGATACGGCGGCGATGTTGACCGGCTCTATCGGCATGCTGCCGTCTGCCTCGCTGGATGCGAACAATAAAGGCATGTATGAGCCTATTCATGGCTCTGCGCCCGATATTGCAGGTAAAGGTATTGCCAATCCGTTGGCAACCATTTTATCGGCGGCGATGATGCTGCGTTATACCTTTAATCGCAGTGATGCCGCTGAACGTATTGAAAAGGCGGTCAATAATGCATTAGACGCCAATATTCGTACTGCGGATATTTATTCGGACGGTATGCAAAAAGTCGGCACCGCGCAAATGGGTGATGCGGTGGTTTCTGGTTTAAAATTGGCTTCTGCTCTAAAAGAGGTGGCGTAATGACCAAGCTTTATAATGTTGCCGTTGTAGGCGCTACAGGAGCGGTGGGCGAGGCTATGCTGTCCATTTTGGAAGAGCGCAATTTCCCGGTCGGTGAAGTCTATGCGTTGGCCAGCAGTAATTCTGCCGGCAAAAGAATCCCATTCAAAGGAAGTTCCATTACCGTGCAGGATTTGGCTACATTTGATTTTTCCAAGGCCCAGATCGGCTTGTTTTCTCCAGGCGCTGCTGTTTCGGCGGAATATGCGCCCAAGGCCGCCGCAGCGGGTTGTATTGTCATCGATAATACCTCACAATTTCGCTATGATGACGATATTCCCCTGATAGTACCGGAAGTCAATCCCGAAAAAATTGCCGATTACAAACATCGCGGTATTATTGCCAATCCCAATTGTTCAACCATCCAGATGCTGGTTGCGTTAAAGCCGATATATGATGCAGTCGGCATTGAACGCATCAATGTGTGCACTTATCAAGCCGTTTCCGGTACCGGTAAAGAGGCGATAGAAGAACTGGTACGCCAAACGACCGCTCTGCTTAATATGCAGGCGATTAAAACCAGCGTTTACCCCAAGCAAATTGCTTTTAATGTATTGCCCCAAATAGACGTTTTTCTGGATAATGGCTATACCAAAGAAGAAATGAAAATGGTTTGGGAAACCCAAAAAATTCTCGGGGATGATACGGTCAGAGTGAATGCCACAGCGGTGCGCGTTCCGGTTTTTTACGGTCACTCGGAGGCTGTGCATATTGAAACCCGTCAAAAAATCGATGCAGCTACCGTAAGAAGCCTGCTTGAGAAAGCGCCGGGCGTCACTGTGATAGATGAGCGCAAAGACGGCGGATATCCGACAGCGGTGACCGATTCATCAGGTCATGACGACGTTTTTGTCGGGCGCATCAGGGCGGATATCTCCCATCCTCGGGGTATTGATTTATGGGTGGTTGGTGATAATGTGCGTAAAGGTGCGGCATTAAACAGTGTGCAAATAGCAGAAGTGCTGGTAAAAAATTACATCTAGTCTAAGCTTAGCTTCATCAATCGACTATTCCGGTAAAGAACTGTGGTAACTATTTTTAAGGAGAGTAGCGTGCGTGTGTTAACTAAAACTTTAGCGGTCGTATCGTTATTGATACCCGCTAGCGCTTATCCGTTGGGGATAGGCGAGATTAAATTGCACTCGGCGCTTAATCAAAATCTCGATGCCGAGATTTCGTTAGTCTTGTCCCCAGGTGAAAAACTGTCTGATATCAAAGTAAGTTTGGCTCCCTCTGATAAATTTGATGAAACCGGGGTGCCGTGGACATACTTTTTATCGAAAATCAAGTTTGAGCCGGTCACGTCTAACGGTTCGACTGTCATAAAAATCAGTTCAAAAGAAGCGCTGAAAGAGCCTTTTCTCGAATTTTTGCTTGAAGTGAGCTGGCCTAAAGGCAGTTTGTATCGTGAATTTACCGTCTTGGTCGATCCCCCTGAGTTTTATCAGCAGACCGCTATCCCGGTGATTTCGACCGGTTCTGACGAATACGAATCGGAACGCGATTACCTTCCTGAACAGCGAACAACACCGAGATCACGAACAAGCGTTGAAAGCAGCATTGGAGCTAACGGATATGGGCCTACAAGCAGAAACGATACGCTCTGGAAAATCGCCGAGCAGGCCAGCAGAGGTTCTGATATATCTGTTGAGCAGATGCTCATTGCTCTGTATGAGGAAAATCCCCACGCATTTTATAAAGCCAATATTAATGCCTTGTTAGCCGGCAAAACACTGAAGATCCCAGGCCGGGACGTTATTTTAAAATTGTCGCGCAAACAGGCGATCAGTGAGTTTAACCGACAAATACATGTGTGGAAAAGTCCTGATGCACGCGAGGCAATCGCAGAGACCGGACAAGAAAATTCCGCCGATAATCAATTAACCCTGATTGCGCCTGCACAGGAATCAGTCTCTGAAAAAGCAATCGTAACATCGGGACATGGTCAACAGGTCACCGCCGAAAAGAACGCCGATAATGTGTCTTCGGTGGTTGCCGAAACGGAATCAGGGAAGTCTACGGCGCATGAGGGCACAAAGCAAAAAAGCGAAGGGAGTTCAACGCCTGCAGACAGTGCGATACAGGATAAAATAGCGGCATTGGAAAAACAATTGGCAGTGATGCAAGAGTTGATTGCGTTAAAAGATCAACAGCTTGCCGCTTTGCAAAATCAATCACAGGTAAAATCTCTTGCTCAGGTGTCGGTAGAACAAACGGCACCGGCTGATGTCGCTGTGACCAAACCTGGGACGACGGTTCCGGCTGCTGCCGTAACTAAACCTGAGATGGCGGCTCCGGGCGCTGTTGCCGTAACTAAACCTGAGATGGCGGCTCCGGGTGCTGTAACAGTAAGCAAACCTGTCCAACCAGAATCCGAGTTGCAGCCGACGAAGCCTGCACCCTCTGAGGCACCAATAGTACAACGGCCTGTTGCTAAACCGGTAGTAGTTCGGCCGGTAGATCATGCAAAAATTGAAACAAATGAAGCAGTCGATTGGTATTATCTGGGAGTTGGCGGGGCCGGTACCGGCTTGCTGGTAGTTCTCGGCTGGCTATGGTGGCGGCAACGCCGGCTTGAAGATAGGGATGAGTCGGCAAGTTCATTTGCTTCGGCAGGCTTTGCCAAGGCAGCAAAGTCCGCCGATATTTTTTCCGAGTCCGTTGATGATAATAATTATGGTCTCGACTTGGCAGTCGGCGACAATATTTTTGCCAGCGATTTTGCAGCCGGCGATTTTGATGTCATCGATATGGATCAAGGAGAGATCGATCCAATTTCTGAAGCTGATGTTTATCTGGCTTATGGACGTTATCAACAGGCCGAAGACTTGATGCGCGACGCGATTGCCGACCAGCCGGAGCGTGATGAATGTAAATTGAAACTGCTTGAAATATTTTATGCCAATGGAAATAAACAAGCGTTTGAAGCATACGCCGGCGAGCTGGTCGACGCCGGTAAAAAAGATGACGTTGTTTTTTGGGCAAAAGTCACCGAGATGGGCAGTGATATTTGTGCCGATTCGCCATTATTTTCCTCGAATGCAGATACTGATCTGCAGAAAAATACAAGTCTTGAAGTCAATCCGGCATCTGAAAAGGCGTCAGGGGCTACTTCTGACGAATTAATTGATAATATGGATTTCGACCTGGCTGCTTTTGAGGAATTATTTGATAGTACTTCCGTTCAGGATTTGTTCGGTGAAAAAAATAATTTATTTGATCTCGGCATCACTTCTTTTGAAAATAAGCCGCAAGCTGTTAAGGACGATGAAGAGCCAAAGCAGAATAATGAAAGTATCGATTTTGACTTAAGCTTGTTTGCAGTTGACGCTCCGGCATCAGGTGAAGCAAATAAAGTTGAAAGGATGCCTGCCGTAGCCGAAATCAAGGATGAGTTTGAATCGTTTGATTTTAATTTTAGTGCAACCGATACAGAAGAAAAAGGAATGGGTGAGGCTGATTTAAGCGCTAAAGATGTACCTGCGCTTGATGAAAGTTACCACGCGATTGATTTTTCAATGGATAAAACAGCCGGGTTTGATGACATCGGGTCGGATAAAGGTGATCAGGACTTGTTCGATAATCTAAATGTTGACGATACGTTTACGCTTGATGAAAATTATCATGCTATTGATTTTTCAACTGACAAAACAGCAGGATTTAATAAACCCGAATTAGATAAGAATATTCAGGATTCACTTGATGATTTTGACTTTAACGTACCTGCAGGATTAAATGAACAAGGCGAAAGCAGTTTTGGTGTTTCCGACCTGGCTGAAATGGATGAGATGGAAACAAAGCTGGACTTGGCAATAGCGTATGTCGATATGGGCGATGCTGATGCAGCTAAGGAAATTGCGATGGAAGTACTTAAAAAGGGTAGGGCAGAGCAGCAAATGGTAGCTAGGGCATTGCTCGATGGCTTGTGAGCCTCAATAACAGTCGATAAAAAAGCTCGTTAACGAGCTTTTTGTATTGCGCGGTTTTCTGTTACGTTCCCGCTAGCTTTTAAATTTTCCGTAACGTAATAACAGTATCGGCAGCAACAACAAATTCAATACTGTTGAGGATACCAAACCGCCAATAATGATTGTCGCCATCGGCCCCATGATTTCCCGCCCCGGATTATCGCTGTTAAACGCGATAGGGAGCATCGCCAGTGCAGTGACCAATGCGGTCATTAAAATGGACGGCAAGCGTTCCTGGGCACCTAATATTGCCGTGTCCAGATTCCAGATTTTACCTTCACAGTCTACTAAATGGCGATAATGTGACAACAGCATGATGCTGTTGCGTACAGTGATGCCAAACAGCGTAACAAAACCAACGACAGAGCCTACCGAAAGAGGTGCTCCCGTCAGAACAACGGCAGCGACACCACCGACCAGCGCAAACGGCAGGTTAGCCAATGTTAATGCAACATGGCGAGTACTGCCTATCGCTATATAAATCAGCATTAACACACCTGCTCCAGCGAGCAATGAATGCACAATTAACTCATTGCGTGCATGCGCCTGTTCAACTGCTGCACCGGTAAATTCGGGATAACTGTCGGCGGCTATCGGAATATCTTTTAATACCCGTGATTTAAGTTCCTGCATAAACGCATCCAGATCACGGCCTATGACATTGCAGGTAACCGTTTGCCGCCGTTGTGAGCTTTGGTGCAGAATATTATAGCGGCTGCTTGTGTGCCTGATGTCGGCTAATTGTTCCAGTTTGACTAAGGTGCCGTGCTGTGTCCTGACCGGAAGTTCAGCGATGGATTCCGGCTGTTGCCTAAGTTCCGGTGTTACCGTCACGGCGATATTATAAGGTTTATTACCCTGGCGGTTTTTACCGATAATGCGGGTTTCGTAAGCAGCCTGCAATGTGCTGATAATCTGTGCGGGCAATACGTCCTGGAAGTTGAGCTGGTCGGGATTCAAGCGAATTTGTAATAATGGCGTGCCGGGCGGCGAGCGCAACTGCACATCGGCAGCTCCGTCCATATCATGCATAATCCGCGCAACAGCCTGTGCCTTGTTGTCCAATACATTCAAATCATTGCCGTAAATATTGACGACTACAGGCGACGTGTAACCGGAGATGGTTTCATCAATGCGTTCTGTTAAGAATGTGTTGGCTTCAACTGCAATGCCGGGAAAATTGGCCAGAATTTCCCGTAATTGGTCCATGATCTGTTGTTGCCCGGTGCCCGATAAGGGGTCAAGGCGCACTTCATATTCGCTGTAATGACTGCCGTAAGTATCTGCACCGCGCTCTGCTCGTCCGGCCCATTGCGATACCGATTGTACGCCGGGAATTTTTAAAAACTGTTCCGTCAGCTTGCCGCCGATTCTTAGCGATTCCTGCAAGGACGTGCCGGGGATGCTGGTGGTATGAACGATGTAATGGCCTTCGCGCAATTCCGGCAAAAATTGGCTGTCCAGATGCAAAAGAGTCACCAAGCCTGTCAGGCAAACGATGATACTGCCGATAATGAATTGATTAAAATACCGGTTACTCTTTTTTAAGAGCTTTCGGTACAAGGGCTTGATCCGTTTTATCAGCGGCGGGTCTGAGGCTACGCCGACAGAATTACCCAGCAATACGTGACACAAAGCAGGGGTTAGCGTAAGGGCGACCAGCAATGATACCAAAATCGCCAGAATATACGAGTAGCCCAGTGGCGCAAACAAGCGTCCGGCAACGCCGCTAAGGGTTAATAGCGGTACAAACACCAGCGCGACAATAAAACTGGCGTAGACTACCGAACCGCGCACTTCCAGCGACGCATTGTAGATGACGGCCGCAATCGGTAAAGGTACTGCGGCAAGGCGGTTCTCCCGCAGGCGTCGAAAAATGTTTTCGGTATCAATAATCGCATCGTCAACGACTTCGCCCAGTGCAATAGCCAACCCTCCCAATACCATGATATTGAGATGAGTCCCCGTTTCCAGTAACACAATTACGGCACCTATTAAAGATACCGGAATAGCCAATGCAGAAATAAATGCCGTGCGTAAATTGAACAGAAACAGGTACAGAATAATCAGTACGAACAGGCCGCCAATCAGTAAATGTCCCGATAAACTGGACACTGAACGTTCGATATAATCAGCAGGACGAAACAGATGCGGATAAAAGCTAATCCCCTCATGACTAAATACGGGGTCGAAATCTTTCAGCGTTTGTTCCAGTTGCCTGGATACTGTCAAGGTATTCGCACCGTATTGGCCAATGACCATCATGACGATGCCGGGTTTGCCCATAATTTGCGCTGCGCCAATCGGCGGTTCCGGCGCATATTTAAGCGTGGCGACTTCTCCCAGCGTGATACTGCGCGCCGGTTGCATTCCAGGGTAGGGCAGAGGGACCAGTGTTTTGGCGAATTGTTCAGGCGTAACGGCTTGTCCCACTACTTGTAGCGTAAAGCGTTGGTTTTCATTTTCAATAAAACCGCCGCCCTGATTATTGGCGGTTTGTGTTGCCGCCTGAATAATGTCGTCGAACGCCAGATTAAAACGCCGTAACTTAACAGGATCAACCTGAATCTGTAATTGCTGAATATCACCACCGAATACATTAACATCAGCGACGCCGGGAACTGCGAGTAAGCGAGGCAGGATAGTCCAGTCGACCAGGCTGCGTAAGGCCATTAAATCCTGGGTATCGGAACGCAGGCCTATCGTTAATATTGTCGAAGAGGATGACGACAGCGGTATCGCAACAGGCGTTATACCCGGCGGTATGTGTGCGGACAAGCCGGCCAGCCGTTCATTGATTAATTGGCGATTACGATAAATGTCACTGTGCTCTATAAACGTCGCTGTAACAATAGACAGACCTTGAATGGATTCTGAACGTACCGATTCGAGCCCGACCAGGCCACTGACAGACATTTCAATGTATCGCGTCACCAACACTTCCACCTGTTCGGCTGAAAGTCCGGGTGCTTCAGTCTGAATGATAACGCGCTTGGGAGAGAATTCAGGGAAAATATCCAAACCGGCAGTAGTGAAGCGATAGCCGCCGTACAGCAAAATCAGCATGGCAAGCGCGATAATAATGCCGTGAAAACGGATAGAAAAGCGGACGAGAGAAGCTAGCATGGTGAATGATTTTATAATTTACGTAGCCGTTATTGCGTTCACTTACTACCGGATAAACGGGCTGTAGCGTGATATTATAGGCGTTCATTTTATCTTAAACTGAGGAACATGATGCACGAACTTACCGCACAAGAGCTCTATCAGGCTCTGGAATATGCAAAAAGCATTGACGAGGACAGTGGCAAAAGAATGATGATTCAATTCGAAATAGACCAGCCACTTTTTTTCCAAACCATTTTTAATACCTTTTCTTCGATTATTGCAGAGCGGCATCAGGATATGGCGCATCTGTTTATGGATTTAAACTTTGAAGTGCTTTGCGTATATCAGAAAGCATTTGGTAATACACCGAAATTTAACGACGACCCAACCTGGATGGAAAGACAGGCGGGCTTGCTGGACAAGGAATTAAAGCCGTTAATGGAAGGTAGAAACATCAGCGAAAAGCGCAGCCGGCAGATTAAAGCAGATTTTTTTAAACCCAAGGAAGGCGAGGTCATACAAACCGGACTGGTGCAGTTTTTAAACGAGTCTGTCGATGATTTTGTTTCTTATAATACCTGCGACGCCGCGACGACAGATTTAACCAAAACCATGTTATTTGTCGTTGTGCGCCTGTTTAATAATCTGTATACCAGGCCAACCCTGCAATAAACGGCGTGTTACGCGTTAAAAAATCCCGTATTGTGAACAATACTCCGTGATGAAGCGGGATAAGCGCAATAATAATTAAAAAAGCATAACTGAAAAGTACCCGATCATGATTGATAGAAAATTATTGAAAAACCTTGAACAATGTTTAAGCGATATTGTTCCTGACGATGAACATTTTAGCATCGATGAAATGCGCGGTTTGTTTTATGCGCAAATGATAACGCCCGATAAAAGCAATCCGTTGCCGTGGTTGTCGGCATTGTTTTACGGTGAAAGGCCAAAGCTCAGTGAAGAGCAGGTAAATGCATTAAACACGACTGTCGGAGTGGTTTATGAAGCCTATAACGCGTTGCTTGCTGCCAATAAACTGGATTTTCCTTTCGATTTCGACCGGCTTGATGCCGATATGGCCGAATCGGCTTATGCGTGGTGTCAGGGATTCTTTATAGGTTTGTCGATAAACGATGTATTTTGGCTGGGCAAAAAAGGCGAAAAATTAAAAAGCAGTGACAAGGAGCTTGAATCGGTTAGAAACAGCGCAAAGCTTTTTACCGGCCTTGCAACTAAGGACTTCAGTGATTTTGACAAGGTTAAAATCGCAGAACTGAAAGCATTCATTATTGAGCAGGGACAGCAACCCAGCAACGATCTTATTGCCGCGACATTATTCACGAATGTACCTATCGCGGTGAAAACCTTGCAGACTTACGGCACAAAACTGATGCGTGCCGCTGTACAAAAAACAGAAAACCAGCCTGCCCATAAAATCGGTCGTAATGATCCGTGCTATTGCGGTAGCGGCAAAAAATATAAGAAGTGTTGCGGCTAGTTTTGCCTATTAGTCATCATCAGGAATTTGCCCTCGAAATTCTTCTGACAACAGCATTTGTCCGCCGGTAATAACGATTTGTTCACCGGGCTTGACGGTATCGCTGATGAAATAGCCATCGACGCCGGCCGAATAATCATTGACAGCGCGGCGACTGAATGTGTCGCCGTCTGTTTTTATGTAAACGAATGCCTGATCCATGAACCAGATCAGCGCGGATTTTGGAATAATTACGCCAGACTGGCTTTGCTGCTGCTCAGGCAGCCATGCGCTAATGCTCATGCCCGCTTTGATGGTTTTGGCGCCGGTCTGGAAAAAATAGCTGCTTCCCTGGTTAGCGGCATCCGTTTGCGGCGCAGCGGAAATCAGCGCGGCTGCCTGGGCTTTGCTGCGATTGCCTGAAGGTTCAACGTAAATCGTTAAACTATTGTCTGCCAGTTGGCGGTTGCTGGGTAAAGTAATTTGCAGCAGGGTTTGCCGGCCGCTTAAAAATGCGCTCAATTTATCTGAATGCGCAGATAATGCCCAGTCGCTGAGCACAGCGCCCCAGTTGAGCAGAGTTTCGTCAATGATAGACTGGCGCTGAAACTGAATGGCATCAAGCTGGGCCTTATCGGATTGCCATTGTGCCTGATGATCTTGCAAGTTACGCTTTGCGGTTACGCCGTCCTGATATAACTCTTGCTGGCGTTTGATGGATTGCTCTGACTGTTTGAACCTTGCTGCCGCACGCTTGTGTTCTGTTAAGACGAGCAAATAGCGGTGATGCAATGTCAATAAGGGTTGTATCGAGATGGCTTTGCCATAAGCGATAAATTCAGCATGATGATGGGCCGGTTTAAGCGTGATGGTTTCTATGCCCGATGATTGCTGGGTTTTGGTATCCAGCGTGATGACGGTTTGTTGGCCTGTTATCTGGAGGGTGTGCTGTTGTTCATTTGTCTCATCAGCGCTAATCGTTGTTGAAATAAGGCTTAAGATAAAAAACCACGGGATTAAAAGTGTATTCATGTTGCGTACAGAGAGTCTGCACATTGCCGTTAAGTTAAGGAATAGTAATAAGATAAAGCGTATCGTAGGAGCGGGCCATGCCC
>Ga0163199_1000512_pt1 | contig 24513 bp, 22 predicted proteins | sample PL_2010_150m_FD_113537 | JGI IMG/M metagenome (GOLD analysis project Ga0163199, IMG submission 113537) | Freshwater microbial communities from Powell Lake, British Columbia, Canada to study Microbial Dark Matter (Phase II) - PL_2010_150m | ecosystem: Environmental > Aquatic > Freshwater > Lake ...
ATCTGGATGGGGGTGTTCTTGGGAAAATTATATTCAATACTCAAATTGGATTCGACCACACCCCAAGACCTGTAATGATTATCCAGTGAGCGAGCAGACAACACAATTCCAGGCTGATGATGCCGGGCTACGAAGTGATGTCCGCAGGCTTGGTGAATTACTTGGTGAATCACTAGTGCGCCAGGAAGGCGAAGAGCTCCTTGAATTAGTAGAGCAAGTTCGTAAAGCTGTCCGCGAAGGTGGCGGGGAAGAAATTCTAGAAAATATTTCAGTCAATCAAAGTGTGCAATTGGTGCGCGCTTTTAGCAACTATTTCAACTTAGCAAATGTTGCAGAACAAGTTCACCGAGCAAGAGTTCTTGCCGATGAACGAAATAGCGGTGGCTCTTGGCTAACTCGCGCAGTGGATCGCATTATTGAAGTACAGAGTAAGAGTAAAGAATTTACGACAGCAGATATCCAAGGTTGGATTGATAATTTTTCAGTCCGTCCGGTTTTCACTGCGCACCCAACTGAAGCTGCGCGACGTTCAGTACTTAGCAAGATGAATACGATCGCTGATTTGCTCGACCAACCAACCTCGCCAAGACGTGATCGCAGACTTGCTGAAACTATCGATCTGCTCTGGGAGACCGATGAATTACGTTTAGGTCAGCCAGAACCACTCGATGAGGCGACTAATGCGCTCTACTATTTAGACGATCTCTTCCGATTAACTATTCCAGAAGTTCTAGATGACTTTGCGACTGAACTTAAGCGCCTTGGAGTAACCGTTTCTCCAACTTCCAGGCCCCTTAGTTTTGGAACTTGGATCGGTGGCGATCGTGATGGCAATCCAAATATCACTGCAAAGGTGACAACAGCTGCAATCACACTTCAAACCGGACACTTTATTCGCGCAATGTCTGCCGCGCTAGATCAACTGCGCCAAGCGCTCTCAGTTTCAACTCGAATTTCTGGAACAACTCCAGAGCTAGATGCATCGGTTTCGAAAGACCTTGAACTGCTTCCAGAAATTGAAGCACGCTTTCGTAGATTAAATGTTGAAGAGCCCTATCGGTTGAAAGCAACTGCGATTCGTCATCGCCTAATCCTTACGCAACGCCGACATGCAGAGGGCGGAGCACACGTTCCTGGTCGCGATTATGAGAGCACGGCTCAACTCTTGGCAGATTTAAATTTAATGCGGGATTCGCTCTTTTCCCATCGCGGTGAACTTATTGCAACCGGCTTATTAGAACGAATTATTCGAACCGTATCTAGTTTTGGAATAACCCACGCAACCATGGATATTCGTGAACATTCAGATGCCCATCATCATGCGCTTGCTCAGATTGAAAGCGTAGGCCGAGATAACCTGAAAGACCTTGATCCTGCCGCTCGCAATACCGTAGATACCTTCATAGCAATCCGTGAATTGATTGAAAGATTTGGCCCTGAAGTTATTGAAACTTACATAATTTCAATGACCAAGTCCCACAAAGATGTATTGGCCGCGGTAGAACTTTCACGAATCACTGGACTCTTCGGAAAAATAGGTTTCGCACCGCTACTTGAAACAGTTGCAGAACTCCAAGCGGCAGATGCAATTTTAGATAATTTGTTGAGTGATAAGAGCTATCGTGATTTGGTAACAATTCGCGGCAATGTCCAAGAAGTTATGCTCGGTTATTCTGATTCAAATAAAGATGCAGGAATCGCAACTTCGCAGTGGGAAATTCATAAAGCCCAACGCAAACTTCGCGATACCGCAATGAAGCATGGCGTAACCCTTCGCTTATTCCATGGTCGTGGTGGTTCTGTTGGTCGCGGTGGCGGACCGACTTACGATGCGTTAATTGCTCTTCCTTGGGGATCGATTGATGGTCAGATAAAAATGACCGAACAGGGCGAAGTAATTAGTGATAAATATGCGCTTCCATCACTTGCTCGTGAAAACGTTGAACTCGCACTTGCAGCGGCTCTCGAAGCAACAGTTTTGAATCGGGCACCAAGGCAATCGCCCGAAGCACTTTCAAGTTGGGGTTCTTGCATGGATTCAATAAGTGCGAGTGCATTTAAAACCTATCGCCAATTAATTGATCACCCAGATCTACCTGCATATTTCTATGCATCAACTCCAGTTGAACAATTAGGTGAAATGTTCTTGGGCTCGCGTCCAGCAAGGCGCCCTGATGCATCAAGTGGTTTATCTTCACTTCGTGCGATTCCATGGGTATTTGGCTGGACCCAATCTCGCCAGATCGTGCCAGGTTGGTTTGGTGTTGGATCTGGTTTGAAAGCGGCGCGTGAGAGTGGAAACTCCAAAGTACTTGGCGAGATGTTAAGCGATTGGCACTTCTTCCGTACCTTTATAAGCAATGTTGAGATGACACTTGCAAAGACTGATTTAACAATGGCTCGCAAATATGTGAAGGTTTTGGTGGATCCTTCGTTGCATCACTTCTTAGACACAATCGAAGCAGAATTTGAATTAACTAAAGCTGAAATTCTTCTACTTACCAAGAAGAGTGAACTACTTGGTGATCAACCAATATTGGGTCGGACCTTGCAGGTTCGCGATGCCTATCTATCACCACTGCACCTTCTGCAAATTACGCTTCTGCATAAAGTGCGAACTGAAAAAAACGTTGACCCGCTGATTAGACGAGCGCTCTTATTAACGATTAATGGTGTTGCTGCTGGTTTACGAAATACCGGCTGATTTACTTATTGAATTCTTGTTGGGCGTAATCCAAGCCCTTTTCTATTAACCGCTCAATCGCAAGCGCCCCTCTAGCAATAAAGTCGGCTAGCTCAAGCTTCTCAGGTCGGCTAAAGGGTTTTAAGACAAAATCAGCAGGATCTATCGGTGCTGGTGGCCGACCAATTCCCATGCGTAGGCGAAAATAATCAGCACTAGCAAAATGTGTTGTTAGCGATTTCAAACCGTTGTGGCCATTGTCGCCGCCACCTTCTTTGATTCGAATTGTATTGAAATCAATATCTAGTTCATCATGGATCACGATTAAATTTGCTGGTGAAACTTTGTAGAAATCAGCAAGCGCTTTAGCAGGAGCACCGCTCTCATTCATGTAGCCCAGGGTTTTTGCGAGTACTACTGGGCGACTGGCAACTCGAATATCTGCAATCTGGGTCTTAGATTTATGGTTAGAGAATTTAACGTCAGAGGCCAGATAGTCGATAACCATCTGGCCTATGTTGTGACGTGTAGTTGCGTATTGATCGCCCGAGTTCCCAAGTCCGAGAACTAACCAGCGGTCATCTGCCATTTATTAGCTCTTTAATTACTCTTTTGCAGCATCAGCAGCTGGTGCTGGTGCGGCTGCACCTTCTGCAGTAGCAGCACCTTCAGCAACAACAGGCACTTCTTCAACTGCAGTTGAACGCTCTGAAAGGTGAATAACTGGCATATGTGGATCTGAAATTAGAACCACGCCTGCAGGAAGAACTACGCTCGATGCGTAAAGTGAATTACCGGCCATCAAGCCATCCATATTCAATTCTAGGAATTGTGGAATAGATGTGGCTTCCGCTTCAACTTCAATCGTGTTGTTCATGTGTTCAAGAATTCCATCAACATCATGCTTTCCTATTGTGTGTACTGGAACTTCAACCTTAACGCGCTCTCCACGACGAACAATTACTAAGTCAATGTGAGCAAGTATTCCGGTTAGTGGATTACGTGTTACTGATTTTGGAAGTGTTAGTTCAGTCTTTCCATCGACTACCACATCAAGTAGAACGTTTGCGGTCTTAAGTGCTGCGCCAAGTTCGCGAAGTGGAAGTGCTACATGTTGTGGGGTTTCACCGTGCCCGTAGATAACAGCTGGAACATTGCCAGCACGGCGATCGCGGCGTGATGCGCCTTTACCAAATTCAGTGCGCTTGGTTGCGTTAATTGTAATTTCAGCCATTTGATTCTCTCTCTCAATCTAAATCGTCAATATTGCAACGTCCGAGGAGAGCCAAGCCGTCGATTACGGATTTTTAAATCCCTCGCCGGAACGAGTGGCTAGGTTATCTAATCACAGCGGAAAAGCCAAATGCTTAGGAGAGGCCATCGAAGAGGCTTGTTACTGAGCCATCTTCGAAGACTTCGCGTATCGCCCGGGCCAAGAGTGGGGCAATTGGCAGAACTGTCAGATTATCGAAGCGCGAATCTTCAGGAATTGGCAAGGTATCTGTGACAACTACTTCGCTGACATTCGAGGCCTTTAGCCGTTCTACAGCCGGACCTGAAAATACTGCGTGGGTCGCTGCAATGATTACATCCTTTGCGCCATCTGCATAAAGTGCATCAACAGCTTTAGTAATTGTGCCAGCGGTATCGATCATGTCATCAATAACTACACAGGTTTGGCCCTTAACATCACCAACAACTTTTCCAGTTACTGAATCATTTGGAATACGTGGATCGCGCATCTTGTGAATAAAAGCGATTGGGCAACCACCAAGTAAATCTGACCAACGTTCAGCAACTCGAACTCGACCCGAGTCTGGTGAAACAATAGTTAACTTGCTGCGATCAACTTTGCTGCCAACATAATTTGTAAGCAATGGAAGTGCAAAGAGATGATCAACTGGACCATCGAAGAATCCTTGGATTTGTGAGGTGTGTAGATCAACAACCATTAAGCGATCTGCGCCAGCAGTTTTAAATAAATCAGCCATCAGCCTTGCAGAGATTGGCTCGCGGCCGCGATGCTTCTTATCTTGACGGGCATATCCGTAGAACGGTGCAACAACAGTTATCCGTTTTGCTGATGCGCGCTTAAGAGCATCAACCATAATTAATTGCTCCATGATCTGTTTATTGACCGGGGCGCAATGCGATTGAATTACGAAGGCATCGCTTCCGCGAACACTCTCTTCGAAGCGAACAAATATTTCACCATTAGCAAAGTCATATGCTGATGTTGGTGTGATTGGAATACCAAGTTCGGCGGCGACACCTTCAGCTAACTCTGGATATCCGCGACCAGTAAAAATACGTAGTCGTTTCTCCGAAGTGAGGCGAAGTTCGCTCATCTCTTAGCTCCCTTGTTCCGAGGATTCATTAGCGCCCGCAGCTTTTGCTGCCTGCGCAGATTTCGTGCCGGATCTCTTGCGAAGAACCCAGCCAAGAATATTGCGTTGCTTAGATCTTGCAACACCCATCGCCCCTGCTGGCACGTCGTCAGTAATTACCGACCCAGCCGCAGTGTAAGCGCCATCGCCGATCGAAACCGGCGCAACTAACATGGTGTCGCTTCCGATTCGAACTTCGTTACCAATCTTTGTCTTATGTTTTTCAACACCGTCGTAATTCACAAAGACCGTGGCTGCTCCGATATTCGAACCAGAGCCAATTTCAGCATCGCCGACATATGAAAGGTGTGGAACTTTTGATCCTTGACCAATTGTTGAATTCTTAATTTCAACATATGCACCGGCTTTTGCGCCTTCGCCAAGCAGTGTTCCTGCTCGAAGATATGAATATGGGCCAACGTTTGCACCCGCTCCAATTTCGCAATCAACACAATTAGATTCAATGACCGAGGCTCCTGCTGCAACGCTCACATTCATAAGAGTAGTTCGAGGTCCAATTATTGAGTTTGCTCCAATGGTTGTTGCTCCGGCAAGCCAGCTCTCTGGAAATATTGTGGCGTCGGCGGCAATTTTTACTGTTGAATCAATCCAAGTTGTTGTTGGATCGATTATTTCTACCCCATTTAACATATGTTCATAATTAATTCGATCGCGCATAATCGCGGCACATTCTGCGAGCTGAGATCGATCATTGATACCAAGAGTTTCACTGTAATCATTTGAGAGAATTGCAGCTACCCTGCCACCAGTTGCTTTAATATCTGCAATCACATCTGTTAAATAAAGTTCACCTTGGGAATTATGCGCCTTTAGTTTTGCAACGCTAGAACGAAGCGCAGCGATATCAAATAGATAAACGCCAGTATTAATCTCATCAATTAACTTAATTTCATCTGGCGCATCGCGCTCTTCAACTATCGCAACGATTTCGTCGCTTTCATCTCGCACAATTCGACCATAACCAGTTGGATCCGATAATTCTGCTGTTAACACTGAGGCTGTGTTCTTCGCCGCTTTATGCGCGGTTATGAATTCGCCGAGAGTTTCACTTCTAAGAAGTGGGGTATCTCCCGCACAGATCAAAACTGTTCCACTTACGCTCAAATCTGCGAGCGCTAATTGAACTGCGTGCCCCGTGCCATTTCGTTCTGCTTGAAAGATTGGGATTGCATTTGGCGCAATTTGCTTGACATGTGGCTCAACAGCTTCACGCCCGGCGCCTACAACAACGCGCAGCTCACCTGGATTCAAGTTATTTACTTGAGTTAATACGTGTTCAAGAATTGTCTTGCCAGAAATAAAATGTAGAACTTTTGGGGTTTGAGATTTCATGCGAGTTCCCTCGCCTGCTGCCAGCACGATTGCTACTTCAGGTGCACCGAGTGACTTGCCCAAGTTCCACTCCCGTCCTATTGATTAACTTTGGTGGCTCCGCCACCAGGTATCGATCCTGGACCCTGGGCTTCAAAGGCCCATGTGCTAGCCACTACACAATGGCGGAAGCTAAATTCTCCCCTATAACTATCGATACCACCAAACTCATTGGAATTTAAAGCGTTTCTATTACTCGGGCCCCATGCACCGGACCACTCGCCCGCTCCACTCCAGCAACAACCCCACTAGAACTAAGGGCCACAGTTAAATCCAGCGATTTCTCTTCATCTTCAGCTAAGAATGCAACGGTCGGACCAGATCCTGAAACTATTCCACCGAGTGCGCCGTAATCTCGACCAACATCTAAAACTAGGCGAAGTGCGGGACGAAGTGAACATGCAGCTGCTTGCAAATCATTTGAGAGCGCCAATCCCAAAGCTGTTGCATCACCTGCTCGTAGTGCTTGCATCATCGAATCACTTACTTGTGGATTTGCGATATCTAAACCTTCACGTAATCGATCGCACTCTTGATAAACCGCTGGCGTTGAAAGTCCTTGGCCGGAAAGTGCAAGAACCCAATGATAATTTCCACGGTTTAAGGCTGGAGTTAATTGATCACCACGACCACGCCCAATTGCAACTCCACCTGAAATTCCAAAAGGCACATCGCTTCCTAATTGTGATGCGATTGCCTCCATCTCATCCCGAGATAAGCCGATATCAAATAATGAATCCATCGCAACGATAATTCCTGCAGCATCTGCGCTGCCACCGGCCATACCACCAGCAACTGGAATCTCTTTCTTTAAATGAATTGCCAGATTAGTTGTGAGATCAAATTTATCCGCCATTAATTTTGCAGCACGAACTGCAAGATTTTCATCATCTACTGGAACACCGCTTGCGGTTGCACCTGAGAGCGTTAGCGCTATACCGGAATTTTCTGGTGCGAATTTAATACTGACATCATCAAATAGTGAGATAGCTTGAAAGACTGTTGTAACTTCGTGAAAACCATCGCTGCCAAGCGGGCCAACGGCGAGTTGCAAATTAATCTTTGCCGGAACCCTAACTACTACTCCGCGAACGCTCATTTAGAAAGCGTAATCGCAATCTTGATGAAATCTGACAGTTCCAACGCTTCACCACGAATAGTTGGATCGATTCCGCTCGCTTCAATAATTGTGCTGGCGGCGGCGTTGCCTCCACATAAATCGCTAAGTGCGGCCCGCATCATTTTGCGGCGTTGGGCAAATGCGGCATCAATAATCCTGAAAGTGGATTTACGTAGCGCTTCATCTCCCGCGCTTTCGCGTCGCACAAATCGCACAAGTGAGGAGTCGACGTTGGGGACTGGCCAGAAAATAGATCTACTGACTGTTCCGGCTGATGTTAGATCCGCCCACCACGCAGCCTTAACTGATGGACTTCCATATATCTTGCTATTTGGTTTGGCTACTAAGCGATCTGCAACCTCACTCTGCACCATAACTACACCAGCACGAAGCGTTGGAAATAACTCTAAGAAGCGAAGTAGTACAGGAACCGAAACGTTGTAAGGCAAGTTTGCTACCAGAACAGTTGGATCGTTTGGAAGTTTTGAAATCTGCATGGCATCTTGGGTAATAATTGTTAACTTTGATTGGTCAAAACCATGGCGCTTTGCAGTTTCTGGAAGTTCTGCCGCAAGTCGATCATCAATTTCAATTGCGATTACCTCTCTTGCACATTCCAATATCGCAAAAGTTAGTGAACCAAGTCCAGGACCAATTTCTAGCGCAATATCACTTGACTCAACACCTGCGCTCTTTACTATCTTGCGACAGGTATTTGCATCGACTACAAAGTTCTGACCAAGTTTTTTAGTTGGACGAACTCCTATGCGATCGGCGATCTCCCGAATTTCCGCTGCGCCTAATAAGTTGCTCATTTATGCGAATGGTCCAAATAGCCGTTCACAATTATTTGAAATCGTAGTTGCTAACTCAGCTAAATCCTCACCGCGCTCTTCCGCCATAAAGCGCAGAATGGTTGGGATTTGCGCCGGCGTATTTAACGCCCCGCGATGTGGCATCGGTGCTAGAAATGGTGAATCAGTTTCGACTAATAATTGATCGAGTGGAACAAGTTTTACCGCTTCGCGAAGTTCGGGTGCGTTCTTGAAAGTGAGCGTTCCGGCAAATGAAAGAATGTAGCCCTTCTCAATACATTCACGTGCCATATCGGCGTCACCGGAAAAACAGTGAAAGATAGTTTTTTCTGGAGCGCCCTCTTCGGCTAAGACATCGAGAACGGCGCGGTGGGCATCTCGATCATGAATTACTAGCGCTTTATTCACCGATTTAGCCAGTGCAATGTGGCGCCGGAATGAATATTTCTGGCGCTCTTGAAGTTCTGGTTTAGTTCGAAAGAAATCTAAACCAGTCTCACCAATTGCGCGAACACGTGGATGGTTTGCAAACCGTTCAATGGTTGCTAAGTCCGCTTCTAAATCTGCTACAACAGGTGCTTCATTTGGATGTAGCGCGACTGCCGCTAAAACATTTGGCCAACTTTCAGCCATCTTGACGCACCACTCTGATTGTTCGGCCGAATAACCAACTTGCACAATGCGATCAATTCCAACACTTCTGGCCTCTTCTAAAACCTTGCCAACTTCAGGTGCATCTGGCGCAGTATTAGTAACAATTTCGATATGTGCATGTGAGTCTACGCACTTAACGTTAAGTGGTTCTGGAAGTGGCGCAGGTTGGCGATCAATATCGCGATTGTGACGATCAGCCATTAGTTATTCCAATCTTGGGAATAAGACTGCGCCCTTTGTAACTTTGCAGCCCGCAGGCAAGGTTCCCCAAGTAGCAACTTCAGAAATTTTTTGGGCGCCAATATCTCCAAGAACTTCCCCGGCACCAATGGATTCCCAAAGTGTTTGTGTTGTGGCAGGCATGATTGGATGTAACAGAACTGCAAGTGCACGAATTGCATCTGCAGTGTTATACAAAACTTCATTTAATTCAGCGGTACGTGATTCGTCCTTAGCAATTGCCCAAGGTTCTTTCTCAGTTACATACCCATTTACCCGCTTGCAAAACTCCATAATTGAATTGATTCCACCTTGGAAATCTAGAGCGACCATCGCCTTATCTGCATTTGCCACAGTTTCACCAAGTAGCTTCGAAAGCCCTGCATCTACTGCTTTTGCTGGGATGCTGCCGCCACAATACTTTTCAATCATTGCAATCAGGCGCGATGCTAAATTTCCAAAATCATTCGCTAGCTCGCTCGTATATCTCGCCGACATATCTTCCCAAGAGAATGAACCGTCTGTGCCAAATGGGATTGCACGCAAGAAATAATATCTAAATGCATCGACACCAAAGTGGTCAGTAATATCACTTGGTGCGATACCAGTGAGCTTTGATTTACTCATCTTCTCGCCGCCAACCAATAACCAACCATGTGCAAAAACTTTCTTAGGTATTGCAACGTTGGCTGCCATTAACATTGCTGGCCAAATAACTGCATGAAAACGCAGAATATCTTTTCCGACCAAGTGCACATCTGTAGGCCAAGTTTTCGCAAATTTCTTTCCACCTTCTGAATTTGGATCATCGCCAAGCCCAACAGCGGTTGCATAATTTAGAAGCGCATCAAACCAGACATAAATTACTTGTTTCGTATCCCACGGAACTGGAATTCCCCAGTCAAAAGTAGAGCGCGAGATTGAGAGATCTCGAACGCCACTTTCAAGAAATGCAATTACTTCATTGCGCGCACTTGCTGGTTCACATGATTCTGGATTATTTTTGTAGTGTTCAAGTAATTGGGGAACAAAGGCTGAAAGTTTGAAGAACCAATTATCTTCAGAGAGCATCTCAACTGGCTTACCGTGAATTTTGCACTTTCCATCATCGAGGTCACCAGGCAATTTAAACTCTTCACACCCGATGCAATATGGACCTTCAAATTTTCCAGCATAGATATAGCCATTGTCTTTTAGAAGCGTCATGAATCTTTGAACGCGCTCTTCGTGGCGTGGTTCGGTTGTGCGAATAAAATCGTCGTTCGCAATATTTAGCGCTGCCCAATTTGGCTTCCACGCCTCTTCAACTAAGCGATCACACCAATCTTGTGGCGAAACGTTATTTGCGGCGGCGGTATTCATTACTTTCTCGCCATGTTCATCGGTGCCCGTTAAGAACCAGACACTTTCACCACGTTGGCGGTGCCATCTAGTTAATACATCGCCAGCAACGGTTGTATATGCATGGCCAATGTGTGGCGCATCATTCACATAGTAAATAGGCGTCGTTAAATAGAAAGATTTTTCAGACGTCATGGTTCTAGCCTATCTTGTGATTTGTGCGTAACCATTGCATCGAAGACCTCGCGTTTGGCGGTTCCGGTAATTCGCGCTACTTCAGTGATTGCCTCTTTACGAGAAATACCAGCAGCCTCTTGCTTTAAGACTTCAGAAATTAAATCGCTAATTGAAAATTCTCGTGAATTTGGATCAAAGCCCGCTAATACCAAAGTTATCTCACCCAAGATTTCAGGCGATGCAGCCCAGTTATGTAAAGTTTCAAGATCGCCTCGAATCACTTCTTCGTAGGTCTTAGTCATTTCACGACAGATTGCGCCAAGGCGATTTGGACCTAATACCTCCTTTGCATCCACAAGACATTCCAATAATCGATGAGGCGCCTCAAAGAGAATTATGGTTCGCTCTTCATTAGCGAGTTTTTCAAACCAAGATCTGCGGGTACCACTAGTTCGAGGCGCAAACCCTTCGAAACAGAAACGATCGCTTGGAAGTCCTGATAACAACAGTGCGGTAGTAACGGCGCTTGGTCCAGGGAGAACTTTAATCTTGATATTTTTTTCAACTGCGGCGCGAACTAATCGATAACCAGGGTCACTAATGCCTGGCATTCCTGCATCTGTCACAACGAGAAGATCTGAGCCACTCTCCATTATTTTTACGAGCTCATCTAGCCGTTCAATTTCATTACCTTCAAAGAACGAAATAATTTTCGCGGAATAGGTGATTCCTAAATCAGAGCAGAGTCGGGAGAACTTACGAGTATCTTCTGCCGCAATAAATTTCGCCGAGACAATCGAATCCCGCAAATTAGCCGAGGCGTCGGCTGGATTGCCCAGTGGAATCGCGGCAAGAATAAGCATTGGGCAATTCTCGCAGGCTTTAGGCTTCCCTTATGACAACCCAACTGCGGATATCTCGCGATTGGGCGATTGCCTTAGGTTTTGGCGCACTGGGCCTTGCACTTCGGCTATGGAGCCTTGGAACTCCTAAGGGAAAGATTTTTGATGAAGTTTATTATGCGACAAATGCACACTCCTTACTAATAAACGGTGTCGAACTCGATGCTAAAACTGGCGCTGCTGAATTTATTGTTCACCCACCAATTGGAAAATGGCTGATAGCGCTAGGAATAAAGGCCTTCGGATACAACGAATTTGGTTGGCGATTTGCTGCCGCGGTAGTTGGATCCATATCTATTGTTCTTATGTATTTCACTGCAAAGAAATTGTTTAATAATCAACTGCTAAGTGTTTTTGCAACTTTTCTAATCTCCGTCGATGGGCTCCACTTAGTTCACTCCCGTATTGCACTTCTGGATATCTTTCTTCTTTTATTTATTCAGATTGCAGTTCTCGCTTTTCTGCATGAAAAATATTGGTTCGCCTCGATTGCACTAGGTCTTTCTGTTGCAACCAAGTGGAACGGTCTCTATTTATTAGTTGCACTAGCGCTCTTAGTTCTAGTAGTCGATTATCGAAAGTATCGCTATCTCGGCTTCGATCGCCCGCTCTTAGAAATGGCTCGAAAAACTTTTCTCCTAAGGCTCCAACAGTTTGGAATTTTGCCAGTATTAACCTATGTCGCAACATGGGCTGGATGGTTTGCTACGAGTGATGGTTGGGATCGTAAGTGGTCAACAAATCCTCTTAAATCTCTCTGGCATTACCACGCTGAAATTTTTAATTTCCATGCAAAGTTAACGCAATCGCATCCGTATAGCGCTAATCCGTGGAGTTGGTTAATACAAGGGCGCCCAACTTCTTTTTTCTATGAAACTCCAAAGAGTTGTGGTTCGACAAATTGTGCACAAGAAGTCTTAGCGCTAGGTACGCCAATTCTTTGGTGGGCTGCGGTTCTGGGGCTATTAATAACGCTTGGTTACTGGATTAGTAGGCGCGATTGGCAGGCTGAAATAATTCTGGTTGTAATTGCTGCATGCTATTTACCTTGGTTTGCTTTTCAAAAACGAACCATGTTCTCCTTTTACGCAATAGCATTTGAACCATTCTTACTTCTTACTCTGGTCTACCTATTAAGTAAGGTATTGCGAAACCAGAAACAAATTGCGGTTCTCTTTGGTGCGCTAGTTCTAGTGAATTTTCTCTACTTCTTACCGCTTTACTTGGGTATGCCAATTTCATATAACTCGTGGCATGACCACATGTGGTTGCCCTCCTGGATATAACTTGGATATAACTTGGATATAACTTGGATATAACTTGGATATAACTAACTATTCGTTTACGGCACCAAGATTTTTAATTGCAGCGTTCTCTTCAAGCTCTTGATCAAATAGCTCATCACGAGATGGAAGCAAATCACCTTCGCTTCCAATTTGATGTGATGCAGCCCAAACACCTGGAATAGTTAAATCAATTACCCGATTAGAAGGAATGGCTTTAGGTGCAGTTGCATAAGTCGGTTTAGGCACGCTAGTTGGTTGCCACGATGGACCATCTTTTGGAATTACTATAACGCCCACGGTATCAATACGTTCAATTAGTGGAATCCAATGTTCGTTATTTTCAGCAACGAAATCTACCCGTGATGAGAAAGTAACTCGTGCAACCGGTTCAGTAATAACTGTTGCTGTTAATATTTTTTCAAATGCTCGTGCTCTTCGTCCTTGCAGTTGCGCGGTGATTAATTGTCGACGCACATTGACAATATATATTGCAAATGTGGTTGTTGGAATTAATAAAATTGAAGTTGAAAATACTCCAAGGGCACAAAGTATTCCTACGACAACAGATGAAAGTGTTAGTAAACCAAAAATTATTCTGCGATTTGCGATTTGATTCTGCCTCTTAATACTTTCAGTTGAACTTGAAGTTGTATTCAACGAGCCAGTTTCTCCGACAACTCGCATTGCACTCTTATATCGTTCAGCAGATTTGCCGGAAGCCTCATCATGGCTGGTGATCCACTTAGGCAGAAAGTAAGCCGCCCACATCCCGAGGATGATTAGGTAGATAAAACCGGAGGCCATGGAGTAGAACGATAATTCTTGGCGGGGTAAAACTCGGGGATTTAAGCGGTATGTCTGGATTAAAAGGTATTACTTAATTTTTGGATTTTCTATTACATAAGTTACGTGATCCCGCCAGGCGCCATCTATATGTAAATATCTCGGTCTGACGCCTTCGAAGATATAACCACATTTTTCAGCTACCCGCTTTGATGCTTCATTTTCCGGTCGCAAATTAATCTCGATGCGGTGAAGGGATAGTTGATTTAAGCCAAAGTTGGTCAATAACAAAACTGCTCTAGAGGTGTACCCCTTGTTAGCGTAATTCTGGTCAATCCAATAACCAATATGAGCACCGCGCATTGCGCCAAAGACGATGCCACCCATTGTTATCTGGCCAATAAAGGATTCTGATGCACCTTCTTTTAACCAGATACCTAGCGAGATAGATCTAAGAGATTCACCGTCTCTTCGATACTGGAGAACCATTCCGAAGAACGATGGGAGCGGTAGATGTGATTCAATTTCTGGTCTGGTGGCTTCCCAAGGCGTAAGCCATTCCCGATTTCGCTGGCGCGAGATATCCCAAACTTTCTTATCTCGCAATCGCAATGGACGAAGCTGAACCTCCCCATCGCCAAGCTTTATTGGCCAATCGGAATTTGTACTCAATTAATTCAAACTTCGCTCGAGAATCATTACATCAACAACTTCTCCAGCCTTAATCCCCGCAGATTTCTCTGGAATAATAATTAAGGCGTGGGCATCAGAGAGCGAAAGTAAATCCCCTTGTTCTTCAAGTGCTGTTACTACAACACCACCCTCTGAAGTTAAAGTGGCCCGGACAAATCCGCTCTCACCAGGTATACCAACTATTGAATTCTTTAACTTTGCTTTTAATTGATTGCGGAAAATATTTGGCGACCCAAGCATCTTGCGAATCATTGGCCGAACAAAAATTTCAGCAGCAATCCCCGCAACAACTGGATCGCCCGGCAAGGTAATTACTGGAGTTTTATCTGGCCCAATTAGCCCGAAATTATGCAATCCGCTCTCACTCATCTTGGGACGAACTGTTGTAATCTCACCAAGCTCTTTTAATACGGCAGTGATTAATTCGAAAGATTCATCATGACGCTCACCGCTTATAACTATTAAATCGGCACGTACTAATTGGTCTTCAATAACTTCACGAAGTTGTGCATGGTTCTCTGGAATTGTATGAACTCGAAAACCATTTGCACCGGCTTCACGGACTGCTGTTGTTAGCATCCAGGAGTTAATTTCAAACTCATCTTCAGAATTTGCAAGAGGTTGGCCAGGTTCTACTAAATCATCACCAGCCGAGATAACAACGACTCTTGGGTGTGGAAGAGTTGGTAGGCGGTCTAATCCGATTGATGCCGCTAGTCCGATTTGGGTAGAGCGAATTCGAGACCCACTTCGTAAAACCAAACGTTCACCAGCATAGATATCTGATGCAAGAGTCGCGCCGTGTGCATCCAACAACGGCATATCAAAAGGTGCAAGTGGGGATGCGATTTCAAGAAGCTTTTCTAATAGCTCTTCGACGCTCGGCTGTTGTTCCATGACTAAACCCTACTTCTTAATTAGAGTAATTCCGTGGATATAACCAATTTGAAAAAGCAGGAACTTCGAAAACGATTTCGTTCCGAGCGATCTCTCCGCGACCTCGCAGAATCTTGGACTCACATTCTCACTTCCTCAGAGTTCGAAGGCGCTAAAACTATTGCGACTTACATCTCGTATGGTGATGAACCACAAACCAAAGATTTAAATACGGCGCTACTTAAGAGCGGCAAGAATTTAGTATTGCCAAGGATCTTAAAAGATAAGGATCTCGAATGGGTTTCTTGGAGCGGTGATCCTTCAAAACTTGCAAAGAATGGCGAAACTCTAGAGCCAATTGGAGAAGCAATTTCTGGAGAAATAATTGACATCACAATTGTGCCTGCCCTTCATGTGACTCGCGACGGCCATCGCTTGGGTCAAGGTGGGGGCTCTTATGATCGTGCACTTGCAAAAATTTCCGCTTGGCGAATTGGTCTTATTTACTCTGGCGAATTAACCGTTGAGCCCTTTCCAGTTGAACCACATGATATGAAGTTAAATGCCGTAGCAACACCCGATCTGATTGTTCGATTTTCTAATTAAGGTCACCTAAGTGGCGAGCCATCACAACGCGTTGAACTTGATTCGTTCCCTCATAAATTTGAGTTAGCTTCGCATCTCGCATCATACGCTCGACTGGATAATCTGAAACATAGCCATATCCACCTAAAACTTGTACCGCATCAGTTGTAACTTTCATAGCAACATCTGTTGCAAAACATTTGGCCGCGGCAGAGAAAAAGGTTAAATCCTTCTCGCCACGTTCACTCTTTACTGCTGCCGAGTATGTGAGTTGTCGCGCCGCCGCAATATTCATTGCCATATCTGCCAACATAAATTGCACGCCTTGAAAATCAAATATCTCTCTTCCAAATTGCTTGCGCTCATGTGAATACTTTGTTGCGACTTCAAATGCACCTTGTGCGATACCGAGAGCTTGCGCTGCAATTGTTATTCTGGTGTGATCGAGAGTCTGCATTGCAAGGGCAAATCCAGAGCCTATTGCGCCGATTCGACGATCATCAGAAATAGTTACGCTATCAAAATAAACTTCACAAGTTGGGGAACCTCTAAAGCCCATCTTTTTTTCATGTGCCCCAAATGAAATACCACTATCAGTTTTCTCAACGATAAATGCTGTGATTCCTCTCGCCCCCAGCGTTGGATCGGTCTGCGCTAAGACGGTATAGAAATCTGAGAAGCCAGCATTTGAAATCCACTTCTTGCTCCCGCTAATTACCCAATCGCTATCTTGCTTAACAGCCTTTGTCTTCATTGCTGCGGCATCTGAACCTGCTTCGGATTCAGATAAACAATATGAGAAAGCTTTTCCAGAAACTAATTGTGGTAAATACTTTTTCTTTTGCTCTTCACTGCCAGCCAAAATTAAAGGTAGTGAACCCAATTTATTTACCGCCGGAATTAGCGATGAGGCGCCGCAAACTCTGGCAACCTCTTCGATAATTATCACCGTCGCGAGTGAATCGGCGCCTTGTCCACCATATTTTGAATCAACATGTGCGGCCGCTAAATCTGAACTTTGCAGGGCTTCATAAGCTTCTTGTGGAAACCGTGAATTTTCATCGACTTCTTTTGCAAATGGCGCAATCTTCTTTTCGGCAAGTGAGCGAACACTCATCCGCAGCGCTTCGTACTCTTCGCCAAATAAAGCTTCCATGTTCTAATTAACTCAACTTTTCGGCGGTTCGTCTAGTTGGTGTAATTTCGAAAGATATTTGTTGTACTTGGCTAATTCGTCATCTTCGCCCATTGCCGCAGCGCGATCTTCAGCGCGATCAATCCTTCGTGTTTCTTTGCGATCCTCACGAACCCATTGGATAAAAGTGGCAACAAGTGCGATAAGGATTGGTATTTCTCCCATAGCCCAACCGATAGCGCCACCAGCGTTCTGATCGGACAAGAGGTTCATCGACCAAGGACGTTCCAAACTTTGGAAATAGCCGCCATCTAAGAGCGTCGTTGCTGACATAAGTGCAATAGAGAAGAAGGCGTGAATGCTCATTGCGGCAAATAAAACAATTATGCGAACGATAAAAGGAACACGTTTAGGTGATGGATCAATTCCAACTATTACATGGAAGAAAAGCGCGCCGGCTAACAAGAAATGAATATTCATAAATAAATGACCAGCATGGCTCGTCATCAAATTTCCAAATATTGGCGTCATGTAAAGCAAGAAAAGTGAGCCATCAAAAATTGCTAAGGCTACGACTGGATTTGAAACAACTTGGAAGTACTTTGAATGTAAAAAAGTAATAAGCACGCCACGGATACCGCGTTCATCTGGAGTGCGGCCAATTGGAAGTGTGCGAAGTGCAAGAGTTATCGGTGCACTTAGAACAAAACCAATAGGCGCAACCATTCCAAGAATCATGTGAGCGACCATGTGATATGAAAAAGCAAAGTGAGCGTATGCACCTAATCCACCACTTGTTGCAAAGTCAGCAGAAGCAACTGCAAAAGCAAAAGAGATAGTTCGCCCCACTGGCCATTTATCACCACGCTTGGCAAGAATCACCACACCTCTTATATATAGCGCAGTTATAAGAATCAGAATTCCTAAGAAGGCGGCATCAGGAACATATGTCCAAAGAACGTTTTCAAAAGTTGGTGCCGGAAGCATTGGGCTACCAGCAATACTTTCAGCAACGCCAACGCTTCTTGGATTTTTTGGTTGTGGTGGTGCACTCGACGACAACCAGGCACCTACTCCGATTGCAGTGATCATCACAAATACTTCAACTATCAGGAGTTGATATACCTGCCTGGTTCCATGCAATTTCTTAATAATATATTTTCGGTGCGTTGCTCCAATAAAAATTAGAATTGCACTCAAAAGAATTTTGAAAATCACCAGGTTGCCATACTGCGAATTCCAAGCGTCGCGAAAATTTAATCGCGTCCAGGCGTTTAGCGATCCACTTACACATACGGCAATTGCCGACCAAAGCGCTAAGGTGCTGAACCGCGGAATTGCTTGCTCGCGTTCGGATTTGCTAATTAAGATCAAGGCGATTATCCCACCAACCCAGAGTGAGATAAAAACAACGTGGATCAAGAGTGAACCAATCGCTAGACCATGGTTCCCAGAACTGCTTGAGTGACTTTGAAATACCGGGGCAAGAACTCCGATAAAAGTTATAGCAAGTGCAAATATCGCGCCAGTTGTTCGCTTAATCCTTGGTACAAGTAATAAGACAATTGCTGATGCTGCGATATTTACAGCAAAACTTTCACCAAGAGCGGTCTGTGAAACAAACGATTTGATTACAACAAGATCAAAGGCATCAGCTATTGGCGTCGCAAGCAGATTTGCTAACTCAACAAATAACACCCCAAGGCTGGACATCAGCCAGGCAGCAGCTGGAATTACCGCGAGGTTGCGAATCCGAATCGCTTCAGGCAATAACTTTGAACGCTCTTCGCGAATTAAAAATGCAATAGCAAGAAGTAAGCCAACTAAAGTAATGGCGGAAAGCAGTTGTAAATCTCTGACAAGTGGCGTTAAGAAATTCAAAAGCCCTTTTGAATTCGGTACATGCGAGTTGATTGAAAATTGCATAACTTAAAGACCGTTATTTTCGCTTTGCTCTTTTTTGCCTACCAAAACTCTGCTTTGCATACCAAATTAGAAATATGAATACAAAAGCGGCAAGTGCTAATAACGTATATACGAAAGCATTTGATCCGCCATTTAAATTCTTATCAACTTGAGTTGTATTTCCAGTTGTTGGTGCTGGACTTGGTGTTCCCAAGCTTGTTGGCGCCTTAAACATAAAGGTGTATGCACCCGTTAGTGGATTATCAGTATCAGAAAGTAGCGTGTAATTTACGGTGTAGACACCAGTCTTAATTAATTCTGTCAGCCCAACAATTGCGCTATTTCCATTTATTGTTATCGAGCCATCATCTACAGCAACACCATTTGGATCATTTACAACTATTAAACTTCCCTGTTGTGATAAGAGCCCAACTGTTGAAATTGAAATTGAATTAGGTGAAGTTGTTAAAACCGAACCTGCCAGTGGAACTGAAGCGGTGATGCTATTTGCCTGGGCGGGGGTTGAAAAACCCGGAAGAATAATTAGAGCAACTGCGATAATGCTGCGGATTAAGCTCCCAGCCTTCATGCTCGCCCCTTAATAGGATTAATTTGATTCTCGATTTGATGTAATTCTCTCACTTCTTTACACTAATGCCCATGCCTACATATGAATATGCCTGCTCGCAGTGCGGCCACGAATTCGAAGTTTTTCAGTCCTTTAGCGATGCCGCTCTTACGCAATGCCCTGAATGTGAAGGTGCGATTCAAAAGGTCTACTCAAATGTTGGCGTTGTCTTCAAAGGCTCTGGTTTTTATAAAACAGACTCCCGAAGTGCAAAGAAGCCAGCAACTCCTGCTTCCACAACTCCTGCAGTTACAACTCCTGCCGCTGCTTCAACTTCTTCAACTTCTCCGGCACCGAAGAGCGATTAGCTGTGATGTGGTGGTCGATCTTCTTTGATTTCAGCATCTCGCTTTGAATCATCATCTTCACGCGGATCAATCTCATCTTGCGTCACTTTCGGCAAAATTTTCGGATCGCTCATAACACAATTGTAATCAATTAAGAGAGAGAGAAGTAACCATGTTTGAGAAGCTGGGTCACGTTCTAGTAAGACGACGTAAAACTGTATTGGCAGGTTTCATTGTCACGACTATTGCGGCCGGCGTAGTTGGATCCCTGGTCTTTGCCCGACTCGACGGTGGCGGATATTCAGATCCTGGCAGTGATTCTTCAAAGGCGGTCACATATTTGACTGATACATTCAAAGTTAAAGACCCAGCAATAATTTTCATAATTGATGCCGGCAAGAACGTTGCTGATCCTGCGGTTGCAGCAGAAGTCGCACCAATCGAAGCGGATCTGCGTTCGATGCCTGAAATCGCCAAGACGCTTTCTTACTGGAGCGCTGGTGGCGCGAAACAATTAATAAGCGAAGATGGAAAGGCAGCATATCTTTTCATCTATGGGCATGATGCAGACTCAACTCTTCTCAGTGGCCTGGCTTCAAATTTGCAGAAGAAATATGATGGCAAAATTGGAAACTTAAGAATTTATGTTGGCGGTTTCTCGACGTTTAACGCTGAGATAAATAAGAAGATATCAAGTGACCTTAAATTTGCTGAAGCTATATCCATCCCACTTACCTTCCTATTTCTTCTCTTCGTATTTGGCGGTCTAATTGCATCTGCAATGCCAGTGATTGTTGCAGTCAGCGCGATTCTTGGAGCATTTCTAATACTCTATTTAATAAGCCTGGTTACGGGAGTAAGTATCTTCGCTCTTAACCTAGTAACTGGTTTAGGCATGGGACTTGGAATCGACTATTCGCTATTGATGGTTAACCGCTTCCGTGAAGAATTGCATGCCGGCAAGAGCGTAGAAGAATCAGTTGCGCAAACTGTTAAGACCGCGGGTAAGACTGTCTTCTTCTCTGGAATCACAGTAATGATCAGCCTGGCATCACTTATGTTCTTCCCGCAAATGTTCTTGAAATCATTTGGCTATGCCGGAGTTTCAGTTGTTGCGGTAGCAATTCTTGGTGCACTTATTCCGCTTCCAGCAATCTTGGCTTTACTTGGAACAAAGATAGATAAGTTCGTTGTACGTAAGAGCGCAATAACTCCTAAGGAAGATGGTCGTTGGGCACATACTGCTCGCTTCGTGATGCGCCGCCCGGTATCAGTTGTAGTTTTGTCACTATTAATACTTGGAACTCTTGCGGCGCCACTTAAAGATATTGTCTTTTCGCAAGTTGATACTCGAGTACTGCCAGCTTCAAATAAGGCTGCGCTTGCCGCAAAGGTTGGACTCGATAAATTTCCAGGACAACAAGGAAATCCCATTGAAATTATTATTCCAAATGGAACAACCAATATGGTTGCGATAAATAACTTTGTAAGCAGCCTTGCAAATGTTCCTGGTGTAGTTGCAGTAGGTGCACCAGAAACTGCGGGAAATGATATTCGTATTGCGGCCATTCATAGTATGAGCGCTAGAACGCCGACAGCGGAGAAAATGATTACTGAGATAAGAAATCTGAAAGTCCCTGAAGGCACACTTGTTGGTGGCGTTGCTGCGGATTATGCAGATAGCCAGATTGGAATCGCAAAGAAGTTGCCACTCGCCTTACTTTGGATTGCAATCGGAACCCTGCTTCTACTCTTTATGTTTACCGGTTCGATTATCTTGCCGATAAAAGCGGTAATTCTTAATTTAGTTTCACTATCGGCGACAATGGGGGTTCTTACTTGGGTCTTTATCGGTGGCCATTTCACCTGGCTCGTTGGTTCATTCACAAATACTGGAACTATTGATACCTCAATAGGGATTCTTATCGCAGTTGTAGCCTTCGGTTTATCAATGGACTACGAAGTCTTCTTACTATCTCGGATTAAAGAAGAGCACGATGCTGGACATTCAAATATTGAGTCGGTTGCAATTGGTCTACAGAGATCGGCCCGAATTATTACCGCCGCAGCAGTGATCCTCTCGGTTGTCTTCGCAATCTTTGTTACAAGCGGAGTTACATCAATCAAGACCATGGGATTTGGTGTCGCCTTTGCGATTTTGTTAGATGCAACCTTAATTCGCGCTCTACTTGTTCCTGCTCTTATGCGGCTCTTCGGGGAACGCAACTGGTGGGCGCCAAAAGCGTTAAAGCGATTCACAATTAGCCATTAAACTTCTGCCATGGATTTAATAGTTACTCTGCAATGCAAAGACCAGCCTGGCATTGTTCATGCGATGACTACTGCAGTCTTAGGCGCGCAGGGAAACATTATTGAGAACCAACAATTTACCGATCCATCAACCCAAGATTTTGTAATGCGCACACGTTTCGAAACTGAATTAAATATTGCCAAAGTTAAGGAGACGCTAAATTCTGGTCTCAGCCAATTTAAACCGAAGCTATCACTTCGCTCAGCGGCTAAGCAGAAAAAGGCTTTAATTCTCGTTACCAAAGAATCCCATTGCTTGCGCGATCTGCTCTACTTACAAGAGTTGGGTGAGCTTCCGATTGAAATTCCCGCAGTTGTCTCAAACCACAGCGATTTAAAAACTTTAGTGGAGTCACACGGAATTAAATTTATTGACCAGAGCAAATTAAATAAGGATGACGCTGAAGCCGAGATTTCAAAGTTAGTTACGGAACTAGAGATAGATCTAGTTGTTTTAGCACGCTATATGCAGATTCTCTCCAAAGAGTTCTGCGAAAATATGTTTGGTCGAATCATAAATATTCATCACTCCTTCTTGCCGGGATTCAAAGGTGCAAAGCCTTATCACCAGGCACATGCCCGTGGCGTAAAGACCATCGGTGCCACCGCGCATTTCGTTACACCTGATTTAGATGAAGGCCCAATTATTGATCAAGATGTTGCACATGTAACTCATGCTTCAACTCCGGAAGATTTAATTGCAACCGGCCGTGATATCGAACGTCGCGTATTATCTAGAGCAGTTCGGGATTTTGCTGAAGATCGAATATTTATTGTCGGCGATAAGACCGTTGTATTTCATAATTAATATTTAACTTGTGTCCTAGGCGGGAGTTGAACCTGCGACCTACCGCTTAGGAGGCGGTTGCTCTATCCACTGAGCTACTAGGACCTAATTAATGCATCTCAATAAAACTTTATTAGACTTTTATCAAAAGTAAGTTTACTTAATTTTACTAAAGGTTGCGCACACTTAACTAGCTGAGCTAGGCTCCGAACATAGCAAAATACTCGTTTGGAGTTGGTTTTAATGAAGGCCCTTGTAATAGGCGCCGGTGGAGTTGGTAGGGCAATAGCAAATATTGCTTCCCGTCGTTCATTCATAACAGAGTTGGTTATCGCAGACCGCAATTTATCGCGCGCTGAAGATGCCGTAAACCGTTTGAAAGATCCCCGCTTTTCAGCCGCCTTAGTTAATGCAGCAGAACTTGAAGATATCCGGGAATTAATTCGTAAAGCAAATCCCGACATTGTCATCAACGCAGTTGATCCGCGTTATGTAATGCCGATATTTCTTGCCTGCGAAATTGAAAATAAGAATTACCTTGATATGGCGATGTCACTTTCTAGGCCACATCCACATTATCCATATACCGAAACTGGCGTGAAATGTGGCGATGAACAATTTGCACGTGATTGGAATTGGAGTGAACGCGGAATCTATGCCTTAATTGGTATGGGCGTTGAACCAGGTCTTAGTGATGTCTTTGCAAAGTATGCAAGTGATGAATTGTTTTCGCGCATTGATTCAGTAACCGTTCTTGATGGATCTAACTTGGTGGTTGCAGGTTCAGAATTTGCACCATCGTTTTCGATCTGGACCACAATCGAAGAGTGTTTGAATCCACCGCTGGTTTGGGAAGATGGCCGCGGTTGGTACACAACCGAACCATTCTCAGAACTTGAAATCTTCGATTTCCCAGAGGGAATCGGGCCAGTTGAATGTGTCAATGTTGAACACGAAGAAGTTGTATTAATTCCGCAGAAAATCGATGCCAAGAAAGTTAACTTTAAATATGGACTTGGTGCGCAATTTATTTCAATCCTGAAGACTATTCATTTACTCGGAATGGATCGCACCGAGACTGTAGATGTCCAAGGTGTTCAAGTTTCACCGCGCGACTTACTTGCAGCATCTCTCCCAGACCCTGCAACGCTTGGTTCACGCATGACTGGAAAAACTTGCGCTGGTGTATTAGTTAAAGGTTTAGATAAGAGTGGTGAACCAAAAGCGGTTTACATCTATAACGTAATCGATAATGCTTGGTCTATGGAAAATTATGGTGATCAAGCTGTTGTCTGGCAGACCGCAATAAATCCAGTTATCGCTATGGAACTTATTCACGATGGAGTTTGGAAACCTGAGGCTGGTGTAAATGGTCCTGAGTGGTTTGATGCGAAACCATTCCTTGCAAAGTTCGAAGAGTTTGGGACTTCATGGCATATCCGCGATGAATCAACTGCAGGGATTGTAAAATAACGACATGGCAACTGCGCTTGTAACCGGAGCCACTGCGGGAATCGGTGAATCATTTACGAGGTTGCTTGCGGAAAA
>Ga0163199_1000514_pt1 | contig 24465 bp, 29 predicted proteins | sample PL_2010_150m_FD_113537 | JGI IMG/M metagenome (GOLD analysis project Ga0163199, IMG submission 113537) | Freshwater microbial communities from Powell Lake, British Columbia, Canada to study Microbial Dark Matter (Phase II) - PL_2010_150m | ecosystem: Environmental > Aquatic > Freshwater > Lake ...
GGTATGGGGGTGGGAGGGATCAGCGCTTTACACCCCCGCCGGGGGTTGATCTGTTGCCCGTAAATCACGGTCAATATTTCAGGAGAATGCTATTAGCATTGTTGGCCGTCTGCGGGTGCCGGCGAATTGCAACGCCGAGCATGTGTGGCCGGTCTGGCTGGTCGCGCGTATGCCGAATACGTTGCAATCTACCTTATCGCAGAAATCATCTTCACTATTTCTTGATTTCTGTTCTTGAGGGCAAAGTCCAGTGGCGTAGCGCCAAACATATTCTTGACATCTGTGGCGGCGCCATTCTCCAACAACAGTTGGCACATTTCTACGTGCTGTTCGCTGACGGCGATGTGCAACGGGGATTTGTCATCACTATCAGATGTCGCCACGAGCAATGGGTTGTCGCGCAGCATTACCTCAACATCTTCCAGTTGGTTCATGCGCACCTTGCTTCTAAACGTGGCGGCTGACTGGCTACCAGAAAGACCTTTTAACTTTTCCCGCAGCGCTGCTGGCGGGTTGCTAGATCGGAGCTGCTCTCGTATGGAAAGCCCTTCAAAACGCATTTTTTCAAGCCGCGCGGCATTTTCTTCCTGCTGAATCTTCAATGTAGCCAAGCGCAACTCTTCTGCTGCCATTAGATTGCCGGCACGCTGTTTGATGTAAGCCACCTTCGTTCGATTCTCGTCGCCATCGCACTCAGCAAATAGCCGCGTCCATAGACCCTTGGAGGTAGCACCTGTCTCAAGTTCGTTGGCAATGGCAGCGTAAATTGCGTCCTCGTCAGCGACCAATGACTCGACGGGTGTAGCCATACTCGGTTCTCCGATCTTGACCACAGTGTTAACTACTTGAACTGCCGGTGCAACCGATGCTGCCGTGACCGCTACGCTTGAATAAGCGTCGAGCGGTCCAGCTATTGTGTTGTGCTGTGGTGGGGCGCCAGGTGAACGAATGCATTCATTACCAGCGGACGCGCCAGACTCTTTGTCGCCCCCCGTTGCCCATCCCAAAGCAAATGCAAACCCACCCCAAACCATTGTACCGACCACCAATGTCACGATCGCTATAGCAATTTGGTTACCCGGATCATTACGTCCAAATGCAAACAGGATCTTCACGGCTACGATGACAAGCAGTATTCTCATTGCCCATCCGAACCACCGCTTGCCTTTCTCCACTCTCGGATCCACGCGCAATCCCATGCTCAGTACGCCTGATCCAGTACTACGCTATTCATGATTTGCTGACATAGAGGATTCAATTTGACTGCCGCAGCGGTCACTTTCGCCTCTTCCTTTTCGGCACTCGTCGCCATGCACATCACACTGACCGCCTTACCGCGAAAGAACAACAAGTACATACGGCCACGGGAGTACATCTTCATTCCGGCACGCTCCTGCGGCATAGCCATGTCAATCCAGTAGCCGGCGCTCTTTTCCTGGGAGAACGCACCTCCATCTATATACTTGGAGCCATCGGGTACGCTTTCGCGGATTTCGCCAGACCGCACAAACTGATCCATCTCGGCACGGCCCGGCGTTTCACCTCCGGTGTCCTGAACCATCAGAATGATGTTCGATAACCCGGTGCCGCCTTCACTTACCCACTTCTGGACTACATGCGGGCGTTCACCTTCCTTGATCAACCAAGAGCGCGGAAGCTGAAGATGGAAACGAAGCCCCAGCGATTTTCCGGCGCCGTCCGTCTTGTACCGTTGCCGAAAACCATCAAAGAATTCGCCAGCCGGATTTGTGGCGTAGCGAACGGCGAGAAGATAGCGGAGTACTTCAGGCTCCATCTCGTCGCCCTTTGCTCTGGCTTTGACCTGCTCAAGAAATTGCTGTGCAAGTTGGGGGTTGATCTGCTGCTTCGTCAGGAGGGGGCGAATCTTGGCGACCATCTCATCCCGGAGTTGCTTGAACTTCGGTTCCGTCAATGCGGCAGTCAACTCTGCTTCGATTTTCTTCTTGACGTCGGGGAACGCGGCATTGAATGTCGCGCGGGCCATTTCAACCTGCATCGCAGCATCAGGATAGGTGCGCTCAATGCGCGCCAAACTCGCTTCCTGACCAAGCACGAAGCCGTAGGCCTGCGAGATGCCTTTGATTGAAGATTGGCTGTAATTCAGTGCGGCGAATGCTAGGGATGGCAGGGCAGCCCCAACACATAGGATGAGTAGGCGCATTACGGAAGCAAAAGTATACCTACCCACGTTGCTGCACATAGTTGCGCGTTGCCCCACCCCGTAGCCGAGACGTCACTTCTGCTCTGGAGTAACCGATACCCCTCGGGTCTCCGGAATTGGCTTGCCACCCTCTACACAGACCGTCCGCCAACCCGGCCCAGACTTGTCATTGACCGATGCAACAGCGGTATCGCACGCCAGCTTTGTGGGGAATTCCACGTATTTGACATTGCCAGCCGTACCGCCAATCATAATAATCATTAACCATGTCATGGACATTCGCTCCTATTTCGAATTGTTCTTCTTCATCCACTCGGCTGCCAATGCCTGGGCTCTTTTTACGTCCCCAGCGCTCAGGGATTTCTCGGCCTTGTCCCTATTCTCAACTGCCTTTTCGTCGCCGTTGGCTGCCGCAATCATGAACCACTTCATGGCTTCGATCATGCTCTTCTGAACTCCTCTGCCCTCGGCATACTTTGCGCCCAACCTGTTCTGTGCCGCAACAAAGCCAGATTCAGCCGAGTTACGATACCAGCGCGCTGCTTCGGAATAATCTTGGACTACCCCGCGGCCTTGCTCGAGCAGTTCGCCGTACAGAAAAGATGAAACTGCGTTACCAAGCTCGGCGGATAGTTTGTACCATTTGGCCGCGTCAGCGATACGAGTCTTTGTATCGGGGTTGTCGTGAAGACAAATCGCCAGTAGGCCATAGGCACGAGCAGCGGCCACCTTCAATCGTTTGGCGTATGCTGAATTTGGATATTTCTCCACTAGTTTGTTGCTGGACAGTTCCTTTACATACCCGTCTGCACCAATTGCGCCCCAGCGGCACCCCTCATTCATGTCACGCCTGAGACCGGATACTGGCATAAAGAGGCACGACCCATACTCGACCGCATCACGAAAATATCCTGCTTCGGCAGATTTCTTGTACCACTCGCAACCGACCTTGGGATCTTTAGCAACTCCAGCAAAACCATCGTTGTAGACACTTGCCAGTTCGCTATAGGCGTCAGCGTTGCCCAACTGGGCAGCCTTCTTAAACTGAGCTACAGCGTTATCCCCATCCTCTTTCCCCAAAAAGTAGTAGCCAAGAGCAACCATTGCCGCTGATGAATTCTTACTTGATTCACTTCGAAGCCATGCCAAAGCGAGTGGGTTCTCCCCCTTTGCCGCTTCTTGCATTTGATACATAGGGAGTACAGTCGAAATGTTTTGCTGAAGGGCCTCCTGATAGTCCTTGAGCACACGTTCAAATTCCTCCTGATGCTGACGAGCGATTTCATCTGCGGTGGGCGGCACTTGGCGTTCGCTGGCGGTTTCTCCAATTTTTTGGGAAGTAAGTACGACGCAGCCTGCGCCCCTTTGATTGGTATATCTGACTACCCCACTTGCATCCGTACACTTGTAAAGAGTATCCGCAGAAACCACGGGGATGCTGAGCCAACACAAAAGCATAAGGAGAGCAATCCTACTCAACCTATGGCTCATTGCTTCCATCCCGAATCTGATGACTCTGCCTTTTGCTCAATTGGCCAGATACCTTGCCCGCTCGCCGTGCTCCACTGCGTCTGCCACGTCTTGCCGGTTTCCTGATCAAGCAACACAAAGTTGTACATATTCTTGGTGGGGTAGAGAGTGAAGCGACCGGGCTTGCCATCCTTGGCGAGAACCTCGGCGTTCATGGGCAACTTTTTGCGGTTGGCGTCGTCGTTCACCACGAACTGAACCTGCCAGAGCTTCCCCGTCTGGGTATCAAGTTCGATGAAGTTCCACAAGTTTTTCGTCTTGAAGAGACGGTAACGTACGTCGAGACGCTGAGGCGGGTCATAGTCCACTTCGACTGGATCAGCAGCAAGCGCAGCCATCGGAAGTAATGCAGCGACAACAATCAATGATCGAGGAATCTTCATTTTGCACACTTTCAGAAGAGTCACGCGGGTATGTCGCACACCATCCGCCGCCGAACGACACGCCCGCAGAGATAAGCGCATCAGTGGGTCCGTGTGCTCCCGGTTGGCATACGCGGCAAGTCTAGACCTTAACGTACGTAGGGGCAATCGAACAAGAAGTAATTGCCGGCCTACCGAGGCGGCCACCATAGTCGCCGTCCTTCCCCATCAGAGGCCCACGACCGCCGGCGCACCCAACCCAGCCGCGACAAGATGCGCGATACGTCTGGCGCATGTGCCCTCATGCCCGGTGTGCGACCGTCAAGCAAGTTGATGAACTCTGCCATCGTACGCGGAGCCGCGCGGGCAGCGGGCGGCAGCCGGCTGAACCACTCGTTGATCTGCGCCTCGTAGGTATCGATTGACCTGCGCTTCGGAGCAACGCTTTTCGGCGTTGCCGATACGCCGGCCAGTTCCATTTCGAGTTTGCGCCGTTCAATCTCGTTCTTCAGGCGGCGACGCTCGTCGGCCTCCGCGTTAGCCTGTGCGGCAACCTGGCGCAGTTGCTGCATGTAGGTAAGCGTTGAATCGTGCATGGCATCTGGTGGAGGTGGCATATCAACTCCTTGTGTCAGTGATGGCAGTGAGGGGGGTGGCCCCTTTTGCAACGAGTACGCATGACGAATTCAAACTGACAGAGGGTGACAGTGCAGCAATCTCTCTATCGTCATCTTGTGTCAGTGCGTTTCTGCCTTCGCTCATGCGTTGGAAAGGGGCCACCCCCTGCAGTGACAGAGCCGCCATTACGCAGCGGCCTGCAAACGGGGGTTGATGAAGTAACGAACCGTCGCGCGACCGTCGGTAAAGCTGACACGCTTGTCCTGCACTGGGCGCAGCCAGCCCAGATCGACCAGCACCTCGACGGCCTCGGTCGCCTCCTTGACGCTGCACAGCAGGGACCAGTTGTGGCGGTACACCTCTCGCACCGTAAAGCCATCATGCAGCGCGCTGCGTTGGATGTGTTTTGAAAGTGCTTTGGCCGAGTCCATCGTTGCTGATGTAACCGCCGCATAGGCCCGCTTGGCGTGGGCCAACAGGAAGCGCTGCCAGCCGATGGCGCGCTTCAGCGAGTTGATTGCGATGTCTCCTTGGCGACCGACAATCAGGTGATCAAGCAAGGCCAGCGCCGGCACCAGCTTGCGATACTTGCTGATGTGCGACTCCAGCGCGGGATGGTTGTCGGCACTGCGCAGGTTGTTTTCCAGATCGGACCACCACTGGTTAAACATGGCTTGAGCCGGTTCGTCGAAACCGAAGACCGGCGTGCTGTCTGGATAGAGCTGGCGCGCACCCAGCGCCAACGGGTCGACCGTGGCGAGGCGGATAAAGACATCATCAGCGGCGGTCGCGGCGACCAGGTCGGGCAGGCGATCCACCTGCGTCCACGTCGAGGCGATGTCCGGATACACCAACATTTGAAGGCGCTGGGCGAGTCCGTCGTCGCCTCTGCCACCGTAGACCGCAGAGCGAAGGTACTCGCGCAGCTTCGACGGTTGCAGGCCCCCCAACAGTGAAAAGCACAGGCGCGGGATGCGTACGGTGCCGCGCTCGATACGGTCGAAGGTGTAGCTTTGCTGACCGTTCCACGCTTCAAGGTAGAAGGCGCGTGCAGCTTCCTGCCCGTCGCTGTCGAGTCGTTGCAGCAGACCGGACATTTCGTCCTGAAACACCATGAGGCCGTGCGGATTGCCACCCAGAACAGCACCGAGCTTTTGATACGTGGCATCGTTGAGCAGGTAGCGCGGCGGCTGGGGTTCTTCGGGCGGCACGGGCAATTGGCCGGCCAGAATGGTCGCGCCTTTCTTGATCTGGGCTTCGATCTGTTTCCGGTCCGCCTCGTAGAGCATCTTGTCCAGATCGAACTGGGCGCGGGTGGCGGTGAAGGCGGCGAGCGCCTGTGATTCAAGGCGGCGCAGCGGCAGCAGCACCTGGGCGAGTGCGGGGGATTTCATGACACCGGGGCGACCGACGATGGCACCCCACAGGTTCGGAACTTCGACCCAGCCAGTATCGTGTTGCTTGGGCTGAACCCCGACCCGGTTGCCAACGACGGCACCGGCGGCGACCATCGCACCGACGGCGAGGTATTCCACAGGGCACTGCATCCGGTCGGCGATGTCCGTCACCCATGCGCGGAAGACCTTCGGCAGGACCCGATCATCAAATGGCGGCACCGGCGGCAACGTGGCGGCGATTTCCTCGGGTTCCGGCCAGTCGGAATCGTTGGCGGCGTGGATCGGGTCGGTGGTTTCATAGCGCCCTGCGCGGTCGAGAACGGTGGCGGGGTCCAGCGGTGGATTGATGTGAGCGGCGTTGAAATCGAGCAGGATGCGGTTGATGTCCGGTTGGTCCAGCCCCTTGCCACGCAAGTGACCGGCAGCACGGATTAGGAAGTCCTCGCGGCCGTGCCCATCTTCGAGCTTGTCGGGCCAGGTGAAAACGCCGGCCATGAACGCGGCGTTGGATGACTTTGCGGCGCGTGGCGCACAGGTGCCGGAGACCGGCTTGCCCTCCTGCGATAACAGATCAAGCAACCACAGGGGTGCATCGGCGATCTGGTCGCGGGTGGGCAATTCACAGTCGAGCCAGGTGTAGGTGTTGCCGTTTACATGAATACTCGGCGCGGCGACGATGTAGCCACCGATGCCACGGATATCCAGACCCGGCGCGATCTTCTTGGCCGAGTTCTTTATGGGTTGATCGGTTGGCAGGTTGAACAGGTAGTGAACTCCGTTGCCGGTGCGCTGAGAGAGCGTGGCGGGTAGTGTGGAATGTGTGCCTTCCAGATCGGCGAGCGACTGTTCGCCACCGTCCCGGTCGTCACGGTCGAGCACGAAGATGCGGCTCTCGGTGCCGGTGCAGATGCCGACGTTGTACGGCTTGCCCTCGAACCACTGGCGGATCGCTTCCTCATCGGTGGTTGCGTCGGTGAGGCCGTGGGGAACCAACCGGCCAAATGGGTGCTTTCCCTTCTTGCAGGGTTTCGCCTCGCCGCAGGAACATGAGTCGTCGATGGTGATGTAGTGCAGCGGGAGGACGGGGATGCCGAGCGATGCGTAGTGCAGGGCGTAGTCAAGTGTAGTATTATTCATATTGGATGTACCTTAAGTATTGGGGCCGGCGTTGGCGCGCCGGCCTTCTGTTTTTTGGGGAGGGGGAAGTCCTTGCTCGCGGTAAACCCGCTCAAGGATGGACATCGCCTCTTCGACCGGAAGCAGCTTGCTGCCGGCCTTGGCTAACGAGTACAGACCTGCGGCCATCCGGCCCTCGGGAGACTCAGTGTTGTAATGAAGAGTCCAGAGGAGCTTGCCGGCAGACGTCTTGCCGAGCACCTCGATCCTGATGCCGGAGTAACACGCTTTTTCAATAGCGATGAGAATTTCGCCCATACGGGTCTCGCCGTCGGGGTTCTGCCAGGCATCGGCGTCCTCGGGTTCGATCACGTAGGGGAGATGGCCGGCATTGAAATCGCCAATGACTAGGATGGTGTTAGACATGTGGCGTTCTCCTGTCGGCTATTGGGCGATTACTGGGTGGGTTGGTGGTTGCGACCGGAGGGGAAGCGGTGGGGCTGGTGTCTTGCTTCGCCCCATCCCCGTGGGCCTTCTTTAGCGCCATGACCTCCACTTCGGCAAAAGTCCCGCCAACCCTCTGTGGGAACGAAGGGTCGAAATAACGCCCGCCCTTGGCGGAAACGAGCATTACTTGGTCGACGGTTATCCCAAGCGCATCCGCAGTTTGACGTGGTGACAGGCGACGGTAACCGGGCACTGTGGAAGTAGTGCTCTTGGCGGCGTTCATGATTCACTCCCGGCAAGTAGCTTGCGCAGGCTGTCGACACGCAGCCGCGTCGATCCGTTGATCTTGAATGCTTCGATACGCCGCGCAGCAATGTCGCGGTAGGCGCTCGCTTTCGATCTGCCGCTAATGGCACAGTACACGGGAATTTCGACGCCAGCGCAGGCGGGGAGGGAGTCGAAAGCAGCTAGGATCGCCGCAATCTTGGTTTGCTTCTTGGTTTGCTTCTTGGTTTGATTTTCGTGTTGCATAGGTGACCTCACGTTGGATGCTGTGAGGCGCCCATCGCCTCACGGTGAGGCGACTATTCGCTGATTGAGATGCCCTGACAAAGTAGGTAAAGGGTACCTGCGAAGCCTTGCTGTTACTGGGTGTTTAGCGCTTTTATCACAGGTTGCAGATACGGGAATGGGTCGGCTAGGGGAACGCCATCGACTTTGGTAAGTGTGTTCTGAAATAGCTGCGCGAGAATGCCGTCCTTGGTAGCCGCCTCGCCGTTGTTCCTCGATGTGGTTACGCTGGCGCCGATAGTGTGATCCATCAACAATACGGCTAGTGATACCGCGAGCATGTTCTTGGCGTACTCTCTCGGTCTTCCTACCTTGACCTGTTTGCGGAGCGCCGCCAGTGCCCTATCGGTACTGCGACGTTTCCCACCGCTGCGAGTTAGCCAGGCTTCGGCTGCCCACCGCTGGGGATGTCCATCTTCGCCAGCCTTGATGCTCCAAAGAGCATCCTTGATTCCTGACGCGCGCGCCGAATCGGCCTGCAGGTCAAGTTTGTATGCGGTGGCGGAAATTTGCAGATCGCGCAGGAACGCTGCTTGGCTGGTGCTAAATATCAGAGGAGGCGAGACTTTGGCGATGTGGGCTATCTTGTCCATAGGTACCAGATCGGTCAGTGCTATGCGAGCTGTGTGACCCACGGGCAGAAGGGCGCGCTTCGCTGTTTTATTGTTTCTCACGCAACCCTCTGGAATGGGATTACCTGCGCACCGGATTTCAATGCGTCAAGCATGTCCGCATACTGCTGCATCATCAGCCGACGTTCAGGAAGGTATTCCGCTTGGTTGTAACTGGCGCGGACCTTGTTACGTTCGGCATGTGCCAGTTGGCTTTCGATAACGTCCGGCCGGAACCCCGCTTCATTCAGCATGGTCGAGAATGTACCCCGAGCGCCGTGGGGACTGAACCGGTCCGAATAGCCCATTTTTGTAACGGCATTCCGAAGGGTGGCGGCGGTTGTGGTTTGGGACTTTGTTCCCTGCGATGGGAAAAGGAATTTTCCGTGCCCGGTGAATTCGCCTAGTTCCTTGAGCAGGTCGATAACCTGCCGGGATAGTGGCACCGTATGAGGCGTGCGCATTTTCATGCGTTCGCCGGGAATGCGCCATTCTGCGCGATCAAGATTGAACTCGGCCCAAGCTGCGCCGCAAAGTTCGCCAGGACGAACCGCCGTCAGGATCAGCAATTTCAAGGCAATTGCTGTCGTGCGGTGCCCGGTGTAATCCTCCAGCTTGCGCAGGAAGTCCGGTAGATCGTCTTGACGGAGATGCTTGCGGTGCTCGACGACACGGCGGGCGATTTCGCCTTTGATGGGATCGGCTACGTTGAACTTTGCGCGATGAGTGAGTATCGCCCGCTTGAAAACGGAGCCAACAATCTGCCGGGCGAGGATGGCGCGGGTGGGGGCTTGCCGCTTCTCGATTCGGCGAATAACGTCGTAGACGGTCGGGGTCGTGATCTCCGTCATGGCGAAGTTGCCGATAAAGGGTTTGATGTCCTTGTCCAGAATGGTCTGGACGTGACCGGAATAGCCCTTGGACCAGCCGCCGGACTTATCCGCAAACCACTCAGCGGCGACCACCTCAAAGGTATTGGCGGACTCGTGCTGGCGCTGGAGACGTTCCACCTTGCGCTGCTGGGTGGGGCTTGTGCCTTCCTTCACCAGCCTTCGGGCCTCACGATGTTTCTGCCGCGCCTGCTCAAGGGTTGTGTCGGGATACTCGCCGACGGTATAGATGGTCTCTTTGCCATTCAGGCGGAAGCGGTAGCGCCAATGTTTCCCGCCAGCCGGGGTGACTTCAAGATACAATCCGCCCCCGTCCGTGAGCTTGTAGGGCTTTGCAGCCACTTTTGCGCGTGCGACCTCGGTATTGGTGAGCATGTCGATCCTCCTAGCAAAATTGCGAACCGGAATCCATTGTGCTGCAAGGCTTTAGAGAAAAATGAGGGTAGAATTGTTTGGCATAAATAATCCTACCCGCTTTTCTACCCGCATTTAGATGAGATGGCTTGAGACAGTCTGATACGCAGTGATTCATAAAATAGAAGAAAATCAATTAGATGCATCGGTGAATGATACAGGACGGCACGTCCTGATGCAAGTCTAAAGCTCATGGATCACATCCGCAATTTCTCCATCATCGCTCATATCGATCACGGTAAATCTACCCTGGCCGATCGCATCATTCAGCGCTGCGGCGGACTGGCAGATCGCGAGATGGAGGCGCAAGTGCTCGACTCGATGGATATCGAGCGTGAGCGCGGCATCACCATCAAGGCACAGACGGCCGCCCTCAGCTACACGGCGCGCGACGGCCGGATATACAACCTAAATCTGATCGACACGCCGGGACACGTGGACTTCTCGTATGAGGTCAGTCGTTCACTTTCCGCCTGCGAAGGGGCGCTGCTGGTGGTCGACGTTTCGCAGGGCGTGGAGGCGCAAACGGTGGCGAATTGCTACACGGCGATCGAGTTGGGGGTCGACGTGGTTCCGGTGCTGAACAAGATCGATTTGCCGGCGGCCGACCCGGATAACGCACGCCAGGAAATCGAGGACGTTATCGGCATCGACGCGACGGAGGCCATCCTTTGCTCGGCGAAAACCGGCTTGGGGGTGGATGACGTCCTGGAGGCCGTCATCGCCCGCATCCCGCCGCCCAAAGGCGATCCGGCGGCGCCCCTGAAAGCGCTGATCATCGACTCCTGGTTCGACAACTATGTCGGCGTGGTGATGCTGGTGCGCGTGGTGGATGGCACGGTGCGTGCCAAGGACAGGTTGCTGCTGATGGCGGAAGGCTCCATTCACCTGTGCGAACAGGTCGGCGTGTTTACGCCGAAGTCGCTGACCCGCAGCGAATTGAGTGCGGGCGAAGTCGGCTTCATCATCTCCGGCATCAAGGAACTGGACGCTGCCAAGGTGGGCGACACGGTGACCACCGCCGACCGTCGCGCGACGAAACCGCTGGAGGGCTTCAAGGAAATCAAGCCGCAAGTCTTTGCCGGCCTTTATCCGGTTGAATCGAACCAGTATGACGGCTTGCGCGACTCGCTGGAAAAGCTGCATTTGAACGATGCCTCGCTGCATTACGAACCGGAAGTCTCGCAGGCTCTCGGTTTCGGCTTTCGCTGCGGCTTTCTCGGACTGCTGCACATGGAAATCGTCCAGGAGCGGCTGGAGCGCGAGTTCGATCAGGACCTGATCACCACGGCGCCGACGGTCGTCTATGAGGTGCTGATGAATGACGGTACGGTGATCCAGGTGGAGAATCCGGCCAAGTTGCCCGAAACGCAGAAAGTGGAAGAAATTCGCGAGCCGATCATTACCACCAAGATATTCGTACCGCAGGAATATCTCGGCGCAGTGATCACGCTGTGCGAAAGCAAGCGCGGCTCGCAGGTGAATCTGGCCTACCACGGCCGCCAGGTTCAGCTTACCTACGAGATGCCCATGGCGGAAGTGGTGATGGACTTCTTCGACAAGCTGAAATCCGTTTCGCGCGGTTATGCCTCGCTCGATTACGACTTCAAGGAATACCGGGCGGCCGACGTGGTCAAGCTCGACATCCTGATCAACGGTGAAAAGGTCGATGCCCTGTCGGTCATCGTGCATCGCGCCAATGCCCCGTATCGCGGGCGTGAACTGGCAGCCAAGATGCGCCAGCTGATTCCGCGCCAGATGTACGATGTCGCGATCCAGGCGGCCATCGGCTCGACCATCATCTCCCGCGAGAACGTCAAGGCCATGCGCAAGGACGTGCTGGCCAAATGCTATGGCGGCGACATCACGCGCAAGAAGAAGCTGCTGGAAAAGCAGAAGGCCGGCAAGAAGCGCATGAAGCAGGTGGGCCGGGTGGAAATTCCGCAGGAAGCGTTTCTTGCGGTGCTGCGTGTGGGTGACAAATGAACTTCGCTCTGATTCTTTTCGTACTCGTTGTCGCCACCGGCATCGTCTGGTCCTTCGATCATTTCTGGGCGAGGAAGAAACGCCCGGTCGATGCCAAGGATCCTTGGTGGGTCGAGTATGGTGGCAGTTTTTTTCCTGTCATTCTCGCCGTTTTCCTGTTGCGATCCTTTCTCGTCGAGCCGTTCAAGATTCCTTCCGGGTCAATGATTCCGACGCTTCTGGTGGGCGATTTCATCCTGGTGAACAAGTACACTTATGGCGTGCGCCTGCCGGTGATCAACAAGAAAATTGTCGAACTAAACTTCCCGCAGCGGGGTGACGTGGTGGTGTTTCGTTACCCGCCGGATCCCTCGCTCGACTACATCAAGCGCGTGGTCGGCTTGCCGGGAGACAAAATCGTCTATCGCAATAAGCGGCTGACCATCAACGGCCAGGAGATCGCGCAAAAGAAGATCGAGGATTATCTCGACCGCGACCGCCTGTTCTATACCCCGCGTTTTGTGGAAACCCTGGGTAGCGTGGAGCATAATATTCTGGTGGAGCCCGATGCCGCTTCCTTCGTTCAGCAAATCGTCCGGTTTCCGTACGGAGATAAATGCCACTACAATAGCGAAGGCGTAAGTTGCGAGGTTCCGGCCGGACACTATTTCATGATGGGCGACAACCGCGACAATTCGCAGGACAGCCGTTTCTGGGGCTTCGTCCCCGACGAAAACCTGGTCGGCAAGGCGTTCTTCATCTGGTTCAATTTTAGCGATCTGAAACGGATCGGCTCGTTTCACTAGGAGATAACATGAAATTTCAGCGTGGGCTCAGTATGAACGCACTCATGTTTGGCGGCGCGATATTGGCATTGGTGTCATTGCTGATAATGAAGGCCTTGCCGCCCTGGATGGAGTACGGTAATGCCGTCAAGGCGATCAAGGGAACCGCTGCCGACAGCAGCCTCAAGGAAGCATCGATGAAGCAGGTGCGTGAAGCGTATACCAGGCGTGCCGACATGGACGATGTCAAGAGCGTTCCGGCGGCGGATCTGGACATCACCAAGGAAGGCGGCGAGTTGGTCATCGCCTTCAAGTATGAGAAGAAAGTACCGCTGTTCGGTAACACGAGCCTCGTCTTCGATTTCGAGGGCAGCAGCGCCAAGCAATGAAACAGCGGAGCCTGGAGGCGGCGCTCGGGCACGCCTTCGGCCGGCCTGAACTGCTCCGTCAGGCACTCACCCATCGCAGTTTCGGTTCGCCACATAACGAGCGCCTTGAGTTTCTGGGTGACTCGGTGCTCAATTGTGCGGTGGCCGGGTACCTGTACCAGCGCTTTGCAGACCTGAAGGAAGGTGAGCTTTCCCGCTTGCGCGCAAATCTGGTGAGACAGGAAACCCTGGCCGAAATTGCGCAAAGTTTGGCTCTCGGTGAGTTCCTCCGCCTGGGCGAGGGCGAGTTGAAGAGCGGCGGCGCCCGCCGTCCCTCGATTCTTGCCGATGCGCTGGAGGCAATTGTCGGCGCGATCTACGTCGACTCCGGCTTTGGCGCAGCGCAGGCCGTCATCGAGCGATTGTATGAGCCGGCCCTGACCCGCATCGACCCCAATGACACCGGCAAGGATCCAAAAACAGCCTTGCAGGAATTGCTCCAGGGGCGGCATCTGCCCTTGCCGCGCTATTCCTTGCTCGCCACTCACGGCGAGGCACATGCCCAGGAGTTTGAAATGGAATGCGTCATTCCCGACCTGGGCATCCGCAGCACAGGCACTGGTGGCAGTCGCCGGATTGCCGAGCAGCAGGCGGCACAGAGGGCCATTGCAGAGATCAAGCCATGAGACCAGGATTTCGGACCGGCTACCTGGCGGTCATCGGCCGTCCCAACGTCGGCAAATCGACCTTGACCAATCGTCTGGTGGGCGCCAAGGTCAGCATTACGTCGAAGAAGGCGCAGACCACGCGTCATCGCATTCACGGCGTGCTCACCATGGACGACGCCCAATTTATTTTTGTCGATACGCCGGGTTTTCAGATGACCCACAAGAATGCACTCAATCGTCTGATGAACCGCAGCGTGACTTCGACCTTTGCCGATGTCGACGTGATTCTGCTGGTGGTCGAAGCAGGAAACTGGGGTGCGGGCGAAAGCGAGATCCTGCGCATGCTGCCGGCCGGCACGCCGGTGGTGCTGGTGATCAACAAGATCGACCGGCTGAGCGACAAGGCCGAACTGTTGCCGTTCATTGCCAGGGTTTCCGTGCTGCACGAGTTTGTCGAGTTGCTGCCGCTTTCAGCCGAAAAGGGCATCGGCACGCAGGAGTTGCTGACCGCCGTGACTCGTTACCTGCCGGAAGGGCCGGCGGTGTTTGCTGCGGATGACATTACCGATCGCTCCGAGAGGTTCATGGCGTCCGAGATCTTGCGTGAAAAGCTGTTCCGCAACTTGGGCGAAGAACTGCCCTACGGCATCGCCGTGGAAATCGAGAAGTTCGAGCAGGAAGGCGATTTGCGCCGGATTCATGCGGCGGTGATCGTCGATAAGGCAGGGCATCGCGCCATCGTCATCGGCAAGGGCGGCGAGCGGATGAAGCGCATCTCGACGGATGCGCGCAAGGAAATGGAGACCCTGTTCGGCGGCAAGGTCTGGCTCGAAACATGGGTCAAGGTCAAGGGCGGCTGGGCCGATGACGAACGCGCCCTTAAAAGCCTGGGCTACGGTTGACGCCGTGAGCAAGCGCGTCGACGGCCAGTCGGCCTACGTTCTGCATCTGCATCCCTATAGCGAGACGAGCCTCGTGGTTGACGTGTTCACCCGGGATCACGGCCGCGTGCCGCTGCTGGCGCGCGGTGCGAGACGGCCGCGTTCCGCCATGCGCGGCATGCTGATGTCCTTTCAGCCGCTGGAGTTGGGCTGGTTCGGCGGCGGCGAGGTCAAAACCCTGGCCAAGGCCGAATGGCTCGGCGGCATGCCGCTACTGGGTGGCCGCTGCCTGCTGCTCGGTTACTATCTCAACGAACTGCTGCTGAAAATGCTGCCGCGCGAGGATGCCCACACCGCGCTGTTCGACGCCTATGCGGCTGCCTTGCTGGCCCTGGCAGAGGGCGGGGCCGATGCGCCGGAACTGCGCCGCTTCGAGAAAACGCTGCTGAAAGAACTGGGCTATGGCCTGACTCTGGATGTGGAGGTGGAGACAGGGCAACCGGTAGTGCCCGATGGCGAATACACTTACCTGATCGAGCGCGGCCCGGTGCGGAGAGTCGGCGCTGGCGAGACGGCGGCAGTATGCGGCAAGACCCTGCTCGACATGGTGGCGGACGATTATGCCGATCCCCGTACGCGGGTCGAAAGCAGGCAACTGATGCGCCAGTTGATCGCGCATCATATGGGCGGCAAACCGCTGCAATCGCGACGGGTTTTCATGGAGTTACAAGAATTATGATCGAACTGGGCGTCAACATAGACCACGTGGCAACGGTGCGCGAGGCGCGCAAGACCCACGAACCCGATCCGGTGTGGGCGGCCGTTGAGGCGCATCTGGGCGGGGCCGACGGCATTACCGTGCACCTGCGCGAAGATCGTCGCCACATTCAGGATCACGACGTGCGGCGGTTGCGCGAACTGACTCACATCAAGCTCAACCTGGAAATGGCGGCGACCGAAGAGATGGTCGGCATCGCCTGCCGGATCAAGCCGGAGATGGCCATGCTGGTGCCCGAGGGCCGGCACGAGGTCACTACCGAAGGCGGCCTGGATGTCGCGGGTCAGGAGGCGCGTCTGTGCGACGTGGTCGCACGATTGGCGGAGGCCGGCATTGTCACCAGTGCCTTCATCGATGCGGAACTGCCGCAGGTGGAAGCCGCCGCCCGTGTCGGCGTGCGCGTATGCGAAATTCATACCGGGCCCTATGCCCATGCTTTCTATAGCCGTGGGCGTGATGCCGAAAGTACGCCGGTGCTGGCCGAACTGGAAAAGATCCGCCGCGCCGGTGCCGCTGTTCGCGCCGCCGGCATGCGCTTCAATGCCGGCCATGCGCTCAACTACTTCAACGTGCAGCCGGTGGCGGCCCTGCCGGGTATCCGCGAACTTCATATCGGCCACGCCATAGTCAGCCGCGCGATATTCGTCGGCATGCGTGAAGCCGTGGCTGAAATGAAGCGACTGATGCGCGAAGCCCAGCGCCGATGATCTTCGGCATCGGCACCGACATAGTTGCCGTAGCGCGCATGGCTGAATACTGGCAGCGCCATGGTGAGCGCGGGCTGGAGAAAATGCTGGCGCCGGATGAGCGCGAGGCGTGCCGCAGCAGCCTCGATCCGGCACGCTTTCTGGCCAAGCGCTTCGCTGCCAAGGAGGCATTGGGCAAGGCGCTGGGTACCGGCGTGCGCACCCCGGTGCTGCTGCCGGATATAGCCATCAGCCATGACGAACTGGGAAAGCCGGGGTTTGTCTTCGCGCCGGCGCTTGTCGCCCATCTGGCCGAACGTGGGTTGGCCGCCCATCTTTCAATCAGTGACGAGCAGGACTACGCCGTCGCATTCGTCATACTGGAAACACGATGAACACGCTTCCCCTCGGCCCGCTGATGATCGACGTCGCCGGCCTCGAACTTTCCGGTCTTGACCGCGAGCGGCTGGTTCACCCCTTGGTCGGCGGCGTGATCCTGTTCGCCCGCAACTACCGGGATACAGTTCAACTCGGCGCGCTATGCGCATCCATTCACGACCTGCGCGACCCCGCGCTACCGATTGCCATTGATCAGGAGGGCGGACGCGTACAGCGCTGTCGTGCCGGATTTACGCATGTGCCGGCCATGAGCCGTCTTGGAGAACTTTGGGATCGAGACCCGGTCGCCGCGCGCAAGGCGGCCGCCGACATCGGCTATCTGCTGGCTGCTGAATTGCGGGCCTGTGGCGTCGATTTTTCCTTTACGCCGGTGCTCGACCTCGACTGGGGCCCCAGCGGCGTCATCGGCGATCGGGCCTTCCACAAGAATCCGGAGGCCGTGGCTGAACTCGCTGGCGCTCTGATCGACGGCCTGCGAAGCGCGGGCATGGGTTGTTGCGGCAAGCACTTCCCCGGCCACGGTTGGGTCGCGGCGGATTCGCATCTGGCCATTCCGGTCGACCAGCGCAGCCTGGTCGAAATGGAACCCGACCTCACGCCCTACCGCCGCCTAAAACTTGACGGTGTGATGCCGGCCCACGTGATATACCCAAAGGTCGATCCCCGGCCCGCTGGCTTCTCGCCGGTCTGGCTGGAAAAGCTGCGCAAGGAATTCAGCTTTGACGGCGTCATCTTCAGCGATGACCTGTCCATGGAAGGCGCCAGCTTCGCCGGCGACATGGTGCAGCGCGCGGATGCGGCGTGGAAGGCAGGCTGCGACGTGCTTCTGATCTGCAATGCGCCGGACGCGGTAGCCGATGTGCTGGCGAACTGGCAGCCAATGCCCGATCCGGCGCGCGCCGCAAGGCTGGCACGACTTGCGCCGCAGGTCGAGTGGACGCAGGATGCGGCGCGCTATGCCGCGGGCAGGGTGGCGGTCGACAGCCTGCTCAAAAACAAAACGCGTTAGTGACTCGCCCATAACCGCGTCAGCGGTTTGGCGCAACATAACTTATCATGCCGAACTTATGGGATATCTATGGGTCTTCACGGCAGTGATTACTTATTTCCATTCCTCATATTTTCACTAACTCCCCTTCAAGAGGGATTCATGTTCAATAGGATTGTTGTTCGATTATTGTCAGCACTCGTGTTGGCTGCCGTTTCAATCGCTTGCATGGCGATGACAGCGGACGAAATCGGCATGGTTACGCGTGCAGCAAATAGAGGAAGTGCATCATCTCAAGTTCTTCTCGGCGTGGCGTACCTCAATGGCGATGGCGGCCTGTCAAAGAATCCGGCCCTGGCTGCCCATTGGTTCGAAATAGCCGCCCTGCAGGGTAGCGGTTATGCCGAGGAAAAACTTGGCGATCTCTACGCCCAAGGGCTGGGAGTAGAACGCAACGCCCGTCTTGCCGCCGACTGGCGCGAAAAGGCCGCCAAACGAGGTATCGTTTCGGCCCAGGTGAAACTCGGAGAAATGTATCTTGAAGGCCAAGGGCTGGCGAAGGACCCCGGTAGGGCGCATTACTGGATCGAGCGCGCTGCTATTGAAGGAAACGCAGAGGCGCAGTTCCTTTTGGGCAAGATTTATCATACTGGCGAAGGTGTCGAAGCCAACCCCGCCACGGCCAGGACGTGGCTGGAGAAAGCGGCCGTGCAGGGCTACGAGAGTGCAGTCCATCTGCTAAACCTGATCGAAAGTCTGGGCTACCAGCTTGAAGAGGGCTGGTATCACCGTCTCCCGGGATTGCATCGATTGGCAGCCGACGGCGACATCGAGGCGCAATACCAGTTGGCGCAACGCTACGAGCATGGCGCTGACGGTCTCAAGAAGGATATGCCAACAGCCCTGAACTGGCACCGGCGGGCCGCTGCCGGCGGACATGCAATGGCTAAAAAGGCGTTGGACGATATTCTGGCGCGGCAAAATAATGACAAGTAACGGCATTAAGCGTTTGCTGCCATTTCTTGCCTGGGCACCTATCAACAGAACGAACTTTATTCACGATCTGGTCGCCGGCATTTCGGTATCGCTGCTGGCAATCCCGCAAGCCTTGGCTTATGCGCAACTGGCCGGGGTACCGCCATACTACGGTCTCTACGCCGGACTGATCCCGGCCGTCGTCGCCGTGCTCTTCGGTTCGTCACCCATCCTGTCAACAGGTCCGGTGGCCATGACTTCGTTGCTCACGGCGGCGAGCGTCAGCCATATCACGCCGGCCGGCACGCAGCAATTTGTTACCTATGTCACGCTGCTTGCGCTGCTCTCCGGCCTTTTCCAGATCGGCCTCGGCCTGGCGCGAGCCGGGGTACTTTTAAACCTGCTATCGCACCCGGTACTGATGGGTTTCATCAATGCCGCCGCGATCATCATCGCCTTGTCACAACTCCCGGCGCTAAGCGGCATCACCGTACCGCAGACGGATCATTTTCTGTTTGACATATGGCACGTGCTGACGCGTCTGGAAGATGTGCATGTAATGTCCCTGGCCTATGGCCTGCTTGGTATTGGACTCTTGCTGGGGTTCAAGCGCTATGCGCCGCGACTGCCGGGCGTTCTGATCATGGTCGTCATTCTTACGCTGCTGAGTGCCGTTACCCACTTCGCCGAGCATGACGGAAGAATCATCGGCCAGATTCCGACAGGTTTGCCGAGCGTTTCGGTGCCGGCGCTGAGTTGGAAGGCGACGATCGCGTTGCTTCCCGCGGCGTTCGTGATCGCTTTGATCAGTTTTATGGAGGCCATGTCCAGTTGCAAGGTGATTGCCATCAAGACACGCAGCGACTGGAATGAAAATCAGGAGCTGATCGGGCAAGGGTTGGCAAAAGTGGCGGCGGCATTCTGTCACTCGATGCCGGTCAGTGGCTCATTCTCCCGCTCGGCCCTCAATCTCGCCTCGGGAGCAAAAAGCGGCGTCTCTTCGCTTGTTTCAGCAGGCTTTGTTCTGCTTACGTTGTTTTTCTTCACTCCGCTGCTTTACCACTTGCCCAAGCCGGCGTTGGCCGCCATGATCATCGTGGCGGTGTCCAACCTCGTCGATTTCGGTTCCATACCGCGAGCGTGGCGGGCAAGCCGGGATGACGGAGTCGCGGCATTATTGAGCTTTGTCGCCACGCTGGCTTTTGCCCCCAATATTCAGAATGGCATCCTCACGGGTATCCTCTTTTCGCTCGGGGCTTTCATCTATCGCCGGATGTCGCCTCGCGTCATTGAAGTGAGCTTGCATAGCGATGGCAGGTTGCGCGATGCCGACCATTTCGGTCTCCCTCGTCTGCACACGCAAATCGGCGCCATCCGGTGCGATGCAGCACTGTTCTTTGCCAACGCTTCATTTTTCGAGGAGGCGGTACGCAAGTTGGAACGCGACAATCCGGATTTGAAGTTCATTCTGGTGACTGCCAGCGGCATCAACCAACTGGATGCGTCTGGCGTCGAGATGCTGCGCGAACTGATACGCCATTTGCGTGAATGCGGCATTACCGTCGTGTTCAGCAGCCTGAAGCGTCAAGTCATGGACGTGTTCGATCGCACCGGGCTGATGGCAGAAATCGGTGAAACAAATCTTTTCCCCAGCGATGCGCAGGCGGTCGAGGCACTTCTTGCGCGTCTCCCCTCTAGTAGTCAGGGCAAGACGGAGGACGGCGGGTTGCCCGGATGATTCTTGGCCGGGCGGCGGGTTTCTTGGCTGACTTCGGACGGATTATCCGGGCAGTATTTCGCTTTCGCATCGCCCTTTTACCTTGAGGGTCCTGTAAAAGAAAAGTGCGGCCTTTCTTGCGAAAGGCCGCACTTTCCCGGCACCAATAGAAGGGGTTTGCCAGCCAAGAAACCAGGGCTGGCTTTTCCTTGCCTGCCGGCAGACGAAGAATTACTTCTTCATCGCATCCTTGGCGCCTTCAACCGCGCCCTTTACAGCGGCTCCGGCGACTTCCTTGGCCTTGTCGGCCACAGCGGCAGCCGGGGCAGCGGGAGCAGCGGAAGCAGCAGCCGGAGCACCAGCAGCCGGAGCAGCGGCAGCAGCCGGAGCAGCAGCCGGAGCCGCGGCAGCGTCAGCGGGCTTCGGAGCTTCAGCGGCTGGCTTCGGGGCTTCGACTTTGGGTGCCTCAGGAGCCTTCGGGGCTTCGGTTTTGCCGCAAGCAGACACAGCCAGGGCGAAGAGGGCAGCGACGAGGAGAGATTGTTTCATTGGAGAGATCCTTAATGGTTATGGAATTACCTGGTCAATCGGTTGATCGGAACGTTTCCATTTCGATCGGCCGGAATCCTATCACTCCAACGAGACTTCGTGGTGCACCGCAACCAGCGCGTGCCGGGATTCCAGTGTCACAGCCCGGTCGTATTGATCCTCAAACAGGGATGGGACAATTCCCACAGTTCCTCAAAGCGTTGCCGCCACGGATAAACGTAGGCCGGATCGTCGAGAATCAGAGCGCTGCGTGGCTGATCGACATGGAAGCGGCGCACACCGTGGTTTTCGTCCGCGAGCACATGCGAATCCGCCAGTTGACGCAGACTATCCGGGCTTTGGCGCACATCGATGACATGTGAAAAGCGGAAAATGAGTTGCATCAGGCGCGGCGCACCGCGCTCCACGGGCACGGGATCGTGCAGCACCATGCGGATTCTGCGCAAACGATCCGTCTGCAAGAAGTTGGCCAACGCCTCAAGACGCGCCTTTTCCTCGAGCCGCAGGGCGCCAAGATCGCGATCAAAAATCAGTATCTCCCGTTCCGCCCGGCCCAGAATCGTATCGCAGGCCTGGCGATATTCGGCTTCACTGGTAAGCAGCGTGTAGGCAGGACTCATGGCTGGCTCCGGACGACGCGACTGAGCTTCATGGCGCGATTATAATCGCACCCTTTTGCCTAACGGGCGCGAAACCTCGCCATGCCGCTTGCACATATCGAATCTCTCGATCACGAAGGAAGAGGCGTTGCGCATGTCGATGGCAAGGCGATTTTCGTCGAGGGCGCTCTGCCCGGCGAAGTGGTCGAGTACGCCAGCTATCGGCGCAAACCAAGTTACGAAAAGGCCCATGCGCTGACCGTTCTGCGTGCCTCGAGCCAGCGGGTCGAACCGTTCTGCGCGCATTTTGGTACCTGCGGCGGTTGCTCGATGCAACACCTCAATCTTGCGGGTCAGACTGCCGCCAAGCAGCGTGTGCTCGAAGATGCCCTGTGGCACATTGCCCGCCTCAAGCCAGAGCAACTATTCCCGCCCATCGCTGGCACGGGCTGGGGTTATCGACTGCGCGCCCGTCTTTCAGTGCGTTATGTGGTGAGCAAGGGCGGTGCGCTGGTCGGTTTCCGCGAGAAGCACAGCAGCTACGTGGCGGTGATGGATTCCTGCGCGGTTCTGCCGGCACATGTTTCCGCACTGATACCCATGCTCAAGACACTGATTGACGGCATGTCGCAGCCTGACCGCATGCCGCAGATCGAGGTTGCGGTGGGCGGCTCGCGGACCGTCTTGTTGTTGCGCCACCTGGAGCCGCTCACGACCGACGACCTGGACCGCCTGCGGCAGTTCGCCGACGTGCACGGAATCATCTGGTATTTGCAGTCCAAAGGACCGGAGACCGTCACCCTGTTTCATCCGGCCGATGCGGGGCTGCTGAGCTATGAACTGCCGGATTTCGCACTAGAGTTGTTGTTTCATCCGACGGAATTTACCCAGGTCAATCATGGCGTCAATCGCATGCTGGCGCGTCGCGCCATGGGTCTGCTGAAGCCTCAGGCACGCGAGCGAATCGCCGATCTGTTCTGCGGCCTGGGCAATTTCACCTTGCCCATCGCGCGGCTCGGGGCGCGCGTATTGGGCGTCGAGGGCAGTGCAGGGTTGGTCAAGCGCGCACAGGAAAACGCCGCGCACAACGGTTTGGCGGCGCAATGCGAATTTGCCGTTGCCAACCTGTTCGAGGCTACCGAAGAAAGTTTTGCCGCCTTGGGGACGTTCGACAAGTTGCTGATCGATCCGCCGCGCGAAGGGGCGATTGCGCTGGTCAAGGCGCTTCCGGCCGAAGGCGGTCCGCATCGCATCGTGTATGTCTCATGCAGTCCGGCAACTCTGGCGCGTGATGCGGGGGTGCTGGTGCATGAAAAAGGCTACCGCCTGCGCGGGGCCGGAATCGCCAACATGTTTCCGCATACGTCCCATCTCGAATCGATCGCCTTGTTCGAGAAATGACTGTTCGTTGAAGAAAAAAATGGCGACCGAAGTCGCCATTCCCGTCTGGTCGCCGTATCGCCAGCGCCGACTTTCGTTTCCGGGTTTCTCAGTCGCGGTCACCTGAAAACATCATCAGCAGATTCAACAGGCTGACAAAGATGTTGTAGACGTCCAGATATACCGCCAGAGTGGCAGTGATGTAGTTGTCCTCGCCGCCTTGCACGATGCGGTTGATGTCGTACAGGATATAGGCGGAGAACAGCACTACCGCAATAGCCGAAATCGCCAGTGCCATTGCAGGAATCTGGAAGAAGATGTTGGCGACCATCGCCACCAGCAGGAGGATTACGCCGGCAAAGAGAAACTTGCCGAGGTTGGAGAAATCCCTCTTGGTGCTGGAAGCGATGCCTGCCAGAGAGACAAAGATTGCCCCCGTTCCGCCCGCCGCCATGGCGATCAGCGTGCCGCCGTTGGAAAATCCGAGCGCCGCTTGCAGGATGCGCGACAGCATCAGTCCCATGAAGAAAGTGAAGCCGAGCAGCAGGGCCACGCCCATACCGCTGTTCTTGGTGCGCTCGATACCCCACATGAAGCCCCAGGCGACGCCAAGGAACAGCATGAAGGCGATAAACGGACTCCCGGCCAGAAACGAAAACTTCAACTGGACGCCGATCAGGGCGCCGGCAATGGTGGGCACCATCGACAGCGCGAGCAGGGCATAGGTGTTGCGCAGCACGCGATGCTGCCGTTGCGCGATATCCGGGGTGGCAGTCTGCGGGTAGGTGTGGACGTTTTCCATGGTTTTGCAAGCCCTCCTGTGAGATGACGACAACACGTTCGACAGTCACCGGCCCGCCGAGTTCCTCGGGCGCGGGAGCATACCAATGTGCAAACGGATTATAGCCGCGAAGCATTGGCGGCCGGCGTGCCCTTCTCAGCAGCACTGGCCGGCTGTAACCCTCATTCAAATCCGGTTGTTTCCCGGCTCAAGGGAGTCTAAGCTGGTTTCACCTGAACGGCAGGAGGCGCGGTGGCTTCGCTCGATCGCATTCGTACAGACGGCTTTCGGCGATGGTATGAGCGGCAGTTGATCGAATGCCATGCCTGGCTGGTCAGCTGGTTTCTCGGCCTCATCGTTCTTGTCAGCGGGATTGAAGTGGCCGGAGCGGGCGGCGCATCGCGCATGTCGGGGGCGCTCCTGGTGTTCGGTGGTCTGGCAGTCACCGGGTATAGCTGGATACGTTACCGCTTGTTGCTTGAAATCGCGGAACGTCTCGGCGAGCAGGCTACGTGTCCTGGCTGCAAGGCCTACGCCAAATTCAGGATAGAGTCCTCGGGGCCGGCACCGCTGCCGGATGGTGGCGATCCGGTGCTGGAAAATCACGGAGGCGGTGTCTGGATGCGTGCCCGATGCCGCAAGTGTGGCGACGAGTGGATGATCAAGTAGCGATTGGTAATGTCGTCTGGCGGAAGCGGTGAGATTCGAACTCACGAAAGGTTGCCCTTTGCCGGTTTTCAAGTTCGCAGCATATTACAGAAAAAACAAAGCGATTGAGGCTGCCTGTCTCCGCGCCGAGTATTCGTCGA
>Ga0163199_1000515_pt1 | contig 24431 bp, 12 predicted proteins | sample PL_2010_150m_FD_113537 | JGI IMG/M metagenome (GOLD analysis project Ga0163199, IMG submission 113537) | Freshwater microbial communities from Powell Lake, British Columbia, Canada to study Microbial Dark Matter (Phase II) - PL_2010_150m | ecosystem: Environmental > Aquatic > Freshwater > Lake ...
GGGCGGACATACGGCGTTGCATGCCGAGCTCGGCACCATCGGGGATTTCCGCAGCCTGGTTGCGAGCGCGCACACCCACGGCATGGAGCTTGCGCTCGACATTGCGTTTCAGTGCGCGCCCGATCACCCCTACGTCGCGGCGCATCCGAAATGGTTCAAATGGCGGCCCGACGGGACGGTGCAGTACGCCGAGAATCCGCCGAAAAAATACCAGGACATTTTTCCGTTCGAGTTCGAATCGGAGGAGTGGAGCGCGCTGTGGCAGGAACTCGCCGGCGTGATCCGCTTCTGGGCCGCGGAAGGCATCCGGATTTTCCGTATTGACAATCCACACACCAAGCCCTTCCCCTTCTGGGAATGGGCGATCACCGAAGTAAAGCGCGAATATCCGGACGCGATTTTTCTGGCCGAAGCGTTCACCCGGCCGAAGGTGATGCACCGGCTGGCCAAACTGGGCTTCAGCCAGTCCTATACTTACTTCGCCTGGCGCAACACCAAGCACGAGCTGGTGGAATACTTCACCGAACTTACGCAGGGGCCCGGACGCGATTATTTCCGTCCCAACCTGTGGCCGAACACGCCGGATATACTCACCGAGTACCTGCAGTTCGGCGGACGACCCGCCTTCATCGTGCGCCTGGTGCTGGCGGCGACGCTGGGGGCGAGCTACGGCATCTACGGACCGGCGTTCGAGCTGCTCGAGGCGGATCCGCGCGATCCGGGCGGCGAGGAATACCTGAACAGCGAAAAGTATGAAATCCGCGACTGGGATCTGCAGGCGGCGCACAGCCTCGCCGACCTGATCGGGCGCCTGAACCGCGCCCGCCGCGAAAATCCGGCGCTGCAGTCCGATGCGTCGCTGCGCTTTTTCGAAGTCGATAACGACAGCCTGATTTGCTACGCGAAATCGGACGCAGAGCAGGAAAACCTGGTGGTGACGGTGGTCAATCTTGACCCGCATCATGTCCAGTCCGGCTGGGTCGTGCTCGATCTTGCCGCACTCGGCATCGATGCGACCACGCCCTATCAGATGCACGACCTGCTCTCCGGTGCGCGCTTTCTCTGGAGCGGTCCGCGCAATTTCGTCCAGATCGATCCGCAGCGCGCGCCTGCGCACGTGTTTGCGTTGCGGCGCAAGGTGCGCACCGAGCGCAATTTCGACTACTTTCTATAAGAACACCGGAACGCCCCATGAGTAAACCCGAAACATCCGTTATCGAGACCACGCTGCCGCAGCGCGCAGCGGACGTAGAGGACGAGGCGCTGTGGTACAAGGACGCGGTCGTTTATCAGCTGCACATCAAGGCGTTCTTCGATTCCAACGGCGACGGCATGGGCGATTTCCCCGGCCTGATCGAAAAGCTCGATTACGTGCGCGATCTGGGCGTGAATACCATCTGGCTGCTGCCCTTCTATCCCTCGCCGATGAAGGACGACGGCTACGACGTAGCGGATTATCATAACGTGCACCCGCAATACGGCACGCGCAACGACGTGCGCACGCTGGTGCGCGAGGCGCACCGGCGCGGGCTGCGCGTGATCACCGAACTGGTGGTGAACCACACCTCGGACCAGCACCCCTGGTTTCAGGCCGCGCGCCGCGCGCCGGCGGGTTCGTCCAAGCGCGATTTCTACGTCTGGAGCGACACTGACAAGAAATACGACCAGACGCGCATCATTTTTACCGACACCGAAACATCCAACTGGACCTGGGACCCGGTGGCGAAGGCGTTCTACTGGCACCGCTTCTTCAGCCACCAGCCGGATCTGAACTTCGACAACCCGAAGGTGCTGAAAGCGGTGATCCGCGTCATGCGCTTCTGGTTCGACATGGGCGTGGACGGATTCCGGCTGGATGCGATTCCCTATCTGATCGAGCGCGACGGCACCAGCAACGAAAACCTGCCCGAGACCCACGCCGTCATCCGCCAGATACGTGCGCAAGTCGACGCGCATTACAAGAACCGGCTGCTGCTAGCGGAAGCCAACCAGTGGCCCGAGGACGTGCGCGAATATTTCGGCGACGGCGACGAATGCCACATGGCCTACCACTTCCCGCTGATGCCGCGCATTTACATGGCGATTGCGCAGGAGGACCGCCACCCGGTGGTGGAAATCATGCAGCAGACGCCGGAGATACCCGACAACGCCCAGTGGGCGATTTTCCTGCGCAACCACGACGAGCTCACGCTGGAAATGGTGACGAGCAAGGAGCGCGACTACATGTACCGCATGTACGCGGCCGACCCGCGCGCGCGCATCAACCTCGGCATCCGCCGCCGGCTCGCACCGCTGATGGAAAACGACCGCGAGCGCATCAAACTGATGAACAGCCTGTTGCTGTCGATGCCGGGCTCGCCCATCATCTATTACGGCGACGAAATCGGCATGGGCGACAACATATTCCTCGGCGACAGGAACGGCGTGCGCACGCCGATGCAGTGGAGCCCGGACCGCAACGCGGGCTTTTCGCGCGCCGACCCGCAGCGCCTGTTCCTGCCGCCGATCATGGACCCGATCTACGGTTACGAAGCGGTCAACGTGGAGGCGCAGACGCGCGATCCGTCGTCGCTGCTCAACTGGATGCGGCGCATGCTGGCAGTCAGAAAGGGCAGCAAGGCGTTCGGGCGCGGGCGGCTGTCCTTCCTCAGTCCCGGCAATCGCAAAATCCTGGCCTACCTGCGCGAATTCGGCGACGAGACGATTCTGTGCGTCGCCAATCTCGGCCGCTCGGCGCAGCCGGTTGAATTGGATCTTTCGCGTTTTCGCGGCCGCGTGCCGGTGGAAATGATGGGTCGCACCGCCTTCCCGCCGATCGGCGAGCTGCCTTATCTGCTGACCCTTCCCGCCTGCGGCTTCTACTGGTTCCGCCTCGCCGCCGACGTCGACGTGCCGAGCTGGCACGATGAGCGCCTGGCGACCGAGGAACGGCCGGTGCTGGTGCTGTTCGACGGCTGGACCAGTTTTTTCCGCGACCGCGTCGTGCCCTGGCGCATCCGCATGGCGGAGAAGCTGCGCGCGCAGTTCGAGACCGATGTACTGCCGCGCTTTATCGCTACGCAGCGCTGGTACGCGGCCAAGGGCGAGACGATCACGCGTGCGGCCCTCGCCGACTGTGTGCTGTGGGGCGCCCAACCGCGATCGTGGCTGATCACGCTGTTGCGGGTCGAGACTGCCGCCGGCCAGAGCAGTTATTTCCTGCCGATGGCGCTTGCCTACGGAGACGGAGACGACGAGAGTCTGCGCGCTTTTACCACGGCGACCCTGGCACGGGTACGCCAGCAGTCGCAGGTCGGCGTGCTCGCCGACGCGTTCGCCGACGAGGCGTTCTGCCGCGCGCTGATTGCGGCGATCGGTGCCGGCAGCGAGGTGGCCTGCTCGCTCGGCAAACTGCGCTTCACGCCGACCAACGCCTATGCCCGGCTTGCCGGTGATGACATCGGCAAGCTGCCGATGACGCGGCCGAAGTTTCAGAGCAGCAATACGGTGGTGATGCTCGGAGGGCGCCTGTTCCTCAAAGGCTATCGCCACGTGCGCGCTGGCGTGAATCCCGAGTTCGAGATGGGGCGTTTCCTCACCGAGGTCGCGCGTTTCGCCAACTGCGTGCCGCTGGCGGGCGCGATCGAATACATCGCCGCCGACGGAACGCCGACCAGCCTGGCGCTGCTGCAGGGCCACGTCGCCAACCAGGGCGACGGCTGGACGTACACGGCAGGCTACCTCGAGCGCACCTTCGAAGCACAGCTGGCCGCCGCGGCAGCGCCGCCGGCCGATATCCACGGCGCCTACATGTCGCTGGTGCACACCCTGGGTACACGCACCGCGGAGCTGCACCGGGCACTGGCATCGAGCGCGGGCGACCCGGCGTTCGATCCGGAGCCGCTGCAACCGGGCGATCTCGCCGCGTGGAAACGGCGCGTGCACGACGACGCCGTCGCCACGTTCGCGCTGCTGGAGCAGCGCCTGACTCAGTTTCCTGCGCCGGCGCTGGCGAACGCGCGCGCCCTGCTCGAACAGCGCCAGCGGCTGCTTGCACGCATCGACGCCTGCGCCATGCCGGCGGGCGGAACGCTGAAGACGCGCTATCACGGCGATTACCACCTGGGCCAGGTGCTGGTAAACAACAACGACTTCATCATTATCGACTTCGAGGGCGAGCCGGCACGGCCGCTTGCCGAGCGCCGTGCCAAGCATTCATCGCTGCGCGACGTTGCGGGGATGCTGCGCTCGTTCGACTACGCGCGCTGGAGCGCCGTGCTGCGCGACGTCTACACCGAGGCCGACCGGGACAGACTCGCGCCGCTCGCCGCGCAATGGGCGCGCGAAGCGCGCGACACCTTCCTGCGCGCCTACGAAGAGCACGCGCGCGGCGGCAGCCTGTACGCATCCTTTGCCGAAGTGCAGGGGCTGATCGAACTGTTCGAACTGGAGAAAGCGCTGTACGAGTTGCGCTATGAAGTCGGCAACCGGCCGGCATGGATCAACGTGCCGCTGCAGGGCGTGCTTGCGTTGTGCGGGATCGCACCTGACGCTGGAACAAAAGGAGGCTGATATGGAAAAAGTCGACATCATGCTCGAACCGGTGCGGGCGTTCCTGCTGCAGATCGCCGGATTCCTGCCCAAGCTCGCGCTCGCACTCGGCGTGCTCATCGCGGGCTGGCTATTGGCCAAGTTCGCACGCTTCGCGATCACCAAAGCCCTGCGCGCGATCAATTTCAACGTGCTCACCGAGCGCGCCGGACTGGACGGATTCCTGCAACAGGGCGGCATCGAGACCGATACCACCGGCATCCTGGGACTGCTCGTTTACTGGCTGGTGATCCTGGCCGCCCTGATCATCGGCTTCAACAGCATGGGGCTCACCTATATCACCGGGCTGCTGGGCCAGGTGGTGCTGTTCGTGCCCAAGGTGATCGTCGCCCTGCTGATACTCGCCTTCGGCGCCTACTTCGCGCGTTTCGTCGGCAATGCGGTCATCACCTATTGCAAGAACATCAACATGCAGGATTCAGACGTGCTGGGCAAGCTGGCCCAGTACGCCATCATGACGTTCGTCGTGCTGATCGCGCTCGACCAGGTCAATGTCGGTGGCGACATCGTGCGCCAGAGCTTCCTCATCATTCTGGCCGGCGTGGTGTTCGCGCTGGCGCTCGCATTCGGCCTCGGCGGCAAGGCGGCTGCGGCAGATCTTATCGACCGCTGGTGGCCGAGAGAGAAGAAGAACGAACGCGAATAGCAGGTAGAACGCGCATACGCGCGCGGCAGCGGCGCGCCCGCCGCAATTGAACGCATTTCTGAAGGCACCGAACATGAATCAAATAACCGCTGTCTGGCCCGGCCGTTCCTATCCCCGCGGTGCGATCTGGGACGGCGAAGGCGTCAATTTCGCGCTGTTCTCCGAGCACGCAACCAAGGTTGAGCTGTGCATATTCGACGACCAGGGCCGGCGCGAGCTGCAGCGCATCGAGCTGCGCGAACAGACCGATCTGGTGTGGCACTGCTATCTGCCCGAGGCGCGCCCGGGCATGCTCTACGGCTATCGCGTGCACGGGCCGTACAAGCCCGAGGAAGGGCATCGCTTCAATCCGAACAAGCTGCTGCTCGATCCGTATGCGCGCAATATCGACGGCCAGGTGCAATGGAGCGACGCCTTGTTCGGCTACACCATAGGTGCGAAGCGCGAAGACCTGTCGTTCGACCGGCGCGACAGCGCGCGCGGCATGCCCAAGTGCAAGGTGACCGACCCGGCGTTCACCTGGGGCGAGGACCGGCGCCCGGAGGTGCCCTGGAACGACATGATCATCTACGAGACGCATGTGCGCGGCTTCACCATGCGCAACGCGGACGTTCCGCCCGCGCTGCGCGGCACCTACGCCGGTCTGTCCAGCGCGCCCTCCATCGAGTACCTCAAGCGGCTCGGCGTCACCACGGTTGAGTTGATGCCGGTGCACGCCTACGTCGACGACCGCTATCTGATCGAGCGCGGCCTGACCAACTACTGGGGCTACAACACCCTCGGCTATTTCGCGCCGGAGCGGCACTATTCGGCCTCGGGCAAGGTTGCCGAATTCAAGACCATGGTAAAGACGCTGCATTCGGCCGGCCTGGAAGTCATACTCGATGTGGTCTACAACCATACCGCCGAAGGCAGCCACCTGGGCCCGACGCTGTCGTTTCGCGGCATCGACAACGCTTCGTACTATCGCCTGACGCCGGAGAGCGGGCGCTACTATTCCGATTTCACCGGCTGCGGCAACACGCTCAATATGGTACATCCGCGCGTGCTGCAGATGATCATGGATTCCCTGCGCTACTGGGTCACCGAGATGCATGTGGACGGTTTCCGCTTCGACCTTGCGTCGGCGCTGGCGCGCGAGCTGCACGCAGTGGACCGGCTGGGCGCATTTTTCGACATCCTGCGTCAGGATCCGGTGCTGAGCACGGTGAAGCTCATTGCCGAGCCCTGGGATCTGGGCGAGGGCGGCTACCAGGTGGGCAACTTCCCGGTCGGCTGGTCCGAGTGGAACGACAAGTACCGCGACACCATGCGCGCCTACTGGAAAGGGGGCGGCGGCCTGATCGGCGAATTCGCCCAGCGCATCACCGGCTCGAGCGATCTGTACGGGCACGGCGGCCGGCGCCCGCACGCGAGCATCAACTTCGTCAGCGCCCACGACGGATTCACGCTCAAGGACGTCGTGTCCTACAACGACAAGCACAATGAGGCGAACCAGGAGGACAGCCGCGACGGCCACGACAACAACCTGTCGTGGAACTGCGGCGTGGAAGGGCCCACCGATGACCCCGCGGTGCGCGCGCTGCGCGCTCGCCAGCAGCGCAACATGATTGCAACGCTGCTGTTGTCGCAGGGCGTGCCGATGCTGCTCGCAGGAGACGAAATCGACCGCAGCCAGAACGGCAACAACAATGCCTACTGCCAGGACAACGAGATCTCCTGGATCGACTGGGAGCTCGACGACGAAAAACGCAAACTGCTTGCGTTCACGCAGCAGGTGATCGCGCTGCGTCGCGCGCACCCGGTGTTCCGGCGGCGCGACTTCTACAAGGGACGCGCGCTGCGTGGTCCGGGGGTAAAGGACATCGCCTGGCTGCGGCCCGAGGGTGGTGAAATGACCGACGACGAGTGGAACCAGCAGCACGCCCGTTGTCTCGGCGTATACCTGGCGGGCGAGGGGCTGACCGAAACCGACGCGCGCGGCCGGCCGGTGCGTGACCTGAGCTTCCTGCTGCTGTTCAACGCGCACCACGAAGCGATCGCATTCAAGCTGCCGGATTACGCGGGCGGCCGCTGGTGCGCGCTGCTCGACACGGCGGTCGCGGACGGACTGGAGATCGACGGGACCTTGGACGCCGGCGCCGCGTACGAGCTTAAGGGCCGCTCACTCGTATTGCTGCGGCAGGTGAACGCATGACGCGCGCCCCGGCGCTCGCAGTGTTCGAGCAGTGTTTCAGGCAAATAACGAGGGACATCCCGCTGAAAGCAGGGCAATCGAAATGAAACATCGCCACGCAATGCCGTTCGGCGCGGAAGTACTGGGCGAGGGCAGCACGCGCTTCAGGCTCTGGGCGCCCGGCGCGAAGCAGCTCATGCTCGAAACTTCCATCGGTGCAACGCAATCCAATAGACCCATGACGGCTCTGGCGCAGGGTTGGTTCGAGGCGGTCGTGCCCAGCGCGACCGCGGGCACGCGCTATGCGTATCGCGTTGGCGACACCCGGTTTCCCGACCCGGCGTCGCGCTTCAATCCGGAGGACGTGCACGCAGCGAGCACGGTGGTCGATCCGCTTGCGTTCGACTGGCAGGACGGCGGCTGGCGCGGCCGCCCGTGGGAAGAAGCGGTGATCTACGAACTGCACATCGGCACGTTTACGCCGGAAGGAACGTTCGCGGCGGCAATCGGGAAGCTGGACTATCTCGCCGACCTGGGTGTTACCGCGCTGGAGATCATGCCGGTGGCCGATTTTCCCGGCAAGCGCAACTGGGGCTACGACGGCGTGCTGCCGTTCGCGCCGGATGCATCCTACGGCAGGCCCGAGGATCTGAAGCGGCTGATCGAGCAGGCGCATCGGCGCGGACTGATGGTGCTCCTCGACGTGGTGTACAACCATTTCGGGCCGGAGGGCAACTACCTCAACGCCTATGCGCCGCAGTTTTTCAATTCCAAGCACCACACGCCGTGGGGTGCCGCGATCAATTTCGATGCCGAAGGCGCGCGCGCGGTGCGTGACTTCTTCGTCCACAACGCGCTGTACTGGGTCGAAGAGTACCGCTGCGACGGGCTGCGCCTGGACGCGATCCACGCAATCGCCGATGATTCCGATCCGGACATCGTGACCGAGATCGCGCGCGCGCTGCGCGCCGGACCGGGCCGCGAGCGGGAAATCCATATCGTGCTCGAGAACGACCGCAACCAGGCGCGCTATCTGCCGCGCGACGGCGCCGGCCGGCCGCTTGCGGCGAGTGCGCAATGGAATGACGACATACACCACGCCATTCACATCCTGACCACCGGGGAGCAGGACGGCTACTACGAGGACTACGCAGCGAAGCCGCTGTGGTATCTGGGGCGTTCGCTCGCGCAGGGATTCGGTTATCAAGGCGAGCCCTCGCCCCACCGTGACGGCGATCCGCGCGGCGATCCGAGCGCGCACCTGCCGCCGGCGGCCTTCGTCTCGTTCCTGCAGACCCACGATCAGGTCGGCAACCGCGCGCTGGGCGAGCGCCTGTGCGCAATCGCTGACCCGCAGGCGCTGCGCGCCGCCGTGGCCTGCGTCCTGCTCGCGCCGTCGGTGCCGCTCCTTTTCATGGGCGAAGAGTTCGCGGCGAGCACGCCGTTCCTGTTTTTCTGCGAGTTCGGGCCGGAACTTGCCGCCGCGGTCACGCGCGGACGGCGCCAGGAATTCGCGCGCTTCGCGCGTTTTTCCGATCCAGCGGCGCAGGCGTCCATTCCCGACCCGAATGATGCGCATACTTTTTCCGCGTCGAAGCTGTGCTGGGACGAGATCGGCCGCGCGCCGCACGCCGAATGGCTCGAACTGCATCGCGAGTTGCTCGCGCTGCGCCACCGGCTGGTCGTGCCGCGCCTCGCAGGAATGAAAGCCGGCGGAAATTTCCGCGTAGAAGAGTGCAGCGTGCTGCGCGTGCAGTGGACGCTGGGCGAGGGTTCGCGGCTGCATCTTATCGCGAATTTCGCCGCGGCCGCGAGCGCCCCGGTGGCGCTGCCGCCGGGCCGGATCGTGTACGCGTATCCGCTCCAGGCCGACGGTGCGACAGGACAGCGCAAACTTCCGCCGTGGTTCGTGGCGTATGCACTGGAGCATGCAGATGGCTGAGCGCGAAGCACTTGAACGCCTGGGCCGGATGTATGACATCGCCCCGGACTTTCACGATGTCTGGGGCAATCGGCACCTGGTTCCCGACGCGAGCCTCGCCGCGCTGCTTGCCGCGCTGGGCGTGCGCGCCGGCAGCGCGCAGGAAGTCGCCGATTCCACCCGTCTAGCGGAGCTCCAGCGCTGGCGCAGCGTGGTGCCGCAGGCGCTGGTGGTGCGCGCGGACGCCGCGCCGTGGACGATCCGACTCAGACTGCCGGAGGCGCAGGCGACGTCGCCGCTTGGCTGGCGCGTCACCGCGGAGGATAACAGGCGCGATGAAGGCCGGTTCGAACCCGCGGCGCTGAATATCCTCGAATCGGTTGAACTGGACGGCGAGCGCTTCGTCGCACGCGATTTCACGCTGCAGATCACGCTGCCTCAGGGTTATCACCGGCTGCAGATCCTGCGCGAGGGCGCCGTTCTCGGCGAAACGGCGTTCATGGTGGTTCCAGAGCGCTCGTTTCGCCCGCCTGCGGTCGAGAACAACGGCCGCATCTGGGGCGCAGCGGCACAGCTCTACGCGCTGCGCTCGGAACGCAACTGGGGTATCGGCGATTTCACCGATCTGGCGACGCTGCTGTCGCAGTGGGGTGCGCGCGGCGCCGGCGTGGTCGGCGTCAATCCGCTGCACGCCCTGTTTCCGCACAACCCGGCGCACACGAGTCCTTACAGCCCGTCTTCGCGCTGCTTCTATAACGTGCTTTACCTCGACGTCGAGGCGATGCGTGAATTCATCGAGTGCGACGAGGCGCGGGCGACAGTTCGCGCGCCCGAGTTCCAGGCGCGACTGAAAACGCTTCGCGACGCCGATCTGGTGGATTACGCCGGAGTGGCGCAGGTCAAGCTGCCGCTGATCCAGCGCTGCTACGCGCATTTTCGCAAGAACCATCTCGGTCCCGGCACCGCTCGTGCCGAGGCGTTCCGCGCCTACCAGGCCGCACACGCGCCTGCGCTCAGGCGTCATGCACTGTACGAAGCGCTGCAGGAACATTTTCACCGCGAAGATCCGCAGGCCTGGGGCTGGCCCGTCTGGCCTGAAGCCTACCGCAGTCCCGCCGCACCCGAGGTGGCGCGCTTTGCGCAAACCCACGCAGAGCGCGTCGAGTTCTACGAGTATCTGCAATGGCAGGCCGAGCTGCAACTCGAAGCCGTCGGCCGGCGCTCCATGGAGCTGGGGCTGGGCGTGGGTCTGTATCAGGACCTCGCAGTCTCCATCGACCGCGGCGGCGCGGAAGCCTGGGCAAACCAGGAACTGTACGCGCTGGGTGCCAGCGTCGGCGCGCCGCCGGACGAATTCAACCTCAGCGGCCAGGACTGGGGTCTGCCGCCGCTCGCGCCCGAGCGGCTGCGTGCCGCGGCCTATGCGCCGTTCATCGCAACGCTGCGCGCCAACATGCGCCATGCGGGTGCGCTGCGCATCGATCACGTGATGGCGCTGGCGCGGTTGTACTGGGTGCCGCAAGGCGCTTCGGCACGCGAGGGCGCCTATGTGCACTACCCGTTCGAAGACCTGGTCGGCATCGTCGCGCTGGAGAGCCATCGCAACAACTGCATGGTCATCGGCGAAGACCTGGGCACGGTGCCCGATGAAGTGCGTGCGACACTCGAGCGTGTCGGCATTCTTTCCTACCGCGTGCTTTTTTTCGAACGCACGCAAACGGGCGAATTCAAGCCCCCGGCCGACTACCCGGTCGACTCGCTGGTCACCGCCGCGACCCACGACCTGCCCACGCTTGCCGGCTACTGGGAAGGACGCGATCTCGCGCTGCGGCGCGAGCTCGGACTGTTCCCCAGGGAGGAAGCGCATCAGGCGCAGGTGCTGTCACGCGCGCAGGACCGTGCGCGACTGCTGCTCGCGCTCGAGCGTGAAGGCTTGCTGCCGCAGGGTGCCACGGTGGACCCGGTGTCCCTGCCGCAGATGACGAACGCGCTGCTTTTGCGGTTGCAGGAATATCTTGCGCGCAGCCCGGCACGCATGCTGGTAGTGCAGCTGGAGGACGTGCTCGGCGTGCGCGAGCAGGTAAACCTTCCCGCCACCACCAGCGAACACCCGAACTGGTGCCGCAAGCTGCCGCTCGCGCTCGAGCGCTGGCCCGTGGATGAGCGCTTCAGCGCACTGGTGCGCTCGCTTGCGGCGCTGCGGCCGCTGGCGCAGCCCAGGGCCGCGCGCCATGCAGCGGCCGGCGCGAAGATTCCGCGCGCGACCTACCGCCTGCAGCTCAACAAGGATTTCACCTTTGACGACGCAACCGCGCTGGTGCCCTACCTCGACGCGCTCGGCGTGAGTCACCTTTATTGCTCGCCTTACCTGCGCGCGCGGCCGAACAGCACGCACGGCTACGACATCATCGACCACAACGCGTTCAATCCGGACCTGGGCGGCGCCGAAGGCTTCGAGCGCCTGTGCGACGCGCTGCGCCGGCATGGCATGGGGCAGATCCTCGACATGGTGCCGAACCACATGGGCGTGATGGGCGCGGATAACGCCTGGTGGATGGATGTGCTCGAGAACGGTCCCGCCTCCATCTACGGAGATTTTTTCGACATCGACTGGCAGCCGGTCAACCCTGAACTCACGAACCGGGTGCTGGTCCCGGTACTCGGCGATCATTACGGTGTGGTGCTCGAGGCGGGTGAGCTGAAGCTCGTGTTCGAGGCCGAGCACGGATCGTTCAGCGTGTTCTATTTCAGCCACCGCTTTCCGCTTGATCCGCGCGACTATGCGAGCGTACTCGAGCGCGCGCTGAAGGCAATGGACGAGACGCGCGTGGCACAGCACGCAGCCGCAGAGGCCGGGAGTCTCGCCGCGGCGTTTGCGCACCTGCCCTCGCGCAATGAAACCGCCCCACAGAAGAGCGCAGAGCGCAACCGCGACAAGGAACTGCACAAGCGGCGCCTGGCGCAGCTCGCGCGCGAGCAGCCCGCATTCGCCGAGGCGATAGCGCATGCGCTCGGCGCGCTGAACGGCACGCCGGGGCAGCGCTCGAGTTTCGATGGCCTGGACGCGCTGCTCGAAGCGCAAGCCTATCGTCTCGCGTTCTGGCGCGTGGCCTCGGACGAAATTAACTACCGGCGATTTTTCGATATCAACGATCTTGCCGCACTGCGCATGGAAAGCGAGGCGGTGTTCAAGGCCACGCACGGGTTCGTTCTCGGCCTCGCCGCCGAGGGCAAGGTCGACGGATTGCGCATCGATCACTCCGACGGATTGTATGATCCAGCGCAGTATTTCCGCAGGTTGCAGGAGCACTACGCGCGCTCAGCCGGCCTCGGGGCGCCGGCCGACGACGCCGACGGGCGGCCGGCACGGCCGCTCTATGTAGTGGTGGAAAAGATCGCCGCTGCGCACGAACACGTCCCCACCGGCTGGGCGGTGCACGGCACCACCGGCTACCGGTTTACGACGGTGGTCAATGCACTATTCGTGGCGCGGCAGGCGCGATCCAAGCTAGACCGTGTCTGGCGCGCATTCTCAGGAGAAGGCGCGGACTTCGAGGAGGCCGCCTACCGCGGCAGGCGCGATATCACGCGCTCGGCGCTCGCCTCCGAGCTGACCGTGCTCGCGACCGAGCTGCTGCGCATCGCGCGCGCCGACCGGCGCACGCGCGATTTCACCTTCAACACGCTGCGCCACGCCATTGCCGAAGTCGCGGCCTGCGCGCCGGTCTATCGCACCTATGTGGCCGAGGGGCTCACGCCACAGGATCGGCGCTATGTCGACTGGGCCGTCGCCCATGCGCGGAAGAAAGTGCGGGCGGCGGACGCGAGCGCTTTCGATTTTCTGCGTCTGGTGCTGCTAGCCACTGCGCCCGAAGACGCGGATCCGGCGCTGCAGCAGCGCTATCGCGCGTTCGCGATGAAATTTCAGCAGTTCACCTCTCCGGTCACGGCCAAAGGCGTCGAGGACACCGCGTCCTACAACTACAACCGGCTGGTATCGCTGAACGAAGTCGGCGGCGATCCGGATATGTTCGGCATGGCCGTTTCGGCCTTTCACGGCGCCAGCGCCGACCGTGCCGCGCGCTGGCCGCATACCATGCTCGCCACCTCGACCCACGACAACAAGCGTTCCGAGGATGTGCGCTGCCGCATCGACGTGATCTCGGAAATGCCCGCCGCATGGCGCCTGGCGCTACGGCGCTGGAGCCGCATGAACGCGAGCCACCGGCGCACGGTCGACGGCGCCGATGCGCCGTCGCGCGTCGACGAGTACCTGCTGTATCAGACCCTGCTCGGCACGCTTCCGAGCGGTCCGGTCGATGCAGCGGCGTTAGAAGCCTACCGGATGCGCATCGAGGCCTATATGCAAAAGGCCGTGCGCGAGGCGAAGGCGCACACCAGCTGGGTCAACGTCAACGCGGAGTACGAGGCGGCGGTTTGCGCGTTCGTGCACGCGCTGCTGGGACGCCTGGAATCGAATCCGTTCCTCGACGACCTGCGCATTCAGACGCAGCCGATTGCGTGGTTCGGCATGCTGAACAGCCTGTCGATGACGCTGGTGAAACTTACTTCCCCCGGCGTGCCGGATTTCTACCAGGGAAACGAGCTGTTCGATCTGAGCCTGGTCGATCCGGACAATCGCCGGCCGGTGGATTACGGCCGGCGCCGTCTGCTGCTGGCGGAACTGCAACAAATCGCAGCCGCGCCCGGGAAGAGTCTGGCGGCCAGCGTGGTCCGTTTTTTCGACACCCCCTTCGATGGCCGCGCAAGGCTATGGCTGGCGTGGCGCGCACTGCAGCTGCGTCGCGGGCAGGAGCAGCTGTTTCGCATGGGCGACTACCATTCGCTCGCGACGCCGGGCGCGCGTTCGCGTCACCTGGTCGCTTACGCTCGCCGGCTGCAGGGGAGCGGTGTGGTGACCGTGGCGGGGAGGCTGTTCGCGTCCATCGGACTGGAGTCGGGCGTGCTGCCGACGGGTGAAGCCGCGTGGGGCGACACCGCGCTCGACCTGTCGTTTCTACCCGCAGGCACGCGACTGGTCGATGTGCTGACGGGCGAATCCCTGGTGACAGACGCGTCGCGACGCCTGCCGCTCGCTCGCGTCATGGCTTATTTTCCGGGCGCGATGCTCGCCTATGGCGCCGCGGCCGGCCAGACCTGATCCAATCGCAACGGAGCAATTCATGGAACAACTTCGCCGCAGCATCGATTTTCTGCACCTGGCCCAGCTCGACCCCTGGTTCATCACCGCGTTGCGTGTAGTGCTGATCGCGGTCGTCGCATGGATCACGATAGGCGTGGCGCAGCGCATGATACGGATCTTCCGCGAGCGCATCACCCTCAGGATGGAGGATCGCGAGCAGGTCAAGCGGGCGGAGACGCTGGGCCGCGTGTTTCGCTATATCGCCGCGGTGATCGTCATGGTGGTGGCTACCACGCTGATCCTGAGCGAGCTGGGCATTGCCGTGGCGCCGATACTCGGCGCTGCCGGCGTGATCGGCCTGGCCGTGGGTTTCGGCGCGCAAAGCCTGGTGAAGGATTACTTCGCCGGGTTTTTCATCCTGCTCGAAAACCAGATGCGCCAGGGCGATGTGGTCGATGTCGCGGGCAAGGCCGGGCTGGTGGAGGAGATCACACTGCGCTACGTGAGGCTGCGCGACTACGACGGCAACGTGCATTTCGTGTCGAACGGCCTGATCACCACCGTGACCAACATGAGCCGCGGCTATGCGCAGTCGGTGGTCGATGTCGGCGTCGCCTACCGCGAGGACACGGATGTGGCGGTCGGCGTCATGCGCGAGACCGGTGCGGCAATGCGCTCCGACCCGGTGTTCGGTCCGAAGATCCTCGACGATCTCGAAGTCGCCGGCGTGGACAAATGGGACGATTCGGCGGTCATCCTGCGCTGCCGCTTCAAGGTGCAGCCGCTGGAGCAGTGGAACGTGCGGCGCGAGTTCCTGCGCCGTCTGAAAAAAGCATTCGATGCACGCGGCATCGAAATCCCGTTCCCGCACCTCACCGTCTACGCGGGCGTGGCGAGGGACGGTAGCGCCCCGCCGTTCAGGGTGCACGGACCGGACCGGACCGCGGCGCAGAACTGATCGCTCCTGGCAGTTTGTTGAATTTCCCTATGACGCGCTCAATTCTTGTCATCCTGAGCGCAGCGAAGGATCTGCTTTTGGTATTGAATCAACAATTTGAAAAAGCAGATTCTTCGTCGCTACGCTCCTCAGAATGACATTGCCGCGAATTTCGACCAACTGCTAGGTGGAAATCGGCACGATACCTGATACCCTCGAGAGCATTATGCAGACTGTATCCCCGCCGGTGGACAACGACGATGCGCTGATCGAAACCTGCCGGCTGAAATCAGTGGAGTTGCTGCGCACCAATCTGTCGCCGCAGGGGATTCTGGCCGCAACGCCCGGCGCGCGCGCCGAATCGCGCGGCTATGCGGCGATATTCGGACGCGACGCCGCGGTGTGCGCAATCGGCATGGCACTGTCGGGGGACGCGGTCCTCGAGCGTGAGGCCGCGACCGGACTGATCACGCTTGGCCGCTACCAGGCGGGCAACGGGCAGATTCCGAAATTCGTCGACCTGCGCGCCAAGGAGGCGGATTTCTGGTACCTCGGCTGCATCGACGCCACCGCGTGGTGGCTGATCGCGCTCGATTTTCTCGATCGCCGCGATCCGGCCGCCGGGCTGAGGCAGCGCTTTGCACCCGGAATCAGCAAGGCAATTCAGTGGCTGGAGGCGCAGGAGCACCAGCGATTTTTCCTGCTGCAGCAAAACGAGGCGAGCGACTGGGCCGACATCATGCCGCGCTCGGGCTTCGTGCTCTACACCAACGCGCTCTGGTATCGCGTGAAGCAGCTCTACGGCCTGGCGCGCATAGAGGAAACGCGATCGAATTTCAACCAGATGTTTCATCCGTTCAGCGCCGTGCTGGCCGAATACCGCCGCGCCCGGCTGCTGACGCATTACGTGAAACGCGGCGCGAAGAACCGTGACCTGTACCTTTCGTTCGTCAATTTCTCCTTCTTCGGCGAAGAAGGCGACGTGTTCGGCAATCTGCTGGCGCTGCTGTGCGGCCTCGCCGACGGCGAGGCGACGCGGCGCACGCTGCGCGCGCTGGATCGTGCCGGTGTAACCGCGCCCTGGCCGGTGCGCGTCACTTGTGAACCGATTCCGGCCGGCAGCGCCCTGTGGCGGGCGTACATGTCGCGCCACCTGCAGAACCTGGAATGGCAGTACCACAACGGCGGCATCTGGCCCATGGTCGGAGGCTTCTGGGTCACCACGCTCGCGCTCGCAGGCGAACGCGAGCGGGCGGGGGCCGAACTGTTGAAGCTGGCGCGGGTAAACGCGCTTGGCGGCTGGGCATTCAACGAGTGGCTGCATGGGCGCACGCTGGCGCTGGGCGGCATGCGCGGGCAGTCGTGGAACGCCGCCGCCTTCCTCATGGCCCTGGCCGCTGTGCGCGACGGCAGCGCCGCATTTGCGCTGCAGCCGCGTTAAGGTATAGAAAAATCCATTTCAGTATGAGCAGTCATTCCGAGGCCATAGGCCGAGGAATCTGCTTCTTTCGTGATTTGACAGCAGATTCCTCGCTTCGCTCGGAATGACATTTTTGTGAATTGTCAATTTGCAACGGGTTTTATATCATCCCCAGCATCTTCGGCAGCCACAGCGACAGCGGCGGCCAGTAGGTCACGATCACCAGGAACACCAGCATGGTAAGCAGCCAGGGCCAGGTGGCGATGGTGAGCTCGGTGATGCCCATCTTGGTAATGCCGGAGGCCACGTAGAGGTTCAATCCCACCGGCGGGTGGCACATGCCGACCTCCATGTTTACCACCATGAGGATGCCGAAATGCACCGGATCGATGCCGAGCTTGATCGCGATCGGAAACAGGATCGGCGCCAGTATCAGCACGATGGAGGAAGGCTCCATGAAATTGCCGGCAGCGAGCAGCAGGATGTTGGCGATCAAAAGGAAACCGATCACGCCGACGCCGGTGCCGATCATGGCATCGGCCATCGCCTGCGGGATGTTCTCGTGCGTCATCAGGAAGGAGAACAGCACCGCGTTGGTGATGATGTAGAGCAGCATCGCGCTCATGTTGGCTGACGACAATAGCACCCGCGGCACATCCTTCAGGCCAATATCCCTGTAAATGAACACCGCCGTGATGAACGCCCACACCGCGCTCATCGCCGCCGCTTCGGTCGGCGTGAACAGGCCCGAATAGATGCCGCCCATCACGATAACGATCAGGAGCAGCCCCCAGATGGAATCGCGCAGCGCCTTGAGCCGCTCGGCCCAGGTCGCACGGGTCTGGCGCGGGTAGTCGTTCTTCCACGCGCGGTACCAGGTGGTCATGCCGAGCATGATCGCCAGCACGATTCCCGGAATCACGCCCGCCATGAACAGCGCCCCGACCGAGGTGTTGGTCGAGACCGAGTACATGACCATCACGATCGAGGGCGGAATCAGTATGCCGAGCGCCCCGGAGGTGGTGAGTACGCCTGCGCCGAAGCGTTTCGGAAAGCCGGCCTTGACCATCGCCGGGAGCAGGATCGAGCCGATCGCCACCACCGTTGCGGGGCTGGAGCCGGATACTGCTGCGAACAGTGCGCAGGCGAGCACGCCGCCCAGGCCCAGGCCGCCGTGCCAGTGGCCGACCATGGAGGTGGCGAAATGGATCATGCGCTTCGCCACGCCGCCGTGGGTGAGGAAATTTCCGGCGAGGATGAAAAACGGGATCGCCATGATCTCGAATTTTTCAATGCCGGTGAACAGCTTCAGCGCCACCGATTCGATCGGAACCGTAGTGAGGAAAAACAGGAACGAGAGCACGGTCAGGCCGAGTGAAATAGAGATCGGCATGCCGGTCAGCATGAGCACCACCAGCAGCGCGAAAATGATGACGGTGTTCATGCTCTGCCACCTCCGGTAGGTCCTGCGCCGCGCCGGTCGCCGCCGCCCTTGCGGCGTTCCACCCCGCTGCGGCGCTCCGTACCCGTCGGGCCGCGACCGTCCAGGCTGCGCCGGTCCGTGCCGCTGCGCAGTTCGCGCGGATGCAGCTCGTCATCCATGCGGTAGATCTTGTCCTCCTCGCCTGGCGCGGGCGGTTGGCCCTCGGCTTCGATGCCGTCGACGTGGCCGTGGTCGTGATGCGGCAGCTGGCCGGTATGAATGAAGCCCCAGGTTACCTGCAGGAAGCGAAAGCACATCAGGTAGGACCCGAACGGCACCGCGCTATACACGATCCAGGTCGGCCACTCCAGATCCGGCGTGGTCGGACCTTCGGGCACGTCGCCGGTGCCGAGGCCGAGGGCATGGAAGATCGCGTAGTGGGCGCCGTTCTCCCAGACGAAGGTCGCCCCGAGCGTGCCGACGATGCCGGTGAATGTCGCGCCGGCGAGCAGGCCGAAAATGATGAACTTTGCGCGGTTGGCGTCGTTAAGGCGGTTGATCATCACATCCACGCCGACGTGGATGCCGGTACGCACGCCGTAGGCGGCGCCGAACTTCGCCATCCACACGAACATGTAGATGCACAGTTCCTGCGCCCAGCCGAAATTGAGACTGAGCAGCCAGTCCTGCACGCCTGGAATCGCAAATCCGCTGGCGTAGCGATGCATGACGGCGGCAAAGATGATCAGGGTTGCCGCGCCCATGAGGAAGGTGATCAGCCATTCCTCCAGGTGGTCCAGCACTTTCATCATGGTGTTCTCCTGACTGCCATCAAGCGCGGGGGCGAATATCCTTTGCGATCACCTGCGTGAGTTCGCCACCGGAACCTCAGCCTGGGCCGGGTCGCGGCGGCGTGATTTGCATTACAGCTTGGTCGGGTCGAAATCGGTTTCCTTGTACACCTCTTCGATGATCTCCTTGCCGATGCGCGATTCCATCTCCTTGTGCACTTTCATCGTCGCTTTCTTCAATGCCAGGCGTTCCGCCGGCGTCGGCGTATAGATCTGGGTCTTGCCCGATTTCCTGACGGCTTCCAGCGCGGCGTCGTTCTCGTCCTTGGCGATCTTGTTGGCGTAGGCGGTCGCTTCCTTCATCGCCTGTTCCAGCTGGCCGCGTACGTCTGCAGGCAGTCCGTCCCAGAATTTCTTGTTGGTGATGACGGCGTAGCCGAGATAGCCGTGGTCGCTGAGCGTCATGTGTTTCTGCACTTCATGCATTTTCTGTGTGTACAGATTGGAATGCGGATTCTCGGTGCCATCCACCACGCCGGTCTGCAATGCCTGGTACACCTCAGAAAATGCCATGGTCTGCGGAATTGCGCCCAGGGCGCGCATTTGCGCTTCCAGTACCTTGGAGGACTGGATGCGCATTTTCAGGCCCCTGAAATCGGCGGGGGTCTTGAGCGGCTTGTTGGCGGAGAACGACTTGAAGCCGTTGTCCCAGTAGGCAAGGCCCTTGACGCCCTTCGGTTCGAGTTTGGCCAGCAGCCGCTGTCCCAGCGGTCCCTGGGTTACTTTGTGCAGTTCGGCATAGTTGTCGAAAATGAACGGCAGATCGAACACCTCGAACTCCTTTACCCCGAGCGGCCCGAACTTCGCCAGTGAGGGCGCGAGCATCTGCACTGCGCCAAGCTGCAGCGCTTCCATTTCCTCCTTGTCCTTGTACAGCGTTGAGTTGGCATAGACCTCGACTTTGACCCGTCCCTTGGTCAGTTCGGCCGCCTTTTTGGCAAAGAAATCGGCGGCGTGGCCCTTGAGCGTGTCGTTGGCGACGACGTGGCTGAACTTGATCACGATCGGTTGCTGCGCCGAGGCGCTGAACGCGAGCATTGCGGCGACCAGGCCGGCGCATAATGTGCGAATCATCATGTTCTAACTCCTGTTGTGGTTCGAAAGCGCGGCGGCATTACACCGCGAGTGTGGGTCGCATTGTGCGCGCCCTTCCGCGCGGCAGGAATTGTGGACAACCGCATTGCGGTTTTCCGCAATCCGGCCGCCTCGCCGCGCGCCCCGCGGCAGGGTAGTATTGGCGCGCCATTACGGGCCGCGCGCTGCGGCACGGGTGAAGCCGGGGTGGGGAGCATATTGGAACAGGCGCCGGGCGGGCAAAATGCGGTCGATGCAGCCGAGATCGGGGTGCGGCACGGGCTGCGCGACGATCTGCGCGCCGCGCCCGGCTGGTATTGGCTGGTTTCAAGCTCGGCGCTGGCCCTGGTTTTCGTGGCGGTCGGGGCGCTGTTGTGGCACCTGCACCGCAGCGATCTCGAGGAGCAGCGCGTCGGCCTGATCTCGGACGTGCTCTGGGTCGAACAGAACCTGCACTTCCAGCTGGGCAAGGTCGAGGACGTACTGCAGGAGCTGGGGCGAGACAGCGCCATCGATGGCGTCAGCGACGATTTGCTCGGCGCGCGCGCCGGGCTACTGATGCGCGTCAATCCCTGGCTGGTGCAAATCGCCTGGCTCGACGCCGAGGAACGCGCAATCAGGGCCATCCCGGCGGAAATCGGCGCCTCCGCCCGCGGCGATTCGGGTGGGGTCGCATCAACCAACGAGGCGTTCGGATTCGCGCGCTCGCTCGGCAAGGCGTCCTGGGGCCAGCCGATTCGAGCGGCCAACAAGGAATATTACGTCGAAGTGTATGTGCCCCAGTTCCGCGGCGGACGCCTCGCGCTGATGACGCGCGGCGTCGTTTCATTGAGCTTGCTGATTCAACAGGAGACGCCGTGGTGGTATACCGAAAAATACAGCCTGCAGGTGGTCGACGACGGCGGCGGCGTGCTTGCATCCAAATCGAAAGTCGACGCGCCGGCAAGCGGTCTGAGCTACGCGGTAGCGTTTGACCCGCCGGGCGCGGGACTGATGTTGCGTGCGATCGCGTACAAGACAGAAACCAGTCTGCTGAGCAATCTGATCGGCGCCGCAATCGTGCTGCTGACCCTCGCGGTGGCGTCGAGCTTCTGGGCGCTGCGCCGCCATATGCTGCGCCGCTACAGCGCCGAAGCGGCGCTGCTCGAAGCACATGCGTTTCGCAAGGCGATGGAGGATTCGCTCACTACCGGGCTGCGCGCGCGCGATCTGACGGGACGCGTTACCTACGTCAATCCCGCGTTCTGCAACATGGTCGGCTGGAGCCGGGAGGAATTGGTTGGTTGCACGCCGCCCATGCCGTACTGGCCGCCCGAGGAGAGCGAGCAGATCGGCTGGCTCCTCGGCAGCGTGCTCGCCGGGGAGGCGCCGCGCGAGGGGTTCGAAGCGCGCCTGATGCGCAGGAACGGCGAGCGTTTCGATGCACTGATCTACGAGGCGCCGCTGATCGATGCGCAGGGCAGGCACACCGGCTGGATGGGGTCGGTGCTGGACATCAGCGCGCGCAAGCGCGCAGAAGATCAGCTGCGAGCGCAGCAGGAGCGGCTGCAGTCGACCGCTCGCCTGGTTACCATGGGCGAGCTCGCCTCGACGCTCGCGCATGAGCTGAACCAGCCGCTGTCGGCGATCGCGAGCTACGCCACCGGCAGCGTCAATAAACTCGAATCCGGCAGCTACGACACGGCCGAGCTGGCGCAGGTCCTGCGCAAGCTCGGCGGCCAAGCGAAACACGCCGGAGAGATCATCCGGCGCGTGCACGACTTCGTGCGCCGTGCCGAGCCCAAGCGCGCGCCGTGCGACCTCAACGCCCTGGTCGACGATGCACTCGGGCTGCTCGACGCGCAGGCGCGCCGGCAGGGTGTGCGCGTGCAGGCGGAACTCGCTGCCGGTCTTCCCCAGATTTTTGCCGACCGCGTGATGATCGAGCAGGTCGTGGTCAACCTGGTACGAAATGCGATCGATGCCATGGCTGGCACGCCGCTGGAAGGGCGGCTGCTCGGCGTGACAAGTATCAATGGCGACGCCGGTGTCACGCTCAGCGTTTTGGACCGTGGCAGCGGCATCAGCGCCGAGGTGGCGGAACGCCTGTACGCGCCTTTTTTCAGCACCAAGGAGGAAGGCATGGGCATGGGTCTTAACATCTGCCGCTCGATCATCGAACTGCACCAGGGGCGCCTCTGGTTCGAGCCGAACCCGGAAGGCGGCACCCTGTTCCATTTCACGCTGCCTCACGGGAGCGGCACTTGAGCGACGAGAGCCTGGGAACGATATTCATCGTCGACGACACCGAGGTGATTCGCGATTCGCTGCGCTGGCTGTTCGAATCGCGCGGTTTCATCGCCCAGGTGTTTGAATCCGCCGCGGCGTTCCTGGCGGCAAACGACGAGGAGCCGACCGGCTGCGCGATACTCGATGTGAGGATGCCGGGAATGACCGGGCCAGAACTCTATGACGAAATCCGGCGCCGAGACTGGCAGCTACCGGTATTGTTCCTGTCCGGGCACGGCGACGTGCCGATGGCGGTGGACGCGCTAAAAAAGGGCGCGCTCGACTTCGTCGAGAAACCGTTCAACGACAATGACCTGGTCGATCGCGTTGCGCGCTGCCTGCGGCTGGACGCGGAGCGGCGCCGCTCGGCGGCGGGCCGGCAGTCGGTAGCGGTGCGGTTGGCGCAGCTGACGTCGCGCGAGCAGGAGGTCATGCGCCTGGTGCTAGCCGGCAAACTGAATAAGCAGATCGCCGAAGAATTGCACATTGCCATGCGCACGGTCGAAGTGCATCGGGCGCGCGTGCTGGCGAAGATGGGGGTACGCTCGGCGGTCGAACTGGCGCAGATCGTGAGCCTGAAAGACCTGGGTTAGATTCGACATGGCATGGCATTTGCGTCCATGAAACCGTTCGAAAAAAAAGTGTAGCATTGACCCCCCGAAAAGGACCATCGTTCTTTTCGTTTCCAGAAGGAGAACCCGAATGAATCAAAGGATGAGGAAAATCGGCTGGTTGCTGGCGGCGCTTGGCACGGCCACATTGCTTGCCGCGTGCGGTAGCAGTAACAATCCGGATAACCAGTACATAACCGGGCTGGCAGCGACCGGTGCCGCCTTGGCCAGTGCCACCGTGACTGCCAAGTGCTCGGGCGGTCCGTCTGTGTCGGGCACCACCGGCGCGGACGGCACGTTCTCGCTTGAACTCAAAGATAACCAGTCCGCGCCGTGTCTGCTCCAAGTAGTAAAGGGTACGGTGACCCTGCACGGTTTTGCCGCCGCGCCCGGGCGCATCAACGTCACTCCCCTGACCGACCTGGTGGTCAGCAAGGCTTTGGGTTCGGACCCGGCCACCGCGTTTGCAGGTTTCGACGCGACCAAAGGCGCGAAAATCAATGCGGGACTTGCTGCGGCCAAGATTTATGTAATAGCCCAGGTCACCGCGCTCGCCGGCAGGGCGCCGTCGGGGGATCCGCTGACCATGGTGTTCAAGATCGGTGACGCCGACGATACGGTACTCCTCAACCTGAAGGCCGCGCAGGACGCCGCCGGAAAGACCCTCGCCGACCTGCGCGTTGGCGCCGTTGCCGGTGCTTCGCTCGCCACCACGCTCGGCCCCGAGGAGACGCGTGCGCAAGACAGCCGTACGTTCACCCCGGTCGATCCCACGGCGACAACCTTCGCTGCGCTTGCGGCCGCGACGGGTGATGTCACCGACATGAGTACCACCAGTCGCTGGGCGGGCGTGCTCAAGGGCGCGGCCTACCGCGTCGAGGTGCCGGCCAACTGGAACGGCAAGCTGGTGATGTATGCGCACGGCTATGCCGGTACCGGCTCGGTACTCGGCGTCTCCAACCCGTCGATCCGCCGCTATCTGATCGAGAACGGTTATGCCTGGGCTGCGTCGAGCTACAGCAAGAACTACTATGACGTACGCGCCGGCGTTGAAGACACCAACGCGCTCGCGCTCGAATTCACCAAGATTGCCACGGCGAACTCGCGCACCCTGGCGGCGCCGACGAAGATTTATATCACCGGACATTCGATGGGCGGGCACATCACGGCCGCCGCGATCGAGGACGAGGCCTATGCAACCGCCAACAACAAAGTGAAATATGCGGGCGCGGTGCCGATGTGCGGCGTGGTGGGCGATGCGGAACTGTTCAACCAATTCGCCGCGATGCAGGTCACCGCGCAGACAATCGCCGGGTTTGCGACCACTGCCACTACCAGTTGGTCAACCATAGTGGCCCAGGTAACCGGTAC
>Ga0163199_1000516_pt1 | contig 24415 bp, 24 predicted proteins | sample PL_2010_150m_FD_113537 | JGI IMG/M metagenome (GOLD analysis project Ga0163199, IMG submission 113537) | Freshwater microbial communities from Powell Lake, British Columbia, Canada to study Microbial Dark Matter (Phase II) - PL_2010_150m | ecosystem: Environmental > Aquatic > Freshwater > Lake ...
CGTTCGGGGAGAGGGCCGGGGTGAGGGGAGGGACGACGAGCGCCCACAATTCATCTCATTCCACACCACAAACGCCGCCCCAATCGCCCCGCCCGCATCTCCCGCCGCCGATTGCACATACATCCGCCTGAACGGCGTATTGCGATAGATCTTGCCATTGGCCACCGAGTTCATCGCACAACCCCCGGCCAGCGCTAGCGCATCAGACTGGTAACGCTCATGCAGCCGATTGAGCAAATGAAAGAACGCTTCCTCGTACATACCCTGCACCGAGCGCGCGAGGTCACGGTGCCGCTGGGTGATTTCGGCACCCTGGGCGCGTGCCGGCCCGAGCAGGTCTTCAAGCGCAGGCGAATAAAGCGTGCCCACCACCGGCTCCCCATTCTCCCAAAAGTATTCGTCCTTACCCTTGTGATGCAGGAAGTAGCGTAAGTTCAGCTTGAAACGCCCGTCGGCCTCAAGCCGGACGATCTCGCGCATGGCAGCCAGATAGCGAGGCTCGCCGTAAGGCGCGAGTCCCATCACCTTGTACTCATCGCCATAGTTGGGAAACCCCAGGTGTTGCGTCAACGCCTGATAGTACGTCCCCAGCGAATGCGGGAAATAGACCTTGTCCTCGACTTCGATCTCGGCGCTTGTCCCCATCCCCCACGCCGCGCTCGCGAAGTCGCCGAACGCATCGATGGATACGACCGTTGCCTCCGCAAAAGGTCCCACGTAAAACGCCGAGGCGAGATGCGCGAGATGGTGCTCGACGAAATGCAATCGCCCGTGGAAGGGCGACCCGAGTGATTGTGCCAGCACCTCCGACAACCCGGCCCGCTCGCGTTTGTTTCGAATCTTGCGCAGCACGAACCGCAGATCTGGTCGGTGGGCGAGTGTGTAGCCGATCTTGCGCCAGAGATTCGCCTTGGCGTCCTGGTTAACCGCAACATGCTGCACGTCGGACAGTGTAATGCCCGCCTCAGCCAGACAATATCGGATAGATTCTGAGGGGAAGCCGGCCCAGTGTTTGATGCGGCGAAAACGCTCTTCCTCTGCGGCTGCGACCAGCACGCCGTCTTTAATGAGGCAGGCGGAGGAGTCGGCGTGGTAGGCGTTTAGGCCGAGGATGTAAGTCACTGGTAGGAATAATTAGAAACTGACACGAAGAATCCGAGAAGCGGGAGCGCTCCGCGAAACGAAGATTGACGTTCGGTGTCTTGGGTTGAAATGCGCCAACACGTCGTAGACGCCCTATTCGCGCCACTTGCGGGCCGGTTCACCCCTTCAGCGCGCCGAGCGCCCCCACTCGCTTCGCCAAACCGTCTGCGACCCGGATCAGTGCCGCGAGCAACGCTTCGTCGACTTCCAGGTTGCCTTCGTACTCCGCGAGGTTGCGCTTGCGGTGTGCATGATCCAGCACACGCCATTGCTCCGGCGGGAGTGCGAGCGTATGTGCGAGACTCTGAAAGACAAGATAACGATTCTCCGAACGATAGCCATGCCAGCGTAACGCCGCGAGCGCCATTGCATGCGCCGCGTTGTACGCCAGATCGAAGCGGCTTTCGAGTCCGAGGCTGCTTTTGCCCGCATCCTGCAAGCGTACCTTGCCAGAACGAAGCAGACCGTCGAACTCCGCCTGTGCTGCCGGCTCTGCCTTGAGCTTGCCGATGCGCACCAGGTTATCGAGCGGAGCCAGTGACATCGGCTTCCCTTCCGATCAGCAGCAGTGTTTCGCCCGCCAAAACCTTGGTGAGGAATGGATTGTTCGCCTTGCGCCGGCGCACGAACTCTTCTCGCGTATAGAGCGTAGGATTCACCCGCCGCGCAAGCTGCTTCTCCGCCCCCGCAAGCGCAGCATAGATCTCCTCGAGGGTGAGATCGTCGGCGACAATCAGCAAATCGATATCGCTCGTTGCGGTATCGCTTTTCTTGGCGACTGAGCCGTACACCAGAGCCAGACGGATACGCGCGCCCAGTGTCATCAGGGCGCCGCGCAACGGGTCGGCGAGACCCACCGTTTTTTCCACGAGGCCGCGCAATTCCTCAAACACGGGCGTGTCGCGGTTCGCCTGAAAGTGCTTCTGATTACCCACGCGCGTCACGACCACCAGGCCGCTTTCGGCCAAACGCCGCAGTTCCCGTTGAACGGCGCCGGAGCCAGCGCCCACCAGTCCGATCAGTTCAGTCGCAAAAAAGCTGCGCTCCGGCTGGCCAAACAATATGCCCAGCACCCGCTGCTGCGTTCTGGAGAAGAGTGCGTCAGCCAAGCCGGTGCGCCCGACTGGAGCATCGTCGGCAGACCGGCGTGTTTTTCGCGGCTTCGCATGCCTTCTTTTCGTTATACCCATTTTGGGCATTGTAATACCCGTTTTGGGTATATTGCAATAGTCAAATACGTAGCGGCGCGGGACAGGTCACTGCGTCGTTCTCGACCTCGTTATCCCAAATGGCCAATTACACCTTCTGACGGCCGGAAAACCACCGCCAGGCAGTTTCAACGATATCAGACAGATCCTTGAACTCCGGCGACCAACCCAACTCCGCGCGCGCGCGTTCTGCGCTCGCCACCAAGCGCGCCGGATCTCCAGCCCGCCGTCCAGCCACCCGGTACCGAATGTCCTGTCCTGTCACGCGCCGACAGGTTTCGATGACTTCCTTGACCGAAAAGCCTTTCCCGGTCCCCAGATTGAACGCCTTGAATCCAGCGACCTCGTCGCCCATCAATCGCTCCATCGCCAGCAGGTGCGCCGCGCACAGGTCCGCGATGTGCACATAGTCGCGAATGCAGCTGCCGTCCGGCGTGTCGAAGTCGTCGCCGAAAACCTGCAACTGTGTGTCTGCCGGGTTTCCACCGGCGCGCATGCGGAGCGCTTCACGGAGAATCAGCGGAATCAGATGCGTCTCCGGATCATGGCGTTCGCCCAGCTCGCCCTCGGGATCGCATCCCGCGGCGTTGAAGTAACGCAGCGCGACAGTGCCTAACCCATAGGCACGCCCATAGTCCGCCATCGCGCGCTCGGCGGTGAGCTTCGTCATGCCGTAAGGATTGACGGGGTGCTGCGGATGGTCTTCACTCATGGGCAAGAAAACCGGGTCGCCATAGGTGCTGCAGGTCGAGGAGAACACCAGGTGCTTCACTTGCGCCGCGCGCATCGCTTCCAGCAGATTCAGCGTTCCGATTACGTTATTCGTGTAGTACTTCGCAGGGTCTTTCACCGATTCGCCGACGTAACAACTGGCGGCGAAGTGCATCACCACATCGAATTGGCGGCCGTCAAACGCTTGGGCCGCGTCGGTCACCCGCCGGAGATCCCCTTCGACAAAATCCGCGCCCTGCACGGCGTCCCGGTGGCCGGTGGAAAGATTGTCTAAAACGGTGACCAGATGTCCATGGCGCAGCAGCAGCTTTACCATGTGCGAGCCGATGTAGCCGGCGCCGCCTGCTACGAGAACGCTTACTGCCATACCTGCCCTCGAAGAGACGTGTCCACTCAGTGCGCCTCTTTGCTTTCCGACGACAGATCATGCTGGAGAAGGTGAAGCGAAAGCAGCAGTTCTGCAAACGCGCGCTGGAAGGAATAGAACAGTCCTGCGCGGCCATCCAACACTAACCCTTGCAAGAACAAGCAATAGAAAAGCATGGCAAAGGGGGCGACGACGCGGAACTTTCGAACCCTGCCGGACCAGCCTAGGCCAGACCAGTTGGCATTGAGCAACTTCTCCGCTTCCAGGCGCATATACCGATCCTGCGAAGCGACCCAATGCGACAAGGTCTTTCGGTCGTCGTGAAAAATCACTCCGGTCAGGGCTGCGACCTTTCCATCGACTTTTACGCGTTGTGTGTGTCCGACCTGGGTATACACAGCGCGTTCGCGGCGGAACAGAACCGTGACCGGGGTATAGACCGTCGCGCGTAAGGGCCGCCCTTCGATGCAATATCTAAACGATGCCCGATACCCCCCGACATCGGCATCGGAAGCGAGCGATCGAATTTCGTCCAACAAATCATCGGAAAGAAGGTAATCCGCATCCAGCGCGAGTACCCATTCGGTGCTGATCCCGGTCTCTTTAACGCCGAAGTTCCACTGATGCGCGTGATCGTCGAATTTGCGTTGGAATAGTCGTGCGTTTGAATATCGACTAACGATTTCTACGGTTTCGTCGGTGCTGAAGCTGTCGACGACGACCACATCTTTCGCCCAACGCAGACGTTCCAGCGTGCGCCCAATATTGGGCGCCTCGTTGAAGGTTAAAATTAGGGGCGTGACCAGATCTAACATTCAAGTATCTCTTTGAGCCACACAAATCATGTGCTTCCATAGCCATGGCATTCGCCCATAAAAGTGGAACCTTGCTTGTTTGAAGCCGTGCTGAACTACCAGCGCCCGCAACGTTCGCTCGCTGAAAAACTTGATATGGCCGCCATCCCAGTGGACTCCGTGATGAGCATCCCATTCATTCAGAACGCTAATCGCAAGATTCTTCAGATACCCGTGATATGGCGTGCCGACGATCAGGTAACCGCCGGGTCTCAGCAATGATGCCGCAGTATCAATCAAGGCAGCCGGTCTGTACAAATGCTCGATCACGTCGCTTGATATGACCAGATCGAAACGATGCTCCGCAGTCAGAAGATTGACCAGATCAGGTCCGATTTCCGCTCGCACATATCGTACTTTGTCAGTCGCGTAGTTTTGGTTCGCTATTGCTATACCGGATTCAGAGGTATCGACTCCAGTGATACGCAACCCTGACGCGCCTAATCTGGAACCGAGATAACCATTCCCGCATCCCAGATCTAATGCGTACTCCACGCCATTCAAACGACGTGCAAGATCGACAAATCTTTCCGCGAGTTGCTGGCCCACATTGGCATTGCCCGGGCCTGGTGCGGTGTAGCCGAAATCGCTGTAGTTTCCGCTCATAATGGGTTTGCATGCAACCGACAGCTTACTAAAGAGCGCATGGTCATCCGGCAATCGCCTTCTTGTACGCCTCTTCGATTTGAAGGCCAATGGCTTTCCAAGTGTACCGGTGAGACACAAACTCGCACCCTTTTTCTCCCATGCGCTTCAGCGCCGTGGGATCCGCTATCAGGCCGCGAATGCCTGCGGCTAGGTTTTCCGGGTCACCATCTAACACTGCTCCCGCGCCACTTTCGCGCACGATATCGGCGGCGCCTACTTCCGGTGTTACGGCAACGGGACACCCTGCAGCCATTGCCTCTAGCACTACGTTGCCAAAATTCTCTGAATAGGACGGCAAGACCAACAAGAGCGCGCGGCTGAAAAGCGCCTCCTTGTCTTGGCCGTAGATCGGACCGATAAAGGAAACGCGCTCCCGCACCCCCTTCCCGATTGCTAAGGCTTCCAGTTCTGGTTGATAGTGTTCTTCGTCATTTCCGGCAACAACAAGTCGGCAATCCGGAATACCTGGCAATGCGGCAATGAGCCGGTCCAAGCCTTTTTTCCAGTTGATCCGTCCAACAAAAAACAGAAACGGCCTTTCGCCCGCCATGTTTGTAGATTTATCGTCGTGATACCCGTTGACGATGCGCGGCATATCGATGCCGTTTGGAATGATGCATGATTTCCGTATCGAAACGCCAAGCGTCGCGGCCTCCCCGGCCTCGAGCCGACTGGTAAAGTGAATCAGAGCGGCATTCGCCAGATTTCCCCGCTCGAATAATGTGATCCAAGAACGCTTGATCCAGCTGCTCTTTCTTCGGATGAGCTCTTGCACAAGCATGCCTCGCGGAGCAAGAACGTAAGGTACGCTCCTGTGCCGCGCAATCCGCGCCGCGGCCCACGTTGGCCAAAGAAAAACAGAATGCGTATGGACGACATCAAAACTACCCACGCGCCGCCACAAAGCAGTTGCCATCTTTGGGCACCAATAGAGTCTTCGAAGCATCGGTACCGGAAAATACCAAACCTTGACACCGTCCAAATCCACCGGGACTCCGAGCGGAACGTCGGAATCCCCCGGGCCGTCTACATTGGTCGTAAATACCTCGACTTCGTGCCCACGCGCGGCCAGAGCCTTGCACAGCCCGTGCACAGAGGCTATGGGCCCGCCATAGCGGATGGCGGGGAGATATGAGGGTACGACGTGAAGGATTCTCACCAGCCGGAGCTACGGGCACTTGGGTCACGTCGAACCACAAATAACCTGAAAACTGTAAGAAAAATCAGTACTGCGGCGAAAGATTGAAGAAGCGTCGAGCACACCTGTATAAGGTCCAATTCAACGTTGATCAACGTCATTGTGACGGCAATGCTTACCAAAGTGGCTAAGGAAATTATTGCTGCGGTTTTGTTCCAACTTTCGAGCCTCCCGCAAGCCGCTCCAAACAACAGCGCTATGCCGATCACGCCCAGGTAACCATAATTGGCGTAGGCTTCGGCGACCATGCCCCATCCGATCGCGGTACTCGACTCCTCGTGCAACGAGATTAGGCCATAGCGTCTGTTGAGCAGATCCATGCCTACCTGGCTCGCGGGCTTGTCGGATTCGATGAAGCGCGGAACTAGAATTGCGGGTAGGAGGGCGTAGGTTTCGCCATTGAGATAGTCGATGCGATCCGGTGTATCGCGCTGCACCCGCAAAACCATTTGAAGCAGGGAGGTGCGTTCAATGGCGCTTTGGCGGTCTGAATTGGTAGCGATGGCACTGATGCCGTCGGCGACCCACTCGGTCGCCAATCCGGGCAACTGCATTACAGAGGTCACTCCGCCATAGTTGGTGCCGGTCTCCCAATACTTATCGCGCATTTCTGCCTTGCCGGCGTGAAGAACCGTTACCGCAACTAGAGCCGACCCTACCACGAGCCAAGGGACGCGCTTAACGACCAGGACATAGCCGAATAGTGCAGCCAAGGCATAGATAACGCCGCCCACCAAAAACAGAGAGCTCCAACTCAATACAACTAATAGTACTGCCCCCGTCATAGCCATAGCCCATGCCTTGCCTTGAAGGAGACCCTGTGCTCGTGTAACACCGATAAAAAACAGAGCTACGGTGACAAACGTAACGGCAACGATGCGTACCAAACCAAAAAATGATCCTAACCACGCCAACGATCCGGAAATAATGCCAATGTGAAATACGAGCCCAACCAGCAGGCCAAGCAATGCGAACTGAATTTCCCGTGACGCGTCAAACTCCTCTGGAGCGACGTGACGCTGCGAGTGCGTCCTGCCGGCGATCAGTCGCCATGGAACGGTCGCCGCAAACAAGAAAAGAGCGATCGTGAGGGCGGCTTGAAAGATTTCCAACTCCGAGTAGCTCAGCAGGATATCGCTGTCGCTTAGAGCGGGCCGCGCAAAATAGGGTATGTAGACAAGAGCGATGATTGGGAAAATCGGAATTCCCAAGGCGCCCATTTTGATCCAGAGCGCGCTCGGTAATACTGCTGCAGCCACGACGATCAGATATGCGAGCAACTGCTCGCCCGAACTACCCCACACGAATCCGGCCAAGACCAATAGGATTGTTCCTATCGCCAAGGGGCGCATTGCCCGACGATCTGGAGGGGATTGTTGGCGGGAACCCGAAGTAATCATGACGCGTGCACCCGACGCAAACAGTCCACAAGTGCAATCTCGGTGCGCGTGACGTCGAACCTCCAAGCCCGGTGGGCCGCCGCCCGGCCGAATTCCGACAGTTTCTTCCGGTCTCGCGTCATCCCGTTTATGGCTTGCGTCATCACAGAGAAATTGCTCGACGGGAACACGCGTCCGCATGAAACATCGACCACGTCGGCTGCGCAACCAACGCGATCGCTGACCAGTACCGCTCGCCCACAGGCCATCGCTTCATTGACTGCGAGACCCCAGGTCTCTCCGAACGCTGATGGGAGTACAAAGAGATCTCCCAGGCGATAGACCACAGGCATACGGCTCTGGTTCTGGAACGGCAACACTCGAAAGCGATCCAGATTGGCAGCCGCCAGTGCATTTACCTCGTTTCCAAGGTCTCCGTCACCAACCAGCACCATGACAATGCCGGGATCTCCCAGTTCCTGCACCGCACGCATTAGCTCAACGGGGCGCTTTTTGCGCTCAAATTTTCCGGCAAATAGGATCACGGGGCAGTCATCGGAAATCCCAAGTTGCCGACGCCACTTGGCGGCTTCCCGCTCGAACGTTTCCGCCGGCTCGGCAAACCGAGCGACGTTGATGGAGTGCGTGCAGGGATACAGGCGGTCTGTCTCGACGCCGAAGGCTTCGTAATATGCGCGGTTTGCCGCACCCACATACAGAAACGCCGCGGGCCAGGAATAAACGCGTTCCAGAACTGCGCGCTTGAACCACCACTGGGGTCCCTTGCGAGAAGAATCCAGCAAATGCGAATCGCCGCGGAAAAGCGTCGGTATGCCCTTCTGGCGAAAAGTTCGCAACGCAAGCATATGGGAGTACCAAGCCCAGCCGGTGATGTGTACCACGTCGGGGTGCCACTCCGAGACTCGATCAACGAGAGATGGATTTCTCAGTCCGAAGAAATGATGGGTACCGGGATCGGATGCGATGTTTGGGACCAATTCGAACTCGTATCCCTCCGTCAACGGGATATCCCACGCCACCGGCTGCTTGAACCCGTGATCGTGCATTGGCGCCTGACCCGCATGCCAGGTAAAGAATACCTTGACTGCAATATCATTTCGTTGCGCGAGCCGCCGGTAGAGGGGCGCATAGTACTGGATCGGGTGAGAGACGACGATCGCAAGCCGGATTTTTGGTTGCGTCGCAGGCATCTCGGAGGGGCGCAGGTCAGACAAAAGGGGTGACAGCGGCAGTGACGCAGCGACGGTAATTGCCCCATGTGTAGCGCTCAGCCTGTACCCGGGCGGCACGGCTCAACTCGGACAGGCGTTCCCGATGTCGACCGAACCACCTCAAGCCTTCCACCAACGCATCCAGGTTTCCGGTTGGCACCAATTTGCCACAGCTAGCATCGATCAAATCCTCGGCGCCGCTTGCGCGTGTGCTAAGCACCGGCAATCCCGACGCCAAGGCTTCACCAATTACCAAAGCGCGGCCTTCGAAATAAGTAGGTAACACGAAAACGTGCGCTCGTTGGTAATGGCCGCGCAGTTGATCTTGCGAAACAGGACCAATCCACGTCGCATGTGGAGGAAGGACCTTTTGTTTCGCCTCTGCCAGCTGCCAGGAACCAACCAACTGCAATCGGGCATCTTTCAATCCCGCGGCTCGCCAAGCCTCCAAGAGCATTGGCGTGCCTTTTCGAAGCGAACACTGGCCGGCAAATAGGAACGTGAGCATTTCGGTGGGTCTTTGAACCATGCTCGGAGACCACTCAGCGGTATCCACGCCGTAAGGCGCAAGCGCGATTGACTTGCCAGGAAAATAGTTACGTACCGTGTCGGCTACAAATGCGCTAGGGACAATCACCAAGTCCGCAAGTTCCATCTCCCGGGATTTTTGCTCGGGACGGACGTGACCGCTGGAGGGCAGGCTACCTGTTGGCAACCAGTCTGCGTATCTCCGCACGAGTTCTGTCTGGGTCTTTTCCCAGGCCCGGTAGTAGCCGATAGGCAAATCGTAAATGCACGCCTTGCCTAGACGCTTTGCCTCCTCGAACGACCAGAGTGAGCAATCCTCGTAGGCATGCACCGCAGTAACCGCAGCGCGCCGGCTTTCCCTTCGCATCGTGCGCATCAGCCAGTCGTTAGCTTCGTAGGAAAGTCCTTCCGACGCGAACCGTTCGCCAAACGCGAGCCGGCGAACCATGCGCGACCATTCGCCAACGCGCCCCTCGATCCGCGGGGCGGCAGCAAGGGGGGCGAAGTAGCGCCGCTCCAGTCGATTCACGGAATCGCCCATACCTGGGATACGCCTGAGAAGACCGAGTTCTCCCGGAGTGGGCATCCATGGCACGCAGAATGCGTCTAGACGCTTTGATTCGAAGTGGGCGAGCGCCGCGTTGTGCGAAAAAGGCCCTCCTGTAGGATGCCCGAAAAGAATCATTGTTGCATCCGCGACCGGGCGAGCGCCCGATCCAGCGCGGTGGCGAATAGTCTGGTCGATTCGCGCGCGCTTTCGCCATCAAACGCACTCCAATTTACCTTTTCAGCGTCGTAGGAGAAGCAAGTAAGAAACTCATCCAACGCAACTGCAAGGTGCTTTGAATTCGGCAGCGCGTCTTCACGAAACGCATATACGACCCCAGCGCCGCTATTACGCAGAGACGCAATCGCCGTGCAATCCTCATGCAGCAAAGCGAAAACTGGCCGACGGGAAAGCACGCCCTGAAAAATCTTGGACGGCGAGTAATGTGGTTCGGTGGATCCGATCACCAGTACTGCGGCACTCTTGCCCAAGTGATTGAGGACGTCGATGTATTTGATGCGGCTTGGCATTTCATCGACAATTCCACCGAGACCCCATTTGTCAAGCAAAGGCTGAACGGTGTGGCCGCGGGTCGGATCGTTTTCGAAGAGACCAGTGCCGACAAAGTGGATGCGAAGCTTGCTCGCTTTGCCGGGCCTTCTTGTCATTAGCGCCACCGCCTCCAGGAGGCGGTCGAGGACTGCAACTGCCTTGGGCAACAACGCACCGGCATAGATGAGATGAATATTCCCGTCATCGGGATCGAACAAGAACGGTTTGCGTGGATGACTGGCCAAAAACGCAAAGTCGCGCTCGGAGCTACCGAAGGGCATGCCTGCCGTCTCGGCGCGTTCCCGCACGTGCGGATTCCTGCGTAGCGCCGATTCGAAATAGCGTTCGTTGATACCAGTAATCAGGCGGGCATTGCGAATGGCGATCGGCTCGAGCACGTCGGACAGCCGTTGAGCAAACCATGCCTTGCTCAACGGTCGGTAACCCGTCGGGACCTCCGGAATCCACGGATCCTGATAATCGATGCCGTAGGGAATGCCGAGAAACCGGGCTATGGCCCGACCCGCAAGCGCGGCCGGAAATGAGTCGCAGGTAATGTGGACAAAATCCACCGGTTCGCGCGATGCAAGCTCGCGCACAGCCGCGTAATACCACCACACCGACCTGAAACCGAGATTGCCAATTAGACGGATCGGCTTGGTAGGCAGGGCACAGGTGCGGATAACGCGCAGATCTTGCGGTAGCAAGTCGAGGAGCTCATTGTCTGTCTGGCATTCGTAAAACTTGGGATCGGTTGTGACAATGATAGGCTTCCAGCCGAATTCCGGCAGATGGTAGGCCCATAGCCGCGCGCGATGCACGCTTGGCAGGAAGCTCGGAAAAAAATGCGGTGCGATCAGGACGACGGTTTTCATAACGATGCGGAAATCAGTTCGCGATAGACCGCGAGATAGGCGTCGGCAGCCGCGCGCCGCGAAAACCGTTCCTCGACAATGCGGCGGCAGGCGCTGCGGTTGATCTCTGCCAGTCTGGCAACCGCTGCCACACCCTCTTCCACCGAGTTCACCAGAAACCCGTTTTCGCCCTGGCGCACGATTTCGGGCAGTGCGCCGTGCGGGCAGGAGATCACCGGCGTGCCGCATGCCAGCGCCTCGGCAAAGACGATCCCGAAGGGTTCATTCCATTCGATTGGCACCAGAAGCGCGGCTGCACGGCCGAGTAGTTTGTTTTTTTGTGCGTCATCCACCGGACCGATGTATTCAACATTTGTGTTGCTCAGGTGCGGCTCGATTTCGCGCGACCAGTATTCCCGTCCCTGCGGCGACTCGACCCGATTTCCCGCGAGAATTAACTTTCGTCCGGCGCCCTTCGCGATTTGAATGGCTGTATGCGCGCCCTTGATTGACTCGATGCGACTCAAGAAAACCAAAGGCGAGTCAGGCGCTACGGTCGCAACAAAGCGATAAAGGTCGATGTCGACAAAATTGGGGATGGTCACCCAGCGCCCTCCATATGGGCGACCTTGTGCCGCTATATATGCGCTGCATCCGGTGAACGCAAACGATCCGCCGCCCAGTGCTGCCGCCACGCGATTACGCCAGCCGCCAGTGTAGCGTTGATACGACATTAGCTTGGCACCGCGGTTCAGAAACAAAGGCAGCATCAGCAGCAGCCGCGAAAAGCTGTGCACGACGTCTGGACGAAACGCACGCACCGCGCTTTGCAATGCCAATGTGTGCCGCAGAATATTTGCGACACCTCCAGAATCCGTCCCCGGCCATGGTCGGAAAAAATCCACTGGGCTAGACGAGCCCGGGTGAGCAATCAATCCGACGTGATGCCCGCGAGCGCGCAGCTCCTGGACCAAGCCGTGAACGATGCGCTCGATTCCGCCGTAGAGCGACGGCGGTACGGGCAGATAGGGATCCGCAGTCAACAGTATCTTCAGGGCTTCGCGGCTCATATGCGCGAAGCCACGGCGCGCTCGACACTGGCGATCAGTAGCGGCGCTGTCTTTTCCCAGCAGAACCGGTCGCGCGCAGCCGCCAGCGACGCGCGCTTTGCTTCTTCCAGCGCGGCGGGATGCGTGAGCAGTTGCGTCAATTTCTCCGCCAAGTCGGCGGCGTCTCCAGAACTGCACAACCGGACCGCCGCAGACGCCTGGGCCGCGACTTCGAGTTGGCCGAGAGTCGACGTGGCGACGATGGCCAATCCGGCTTGCATGTATTGCAGAATCTTGTTGGTCACCGTCAAATTCCGATTGTGAGGGGCGCTCGGATCGAGCGACACCCCGATATCGTGTTCAGCGATGCGTGACAGCAATTCATCGTTCGGAACCACAGCATGGAGAAATACGCGCTCGCGCCATGACTCAGGTATCAGCCGATCCAACCATTCACGGTACCCGGCCCAAAGACTACCGCGCAGATGCACCTCAGCCTTGGTATCCAGCAAGCATAGCGCCGCGAACAGATCCTCCAGCCCACGGCCCGGCCCGATGGATTGCGAATACCAATGAATCGAAGGCAGCTCTCGGCTGCGCCGATCTTTCAGTTGACCATCCAGTCGTACTCTATCCGACCACGGGAAGGCGTTGTATATGACCAGCGGTTTCGGGCATCCATAAGCTGTCGCGAGCGCGGCGCTCATTGCCTGCGAGGTGCAGGTGCGATGTGCGGATGCTGAGAGTACGCTGGCTTCAAGCGTGTGAAGCAACTTCCTAGGGCGGCGGCGTCGCACTTCCGGCAGCAAATCCTCAGAGAACCAGTCCTCCATGTCGACACCGATACGTCGGCCCCCGCGAGCCAGTTCGCGCGCTACCCAAAGGGCGGGCTCGGAATGCGCAATGTAGAGGTCCGCATTGCGGGACCGCGCCGCCTCGAGAAGGTCTCCAACGGCGTAGCCGAGCATATCGGGAGTCTCCCACCCCAGCCAGTGCTTGGACTTGAGCGCCAACCAGCGCTGGCCCCGAAGCAACGTTCCGTGCAAGGAGTTGCCGACCCCCAACTGCACCACCGGCGTGTAGCGAAAGCGTTGACGGCTCATTAGATCACGATCTCGAGCAATCAGGTTTTCATTCAGCCACGCACCAAGGACCTCAACATTGAAGCCGACTGCCGCCAGGCAATCAGCTTCCTTGATCACCCGTGGGTTGTGACACAGGTGATTCCCGTTGAGAATGACTATTCTCTTTACGCGCATCAAAGCTCGCACCGGAATGCGATGCCGGGTCTACTGAGATTCAGAACGCCCCTTTCTTGCCTCGACATAGAGCGAATATTTGGCATGATCTTCCCGATCCAAACACAAGTCGGCGTCGCCCGACACGCCGAATGACATCTTTCGCACTTCTGCGAAACCTGCTTCGAGTAGTACAAATTGCAAAGTTTCGAAATCATAACCAAACATGTGCTCGCCACCCTGATGGAACTGATGGTTGACCATTGCCATGTAGGTTGGCATGTCCTGCGGAAGTGTCGTCACGCCTAGCGCTTCCCATTGTTTTGGATCGCGAGTCACATACGCCTCAAGGTAACGCTCGCAGTCCGGAACTACGATACGAACCCGCCCCCCTGGCTCGAGCACGTACAACATGCTACGAAAAAGGCGAGGAACGTCTTCTCTAAACTCGACGTGTTCGACCACATGCTCGGCAAATATCCGCGCGACTTGACTCCCCAAAAACGGCATGCCGGTCCTGATGTCGTAGGGAAATGTGATGTCCTTATGGCGACGCACGACGTCAATGTTCACCCACCCTTCGCGCCCGCGACCGCCACTGCCCAAATTAACACTGAGATGGTGTCGATTGGCCAAACCGCGACGAGTACGCCTAATTGTTGGTGACACCCGATTGAGAACTCTAGTTCCAAACGCCTGCCACTCGAACCGCAATAGGCTAATGGTGCGCCAATTCGCGGCTGTCTGGCGCATGAACCATTTGCCAAATTGCTGCTTGATTTCCATGCTTCTTTTCCGGGGATCGGTTTGAGTATTTCGCGATGCACCTTAGCTGTTGCGAGTGGCATCTTGATAGTTAAATGCACCCTCGCGCTAAAGTAGATCTCCAGATTCGGAGGTGCGGTATCGAGTCTTAGGCAGAAATACGAACATCCACTGACGCAATCAAAGCACCTCAATCCCAGCGCTTGTCCTCCAGCAGTCGACTGCCTCTTCTCACAAATACAAAATCACCTTGATGCAGTCGATCGTCTCGCTGTCGCCTGAATAGAGCAGCAATATCGTAGAGCTGAAATTCGTTTTCATTTAGGAATACCAGGAGATCGAGAATAGACGGCTCATACGCCTGGGCGTAGAAGGATACCTCCGTAAGGATCACCTCGACCGATTTCATCGCTGAACGCGCACCGCGAAGCGCGTGAAGTTCGTATCCTTGAAGATCCATCTTGAGCAGGACCCGGTCGTCGGGGGCGACCCAGGTTATGAATAGGCTATCGAGAGTACATGCGGTTACGGCAATTGAGTCCGCATCAGGTTCTGGTTTGATATAAGCGCCCGTGCCAGGTAAGTCGGTCTTCAGCAGAAAAACGTTCCCGGCGCGATCAGCCAACGCGCACTCATGTAATACGAAGCCATGCCTCGCACAAAGCAGTTTCAATGAGGCCGCACAAGCCAGTTGCGGCTCCACTAGATGGAATTTCGCTTGCGGAAAAATCGTCTTGCCCGTTAGGCTGAAAGAACCGAGGTGCGCGCCACCGTCGATGACTACGCTCGGTGAGAATCCGCGGTCCTTTAGAGATCGCAGGCAAAATTCAATGGCTTGAAATCCGTTGGGAGGCGAATCCCGAACGATTCGGTATGGCGTCCGCCCCATTAGCTTTTTGACTATTGACTTCAGCTCGATGCCCATTCTTGATCCCCGTATTGTAATTTCGCGGCTGTTGATTGGGCGCGACTAGAATTCAACGCTAAAAGCGGGTGATCACGGATACGCAGCATCGGTCTGAACTTTGTGGCCCAGGGCTCCGATAGGTCTGGATAACTCATGCGCGTAGGCAAGCAAGACGCTAGGAAGGAGACTGTTGAGCTCATAGCACCGGGCCTGTGGTCACGAAGAAAATAACGGGCGAGCAAAAAAGCAAAATCAGGACAGTCGTCGCAGCGCGCAGCGGATCGGGATCATCGATTCGCGGCATGACTGCCGGAACTGTAAGCACTGACGGGATGATTGCCAAGTCGGCTAACGCCATTTCTTTCCGGCGGACGGGTCCTCGGTTTCAAATTGTTGAGCGAGCACAGAATGACGCACCAGTTTGAACCGGCGTAACCAATCAAGTACCCAGCGCGGCAAAACTCTTCGCGCAATGCGTCGCAAAATCTGGGCGGTTACTCTGACGAAGATCCGTGTTAATTCCGCCATTGGTGGATCACCGCCGACCACGGCGTCGAGCAGAGGGATATATGCGCGGATACCGAACTTTGCATTCATCCTCGGCTCCAGTCCTTGCAGTGCTTTGATCGGACGACCATGGAAAATGCTGACGGGAAGGCAGGCGGGCGCCAAGTGCTGCGGGATAAAGTTAAACTCCGGTGGCAGGACGCTGTGCCTGAGATCGGAGAAATACACCGAATAGCGCAGGCTCTTCTGGTCGCTGGTGTTTGCCGGATGGTAGTAATTTCCGGTATTTTCCTCACGAAACCGGTCGTATTCAACAGCCCAGCGGTTGAAAAAATCCGCAATTTCGGGGCTTCGCCTGAACCCGAGGACTCCGCCGCAAAAATCCGGAAAGCAATCGGGAATGCCTTCGACGCTGTAGTCATGTCCCTCAAAAAGCTGGCAGCCGACCATGTCGAATCTATTCAACAATTCAAATACCCCGTCCAGGTTGGCGACTACCATGGTGTCCGTATCAAGGTAGAGAAATCGCTCGTACGGGCAAAGGCCCATGGCTATCTTGTCGCGAAATCCGAATGCCGGTTTCGCGAGGATCACTACATCGTCCCAAAGACCGTCGACGACCGGCACGTCGCATACCAGACATATGGGCCGCCCCGGATTGGTGTTGCGCACATAGCGCGCCGCCTGAGCGGCTTCGTCCCTATATTTGTCGCCGGTCGCGACAAAGCAAAATCCTGCCTTGGATTCCGTAGCCATCGAGAACATCCCTATTTCCCCGGTGTCATTGCAAATGCTGCAATACTGTCAGCCCGTTGCTTCGTTCGGTCGCGAATGTTAGCGTGCTAAAGCGTGTCCGCGACTCAAACAAGGCTCTGCGCACGCCCGGAGCATTGATGGAGTCGTGCAAAACTATCATTCCGCCCGGCTCGAGGCGGGTGGTATAAAAGCCGATTTCGTCCACGGTCTCCTGATACGTATGCGAGCTGTCGATAAAGATAATGTCCGCGCGGCCCGGCAATGCGTCCTGGACAGTGCGGTCCAGTGAGCGACCACAGATGAAACTGGCCATTTCAGCGAGACCCAGATGTTGAAGGTTGGTCCGGGCAATGTCTAGATAGTGCTGGCTTATGTCGACGCAGGTAATACGTCCGGCGCGTCCCGCCGCCTTCAGCCCGAGCGCAATGTGCGTCGATGTCCAACCGGTATAGCATCCAAGTTCGATCACGTGCCGCGCTCCGCAACAGGCGGCGAGCCGCCCCATAAAACGCGCGACAGAGGGTTCGGCATTGAAATGCGCCAGCCCGTCCACGTTATAGGGCCTGTCGTCAGCAATTGTCGAAAAATCCAGACCGGCGTGCTCAAGCTTCGCCTGCGCGCCGAGCCGCGCTAGGAATTCGAACGGCTCGGTGTTGCCGCACACATCGAGAATCGGGAAACCTTGGGCCCGTGCGATAGCCTCGATGTCGCTCCAAATATAGCGCTTGCCGAGCGCTGTGGCTATCAGCCGGCCGCGCCAGCGCAGGTTGTTGAGCAATTTCGAACGCACGGAATCCCTCTCCATATCGGCCCTGCTGCACTTGGCATTCGCCAAGCACCACGGTCAGTTTAGTCCAGCTTGACTGCGATGCGGCCGGTGTAATCGATCCGATTGAGCAGAAGTTTCAGGTTGCTGGCTTTGATGTATTCATCCACGGCCTGGCGGCAGCCCGCCCAATGACCGTAGTCGTCGATGATCAGCACTCCGCCGCGCACAAGGCGCGGGTAGAGATGTTCGAGTTCGTGACGGGTCGACATGTACCAGTCCGTGTCGAGGCGCAAAATCGCGATTGCCTCCGGAGCACGGTGCGGTAGTGTCTCTTCGACTTTGCCTTGAATGAAATGCATGCGCGAGGGGTCGTAGCCAGTGCTCGAAAGTGCGCTTTTCACTCCCTCGATCGACGCTTTGCACCAGACCGATAGCGGGTCATTCTTGTCGGATGCATCGAGGAGCATGATGGCGTCGCGACCGTCATGAGCCACGTCCTTGGCGCTCGGCGGGGTCATGCCGTCGTAGGTGTCAAACAAATGAAGGCCTCGCACACTCTCACCGCATTCAAGCAGAGCGAGTGCGGCCGCCATCATGCTGCCCCCGCGCCATACGCCGCATTCAACGACGTCGCCTGGAATCTGCGCGCGCACCACGTACCGAACCGCTTCGATTAGCGCAAAAAGCCTTGCAACCGAAGTCATCGTATAGGCCTGCGAGCGCTGGATTATCGCAATTGCCTGCGGATCAAGATCGACGTCAAAGCCGGCCCGCGCCGACTCTTCATAGCGGCGAATTTCCACTCCGAACCGACGCATGACTGACCGAATTGCGTGCAGAGAAAAGCTTGCCTTTGTCATCTGTACCTTCGGTCCCGCAATCTCATGTCGAAAGCGCAGCGATCAAGCCGCGGCGCCATAGTTGTGCGCGCCTCGCCCCTTTCCAGCCAAACAACAGGACGGCGACGTTGAACATGAACCCGCCAGGAGGCCGGATCGAGGAACCGCCATGCCTACTCACGTCAAATTCCACAGCGCGTACTATTTCCGGATAGTCCGGATAGATTGTGTGACACAAGCGCTGAAACATGTCAGCGCAAACTTGGCGAGTGCGGGGGCTGTTCTCCAACGCCAGCAGATGGCTGGCGCAAAGAGTGGCCGAAATATACGCCGAACGGCAGGCGCTCTCTGAACGGCGATGGCTCAAACTGTCACGAACTTCAGAGCGATAAAACGAAACGGCTTCCGGGCAATGCCGAACGCCATTCGAGGCCAGAACCACACGCGTGAAATACTCGCCGTCATCGTCGAGCGATAGGCGAGTATCCCATGCTCCCGCACGCTCGATCACGCTTCGCGATGTAAGCCATGCCGCTGGGTGCATCATGTCGTGGCCACCAAGTTTACGAATCACCCAATCGATCGGAGTTGCGTCAAAGGAAAGCGGCAAGGAACCGAACGATGCCTCTGCCGGCGACTGAAGGAACCGAGCCCAACGGGCAGACAGCACCATTTCCGGCCCCACCTCGGCCGCGACTCGCATCTGCTGCCTGATCTTGTCCGGTGCCAACAGATCATCCGCGTCTAGATACTGGATCCACGCGCCTTGACTGGCAGCAAGCGCGGCATTGCGCGCGGCGCTAGCGCCCTGATTGGATTGGGTGGTCACGCGCACCCCGCGCGCTTCGAATGTACGGGCAACGGGAAGGCTGTCATCGGTGGATCCGTCGTCGACAAGGATGATTTCCTTCGCCGGCCAGTCCTGCGCCAGAGCTGACTCCAGTGTCTGTGCGAGCCAAGGCTCGGCGTTGTAGCAAGGGATCAGGATGGAAACCAGGGGCGTCACGCGATGAGCAGGCAAAGCTGATAGGTCATGGGGTGATCATGTTGCCCGGGGCGGAGACGACGTGCCGCCAGCCGTCGCGGAAGTACCAGCGCTTGGAGTCGGCTACGTAATGGTGCATCACCGCGCTGGGCGAGCGCACCTCGGCGCGCGTCGGAAGAGTAATGTAATCGATAGCCGGTGCGACGGTGCAGTCCGGATATTTTGCGACAAGCATGGCTACGAGCGCCTGTTCCAGATAGTAGCTTGTGCCTTCGCGTGCGACCAGTTCTGCACACCAGGCTTCAAGTTCCGCCCAATCGAGCGAATCGCTGCGCAGGCCGCATAAGCCCACGTTGACCAGCGGCGGGACGGGCGCTCCGGCGAGACGCTCCATAAGCGAGCGCGAGTAGCCGTACGATTCAGTGCAGTCCACCGCATGCAGCGGTCGACTGGGAGAGCGCAACCAGTCCAGCAAAATCGCGGGACGACGAAAAAACAATAGATCTGAATCGATCACGAGCTTCCATCCGTTGCGGCCGATGTGCACATCAGTGAGCTTGCGGATGTGAGGATAGTTGCACCATAGGCGGCGGAGAACAGGAAAGCGAGTGGTCGGCAAATGTTGTTCGAGTCGAGGGAGAATGTCCGTCTGTCGCACGATATGCACGGCCGGCCCGAGCCGCAGCAATAGATCTATGGCTTCGCGGCTGAGCGAGCCATCGTCATACAACTCCGCACGGACTGGCTGGCCAGTTGCACGCGCGAATGAATGAAGGCAAAAAGCAGTCTGATACCAGAATCGCTGGCCGGTCAATAGATGCAAACACAGCGGCGAGTCTCCGGGCGGAACTGGAAGCGGGGGGAGAACGGCGGCGGTTGCCTCCATTTGCGCACGCTGATGCTCTGTCTCGTGCATTGCCCATGGTCCACCTTGGCGCAGGATCGAGCGCGCCCGTCCGAGCGGCTGATGGTAAAGGCGCAGCCACAGCGCCCCCAGCCCCAGACGCCGTGGCAGAGACTTTCCGCTGATGCCAAAATCGCGCGGGTTGGTGCGATTCCCATGCGGCTGGTTCTCGACGCGTCCGTCAAAATGGCCGCAGGCGCCCTGCCAGCGAATTCGTGCTGCCGGCGAGGACCAGCCACCATAGGACAACCAGGCTTTCGCCTTGCGCAGCGTCGCTGCGAAAGCGCCGAGAGGTGGCCAGGGATTGGCATCATGCGCGGTCAGCAATTGCATCCAGGATTTCTGAATGCCGCGATTCAGGCGCTCCAGATAGCGGGCCTCGACGCGCGCCTCCGGAATCAGGTGCTCCAGTACCAGTCGCGGGAAGTAACCGACCTGCCAGCTCGCGCGCATCGCGCAAAATACGATGTCGTTGTCTCCTGACGAGGTCAATTCGCCGCCGCGCCGGTCACTCAGCGCCAGGGGCGCGCGTCCTCGAGCATCCAGCCACGCCTGCCAACAGGCGCGCCGCAATGCCATGCCGGCACCAATCGGCGAAAATACGGGGTATTGATTTCGCACGGCGCCGGCCGGACGCAGACCGGCAGAGATCATTTCCGCCTCGCCCAGATCGCGCAGTGCCAGCAGCGGCAAGAATTCGCGCACCCAGTACGGTGGGTCCGCATCGAACTTTGGCAACGACTTGCCCCCGGCCACCCCGACCTCGGGATGCTCGGCGAAGATGTCCAGCACGCATTGGAGATAATTTGGGGCAAGAACATTGTCGTCGTCCACCAGCACCGCGTACTGACCACGCGCCGCGGAAAATCCACGTACGCGCGCCCAAGTCAGCCCCAGGCGCGGCTCGTCAACGAGTCGCAAATTGGGCGGTGCAACGTCGGCATATGCGAGCGGCAAAGGGAAGTCGGTGGACGCATTGTTGACCAGCAGCGTTTCCCAGGAATCCGCCGGCAGTGTTTGCCGCGCCAGTCCATGTAACGTCTGCCGCAGGCGCTGTAGGTGCGGGTTATGCGCTGGCACAATTACGGAAAGGTGTGGCGCGACCTGACTCATCCCCTGCGCGCTAGAATGTTGATCAAAGCATGGTGGCTGGCTTCGTGCCTCGTCAATGGCTCGAAGCCAAATCCAGCGGCGGCAAGCAACGCCTTTGTAGGCGTATCTTCCTCTGGTGCATCTTCAAATATCACAACACGGCATGATGAAGCCAGGACATGGGTCAGTCCGCGCAGTACGGCTTCCTCGTGCCCCTCCACGTCAAGCTTGATCACGGTTGGCGCCGCAAGGAGGCCGGATTGGACCAACTCGTCACCGCGGACCGTTGCCACCAAGGTCCGACCTTCATATTCTGCTTCCGACCATGGCGACAGTGACGACATGCCCGGATTACCGGCGGCTGCAATGCAAAATACCTGAAAATCCGTTCTATCCGACAGAGCGGCTGCGACTACGCGAACGTCAAGATCGTTCAGTACCCGATTGCGCCACAGCATGCCGAGGATTGCTGGAGACGGCTCAAAGCAAATTACCTCCGCATCCGGCGCCAGTTTTTTTGCCGTCAGGCCGTGTAAGCCAATGTTGGCGCCGATATCCCACAAAACTCCCGACCCACCCAGTTCGGCAACGATTGCATCCAGTACTTCGGATTCGTAATAGTCGTGGCGCAGCACGATGCTGTCGATGTAAGCCTGCGGATAAAGGTCAAAGCAGGTGCCGTACGGGGTGAGAAAATGAACCCTATCTCCTAACCGGCGGCCGAATAGGCGCCAAATACGGGCGAACCCACGCCAGCCCGATTTGAAGTACGCAGCAAGAAATCTATCGGGCAGTGTCGGGGTCAGGACCGTGATCCTAGGTGCCGCGCCGGCACCCCCAATGCGATGGAATATGGGGCAAGGTCGTGTGTGACCACCGCGCCCGCGCCGACGACGCAACCGTCCCCAATCGTTACTCCGGCGAGAACCTTTACGCCTGCGCCAAGCCAAACATCTTGGCCAATGCGGGTCGGCAATAGAGCGTCCGACTGGTGGCGAATGAACTCGCCTCTCTTCGGCACTGTATGTTCAGACGACAGGATACAGCAATGCATAGAGATCAATGTTTCCTCTCCTATCGACACACCGCCGTGGCCGTAGATGACAGCGTACGGCCCGATGAAAACGCGGCGGGCGATTTCGATGCTCCCGCCAAAAGCGCACAATGCCGCGCCGTTTTCGATCCACGCTTCGTCGCCAATAACGATGCGCCCGGACCGTCCGTTACGGTACCCCAGTTGAAAGTCCAAATGCGCGCCGAACAGCGCGTCTCGTCCGACTTTCACGCCATTCAGCCTGGCTCGCTGTATGCGGCAGAGCCGCTGGAATTTGGCCCAGCGATTGAGAAGCTTCTGTCTGAGAAGAATCAACGCCGGCGCTCCACTCCTGACGCGGCACCAAATTCGCTAGCGCGCAGCATTGGCTCGTCGCGCCGAGTTTTCAATCAGGAAATTCCACAAGTCGGAATGCAGACGGCGGGCATGCAACATATGCCAACAGTCTAACGGATGACGAACCGAGGACGCGAGCAAACGCAGCCATTCGCCGGCGCGAGCCGGTTCGCGGACCCGCCTTAGGCCATTGCCCTGAAACGACGCCAGCAGCAACGCACTCGTTACTCCCACGGAAAGCGTTCTTGCATACGACCAGAGCTCTTCTACCTTTTCTGGTGTTGTCGACCACGTTGCGGCAAATGTCGCCGCCAACAGTGTCTGATAGATTCCCCATGACCTGCGGTCTCTTCTGCGGTGGCTAGTCAGCGTCTGCGCAAAATTCGCTAGAGGTCGCGGGACGAAGATCATCGGGTGCGGGAACGCCCGTTCCCGTACCGCCTCTATGACTGAAAATTCCACAAGCGGTATGCGCCACCGGGCCGCGTCTTGTGTACGGACCATCATCGACCCGTTGGAGTGTACGGCTCCGAATGCCTGCCTCGGATCACCCCAGACAATCTTTTGCGCTGCTTGCATTTCATCGATGTCGGGCCAGATGCAAGCGCCCGTGTCCGTCCAGGAACTATCTTCCTGCTCGCGCCAGATGCGCATATTGCTCCAGGCGACCGACACATCGGGACACTTGCTCAATTCACCGAGCATTTCGTGGACAAAGTTTGGCTGCCACCAATTGTCATCCTCCAGGATCGACATGAAAGGTTCTGCGCAGCGATCGAAGAAGAGGTTGAATGTTGCGGTCCCTCCCAGATTCCGCTCGTGCTGGACAAGACTTATTCGGACGTCGCCAATCTCGTTAAGAATGGCCGCCGGCTCCGGATCCGACGGATCGTCATTGTGAACTTCGGCGATCCAATCGACGCACGTTTGCGCAAGCAGGCTACGCAATGCACGCCGAAGTAGTCGGCCACGCCGAAACGTCGGGATAAAGACACGAACGCGAGCCATACTCGGGATTATTCAACGCGCTGAAAAATGCGGTTGTGGCCACAGTTCAGCACATTTCGAAAGTTTGCGCTTGCCCAGTCGTCGACAGCCCGCGAAACGGACGGATGTCCCTTCCAGAAATTGTTGCCGGGAAGACTCGCGCCGGAATCATCGGTGACTAGATACCCGCCAATGGCGATTCTCTGGCCATAGAACTTCAGGTCCGCGCGCACCACGTCGTAGGTATGGTCGCCATCAAGATAGATCAGGTCGAAAAATGTTTCGGCTACCGCGGCATGTACCGACGAATCGGTCGACAAGCCCTTGAAGAGGGTAACCATCCGTGGATCCAATCGAAAATGCTGGAATAGACTTTGCATCGCATGCTCATAGTCCAGATCGTCGTAGAAGTCGCCATTGCACAGCCGTTCCCGGAATCTGGCGGAGAACAATGCCAATAGTCGGCGCTTCCAGGCGGATGCGGGCAATGGATCTCCTTTCATCGGGCTGATCGCAAAGATTCCTCCATTAGAGCTGAGGTTTCTCAGCAGCAGCGCCCAAAGTGAAAGCACCTGTCCCTTGTAGACGCCGATCTCCAGCAGCCGCAATCGCTTTCGCGGCGCCAGATGTTCTATGAGCAGCTTCCACATATAGTGAAACGCGGGGTCGCCAAACCCTATGTGACCAGCTTCGATAAAGTTGCGATGCTCGGCAAGGAGCGGGTCGGCCCACGTTTTTCGCGTGAATTCCTGGTGAATAAAATCATGGGTCTTCTGCAAAGTGAATGGGTCATTTTGGGGCATTTTAGATCGCTGGGAGCATGCAAGTGAGTATCTTGAGCCGCAGATATTCTTGGTCGCGGAGTCCGTATGCGCGCCGCTGGATGACGCGGATCTTGTTGTTCAGGCCCTCGACGAATCCGAGCGACACTTTGTTCTCTGGCTTGCAGTAGGCGGCAATCCCATCCCAATGTCGATCAATCATC
>Ga0163199_1000517_pt1 | contig 24401 bp, 21 predicted proteins | sample PL_2010_150m_FD_113537 | JGI IMG/M metagenome (GOLD analysis project Ga0163199, IMG submission 113537) | Freshwater microbial communities from Powell Lake, British Columbia, Canada to study Microbial Dark Matter (Phase II) - PL_2010_150m | ecosystem: Environmental > Aquatic > Freshwater > Lake ...
TAGTTACCGATGGGTGTAGAGACAATGTACAACTTTGCATTCATGTTTTATTACCGCAGAGTTCGCAAAGTTTAATGCAAAGATCACAAAGTTTTTTCTCAGTGAACTTTGCGTATTCTCTGCGGTCTTTGCGTTTAGCTTTTAAATCAATTCTTTTAGAATAGAATTTAATTGGTTTAGTTCTACAATTTTTTTCTCGCCGGTTTTTCTGTTCTTCACTTCAACTTTGCCGTCCTTCAAATTTTTCTCACCTACAATTAATTGAACAGGCATTCCAAGCAAATCCGCATCATTGAATTTGAATCCTGCGCTCGCTTCAAGACGGTCATCAAACAGCACCTCGAAACCTTCAGCAATCAAATCAATGTAAAGTTTTTCACAAGTTTTGAAAACGAGATCGTTTTTCATATTCAATCCGATCAAATGAATATCAAATGGGTTGAGAGGTTTTTTCCAAATAATTCCTTTCTCATCATAATTCTGCTCAAGGAAGCAAGCAAAGATTCTTTCCACACCAATACCGTAACTTCCCATCACTATCGGATGTTCTTTCCCGTTTTCATCAAGATAAAGTACGCCAAGCGCTACAGAATATTTTGTCCCGAGCTTAAAGATATGTCCAAGTTCAATTGCTTTGAACACATCTAAAGTTGAACCGCATCGGATACATTTTTCCCCTTTCTCTGTTGTACGCAAATCAAAGTATTCACATTTGGGGACATCGCGTTTCAAATCTATTCCGCCGATGTGATAATCATTTTTGTTCGCACCACTGTAAAAATTATTTCCATCCTTTAAAAGATTATCAGCGATAATTCTATTTGAAAATCCGATCGGACCGATTGAACCGGCATCTGCACCGGAAATCTCTTTTAATTCTTCCGGATGTGCTGGGCGAACATTTCCGCCAAGTACATTACCGAGTTTTGTTTCATTCACTTCATCATTGCCAAACATTAAAACTAAAACAGGTTTGCTATCGTGAATGTAGATCCTGGATTTTGCTGTTTCATGTTCATCAATCTTTAGGAACGCGCAAAGTTCATCAATTGATTTTACATTCGGTGTAGAGATTTCATAAACAGCTTTACTCACTGTATGATGTTTTGCACTAACTGCAACGGACTGAGCAACTTCAGCGTTGGAAGCATATCCGCACTTCTCGCAATAAGCAACAGTATCTTCGCCAGCATCACTCTTAACCATAAACTCTTCGGATTTACTTCCGCCCATTGCACCGCTTGAAGCACCTACAACAAAATATTTTAACCCGCAGCGGTCAAAAATTGCCCGGTAAGCTTTATCATGAAGAGCATAACCAACATCCAACCCGGCTTCATCACGGTCGAGTGTATAAGCATCCTTCATAATAAATTGTCTTCCGCGTATAACTCCGCTTCTAGGACGCGGTTCATTTCTAAACTTAGTTTGGATCTGATACCAGATTTGAGGCAGATCTTTGTAAGAAGCGATGGAACCCTTAGCATGATACGCAACAATCTCTTCGTGCGTCGGAGCTAAAACATAATCGCGGTTCTTAATATGAAAAAGAATATCTCCGAATGCTTCAACTCTTCCGGTCTGTTCCCAAATTTCTTTTGGATTTAATGCCGGGAAGTGAAACTCCTGTCCGCCGATTGCGTTCATCTCTTCGCGAATGATATCCATAATTTTTCTTAGAACTTTATATCCAAGCGGCAGCCAAGAATATATTCCGGCTGATACTTGCCTTATTAATCCTGCACGAATCATTAAAATGTGGCTTGGTATTACCGCATCATTCGGTACTTCTTTTAAGGTCGGAATAAACGATTTACTTACTCTCATTACAATATTGTTTTTGTTAGAAAATTATGGACAAAGATAAGAAATGAAGAAGCGAGATGGAAATTTTGAATGAATGAGTAAATTGATTTCAGACAAATCTTTTTCTGCTTATCTTTGAATAGAAGAAATGACAAATGCCAAGGTATGAGCAATGACAGATTTTGATCCTGTAACTCAAGATAACCCTAAAACAGATCCGAAATTTCCATCATCATTATCTCCCGTGGTTTTTATTAGCGGCGGATCAAAAGTTTTAGGTACAATGTTTATTACATCCGGTGAAGGACTGCATCCAACTGTTTTGCTCTTAACCGGTTTCCCGGGCAATGAAGTGAATTACGATATCGCACACATGCTTCAGCGCCAGGGATTTAATGTGTTCACGTTTTATAGTCGCGGTTCATGGGGAAGCGAGGGCGAATTTTCCTGGAATAACCTTATTGAAGATATGCCCGCGGCAGTAACATTTTTAAAAGACGATTTATGCAGAGAAAAATTTCAGGTAGATAAAAATAGAATTGTATTTGTTGGTTATAGTATGGGAGGATTTTCTGCCCTCTTGAATTCGATTCAATTTGATGATATAAAAAATGTTTGTGCGATAGCACCGTTTAACTTCGGAATGTTTGGACAATTATTAACAATGACTGAAGAAATAAAAAAATATGGCTCGGAAATAATGCTACGTGCAAAGGATTTTGTGAACTGTCCCTCTCCCGAAAAACTTTTGGATGAATTGATCCAACATAAAAACGATTGGGATCTTATTAATCATGCCGAAAAACTTTCACAAAAAAATCTTCTTATCATAAGTGCTAAGAATGATACGACAGCACCTATAGAATTGCATCATAAGCCTTTGGTTGGTGCACTCAAACTCGCAAATTCTAATGTTAAAGAGTTCATACTTGAAGCCGGTCATTCCTTTTCTGAAAAACGGATTCAACTAATGAGGCTAATTTCAGATTGGGTAAACCAAATAAAATTTTAGAGAAAGAGCATGAGCAAGATCAAGAGTTATGGCGATATGCCTGCAGAAGAATTTAAAAAGTACGGATATGAATTAATTGACTGGGCGGCAAACTATATTGAGAATGTTGGTTCATTTCCTGTTCTGCCTAAAATTAAACCGGGAGATGTGAAAAGAAAATTACCTAATCACGCACCACAATCCAGCGAGCCGATAAATAAAATCATCGAAGACTTAGATAAAATTATTTTACCGGGAACAACTCATTGGCAGCATCCGAACTTTATGGCGTATTTTAATTCAACCGCAAGCGGACCCGGAATTCTTGCAGAACTTATCAGTGCCACGTTTAATGTTAACTCAATGCTTTGGAAATCCGCACCAGCATCAACCGAACTTGAAGAAACAGTTTTAAACTGGTTTAGAGAAATAATTAATCTTCCAAAAGAATTTTGGGGAATCATTTACGATACCGCTTCGGTAAGTTCAATGCATGCTATTGCAGCGGCACGGGAAAATATCGGATTTGATATTCGTAAAAACGGTATGAGTGGTGTTCCTAAACTACGTTTGTATTGTTCGGAACAAGCACATAGTTCAATTGATAAAAGTGCTCTCACGCTCGGCATCGGTTTGGATGGAATTAGAAAAATTCAGGTTGATTCGGAATTCAGAATGATACCATCAGAGTTAGAGAAAGCAATTAAAGAAGATCGTGCAAATGACTGCGTACCTTTCTGTGTTGTAGCGACAATTGGAACAACATCAACAACAAGTGTAGATCCGGTTGAAGAGATAGCGAAAATATGCACGCAGGAAAAAATTTGGCTTCATGTTGATGCCGCACATGCAGGCGTAACTGCAATGCTGCCTGAGATGAACAGACATTTTAAAGGTGTAGAACATGCAGATTCGTTTGTTGTCAATCCGCATAAGTGGTTGTTCGTTCCGGTTGATTTAAGCATTTTATATACGCGCAAACCGGAAGTTCTTAAGAAGGCATTCTCACTTTCAGCAGAATATTTGAAAACCGCAGAAGATTCATCCGTGATTAATTATATGGATTACGGTATTCAACTTGGACGAAGATTTAGATCATTAAAATTTTGGTTTGTACTGCGTTACTTTGGTGTTGAAGGATTGCAGACAAGATTGAGAGAGCACATCCGTCTCGGACAGTTTTTTGCAAAATGGATTGATGAACATCCTCATTTTGAACGAGTTGCACCAACACCGTTCAGCACTATATGTTTTAGAGCGAAACCAACAGGTTGGAACGATGAGAAGAAACTCAACGAGTTAAATGAAAAATTATTGAATGAGGTAAACTTAACAGGGAAAATTTTTATAACACATACAAAACTGAATGAAAAATTTACAATACGATTAGTTGTCTCCGGACTAAGAACAGAAGAGAAACATCTAGAATTAGCATGGAATGTAATTCAAGAAACATTTTATAAAATATTGAATGACGGTTAAATAATATGGATAGAATTTTTCAATAAGTAAAGATGTGTGATTGGAAAGGTTTTAGCTCTATATATAAACCGCTGTTGTAAACTTCCTCTGCCGATCGCATATAGGATTGATCATTCAATAAATCTTTAATTAAAAAATCTTCAGGGTAACCGCGAACATCCAATTTTATACGGCAAGTTGAAAGAGTTTCAGAATAATTAACCACTACAAGACGCTTCTCATCTTTAAAGCTCCAAATCCAAGCAAGGATATTTGAAAATGTAGTGTTATTATCCAAAGAAGATTCCGGTTCTAAAAGTATCCATTTACCTCTGTTAAAAATTTCGTGCGAAGTAATCGTTAGAAGCTTATTATAAAAATCTCTTAACTCAATGTTCGTTTGCTCTTCGGGTTCTCTTACAAGTTGTACCGGAAGTTTAATTTTCTTCCCCTCAAATTGTCCGTCATAATAAAAACGCATTCCTTGAATTGTGCTTATTATTACCGCCGCTGCTTTAGATTTTTCTTTTCCAAGAATAGCTGCTGCCCGTTCTTCATCATGGTTTTCAATGAAGCGCAATGATTTTTTTTGATAATCATAATCTGCAAAAAGATGATCGTGAATTTCTTTTACCGGTGCATATTTCAAACGATCGGTCAATTTCTTGTCATAAGTAAAATCGAACCCGATCTGTTGAAGATCATATTCAAGATCCCAGTAAGCTTCGGCAATAAAAATAAAATCCGCTCTCTCATTTTTAATTTCTGATATCGCTTCCGTCCAGAATTCCGTTCCATAATTATCAAAACCATTTTTACCTAACACTCCGCCCCAAGTATTCTTAAAAATATTGTTAAGTAAAAGCATTGACATATCGCAGCGGACACCATCACACACTTTTGTTAATGAAATCAGAGTGTTAATATGGAACTGTCTTGCCTCTTTGCTGAAAATATTTATCTGGATAGTATCCTGCCATGCCGGGAAAAAAGGATCTCTGCCATGAGCATAATATTTCTGCTCATTATTATTTGGCTGGTAATACGTGTGCGGATCGCGGTTGAAGAGTTCTTTATCAACCGAAAGAAAAATACCGGGATTTGTTTTGATTAACCTGGTGTCCGCACTATAATGATTTGGAACGAAATCGAGAATGAGTTTCATTCCCTTCTTATTCAAGCGGGATTTTAATTCAAGCAAAGATTTATGATCGCCTAACTCAGGATTAATTTCGTAAACATCTATTGCATAAGGCGAACCGATCACATCTTCTCGTTTCCAGCCCTTTAATGCACGGTCGTAACTTTTTTTTAATCCTTCTTCAAAACAACATCTGTCAATTACTGAATTACATGTTTTCCAAATTCCCATTAACCAGATATAATCAATTCCCTTTTTCGCGAGATTGTCCCAGTATGAATTCGGCACATCGTTCAAAGTTGATTTGATAATTCCTTGATCAAATCTTCGGAGCCAGATACGGGTATTAATTTCGTACAGTGATTGATTGTATAGCATCTTTAATTCATAATTGTTTGTTCTTTGGACCAAGAAGCGATTTTTTTTCGTCCTGCAATTCTTGATTTCGTTTCATCATTTCTAAATGCAGCCGTTCATCCTTGGAATCCGTAATGAATTGATTATTCAGTTTGATTTGCTGATCAATCTGAAATAGAAGAAAGTTTTTTATTGTTTCAAGTGCATGATCTAAAGTATCTTTTTCAATTTTGCCGTTGTAAGAAAGTTCATCCCACTTTTTACTTATAGATTCATCAGCAAGAGTTAATTCAAAAATAAATTCTTGTAACTCTTCATCTTCAATTTTATCAATCAAATATGCAGGAGAAAATTTCTGCTCACTGAACCCGTCCCCAACAATCTCGGCAAGTTTTCTCAAGCTATGATTATTATAATTTTCAATGGAAATTTTATCGAGAATGTGAGAAATAATTTCTTCTTCACCGCTGTAAAGTAAGCGGATCAATTCTTTCTCGTAAGGATTTTCGTCGGCTGATTTTGAAGATAATGCAAGCTGTGATTGAGTTTGCTGAACTGCGTTTCTTTGTTCGGGACGTGCTGTTGAAGCAGTGCTCTTTTCTTTTTGCTGCTGTAAAAATGTGTTTAATTCCGACTCAATCAATTTTTCGCGTAAATTAAATCGCTTAGCAATTGCTTTCATTAAAAGATTCCGCTTAAGTTCATCACCGACTAAAGCTAAAGTCTTCACAAGTTCGCGAATTGCTTTTGTCATTTCAGCCACGTCTTCAAACAATCCTTGGTCTTCAAATTGTGCAGTCTGATATTCAAGAAAATTATTTGCGTGTGAAACTTCTTCTTCAAATTTTTCTTTACCATATTTGATGATATATGAATCCGGATCTTCGCCTTTCGGTAATGCAATAACTTTCACTTCAAAATCTTGCTTTAGTAATATTTCAATACTTCTAAGCGATGCTTTTTGCCCTGCCGGATCAGCATCAAAAAGAATTATAATATTTTTTGTAAACCGGGAAAGGAGCTGAACTTGTTCTTCTGTTAAAGATGTACCGGAAGATGCAACTACATTTTTTACTCCGGCTTGATATAAGGAAATCAAATCCATATATCCTTCAACAAGAATTGCGCGGTCTAGTTTTCTTATATCATCTTTTGAATGGAACAATCCATACAGAGATCGTCTCTTAGAATAAATTTGTGATTCAGGTGAGTTTAGATACTTAGCGGCATTCTCTTGATTTTCTAAAATTCGTCCGCCGAATGCAATTACTCTTCCGTTTGGTGAGAAGATTGGAAATATTATACGTCCACGGAATTTATCGTAATACTCGCCTTTATCGTTGATGTCAATCAGCCCAAGAAGTTTTGCTTTAGCAAGATCAACTTTATTTTCTTTAGCGTGAGAAAGAAAATTATCCCATCCGAACGGAGCGTAACCGATTCCAAAAGTTTTTTGTGTCGGCTGTTTGATGTTTCTTCTTTTTAGATATTCCCGAGCTTCTTCGCCGTCGGTACTTTTCAATAAATTATCGGAAAAGGATCTCGCAGCAAGAACATTTAATTCATATAGTTCTTCAAGTTCATTCTGTTGTGAACCGGTAGGACGGTTTTCATAATCTATCTTTATTCCGAGGTGTTCGGCTATTTCTTCAACAGCTTCAACAAAAGAAATATTTTTTAATTCCATTAAGAACTTAAAAACATTTCCACCCACACCGCAGCCGAAACAATGATAAATCTGTTTGTCTTCGCTTACTGTAAACGATGGGGTTTTCTCTTGATGGAACGGACATAACCCAACAAAGTTTTTTCCACGCTTCCGCAAATGAACGTGACCGGAAATAAGATCCACAATATCAGCGGAGTTTCTTATTTCTTCGATCTTTTGTTCGGGAATACGCATGTTTATAAGTTTTTGCCTTCGTGGTGAACTTTATACAAACGAAATTAGAAATTTATTCCGTCAAACCAAACTTCCATAAGATTGCCGATCAAAATTTATATTTGTATTTTGATTACTGAAACAAGAAAGAGTTAAATTTTTGATTAAGAAAAGTGTTCTATTAATCCTTCCGGCACAAAAATTCAACGAAGAAGAATATCTAATTATTACCAACGCTCTCGAAAGAGCTGATATAAAAATATTCATCGCATCGGATTCATACTCACTCTGTATCGGTTCAAACGGATTAAAAGTTAAAAATGATGTCCAGCTTTATAACATTCACGAAAGTAATTTTGGCGGATTAATACTTATCGGCGGAAGCGGTATGAGAAATTATTGGAACGATCCGGTTATTCAATCAACCGCTCAAAAATTTTCTAAAAGTAAAAAACCGGTCGGCGCGATCTGCAGTGCGGTAATTATTTTAGCTAAAGCCGGAATACTTTCTGAATGTGCTGCTTGCCATTCGGATGATAGGAAGGAACTTGAAAAACAAGGCGTTGATTATAAAGATTCACCTGTTGTTATACAGAAAAATATTATTACGGCACAAAATCCCCCAGCCGCTCCTGAGTTCATCAAAACATTTTTATACGAACTTGCGAAAACAAATTAGAACTTCTTGCCATTTATTCTTGTTAATTATGTTGCATCATGATTGAAAAAATTACAAAATATTGTAATAGTCTAACTCAATATTCCCGCTACAAAACACGCGAAGTTTTTATCGGCGATGTTCCTCTTGGCGCAAACAATCCGATCCGAATACAATCAATGACTACGACAGATACTATGAATACAATAGCTACGGTTGAACAATCAATAAGAATGATTAAGGCAGGTTGTGAGTATGTCCGCATCACGGCGCCCAGCATCAACGAAGCGGAAAATCTTCGCAACATTAAAAATGAATTACGCAAGCGTGGATATAACACACCTCTTATTGCTGATATTCATTTCACTCCTAATGCCGCAGAACTTGCAGCTCGAATTGTTGAAAAGGTAAGAGTGAATCCGGGCAATTATGCCGATAAGAAAAAATTTCAAGTTATTGAATATACAGATGCAGAATATAATTCCGAACTTGACCGAATAAGAGAAAAGTTTTCACCGCTTGTAAAAATTTGCAAAGAGTGCGGAACTGCTATGCGAATCGGAACTAATCACGGTTCGTTATCAGATCGTATTATGAGCCGTTACGGAGATACACCGCATGGTATGGTTGAATCAGCTTTAGAATTTTTACGAATATGTGAAGACTTAAATTATCATAATATTGTTTTATCCATGAAGTCCAGCAATCCGCAGGTAATGGTTCAAGCTTATCGTTTACTAATCCAAAGAATGGAATCTGAAAATATGAATTACCCATTGCACCTCGGTGTAACTGAAGCGGGCGATGGTGAAGATGGAAGAATTAAATCTGCTCTGGGAATCGGGACATTACTCGAAGATGGAATCGGTGATACAATTCGTGTTTCACTAACAGAAGAACCAGAATTTGAAGTACCGGTTGCAATTTCATTAGTGCAAAGATATAACAAAAGAGAAAGCCACTCATCAATAATTTCAATTATAGAATCACCAAAAGATCCTTTCATTTATCAACGAAGAGAAACGTTTGAGGTTGCTGGAATCGGTGGCGCAACTGTTCCAAAAGTAATTTCGGATTTCAGTGAAGAAAGAATTATCAACAACAAAGATTTAACTCAAATCGGTTTCATTTATGATCAGATAATAGATAAATGGAACATGACAGATCAGGCAAGCGATCTTTTATTCATAGGAAATAATGATTTACATTTTGAATCACCGACCACTCTAAAAGTTATTTACAATTATGAAAAATGGTCATCGCTCGTAGATCAAACAAAAGGAGTCCCTTTCTATTCATCCATTGAACAATACAAGTCTGCCGGAAATAAATCATTTATTCTAAATTTTGTTGAAATGAATCAGCAGTCAACTTTTAGCGATCTGCTTTCAGTAATAGCAAATGATCAAACGGTTGTTTTAGTTTTATCGACAAGCAATTTACATGGAATGGCAGAACAGCGCCGTGTTTTTTTTGAGTTGATGCTTAGAAACATAAAAAATCCGGTTATCATAAAAAGATCTTATGAAAAAATGGACGAAAATACTTTCCGTTTATATGCATCAACAGATTTTGGTTCTTTGCTTATAGATGGTTTTGGTGATGGTGTGTGGTTAACCGGGAGAGATCAATCGAACAATAATTTCGAAAAAGAATTTATCAATAGAACGTGCTTTGGAATTCTTCAAGCCGCGAGAACAAGAATTTCTAAAACAGAATACATCGCATGCCCTTCTTGCGGAAGAACTTTATTTGATCTCGTTGAAGTAACAAACAAAATTCGTAAACGGACCGAACATTTAAAGGGTGTTAAGATTGCGATTATGGGATGCATAGTTAACGGACCGGGAGAAATGGCGGATGCGGATTTCGGATATGTTGGTTCCGGAACCAATAAAATAACGCTATACCACGGCAAAGATATTGTGCGTAGAAATGTGAATTCTGAAAATGCTGTAGATGAATTAATTGAAATTATTCGTGAAAAAGGGAGCTGGATAGAACCGACTAAAATTTGACACCATATATTAGTTTGAATCTTATACGCGTTTATGGTATATTTTGTGTGCAAATATGAGAAAATTTTTAATCAAATCAGGCAAACGAAAGAACACAGAACTTTTAAATAGAGGATTCTGATTACCAAATGCACTCACAATATCAAGAGTGCATTTTTTTTATATATGATTGTTGGAGAATTGACAAAATATCTGGATGATTGGGCGCCGCCCGGAGCCGCTTGGGAGAAGGACAATGTTGGACTTCAAATTGGCTCGAGGAGGCAAAAAATCAAAAGCATCATGCTCTGTCTTGAGCTTAATGATGAAGTCCTAAAAGAATCCCTTCAAAAAAAATGTAACTTTATATTTACTCACCACCCTCTCATATTCAAACCAATAAAAAAATTAGATACCGAAAATAATTCTTTAGCAAAACTGATTGATAAATTGTTCAAACATAACATCAGCGTTTATTCTGCCCACACAAACTTCGATTCCATAAAAGACGGTGTATCATTCGAACTTGCTAAAGTTTTAAAATTAAAGAATATCCGATTTCTAGAAAACGAAGAGAACAATCAATTCAAAGTAGTTACATTTATTCCAGCAACAAGCTTAGATAAAATTTCTGAAGCAATATTTTCGGCAGGCGGAGGAATAATCGGCGAGTATGAAAATTGCAGTTTTAGATCCTCCGGTGAAGGAACTTTTAAGGGATCTGATAAATCTAATCCTCAAGTCGGGAAGAAAAATCGTTTTGAAAATGTGAATGAAATTCGATTGGAAGTTATAGTAGATTCTTGGAAATTAAATAAAGTGATTTCCGCAATTGTAAAAACACATCCTTATGAAGAACCAGCATATGATATTTATCCTCTTAAAAATAAAAACGTAAATTATGGTGCCGGTGCAATCGGTGAACTTGAAAAAGAAATGAATGAAAATAAATTTTTATCGTTCGTTTCAAAATCGTTAAAAACAAAAGCTCTTAAATATTGCGAAGGAACGGGGAAAACAATTAAAAAAATTGCTGTCTGCGGCGGATCGGGCTCTGAACTATTGACACAAGCTATTTCAGAAGAAGCTGATGCTTTTGTAACTGCAGATATAAAATATCATACTTACCAAGACGCCGAAAGAAAAATTTTATTGATAGATGCCGGTCATTATGAAACAGAAATTATTTCATTAAAAGCTGCTCAACAAGTAATTAATAATTTTATTCCAAAAAGCAGCGGTATAAAAGTTTTAAAATATTCGGGCAGTACCAACCCGGTCAAATTTTATAAACAATAAGGAGTCCACTTTGATAGAAAAACTCTCGGTTCTCTACGAACTTCAATTGATCGATAATCAACTCGATGAACTTGAAGAATTGCGCGGCGACCTTCCCGCAGCAGTTAATGATCTGAAATTTCAGATCAATACTATTGATGAGCAAATTGAAACTAAAGAAGCTGAAAAGAAAAGCTCTATCAATAAACGCAAACAGAATGATGAAGATGTTGACCGGTTGAAAGCCAATCTTAAAAAGTTCAAATCCCAGCTTTACCAGGTCCGCAATAACAAAGAGTATGATGCTCTCACCAAAGAGATTGATCATAGCGAGGGACAGATTACAAAACTTGAAGCGGAAAGTTCTGCGCTTGAAGATCTTGTTCAGAAATTGAAAAAAGAAATTAGTGAAGTTGAACCGCAGCTCGATACTCTTTCAAAAGATTTGAAGGAGAAAGAAACGGAACTAAAACAAATCATCAAAGCTAATGAACGCGAAGAAGCTCGGTTAAAAGATAAACGCGATAAGGTTGCAACAAAAGTCCGCAAACCAGATTACAATACATACAGCAGAATCCGTAAAGCTCTTGGCGGAAAAGCTGTAGTTACAATTATAAGAGCAGCGTGTTCCGGATGTCATAATGTGGTACCCCCGCAGCGACAGCTTGAGATCAAATCGAGCAAGAGATTATTTTCTTGCGAATCATGCGGTAGGATATTAGTATCACCCGATGTTGCAGCTGAAGTTGAAAAGAAAATTAAGTTTTAGCTTATATTATAAAAGACCCCGACAAGGTCGGGGTCTTTTATAATTCTATCACATAATAATTTTCTCAATTGGAATTCTATTCTCTTCTCTTAAATCCAATAAAGCATTAACCAAATAAACAAACTTGAACTTTTGAATATCATTTAATCTAATCTCTTCTTCTTGAATAATGCCTTCAGCGAGAAGCTTTGTTCTCTTTGTCCCTTTTAGTAGAGGTGATGTAGGAGTGAAATATTTTGTTCCGTCAAAAAAAACAACATTTGAAAAACTCGTATCGGTTACAAATCCGTTTTTGATAATTAATATTTCATCTGCTTTAGATTTTGTAAGATGATCTTCAAATATGGTTCTGTTTTCAAATTTATGGGAATAAGTAATTTCATTATCAGGTACAATTTGTAAGCAATTTATTTTTTTCTTGTTGTATTTCTGAAAATCTATGCTAACAATTTCTTCTGAATAGATAATTCGGCATTTATAAAGTTCATTTGATAAATCATCCGGTAATAAAATGATCTGGCTAAGATCAATTTGATCTTTTGCATTAAAGAGTTCAGCACGTGAGTTATTCATCCGAACATTATGGTATTCGATATTATACAATCTCTTGTTATATACTTTTATACTTTCAATTAATCGGGACATAAACTTTATCTATTAATTCTTGATATTCAGATTTAGCATCACTCAAAAAAGTAATTCCCCCACCGCTCTTGTAGAAATATTTTTCATCTTCCTTTTCTATGAATCGTATCATAACAGCGCTATCTAGAACCGAACCGTCATAGTACCCAAAAATACCGGTGTAGAAACCTCTTGAATATATTTCCGCTTCTCTTATTATCTCAACAGTTTTTTCCTTTGGGGCACCGCTAATAGAACCTGCAGGAAGTAAAGTAAATATCATTTCGCCTATTTTAGTGTTGTAATTTTCTTCTAGTGTTCCAGTTATTTTTGAACTTACCTGCAATAATGATTTATCATTCGTAACTATTTTTTCGACATACCGGTATTTCTCAACTTGCACATTACTTGAGATCATATTTAAATCGTTCCTTATCAAATCAACAATTGTATTATGTTCTGCTGTTTCTTTTTTATCGCTAAGAATAATTTCTTCAGCATTAGGAGTCGAACTATCTATAGTTCCTTTCATGGGATATGATGAAATAGTGTTTCCTTCTATTCTTATAAACGATTCCGGTGAGAATACAATAAATTTGTTTTTATAAAACAATTTATATTTTGCATTACTTAGCAAAAATATCTCTTTAAGTGTTAAATTTGTTTTTATCCCGGTCGGAAAAGTTAGATTGAGGAGATATGTGTTGCCGTCTCGAATTTGTTTTAATACTTTGTCAAATGATCTTTTGTAAATCTCAAATGGAACCTGAGATTTATCAAATTGAATATTTTTGTCCGGGAGTAATTTTGTTTCGTAATTTTTTCTCCCGTTAATATTGAACAGAATCTCCGATGGATTTATTTCATTCAGTTTAATGATTTGCGGTTCAAGCATATCAAAATCAATAATGAATAGAAAGGGAATTTTATTCTTCCCGTATTTGTTCATAGTTTCTAGTACAAGTGATTTATTAATGTTCATGTTTTAAAGATAATGAATAGCAAAATATTAATAATAGATAATTACGATTCTTTCACATTTAATTTAAAACAAATCGTTAAAGAATTTCATTACGATTATACTATTATTAAAAATGATGAACTTACTCTAGATGAGATAGATAAATTTTCAAAAATATTAATCTCACCCGGACCCGGAATTCCCGAACAAGCCGGACTTGTGAAAGAAGTTATCAAACAATTTGCTTCTTCAAAAAGCATTTTGGGAATTTGTCTCGGTCATCAAGCAATAGCTGAGGTATTCGGCGGAAAACTTTATAACTTTTCAGATGTCTGCCACGGCATTTCAACTAATGTAAAAGTAATTGATTCGGATGATTACTTGTTCAGTAGCATTCCGCAAAATTTTGATGCCGGATTGTACCACTCATGGGCTGTCTCTAAGAAATATTTTCCAGACTGTTTGAAGATAACATCTATAAGCGAAGGCGATGTAATTATGTCTCTATCACATATTAAATATGATGTGAAAGGTGTTCAATTCCATCCTGAATCAATTATGACCAAACATGGAAAGCAAATTATTAATAACTGGTTAAATCATTAGAACTTTCTAAAAGCGGTTATTATCTGTCGGGAAAGTTTTGCAATATCTTCTTTTGAAAATCCTCATCCCATATTTCCTTTACCTTTCCGTTTTTTAACCAATAAATTCTTGGCGGAGTTTGCCCGATAAGATTTAAGAACTCATTCATATCAATCATGTGATAAGGAAAATTAAATTTTGTCATCTTCTCGAATGAATCAACAGTAACATTTCCTTCCTTAAAAAGAAGAGCATATAACTTAGGCAGCTTGTTTGTTTGGTTTTTTATTTCGGATAATTCTTTCGCCAGAATTTGACAGTGATCGCACTCTAAATTTAATATCACTAATAATTTTTCGTCGCGTGAAAGATCAACCCTTCCTTCACTTTCAAAGTTCGTATAATTAGCAAACTTAAATTCTTTTTGGGAATTGACAGGAAGAAATACAAAAACTGAAGCTATACAAAGCACTACTACCGTTGGTGTAACAAAATGTTTTTTCTTCTCGTTTGTAAATTTGAAAAGTAAAATCAGAACGGCTATCAAAACAATATTTTTCATGATTGATTCAAGCGGAGACATTTTTATCATTTCACCAAAGCATCCGCAGTTCTGCGTATCTTTTAATATGAATCCGGTGTAAGCTAAATATCCGGTGAAAATTATTAGGAATAGAATTGCAGCAGGAATCACAATCGTTTTTAAGGAATACGGCAAGATGAGTAGAATACCTAAAGCGAATTCAAAACCTATTAATAACCGAACTATTATGGCAGCTGTCTCACGTGTGGAAACAATTCCATGATCAACTAAAATTATTTCTGTTAAACCGGGCGAAATAAATTTTGTATAAGCTGAAAAAAGAAATACTGCACCAATTACAATTCTAAGAGTTAAAGCAATTTTATTTTTCATATAAATTCGCTTACATCAGTTAAAAAGAAACAATGGTTATACTTTGTCATCCCAATCTTTGAGTAATATTCGATAGCGGCAGGCTCCGCAAACCGTTATTACCATTACCGTATCAGTTACTTCTAATTTTATCCGCCGTGATCACCAACAATCAGCCACTTGTCGCCTTGCTTCAACAAAATATCTGTCCACCGGCCTGAACTGTTTGTTGTTTTACCTTCGTTCTCCTTTTCGATCATTTTAAAATAGTAATGAACGAAAGCATAATTGCCATAGACTTGAATTGCGACCGGCGTGATTTCGTAAACGAGAATTTTCGAATTCTCCATACTGTATTCAAGAAATTTTCCATGCGATTTTTTTGTGGTTGGCATGGCACTGCTGTTTGACCAGCCGCGATAATCCGTATGAATGTAGGATTGAAATCCATCGAAATCGCCTTTAGCAAAAAGTGTCCAATAGGCTTCCACATTTTTCCAAATCTCTTTTTGTGCGGATGACCATTCCTGCGCGGCGAGAGGCGATGCTTGAATCAAGAACATGAATACAACTACAATCGCAGTAGAAAAATTCTTAAACTGTTTCATTTTATATTATCTCCTTCTCGAAATTGTCTTTAAATTATTTTCTTTATTCTTACAATGTCACTGCACATTAACTATAGACGAACCACTTGTTTAAGCAAGGATTTCTTTTATTGCAGAAGGAAGATTTTCAATCGGGATTATTTCTATAATTGTTTTGCTTTTTATTGCCTTATAATTATTCGAAGGAATAACAACTTTCTTAAAACCAAGTTTTGCTGCTTCTTGAATTCGCTTATCAATATTACTCACACTTCTTACTTCACCGCCAAGACCAACTTCGCCGATAACAACAGTATCATTCTTTGCAAACTTATTAGTAAAGTTTGATGCGATTGCACAGCATACAGCAAGGTCAACAGCCGGTTCATCAATCCTAATTCCACCGGCAATATTTAGAAAAACATTTTGAGCTGATAACCGAAGGTTAGCTCTTTTTTCTAGTACAGCTAGAAGAATTGAAAGTCTGCGGTAATCAAATCCCGTTGCAACTCGCTGAGGATTTCCATACGAAGAGGGTGTAACTAATGCTTGCACCTCAAGAAGGATTGGACGTGTGCCTTCAATACTGGAAGTTACAACTGAACCGGTAATTTCTTTTTCGCGCTCGCTTAAAAATATTTCGCTCGGATTTTTAACTTCATGCAAACCGTCATCATGCATTTCAAAAATGCCAATCTCATTTGTACTACCGAAACGATTTTTCTGCGCACGCAATATTCTGTACGAATAACTTCTTTCTCCTTCAAACTGTAAAACAGTATCAACAATATGTTCAAGAACTTTTGGTCCTGCGATCGCGCCATCTTTCGTAACATGTCCGACAAGTATTATCGCACAATGTTTTTTCTTAGCAAGCTGCATCAATTCGGAAGTGCATTCACGGATTTGTGTAATGGTTCCTGGTGGATTATCAAAATCCGGTTTATATGTTGTTTGTATTGAATCAACAATAACGACTTCCGGTGCATATTTTTCAATTGCATTCAATATAATATCGAGGTCTGTTTCAGTTAGAACAGAAATTTTTTCTGAGTGTGATTTCAATCTTTTTGCGCGGAGATTAATTTGATTTGCAGATTCTTCACCGGTTACATATAAAACTTCGCCGTTAATTTTTGCCGCTGCCTGCATAACTAAGGTTGATTTACCAATGCCCGGATCACCTCCGAGCAATACAACTGAACCGGGCATTAATCCGCCGCCAAGTACGCGGTCAAACTCAACTATATTGGTTTTTATTCTTTCTTCGTCTTGTTCAGTGATTGTGTTCAATTTAGAAATATTTAATTCACCGCTGTATTTCTTTTTGCCAGATTTTTTTTCTTCGATCAATTCTTCTGTAAATGTATTCCAGCTATCGCACGTAGGACATTTACCAAGCCATCTTAATGATTCATGCCCGCAATTTGAGCAAATATATTTTATTCTACTCTTTGCCATTACAACCCTGTACGCTGAATGAATTTTTGTATTACATGGTCTTTACTGTTGAGTACTTCTTCATACGTTCCGGTAAAATAAATTTTCCCTTCGTGCATCATAGCAATTACATCCGCAGTGTTCTTTACGCTAAACATATCATGTGTTACAATAATTGAAGTAACATTAAGTTTCTCATTTAATGATTTGATCAGCTCATCTATGGAATCAGACATTATCGGGTCAAGTCCTGTTGTGGGCTCATCATACAAAATATAATCCGGGTTTGTTACTAATGCGCGTGCAAGTCCGACACGTTTTTTCATTCCGCCGGAAAGCTCCGAGGGTTTAAATTTTTGTGTTCCTGGTAAACCAACAAGCTCAAGTTTTTCTGCAACTATTGTTTGAATTTTTTCTTTTGAATAACCAAAATTATTCTCGACTAAAGCAAGAGCAACATTTTCTTCAACGGACATAGAATCAAAAAGAGCACCGCCTTGAAACAAATATCCAAACCGGCGGCGAACTTCATAAAGTTCTTTTCGATCCAGTTCATTAACAATCTTACCTTCAAATTTTATAAATCCTTCATCAGGAAATAATAGACCAACAATATGTTTTAAGAGAACACTTTTTCCGCAACCGCTTCTACCAATTACGGCAAGTGATTCCCCCTCTTTAATATTTAGATTGATCCCACGTAAAACGTGATTGCTTCCAAAACTTTTGTGAAGATTATTAATTTCGATCATGATGTGCAGAAATTTGTTAATGTCTTAAGTGAATATATAAAAGAAAAGAATTCAATTCGACCTCGTGAGTTTGTTCAATATTATATGTACAAAAATAACAAAGCCCGATTAGTATTTGTAATCGGGCTTCATTCACTTAATAATAGCTTATGATTACGGATTCAATCCGGTATGGCACTCGGCACAAGACATTTCTTTCCAAGAATCTCCAGCTTCTTCGCCCGGATGTTTGAATTGTAGGAAAGAATTAACAGAAGAAAGTTCTAGTTTATCCGGTGGTCCCTGTGCATTTATGCTATGACACAAATTACAATCTTTCTTTATCAATCTACCTTGCGGAGCTGTGTGATTATCATTATGACACCGGAAGCATCCCATAAATTCCATATGCCCGATATTATTCGGGTAAACACTCCACTTAACTTTCATTTCGGGAAAAATATTTTTCTTATATGCTTCTTGAATTCCGCTTACAGCTCTATCAACCAAATATTTTTTGTTGGCGTAAATCTCCGGATATTTCTCTTTGTAAAATGAATTGATCTTATTCTTGATAACAATCATTGCTGTATCAGTAGTTGAATAATCGGCGCCTAAAATATCCATTGCTTTAGATTTGATTGAAGGAAGTTCTTTCGGAATTGATCCGGCTGTGATTGCATTATTAATAAAAAACGCCGGGGGTTGATAATTATGAGATGGGCGGTTATGGCAATCCATACAATCCATTACGCGAGTTGTCATAGTATCAAGTGCTTTCGTGTCTGCGTTTTCATTCTTATCTTGATAAATAAAAACTTCACCGGTTTTTAGATTTGTATATCTAACCCAAGGAATTTTATCTCTCTTATTATCTGAAGATTTATATTCGATTTTCACATTTGGATTTATGTGCCAGTGAATTCCTTCTTGCAGACCTAAAGCGCTTAACGGCGCTCCGATCTTCATTGTTAATGTAACATCCCACTCAGTATTTTTTTCATCCGCTAGATAATGTTTTTGTGTTACTAGTTTTCGTGAGTAAAATTTTTGAGGCCAATGGCATTGCTCACATGTTTCTCGTGCTGGGCGTAAATTTAATATTGGTGTTTCTATCGGTCTTGGAACAGTGCCTAACGTAACGGCATATACTTGATATAAACCGGAAAGTTTGGATCTCACATACCAATCGGCACCCTCGCCAACATGACAAGCAACGCAAGCAACTTTAGCATGGGGAGAATTTTGATATGCGGTATATTCAGGCTGCATAACACTGTGGCAAAGTTTACCGCAAAACTCAACCGACTCTGTGTAATGAAACGCTTCATAACTGCCAAACGCAGTAAGAAAAAGAAAAATTGTTGTTCCTATTGCAAAGATGAAGAATGCATGTCTGTGGTGAATATCATTTAAATTAACTTGCGGCCATTGAGTAGGAGGAAGAAGATGTTTTTTTCTATCACGTCGAACTTTCAAAAACATTCCAGTTGGAATTAGTATCAGTCCAAAAACCAAAAATCCCGGAAGAATAATATATACAACCAATCCCAAGTAAGTTCCTCCCCCGGATGTGAAGGTTATTACAAATAAAAAGATTATCATAAAAAGACTGATCAATGCAATAGTTGCGCCAATAAGAGAAACCCAGTTCTGAGTTGAATGAGGTAATTTTAATTTCATTACTTGCCTTATATATTAATGGTTCATTGATGTCTTTAAAACGATATCACTTCCGAAAATTAATTAGAGCGAGATGAAATTCCAACTTATAATTATTGGAATACTTCAACTTCACACGGTAGGAAAATATTTTCTTTAGTTATGAAGCTTTTTTCTCTTTATCCTTAATTTTAAAATACAGTGCAATAACAAAAACCAAAAAAGCTAAAGTAGCTATAGCAAATCCATTTCTTCTAGTAGAATAGTCGTCAATTTCTTTTTGAGCCAACAGTGATGCTTTATTTGAAAATTCAATTCCTTCTTTTGTTTTATCGCTTACCTTAGCTGAATCAAAAGTATGAATCAAAGTCCTGGATTGAATCAATGCCTGTTTTGCATCTTGAAGCTGGAACCCAATTTCTACATCGTTCATTCCTTTTTGTCTAACTTCTAAATATTTTGCGTTAGCTGCATCGTATTTATTTTTCAAATCGGTCAAAGATGAATATATTTTTTTAGAAACCGCAAAACCTTTATCGCCCTCAGTATGGCAATCAATACACTTTGAATCTTTTCCTACACCAATCATTTCATCGTTTGGTTTTTGAACACCATGATTTCCATGGCACTGTTCACATCCGTGAAAATCTTGTTCTTCAAATGCTTTTGCCATTCTTGTGGTATTAAAATATTCCATATTACTTACGTGACACGTTCCGCATACATGTGAGATAGATTTGAGTCCGGGTGGAGTTGCACCATGATTACCATGGCAATCATTACAAGCCGGTGCGCTTATATCTTTATTTTTAAGTAAAGCAATGCCGTGTACACTTTTTGAATATTCTTCCAACTGATTTACAGGAATATTATAATTTTTCATGAGAGTGGAATTACCATGGCATTTATTACATGTATTCGGAACGTTTAATGCATATACGGATGAACGCGGATCTTTTGCGGGAAGTATTGAATGTGCTGTATGACAGCTAGAACATTCGGCAACATTCTCGTCTCCAGCCAATAGTTTTTTGCCGTGAACACTTGTGTAATATTGTTCAACTTGATCGGTAGCAATTCTCGGCTGATATACTCTCATAATATTAATATTCGAATGACACTTTCCGCAAAATTTAGGAATGTCTTTTCTTTTTGGTGTGCCAACAAAACCTTTCGATGGGCTCATTGCAATATCTTGATCATCACTATTTGGATCCCCGCCGTGGCAGGAGAAACATGAAAGATTTGCGTGGCGATGAATATCATTTTCAGAAAAATCTTTGGGTAGGTTTTCTATTTCTTTATGGCATGCAAAACATTGATCTACTTTAGTACCTTGTTTAGTTTTGTCGCCTTTCTTTTCACTGAGAACGAAACCAAATAGAAACAAGATTGTTATAGCATATATTGATAAATAAAAAAATCTTTTTCTCATATCGTTGTTCCCTATAATATGTAACCTAAGACTGTCATTATCACGATAAACGCAACAATAATAATTCCGATTAAGGTTAATGGTTGAATTTTCCAATTAGGTCTATGTTTAATTTTAATGTATGGAACTAACATCCAAACAAAACCGGCAACACCAAAGAACAATACACCGAGCAATTCTCCTTCCAGGAATAAAATATGAGCAGGAAGAAGTTTTAACGTTTGGAACATGAACATAAAATACCATTCCGGTCTAATTCCTTCGGGAGCTGATGCAAATGCTTGGGCTTTGTTTCCCAATTCCCACGGAGAATAGAGTGCTAAAAAAATCAGAACGTTAAAAACAATAACCCATAGTAACAGATCCTTCAAAGCAAAATCCGGGAAAAACGGAATATATTTTTTCTTTTCTTCGGGTAGATTCTTAAAATGTTCAGGCTCATGCATTCCTTGTTGTTGAATAAACAATAAGTGCATTACTAAAAAGAATGTAAATATGGCAGGAAGAATTGCAACATGAATTCCAAAGAATCTTGAAAGTGTTGCACCTGTTACCTCTTCACCTCCGCGCAAAAGTATTTTAAGCGGTTCTCCAATTACAGGAACTACTCCAACGATATCTGTTCCAACTTTCGTTGCAAAAAATGCTAATTCGTTCCATGGTAATAAATAACCGCTAAATCCGAATGCGAGTGTAAGAACCAAAATAATAAAACCGGTAATCCATGTTAACTCTCTTGGTTTTACATATGCCTTCGAAAAGAATACGCTGAACATATGGATAAACGCGAACAGAACTAATAAATTTGCAGACCAACTATGAACATTTCTTATTAACCAACCGAACTTAACTTCGGTAACAATGAAGCGAACACTTTCATAAGCACTGTCTTCACCGGGTCTATAGTATAAGAGAAGAAGTATCCCAGTAAAAAGCTGAACTAAAAACAGGAAGAGTGTTACACCTCCCATATAATACCAAATAGAGTGTCTATGTTCCGGAACTTTTTTGTGTAGAAGTAAATTGCGTACCGGAGTTAGATCATACCGTTCATCTATCCAATCAATTAATTTTGATCCGATTTTCTTCATCATTTTTTAACCCACTTTAGTAATAACAATTTCATCTTTAACTATTTTTACTTCGTATTCTTCCAGAGGTCTGGGCGGTGGACCGGAAACATTACGACCACTTAGATCATAAATACCGTTATGGCAAGCACACCAGATCTGCTTTGTATCATTCTTGTATTGAACTATGCAATCTAAATGAGTGCAACTGGCAGATAACGCTTTGTATTCATTATCGTCGGTCTTAATAAGAATTACCGGCTTTCTTCCAAATTTAATTATCTTGGAACTATTGGCAGGAAATTCCGCACTCATCCCTGCTTTAACAGAATTTACTTTTGGCTCAGTAGTTTTAGGAGGAATTAAAAAAGAGACGACGGGATAAAAAACGGAAAGAATACCGCCTATACCGCCAAATCCCAAAAGCATATTTAAAAATTTTCTTCTATCCAATTTCATATCTAATTCTAATTTTAATGATCAATTCAATTATTTAACCGTTCAAATTTTAATTACGGATTCCTTGCTTCTTCCCACGGTGGAAGAATCTTTGTAAGAACATAAAGTAATATGAACGGAAGGCAAAATACGATTACAGAAGCAAAAAATCCTTCCAGCCCGAAAAAAGTTATTTTGTAAACGGTTAATCCTCTAAAACTTTTTGAAAACAATTGTCCTCCGATTACAATATTCCAACGAGTTGAAAAAATTCCAACTTGTACAAGAATTGCAGAGATAAAATAAACCATTTTCTTTAAATCCGGCGGTGATTTTAAAATTTTAATGAGCGCAATCATAGCAAGCGGAATAAGCATGCCCATGAAGAGTTGAATTACTACTAAGCTGATGAATAATTTATTCGAGACAAGATAAGCTAAGATTTTAATGGATTCTTCCGATTCATAAACACGGTGCACAAAATCCAACGCTTCCAATGAAAAATCTATGATCATTACATAGAATAAGTAACTTGCTAATTTATCCAGACACAAAATATCTAATTGTTTTCCGCGGACGGGTGTTATGATCATATAGAGAATTAAAACCATAGCAATACCGGAAACAATTGCAGAGAACAAGAAGACAATTGGCATTAGCACGCTTGACCACCATGGGTTTGCTTTGATCGAACCAAAAATAAATCCTACATAACCGTGTAATAGAAATGCAGAAGGAATTCCTATAATTGTAACAATCTTTACCCACTTTTTATCGAAGAGGATTGCTTTTTCTGAAATATCTTTTGAAAAGAGAGAAATGATTTTGTGAATCCATTTTTTGATTCCTGTTTCTTTCTGTGCCCAAAGAATTATATCTCTTCTATACTCAAACCAAATTTCTAAACACAATACCGCCATCAAATACCAAGCATAAACAAATCCAAACATAGCCATAGCAGATGTACTATTTGGTGTAATCAAAATCTCGTAAGCTTTTTCAGGATGACCTAAGTGAGCAAGTAAAGGAAGCGGTGCTATAATTAAAAATGCCATCGCTGTAAGCATTGCTAAGCGGTATGTTGGTTGAAGTTCTTTTACGTTGAAAACTTTTACCAGCGATGCCAAGATAAAAGCGCCGGCAACTAATCCTGTTAAGTAAGGATATAATACTATAAGAATGCCCCAATGGAGTTCAATTTCGTTTGGAAAAATGTAGCCCCATACTTCTTTTAGTATTGGCGTCAAATGTTGAATGAGCTCTTCCAATTCTATCTAACCTCCATATCTAAATTAGAGTAATAAACTTTTGGTTCTGTGTTGAGCGATGGTTTAAGAATTCCGATTTTATTCATTCTTAAGAAACGTACTAATGGACTTGATTTTTTGTTCAACTCGCCGAAAACTCTTGCTTGAGTCGGGCACGCTTCAACGCACGCCGGTAATTTATCTTGAACAATTCTATGATAACAGAAAGTACATTTCTCGGCAGTATGTGTTTCGGGATGTAAGAATCTTGCACCGTAAGGACATGCTTGTATGCAATATCTGCAGCCGACACAGTAATCTGAATCCACAAGTACAACTCCATCCTCACCTTTAAATGTTGCACCAACAGGACAAACTTGAACGCA
>Ga0163199_1000520_pt1 | contig 24311 bp, 22 predicted proteins | sample PL_2010_150m_FD_113537 | JGI IMG/M metagenome (GOLD analysis project Ga0163199, IMG submission 113537) | Freshwater microbial communities from Powell Lake, British Columbia, Canada to study Microbial Dark Matter (Phase II) - PL_2010_150m | ecosystem: Environmental > Aquatic > Freshwater > Lake ...
CCACCAAATTTTCGGGCTTTCAAGACCTGAAATTCATGGTTGTACTGCGGATGGAAAGGATGAGTTATCCTAACAGATCCCAACTCCTGATTGCGAAGGAGTGCAGTTAAGAAGGGTGTTGCCCACCATCCTCGACAGGGTAGCACAGCAAGTTATCAGGGAGGAACTGGAGAAAATCATTGAACCGCTGTTCCATCCCAGCTCATTTGGTTATCGACCGGGCAAGAGTGCCCACGATGCCGTTGAGCAATGCGCTATGAACTGTTGGGAAAGATGGTATGTGGTAGACCTTGACATCCAAGGTTTCTTTGACAACATAGACCATGGACAAATGATGAGGATCTTGCAGAAGTACACGAGTCAGAAGCTGATCTTACTCTACAGCGAACGATGGTTGAAAGCGCCGGTATACAAGCAGGATGGGGAGTTGCAGGCAAGGAGCAAAGGCACGCCACAGGGCGGAGTCATCAGCCCATTGCTGGCCAACCTCTATCTGCACGATGCATTCGACCAATGGCTGGCTGATACGCAGCCGCTCATCGTTTTTGAGCGATATGCCGATGACATCGTGATCCACACACGAAGTATAGAGCAATCGAACTTCATACTGGATAAACTGAAGGCAAGATTGGCGGAGTATTCACTGGAAATACACCCCGATAAGACAAAGACTGTCTATTGTTATCGAACTGCAAGGTTTTTCAAAGAAGGAAAGGAAGTTCCGGGGTCATTTGATTTCCTGGGCTTCACCTTCAAACCAAGGATTTGTGAAAAATCGGACGGGGAGAAATTTTGGGGATTCCGACCAGCTATCAGTAAGAAGAGCGAGAAGAAAATCGTAGGGAAACTGCGGGATTTGGCTTTTCAGAGTTGGGTGTCAATGGACATTCACGATTTAGCCAACGCTCTGGCACCGAGGATTCAAGGCTGGCTCAATTACTATGGGAAATTTCGCCTCACTGAAATGCAGCGGGTCTTTTGGTTACTCAACCGCCGTATTGCCAGTTGGGCGAGAGGAAAATACAGGTTTAAAACATTTTCCAAATCCTATAGCTGGCTGAAACGTACGATGAAGTGGTACCCTAACACATTTGTACATTGGAAATATGGCTTTACCATTTGAGTTTATCTGGAAGAGCCGTATGACGGGAGACTGTCAACTACGGTTCTGTGAGAGGCTGGGGGTGAAATTCCCCCGGCCTACTCGACTTGTGCAATGAGACTTATGCCCATGAACCTATCGAATTTATCCGCGTCTGGATGGTTACCGAAATAAATAATGAAAAGTGTACCCAACCCATTTGGGGACCTCGAAGTCTTAGAGATATAATCAATTAAATAATTTCTTCATGAAAACAAAAATGAGTGTGTTAACAATTGCGGCTGTGGCTCTTGGACTTGCCTTCACGGGCTGTGTCAAGAAACCCTTGCTCATGGATCTTGGCGGTCCCATCAGTATTAAGGCAGCCAACAGCGTTTCGGGATCGAAATTCAAAACCGCGCAGGGCGATATCACTTTGCCGGGAGGTACCTTTCAATTATCGGAAGCCTGGGTGAACGTTGCCAACCTTACGATTCAGGAAAATTCAGGCGAAGAACACCAGGATGCCAATGGTAATCAGGGAGGCAAGGATACCAAAGAAAAACCAGAGTCCGGTAATTCAGGTGATACAGGCGATATCGTTCTGGCCGGCCCCTATTTACTAAACATAGCTGACGGAAGTACACCGGTTGATCAGATGGTAGCACCTGCAGGTACCTATAAAAAGATCAATCTCGACCTGTTAGCTGGTCAGGATGGACATACCATTCTCCTGAAGGGAACTCTTAATGGGAATGTTCCTGTGGAAATCAGTTCTGATTTGGCCGGTACATTTGAATTGTTACTGCCCAATGGTGGAGTTGTTGTTACGGCTTCAACCACGGTTAGCCTGACTGTTGTTTTTGATGTCCAGAAATGGTTTGACACCGTTGATCTGGTAACTGCACAATTGACTAATGGCAAAATCTTGATTGATCCCAACAACAATAAGGCCCTGTATGACCTCTTCGTTAAAAATGTTCAAAAATTTATGGAGGTTGAATAAGCGGATTGTTTTGAAATCCCCCGAGAGTCCGAAATATCGTTAATCTTTAAGTCATTAAATATCAGGAGTTAACCATTGTAACTCCTGATATTTAATTATCATTTTATTCACAATTCAAAGAATGAAGAAATTAGTTTTCTTATTGATGCTCATAGTTTCTGCATTAAGTGTTGAAGCTCAGAAAGTAACCTTCAGCGGAACCATCAAGGATGGCAAAACCGGTGAAGTTTTGATCGGTGCGGCCATTTACAATCTTGCTAACCAATCGGGTACGATTACCAATAATTACGGTTTCTACTCTTTAACCATTCCCAAAACCGACTCGGTTCAACTGGCAATTTCCTACCTGGGTTACCAAATGGTTATAATTAAGCGTTCAGGTTCAATGAGTTTTTCTGGCGATATCTCGCTTGATCCTATTGGTCAAACCCTGAATGAAGTGGTAGTGAATGCCAGGCGAAATGATAATAATATCAAGAAGGCCCGTATGGGAACCATTGATATTCCGTTAAAGCAATCCGCTTTAATGCCGTCTTTAGCCGGTGCAAACGATGTTCTAAAAGTTATTCAGTTATTACCGGGAGTCCAATCCGGCAAGGAAGGAACTACCGGTTTTCAGGTTCGTGGGGGCAATACCGACCAAAATCTCATTCAACTTGACGAAGCCACGATCTATAATCCCAACCATCTTTTTGGATTATTCAGCTCGTTCAACAATAATGCTTTGAATAATGTTTCGCTGATAAAAGGCGGATTCCCCGCTGAATACGGCGGACGGTTGAGTTCCATCCTTGAAATAACCATGAAAGAAGGCAATAAGAAGAACTTTTCAGGGCAAGGCGGTATTGGTCTTTTATCCGCTGATCTGACTTTGGAAGGGCCCATTGTCAAAGACAAAGGATCATTTATCATATCAGCCCGAAGAAGTTATATCGATTTATTGCTCAAGCCCTTTATCCCGAAGAGCATGAACAATACCACCTACTATTTTTATGATCTTAATGCTAAACTGAACTATACCTTGTCGAAAAAGGATCGCTTATATTTAAGCTTCTTTACCGGGCTCGATAATGCAAGATACACCGGAGCCAGTAGCCTGAATTACGGAACCGACTTTGGGAACGTTACCGGCACCGTGCGATGGAACCATTTGTTCAGTGACCGGATATTCATCAATACTTCGCTGATCTATAACGATTACCATAATAGTTTGTCGACCGTTCAGGGCAAATACTTCGCCCAGCTCTATTCCGGTATCCGCGACATGAATGCTAAAACAGATATTTCCATCTATCCAAATGATAATCATACGATTAAACTAGGAGTCAATTACTCCAATAATACCTTTTTCCCGGCAACCGTGTCATCCAAAATAAAAAATATCGACAGCATCAAATTTATCAGGCCCGATAGCATCCCCCGAAAATTCAGTCACCAAACCGCTATTTACATCAGCGATGAAATCAAGGCGTCTGATAAAATCAGCATATATCTGGGAGTCCGGGTTCCGCTGTTTGTGAACAAGGAAATCAATTATTTTACCTGGGAGCCGAGGGCAATATTAAAATATTCTCTTTCATCCACTACATCGATCAAGGCATCGTATACCAAGATGAACCAGTTCTTACATTTAGTGCCGAGCAGCACTGCCTCCTTACCGACTGATATCTGGATCAGCAGCAGCAAAATAGTCAAACCCGAAGTAAGCCAACAGGTTGCAATCGGGATCTTTAAAAATTTTCAGGATAACAATATTGAAGCTAGTCTTGAGATTTATTACAAGACCATGAAAAACCAGGTTCTGTTTAAAGAAGGTTCCCAGCCATTAGTGGCAACTAACCTCGATGAACAATTGACCTTCGGACAAGGGGTTAGTTATGGTGCTGAATTTTTCTTAAAAAAGAATTTCGGGAGATTCACCGGTTGGGTTTCTTATACACTTTCCTGGACAAATCAATTGTTTGCCTCACTCAATTATGGAAATCCTTTCCCTTATGCTTATGATAAACGGCACAATTTCTCTATTGTAGGCACCTACAAGATCAATGAAAAATGGACGGTCTCGGCAGACTGGGTTTTTACTTCCGGAGGAGCCTATACACTGCCTCTGGGAAGGGTTTCCTCCTTTCAGGATGGTTCGCTGTATGACGGTACTTATTATGATTATACGACCCGGAATAATTACCGGTACCGGCCCTATCACCGGCTGGACGTTAATTTTATCCGGCAAAACAAGACAAGGAAAATACTCAATCATGCCTTTGAATCAACCTGGGAATTTGGTGTTTACAATTTGTACAGCCGGATGAATCCGTATTTTGTTTACTTGACGAAAGATCCGATAACCCAATTGCCACAAGCCAAAGAAGTTTCACTGCTTCCAATCATCCCCTCGGTAAGCTGGAAGTTTAATTTCTAAACGAACTGTTAAAAATGAAAACTATAAATAGATCAGCCCTTATATTACTGGGAATAGTTTCTTTTCTCATTTCTTGTGAAAAGGATATAACTATCAAGCAATTACCCTACACTGACAAGGTGTCAATCGAATGCCTGCTAACTCCCGGAGCTACTCCTGTTCTTTATCTTTATCGCACGGTTCCATTTTTTGATCCCAAAATAACCAAACGATCTCTGTTTATTGACCAGGCATCTGTGATGATCAAAAGTGAACATGGAACGGATATTTTAACACCCGATTCAGCGATCGATCCATTTTACTGTGATTACAAATATTTCTACCACGGCGGGAAAATCATCGAAGCGAATGTCAGGTATGACCTGGAAGTAACAATCAACGGCGAGGTATTTAAAGCTTCCACAACTACCGACAACCAGGTGGTTCAATTAGATAGTGTTCACTATGTTTCAAATTTTAAAGACATTTATGGTGAACATGAAGGAGTTGTGTGCAATTTCAAGGATGACCCAAATCGGGTCAACTTTTACAGATATGAGATGACCCGTATGATTGACAGTACCACTTACGGTGTCAATAAAATCAAATCGCCTTGCCTGGGGAATGAAAAGGTGATGGTCAGGGAAATCGGCCGGAGCATATACAGCGATCAGCACATGAATGGGGTACCGATGGTTTTCACGGTGGAACCTGCATTTAAGCATAAAGCCGGAGATGCGTGTTATGTTTATCTCCAGATTTGTGATAAGAATATGTTTGATTATTATGATCAGCTCGATAAACAGAAATTGGCTCAAATGAATCCGTTCGTCGAACCGGTGTTTCTGCGACCTACCCAATTTATTAATGCTTTCGGAGTTTTTGGAAGCTTTGTCCGATCGGACTCCGTATTATTCATTTATCCGGAGTAAAGATCTCACATGAAAATAATCTGTGTCATTTTAATTTTAGCAATCCCTCAATTCAGCATTGCGCAACCTGATTCTGTCGGTGCAAAAAAAGCCAAGGTTCATGAAACCCTTGCTCTACAAGGAATGTATCAAAAGGGTTATGTTTTTGCCACCAACTCTTTTGTCAAAGGAAACAATGCTGAAGCCGAAAAGATAAATGCCTTTCAGGCGTTTTCCCTGAAACTTTCGACACAAACTTTGGGCGAAAAGGCCTGGGAGCAATTATACAAATATCCCAATTGGGGAATAGGATTATATATCGGCGATTTTTATAATCCTGAAGAAATAGGCATCCCAATGTCGATTTACGGGTTTTTCAATGCTCCGTTTGTTCGGTGGAAAAAACTTTCTTTTAACTACGAACTGGGTTTTGGGTTGGTTACCAATTGGAAATCCTATAATCCTGTTACCAACAAATATAATATAGCCATTGGGGCCAGACAATCATTTTTAATCGATGCCGGATTAAATTTGCAGTACCATCTGACAAAGAAAATCGATCTTGAAACCGGGTTTTCGTTAACTCACTTTTCTAATGGTTCATTGAAATACCCCAATAAGGGATTCAATTCTATTGCCCCAAAAATCAGTTTGAAATATAACTTTTATAATAGGCCAGAGTTTATAACCCAGGCAATTCCCAGGTATTCTAAAAGAAATGAGCTTGCATTCATTGCTTTTGGCGGTGCCAAGAATGTAATTTTCGATTCGGTAAACATTGACATCAGGGAAAAATTTGAGGGTTTGTATTTCCCGGTCTTTGGGGTTACCGGTATTTATAACCGGCAGGTCAGCTATAAATCAAAAATTGGTATCGGAATGTCAGTTTCGTATAATGGTTCAGTAAATGCCCAGGTAGCGGTTGACAACAATCAGTTGGAAATCAAAGATGGGCCGTTTACAGATAAATTGCAGCTCAGCATATTTCCCTCCTATGAGTTAGTAGCAAATAAAGTTTCACTCATCCTTCAGCCAGCGTTTTATCTTTATCGCAAAAAATTAAAAAATCAAACCCCTGTTTTTCATCAGCAAATTGGATTAAAATATCAGATTAATGATAAATTATTTGTGGGAATAACCCTTAGAGCTTATTATTTTCACATTTCTGATTTTATTGAATGGAATATTGGGTATCGGATAACTGGTAAGCGTTAAAGAGATTAATCACAATACCTTATAAAAGAAACTTCTCATGATATTTCGAACGCGAGTCATCAAAATTTCGACAGATTTTTTTAATTACTGTTTACTTTTAATTTCTATGGCCGGTTTTGTACCAAAACATGCCACCTTACCGAGAGTTATAGCAATTACAATTTCCATTACCTTTTCGTATTTATTAGCATTCAATTATCAGGATAACAATACAATAGGAGTGATTTATTTTCTGGTTTCCGAGGTCCTCTATTTGGGATTTATCTTTCTGGTCCTCTCTGAACATGGCTACCGGCATTGGTTTATTAAAAGATGGGGTAATCAAGAGGAAGGTTATCTGTCTTTCGAAGCAGTGCTTGGAATATTATTCTTTCATAATACTGCCAGTCTGGGTTTTATTGCCGCGACCACTCACGGCAGTTTATTTAACTTTGTGGACCGTGAAATATTACAAATAATATTGATTGTCATGATCTTAGCTGGATTTTTTATTAAAATTTGGTCGGCGAAAGTTGTTTCCATTGATATTTATTATTGGAAAGATATGTTTCTGGGGAAAAAAATCACTGAGTTTGTTGAAACTGGGCCTTACAAATTTCTGAGTAATCCAATGTACGGAATTGGTCAACTCCAGGCATATGCTCTTGCTATATGGTATGGCTCAGAAATCGGTTTATTAGCTGCACTCATAAACCAAGTTTTGATCTTTTCATTTTATTTTACTGTTGAGAAGAAATTCATTAAAAGAATATATCTAAATAGCGCAACTTGAGCTGTTAATAAAATCCTGCCCAGTTTTTCGCACCGAGGCAGCCTTCAGGTCCAAGGCCACAATTCCTCCATTTTCACTAAATGTGCCACAGGTTTCCGACAGAATTAATCCGTAACTTTAAATCATGGAAATCAGTTAACTGCTTAAATTATGCGCTTAGTAAATTTGCTCATTTTAATGTTCCTCCTGAATTCCGTTCAGGCTCAAAAAAAAAGCCTGGATTTCTATTTGGAGAAGGCTAATGCTTTTAGCCCATTGATTAACCTGGCTAAAAACGAAAATAAGATCGCAGGGCTTGATCTGGAACTGATAAAAACCATCCTGTCAAAACCCGAAATTAATCTGGAAGCCGGAGTGTTGCTTGCTCCTATTATTTCGCATGATAACAACAGGTATCGTTTCGAACCGGTTTCAAACGGTGCGACAAACTATACGGGATATGATATGGCGTTGACTGATGGCGGCCAATATCAATCGGTTATATCGCTCAAACAACCCTTGTTCACGGGTTCAATCTCGAAATCCTACGCGAACAGGGCTGCCATAGCACGTCGGATAAGTGACAATCGTATTTCTCTCACCACGCATGAACTGGAAAAAGTCGTCAGCCATCAGTATCTTCTCTGTCTGAAAGCTAAAAAAACGGCTGACCTAAGCTTAGAACTCCTGAAGGAACTTAAAGACCAGTTGCTTGTCATGCAGAGCTTGGTCGACAATGCCATCTATAAACAATCTGATTTAATGCTGATGCAGATTGAATTTGAGAATTATCAACTGAATTATGTAACGTCTCGGTCCGATTTCGAGAATAATCTTTACGATCTGAATATTCTGTGTGGAATTAATGACACTACTTCTGTTGATTTACAAGAGCTGGATTTTCAGTTAAATAACAATATTGCGGTTCCTTCAGCATTTTTAGGTTCCTACCTTCTCGATAGTTTAACTATTAATGCAGAACAGACGATCAGCGACTTAAAATACAAACCTCAGGTTAATTTCTTTGCGAATGCCGGCTTAAATGCAGTGTATCTGCCAACAATTAACCGGCTTGGTTTCAGCACCGGTCTAATGTTCAGCTGGAATATCTTTGATGGCAGCCAGCAAAAAATACAAAGGCAAAAATCGAATATTAATTTGCTGACACTTAATTTTGAAAAGTATAATTTCCTTACGCAACAAGAAATCAATAAAAACAATATACTGAGCCAGCTTGCTTCAATAGAAAAGAGAATTCAGCTAACTGACAATCAACTTAATAAGTATGATGAATTAGTGAAAGTCTATCACGTTCAATTATCCCAGGGCCAAATTTCAGTAATTGATTTTAAGAACATTGTAAAGGACATAGCAACAAAAAAACAGGATAGGTTAATGCTCTACATGGAAAAACAGGCATTGATCATTTCATTCAATTTTTGGAACTACTAAAGTTATGATTATGAAAACCGGGAAACATCTTCTTTTTATATCAGTACTACTTACTGTCATGGTCTCTTGTAAGAGCAAAAGTACTGGAACTGTGCTGAATATCGCACATGCAAAAGTTATGGTAAAAACCACAAAGGTTGTGGTTGGCGGCATTGATGATATTATCAGCTTAAATGGAAAATCTGTTTTTTTGAAAAAAAATGCAATTATTTCATCAATCCCTGGATATCTTAAAAAGATTAATGTGCAATATGGAGACAAGGTGCATAAAAACGACCTTCTCTTCGAAATTCAGACCAGGGAAAATAGAGCATTGGAAAATTCGGGTCTTAATCCGGAACTTACCTCTTCAAAAAGCGGTGTGATCCGGGTATTTGCCCCCTCTGATGGCATAATAAGCGATTTGAGTGTAAATTCATCAGGAATGTTTGTAACAGAAGGCGGCCTGCTTTGCACAATAGTTGAAAATCAAGAAATGACGGTTCAGGTTAATGTTCCGTATGGTTACAACCAATCAATCCAAATTAATAAGGAATGTAAAATTATATTGCCTGACAGTACTTTTCTTGATGGGAATATTTATAAGATCATGCCTGTGATCAATGAAACTTCGCAAACGCAGAATGTCCTGATAAAAGTCCGGGGCAACCGTCAGGTACCAGAAAATCTGAATGTTATAGTGCAGTTTGTCAAATCAAGTCATTCAAATACACTCCTAATCCCTAAAGAAGCTCTGTTGACCAACGAAATACAACAGGCGTTCTGGGTGATGAAAATTCTGGACGACAGCATCGCCATCAAAGTACCCGTTAAAAAGGGATTTGGAAACAACAAGATGGTGGAAGTCATCTCAACAGTAATTCTGGCAGATGACCTTGTAATCATTGAAGGAGCCTACGGGTTGTCAGATAGCACTCTGGTAAAAATCGTAAAATAGTATGGAAAAGATTTTTGTCCGCTTCAAAAGCCCGGTGGCAGTCATATTGTTACTGATTTTAATAGGCGGTGGGTTATCGTATAAGAATATGAAAACGTCGTTGTTCCCCAATATTACTTTTCCAAAAATAAAGGTAATTGCCAATAATGGGGAGCAGCCGGTCGACAAAATGATGGTTTCTGTTACAAAGCCACTCGAAAATGCTATCAAACAGGTCGAAAACCTGAGACTGATACGCAGTATAACCAGTATGGGCAGCTGCGAAATTTCTGCTTTTATGGATTGGGGTTCCGATATTAATCTCGACAAACAACAGGTTGAATCGCGTATTACTCAAATCAAGAACGCATTGCCTTCTGAAGTGGAAATAACGGTCGAGAAAATGAATCCGTCTATTTTACCTGTAATGGGGTATTCACTCCAATCTGATAGCAAAACCCAGATAGAATTGAAATTAATAGCTGAATACACTGTGAAACCCTATTTTTCACGCGTTGAGGGAGTTGCCGCCGTTCAGGTAATTGGAGGCCGGGAAAAAGAATACAGGATTGTACCGGACCTTCAAAAATTAAAGCTTTTAAAAATCAGTACACAGGAAATTGCAAATGCCATTCAACAAACCGGATTTATTAAGTCAAACGGCTATACAGTAGATTATAAAAGGCTTTATCTTACTGTTACCGATGCTACAATTTCGAATAAGGAACAACTCGAAAACCTGGTTCTTTTTAATGATGCTACCCGGCAGATCAAAATTTTGGATATTGCATCGGTTGAAATTTCAGAAAAAAATGAATATGTAAAAATCAAAGCAGATGGCAAAGACTTTCCATTGGTGGCCATTGTAAAACAACCCAATAGCAACCTGATTGATGTTGCGGCTCAGGTAACAGAAAAAGCCAGGGAACTCAACCTTCTTTTGCCAAAGGGCGTTGTCCTGAAACCTTATTACAATCAGGCTGAGTTTGTGCAAAATAGCATCAAAAGCATAATAGATGTGTTATGGATAGGATTATTGCTCTCAATCGTAGTTGTAATCCTTTTTCTGCATTCGTTTAAAGCAAGTTCGGTGCTTCTTGTGACCATTCCGTTAACGTTGTCGCTGACTTTCATTGTGTTGTTTTCAATCGGATCCGATTTTAATATAATGACTATCGGCGCTATTGCAGCAGCCATAGGCCTGATCATTGATGATGCCATCATTGTAGTCGAGCAGATTCATCGTGCGCATGAGGCAAATCCTCAGCAAAAGTCAAAGGAGCTGGTAGGGAAAGCCATACAATTTCTATTTCCTGCCATGGTGAGTTCATCATTAAGCACTATTGTCATCCTCATTCCATTTGAGTTGATGACAGGCATTGCCGGCGCCTATTTTAAAATTCTCACGGAAACAATGATCATTACCCTGGTATGTTCTTTTTTTATAACCTGGATAGGATTGCCGGTTATTTACCTGCTCTTTTCCAACGATAAAGCATTTTCCAGGAAACCCCATATATTTCACGCACCGGAATACAAGTGGCTTGGATTTCTTTTTAACAAGCCATATTTCAGTTTTACGCTTGTTATACTATTAGTTATCAGCATTCTATTTATTATGCCGAGGCTACAGACCGGCTTTCTTCCCAACATGGACGAAGGTTCTATAGTACTGGATTATAATAGCCCGGCAGGTACCTCGCTTGAAGAAACTGACAGAATGTTGAATGAAGCTGATAAAATTATTGAATCAATTCCCGAAGTTAAAACCTATTCCCGACGAACCGGAACGCAAATGGGTTTCTTTATAACCGAGCCCAACAGAGGGGACTATTTGATTGAATTAAACAAAAAAAGAACCAGAAGTACCGAACAGGTATCTGATGATATCCGCAAAAAGGTTGAGAGTGCACTTCCTGCCCTTACAGTTGATTTTGGTCAGGTAATCACCGATATGCTGGGCGATTTAATGAGCAGCGTTCAACCTGTTGAAATAAAAATTTTTGGTAGCAACCATGATATCCTGCTCGGCTTGTCAAAACAGGTGGCTGACAGACTCCAAACAGTTCCAGGAACAGCGGATGTATTTAATGGAATCATAGTTGTCGGACCGGTAATGAGTATCGTGCCGAAAGAGGGCAAGCTCAAACAATTCGGGCTTACACCATTGCTGTTGCAAGAGCAGGCGAGCTCCTATCTGGAAGGTACTGTTGTGGGAACAGTGCCGGAGAAAGAGCAGTTTACCAATATCCGCGTGATTTTTCCTAACAATAATAAGACACCACTCGAAGAGTTAAAGCAGGTTTCAATATCCACAGCAGCCGGAGATTATATGCCCTTAACCGAATTTGCAGAATTCAGCATACAAAGTGGCGTTTCCGAAATTCAAAGAGAAAACCTGCAGTCCATGGGAGTAGTAACTGCACGGTTGAATAACAGGGATTTGGGAAGTGTCATGAAAGACATTCAGCAGAAAATGAAAAACATCAGTTTACCCCCATCCTACCAGATAGTGTATGGGGGTTCATATGCCGAACAACAGAATTCATTCGCCGAATTACTAAAAATCCTTATTGCAGGGGGCTTGTTGGTTTTTACTGTCGTTCTGTTTATGTTCAAAAACCTGAAATATTCCTTGATAGTGCTTTTTATAAGCATATTGGGCATTTCGGGAAGTGCAATTGCCTTATATCTGACCCACACGCCTTTGAATGTTGGCAGCTACACCGGGTTGATCATGATTATTGGTATTATCGGCGAGAACTCAATTTTTACCATCCAGCAGTATTTGTCAGAATTGAAAAATGGAGGAAGCAATGCACTTATAATAGCTGTTTCAGCACGTTTTCGACCTAACCTGATGACGGCTTTAGGTGCCATTGTTGCTCTTTCTCCGCTTGCGCTGGGTATCGGAACCGGGGCACAAATGCACCAACCCTTAGCCATTGCGGTTATTGGTGGATTCATTGTAGCATTGCCGTTGTTATTGATCGTATTGCCAGGTCTTTTGAAGTTGATTACTAAAAATCGCCAGACAGATGATACAGATACAACGGATGATACTGATGATGACAATCTCACCTTTGATAATGAGAATCCATATGTTATGGTGCACTAACTTTCACTGATGACTACTCAGCGAAAAGCACAAGATGATATCAGGGCTTGACGAATAGGACGATTTTTACAACACATTCGGATCATTTCGGTTTTGAAAAATAAGGGGCCAAAACACTTAGTTTTCATTTGCGTTTTTGTCAATCAAGTTTATATTTTTGTAAACTTATAAACTTCTAAACATGCAGGATTAAAGTATTTATGTTCTGCATGCCAATATTTCAAGGCGCTTGCTAACCCGATTCGTATCGAGATCATTGAGGTGCTCGGAGATCGGGAATTGGCATTTACAGATTTGCAAGTGGAAACTGGGGTTTTGAAATCCAACCTCTCGCAACACCTTTCTTTGATGGTATCAAATGGAATCCTGATTCAAAGAAAAGATGGGCTAAAGGCATTCTATAAGCTTTCCAGTGAGAAGATTGCAATAGCCTGCCGGATCATGAGAGAAATTCTGGTGGATAACCTAAATAAACAACATGAAATTATCAAACTACTTTAAAACCAACAACATGAAAAAATTGTTTTGTGTAATGCTCCTATTTATAGGCTTGGGTACTGTAGCATTTCCCCAATCAGGCACTAATGCCGGAGATAAACCCGCTCCAACCAGTATCGGGATGGTGATCTACTCACAGGACGTTGAGACCGTCTGGAATGCATTGAGGCTCGCAAATTTTGCCGTCAATTCAGGCGACACTGTACAAATATTCCTCTTGGGAAAAGGAGTAGTTATGGATTCATTGGCAAAGAATAATGCCGATATAAAAAAGCAATCGGACATTTTCCTTAATGCCGGAGGCCTTATTCTAGGATGTGGTACCTGTTTACGCAGCCGGAACAACCTTCACCCACAAGTTTGCACCATGTCATCGATGAGCGATTTGTATGCTATTGTCAGGAAAAGCAAAATCCTGTTAACCTTTTAATCCTGTTGAAAATGAATAGTATCTTAATTCTGGTAAACGATGCCCCATATGGTACTGAAAAGGCCTATAATGCAATGAGATTGGCCATGCAGCTTCAGAAGGAACATGAACAAACTGAAGTTCGGATTTTTTTGATGGCAGACGCAGTTACCTGTGCAATCCCAAATCAAAATACTCCACAGGGATATTACAGCATCGAGCGCATGCTAAAATCCATTATCCAAAAAGGTGGACTCGTGAAATTGTGTGGAAGTTGTGCGGAAGCACGGGGTCTGAAATCAATTCCATTGATCGAAGGAGCTGAATTAAGCACGATGAGCCAATTTACACGTTGGACGGTTGAAAGTGATAAAGTGGTAACATTTTAAAATATAGCTACTTATGCGAATTGCAAGAAAAAATGAAATGAAAGTTACCTTGGCCATTATGGTATTGGTAATGACCTTGGTTGTAACATTTGTCATTGTATCAGTCAATTTCGGCTATCATGACGGATTCATTGGGAAATGGATGAAATCATGGGGCCTTAGCTTCGTGGTTGCTTTGCCAGTAGTCATGGTAATCATGCCGGTTATAAAAAAGGTAATTGACAAATACGTTGAATAACAAAAGCCTGGTATTGAACCTGTCCGATAACAACATTGATATTGTTGAATTGGTAAATATGTCAATGTCATAACTTTTTAACCATGGTGTTGTTTTACGTTATAATTACAAATCCTTAACAAATGTTTAATAAAATAGTGCAATCAATCTGCCGGCGGGCAAGATGATCGCAATGTTAACGGTGAAACTGGAGAGCGATCTTCCCATTGACCAAGTGGCATCTAAAGTTGAAACAGCATGCGAGAGTCATAATTTCTCACTCCTTCAATCCTATGATTACCACCAGATCCTTGAATCCAAAGGGTTTCCGATTAAGCGTAAAGCCTATGTCTATGATATTTGCCAGGCAAAAACAGCGTCAATGATGCTTACTTCGAATCCCGAATTCTCGATTTTCATGCCGTGTACCCTGGCTTTGCATGAAGAGCATGGCAAAACAGTTATCTCGACGATGAACATGGGAATTATGCTGAAAGCGGTCAGGAAAGATAAGGTATTGTTTGCCGAAGCATCCAGCCTTTTCAAAAAGCTCAAGATTATGATGGAATCACTTGCCGGAATTAAAGACGCTTGACAGATAGCTCAAGGAGTTAAAATTCAATTCCGCATTCCTCGCTACTCCCGAATTCAACCTGGATAGTGGCATGGCCGATACTGAAGCGACTAGTCAGCCCCTGCTGGATGGTCTTTATGAAGTTAACATCGGTCTGGTCGTTCCTTAACAAATGCACAGTAATGGCTGCATCAGTCGTCCCCAAGGCCCAGATGTGCAAATCATGCACACCCGTAACTTCCGGCAAACTTTCAAGGTAGGTTTTAACCTCCTTAATATCGATATGTTCCGGTACAGCATCCAGAGCAGGCTGACAGAGTCCATCAAAAGGTGAAAAGAGCTGTAAGCCACCTTCAGTTACCGGTATAAACTATTCCCCATTTCGCTTGTTAAAGCCTTATGGTAAATAACCATGATTCATAATTTTAAACTTAATGAACATCAAAATGAAATATTTTGGATCAAAATTAATTGGAGCAGTTATAGTATTGTCTGTTGTGTTTACAATTGCTTACTGTAGTAAGGATGACACCAGTAAAACAGCTTTAATAACCAGTAAGACTTGGGTCATTGAATCGGTGAATATGGCTGGAATGGATTTGACTGCAGCGGAAATTCTGACAGATGAAGGAAGCGAATACCAAATGACTTTGAAGGGAGATGGAACACTAACGTTCACTGACAATATGGGTTTGAATCCTGCAACGGGCATGTGGCAATTTCAAGCGAATGAAACCCAATTTAAGGTTTACGGCATTGATGCTACCAGTTCTGATTTAAATACCATAACCAAGTTAACTGCTACGGAACTTTGGTTTTGGCACATGGATGGTTCTGACAAGATGATCATGCATTACAAAGTAAAATAAATAGCTGATATCCAGCAGTTATGAAAAGTTTCATCCTGGCCTTTGGATTTTTGTTCATCTTTTACGCTGGATACAGCCAAAAGCCTTTGGCAATACCTCACACGCTGGAAGGAAGCACTTTTAACCTGCATTTAAGAAATGGCTCGATTCAATTCTTATCAGGCAACGCAACGGCAACCATCGGCATCAATGGAAATCTGCTTGGTCCGACAATCCTTCTTAATAAGGGGGACTCCGTACAGTTCTCGGTATTTAATGACTTGGACGAACCCACTACCATGCATTGGCATGGATTACATGTTCCGGCTAAATCTGACGGTAGTCCGCATAATGTCATTGAAGCCCATACCGTTTGGTCGCCCCGGATCAAGGTTCTTGACCAGGCAGGCACCTATTGGTATCACCCCCATCTTCATGGCAAAACCGCAGAACAGGTAACAAAGGGAGCTGCCGGGATAATCATTATAAGAGATCCTGAAGAATCAGCTTTGATTCTACCCCGGGATTACGGCTTAGATGATTTTCCGGTTGTAATACAATCCCGTGCCTTCGATTCAGGGAACCAATTTGTAACCATTACTGCCGAAGATCATACCATCCTGATTAACGGGACCATTGATCCCAGCCTGGAAGTGCCCGCTCAGGTAGTCCGGTTGCGTGTTTTGAACGGTTCCACCAATCGCGTTTATAATCTTGGATTTCAGGGGAATCATCCCTTTTTTCAGATCGGTTCCGATGGTGGTTTACTGGAGACACCGGTTAACCTAACCCGATTGATGCTCGCACCGGGGGAAAGGGCTGAATTATTGGTTAATCTCACCGGATTGAAAGATCAATCCATTGATTTCTATTCTTTTGGATCGGAATTACCCAATGGAATTTATGGTGCCGCCAATCCCGGATCCATGGGAATGGGCACTATTGCAGGTTATTCTTCAAATATCCTTAATGGTAAAAACTTCAGGCTGATTCATTTGATAGTCAAAGCACAAACTCAACAACCGGTTACAACAATCCCTGCCAATCTTATCAATCTTCGAAAACCCGAATTATCCCAATCCTCAGTAACCCGGACTTTAACTTTGTCGGCCAGTGGGATGGGAATGGGCAGCCTGAGTGGTCCATTCCTGATCAATGGCCAATCATTTTCGATGGACAGAGTCGATTTTTCAGCTAAAATGGGTGCCACTGAAATCTGGCAGATTTCGAACCAGACCGCCATCGCACATCCATTTCATGTTCACGGATTACAATTTTATATCCTGGATATCGGAGGCAATCAACCGGCTAAATCCCTGCAGGGGCGTAAGGATGTTGTATTAGTGCCAGCCATGCAAACCGTGAGGTTGCTTATGAGATTCGATGATTTCTTTGATCCTCAGACACCATATATGTTTCATTGTCACATGCTCTCGCATGAGGACGATGGCATGATGGGACAATACCTCGTCACCGGAACAGCAACAGGTATCGATAATATTACATCCGGCGACAGTCAGGAAGTGAATATTTATCCAAATCCGTTTAAAGAGACCTTAACCATCGAATTCCCGAGAATCGGATCAGATTCCGCCATGATTGACCTATTAACAAGTACAGGACAGTTATACCTGCATAAAATTATGACAACCAGTCCTTATACCATAGATACCAGTACCTTGATTCCCGGATTGTATTTTGCCAGGATCACCTGTGGGGATAAAGTGCTGACAATGAAGGTTATTCGGTAGAATAATTGATTACCAGATGTTTTTTTAAAATTAATTGACAATCAGTTAGGTTTCTATATTCAAGTATTACTGGCGGATATTGATTCCCAATCTTTTCCGGGCGTGTATCGAAATGTGTATCGAAAAGAAAAGCGGTTACTTCTTTTTGAGAAGTAACCGCTTGATTTCCAGGGTGGGCGCTACTGGATTCGAACCAGTGACCCTCTGCTTGTAAGGCAGATGCTCTGAACCAGCTGAGCTAAGCACCCGAAAGCGGTGCAAAGATATACCCTTTTTGGAAGCCTGCAAGGCTTTTTATAAAAAAGATACTTTTCCATTTCCTATCAAAGTTTGATTGGAATGGTGAATTCATTATGCTTCCGGGGATTCAGTCTGATCACTTTTTCACCTACGTCCTTCGTCCAGCCGTTGAGGTGTACGATGATATTTTTGCACGATGAATCGGACAGCGGCTCAACACGCAGTTTGGCACTTCGGCCATCGTCGGAGATTTTCAGTTCCATCGTGAGTGCGCCGAAGGGCGTTGCTATTCCGTTCAGTTTTGTGACCATGCCAGGCTTGGTCCACTCGGTTGGCAGGAACGGTGAGGGGTTCCAGTTGGATCTTTCGCTGTGCTTCAGTTTCCTCTGTGATGCCGATCATCTTTAAGGAGGTCGTTACAGTCTCCAGATTGTTGACCACCGCTTTCTGCTTATCAACGCGAAAAGTCAATGGCAATACGGTGTTTACAATCAGCTGCGGGTGAAAAGTTCGTGCCTGCGTACCCGGATTTTTTACCTGTACGAGAATGATGTCATCGCATCCCGGGCCACCAGCGACTTGTGGGGGTCATCCGGCAGGCAGATGGCCGTTTGCCATTCAGGCGGCGAGAACTGGAAATCCACTTTGCTCTGTGCCAAAGGAGTAGCGGTTTTCTGAGCAAATACAGCTGTTCCAAGGAACAGAGCAATGGAAATCGTTTTTACAAACTGATTTTTCATTTTTTTAAATTGTAAAGTTTGTGACCCCTTGTTTAATTTTTTTGGTAATGGTACGGTTGTGGTAATGGATGATCAGAGTATAGGGAAACTGAGCAGTAATTACCACAGCTCTTTTACCACTTTTACCCACAGGTTTATGGCAAATAATGTCAACAGTATTGCTGCCAAAGGCCAATTTATTGATACCAACATTGTCATTACTGGCAATGTTCCACACCAGCATATTGTTGGGTGCATCAATATTGACGCCTATCTTATGCTCGATAAACAGTTTTATCGGTGCACAAGCGGACCATCCGGTAAAGTCGGCCCTGGTTTTATGCCCCTCCGAGAAACCGATTTCAACAAAGTCCGGCTGATAAAACTCCCAGACTGTCCCGGTTTTTTTGAAGATTTTGTACACATTCTCAAGGTGGTTTAATGCTATCTCGCTGGCCAATTGGTCATAACCATACTTTTTCAGGCCCTCTATCACCATTATATTGGTTGGGGTCCAAACTCCCCCCCTCCAGTAGGACCCGCGGGGATCAAATTCGGGCTCGCTGGCAGGCACAGTCGGAACCATATGGGTACGTTTGAATTCAGCAGTGTCTTTCAACTCTGTTGCAAGCCTGCCGGCCTGGGCCTTGTTTGCAATACCTGCCACAAGAGTCCAGTAACCTGCTATCGTCTTGACATTATGTATTTGCTCCTTGTCATTCAAGTCGTAATAGAAACCGGTTTTATCGTTCCAGAGCTTACCATTAATGAGTGAGGTCAGCTGGTCTGCATCTGCATTGAATTTTTTGCTATCCTCATCCAATCCTGTTATTTTAGCGATAGAGGCTAAACATCGGGCAAAAAGTACCACTTCGGAGCTGGTGTCAATGCTGCACAGCATGCCCGGGAGGCGGGGTGAATTATCCATGCTGGCCCACGATCCGTAATATAAACCACTGATAGGATCTTTGATCTTATTGTAAGCATAATAATAGGCAACCAACGGATAGTAAATTTTCTTTAAACGCTCAATATCATTGGTAATTCTGAAACTCTCCAGCTCCGCCCAGGCCAGTATCGGGTGGTTCAAACTGGCTGCCGTTCCGGGAGCGGCCCATTTCGATCGTGGTTGTCCGGTGATTTCGTCTATCTCGCGAACAATCTCACCATCAGCCATTTGAGAGTAGTAAAAATTGTCAAGTGACTGTATACCGGGAACATACCGGTATGCGTAATTACAGAACATGGTCATAAACCCGGTATCCCACAAAAATAGTGCTTCGTTAAAGGCCTCATCAATGTAGTTTGAAACAAAGGGAGATCCCGGTGCTGGTTGCCTGAATCGTCCGAAAGCCAGTTCCCATGTTTTCCAATACATATCCAGGTAACCTTTGTCCTCATCGAATATCGGCTGCGGTAAGAGATCTTTCGTTTGAGAAAAGATCGGAAGAGGACTCTGTTTATAAGTGGAGGTTTTAAATGGATTTTTAGCCACATACTCTGTCTGTTTTACCATATCCAATGGTACTTGCGCACTCAATAAGCTGCAAAACAGCCCGGCGGTCCACAACGATAGAATCTTTTTCATCGTTCCAATTAATAAAAGTTTGTTTGACAGATCATTTATTGTTCGTTGTCTGTACTAGAATTTCTCTGGTAACAGGTAAAAGGGTGGTTAACACATAACTTAATTTAACCTCATCATCATACAGTATTCGCACTTTCTTACCGTTTATGGTCACACTTTTTAGCTGTGCCACGGGTAACTCAATACGATAGCATCTGTTCATAACCTGACTAGGAAACCCTTGACCCTGAAATGGAGCAATAATTAATTTCCCGCCATTTTCAAGCTCGGTATATGACATGGGCGCAATGGCCGAATATCCTTTCTCAAAATCCGGAGAAATACCATCATCCTCATATAATGAATAGGAACGAGTCTCTCCGGGGATACCTGGATAGCATCGCACAATGAGTGTATCCAACACCTCTGTTGCAGGCCGCTGAGAATAAGGCTGTAATGGTAATGGAGCACCTCCCTTAACAAATAAAGGTGTATTGTATATATCGGCCTCGGTTTCGATCACTCCTCCCCCAGGATAGGCTTTATGATTGAACAGGTCATACCATTTTTCTCCGGCCGGGAACCATACTTTTTGAGAAGCTATCAGGTTTTCTCCTTTACCGGGTGAGGATATCGGAGCAGCCAGCAATAAATCGCCAAACATATATTGCTGAGGCTGGTGGAAAGCCTCTTCTACTTCAGGGTATTCCAAATACATACCCCTGTTTAAAGGCAAGGTTTTATCGTAAAGCTGCCAGGCCGACGTATAAGTATAGGGCATCAACTGAGAGCGCAAATGATAAACTTTCCTTAACGCTTTTTCTGCCTGCTCACCCCATAACCAAGGACGCTTATCTGTATTTGGATCTTTTGAAGAATGGACACGCATGGTACTCGTTGTCAAAGCGAACTGGCTCCAGCAAACATAAAGTTCGTTGTTGCGATTGCTGTAAAATCCACCAATCTCATGCGACCAGTAAAAACAACCCTGATTGCTGCTGGAAGTCGTAAAATCAATCTCAAATTTCAGAACATCCCAATTACCGGTGGCATCACCACTGAAATAGATCGGATAACGATGTCCTCCCCACCCTGAGTATCTGCTAAGAATCAGGCCACGCTTGCCGTTGCGGCAGGAATTCTGATAGTACAGTTCATTCAGCCACTGAAGATGTTTCACTCCAGGAAACCCCTCAACAGAAGGTATCAGATAATCTTGCTGCCAATCAAGCCACCAGAAATCGACTCCGATAGAATCATGTGGTCCGTGCGCGTATTTAAAAAAGTTATCCATGTATTTTTTGCTCCCGGCATTGAAAACAATATCTTTTCCGGTAGCAGGATCTTCACCCATAGCTCTCATGAAATCAGGATAGGCTGTTTCATGACGGCGGATTCCATCGTGCGGATGATCGTTAAGCGTAACCGCCAAACCGTCGTCGTGTAATTTTTTAATCAGATAAGCCGGATCCGGAATTAATTTCTTATTCCAGGAGTATCCTGTCCAATACAACCTGTTTATGATTCCCATTCCTGACACTGCATCGTCACGGGTATGCCATCCCATATCAAGAACTAAGAAATCCAAAGGGAAATCTTTGTCTTTATATCCGCGGACAACGTCGAGAAATTCATCGCCAAAGCGCTCGTGAACCGCATCGCCCAGTAATTCGCGTGGGTGGCGGAATACCAGATTAATCGAAGGTATTTCGATCACATCATTGCCAAACTTCAGCAACAGGCTGTTCTCTTCAGGCACGCAGTTGAAGCACCAGGCATAATTTGGAGCAGAAGGATCTAAGTTGCAAACCCCTTTCATCCACTGCCCTCCCCATAGCCCGGGATCAAAAAACGGAACAACGCTGAAAGGACGGCCTGCGGCTATTTTCAATCCTTCCAGAATAGCCTTTCCTTCAACGAGTTTAGGCTGATCGGGTTTGTTGATATCGAGAAGAAAATCCCATCGGTCGAACAAGGTCTTCTTCAACCGGTCGCAAATTCTCCAATCCACAAAATAGCCTTGTTTATATTGCAACATCCAGTCCGCGGTATCGCGATTTTTTATCCCCAGGTTATCAATCAAATGCAGCCGCATCCGCAGCTGAATTTCCCAACGGGCCATATCGGCGTAAACCAGTAAATCGGGCTTCGGACAAAGCAAAGCTGCATCATGGCTGCCAGCATAAGAATTTTTTTTCTACCATATTTGTCTCCTGCCACACCAGCTATAAATACCCCTACAATGCAGCCAAATAGCAGACTGCTCACGGTCCAGCCGAGCCCCGCTTCGGTCAGGCCAAAATAGGGCTGAATAAAATTTATGGCACCTGAAATGACGGCGGTATCAAAACCAAACAATAAGCCGCCCAGAGCTGCAACCACAGAGATTAAAACGACATAGACTTTCATAATTTTAAGACTAACTATTAATAAATCAATTCATTTCGACCAGAACAGCCTTTTCGCCAACATCAATCAATCTGGCTGAGAAACCGGTTAAGGAAATTTCCTCGTAATCGTGACCGGCATCCGAAGGCCAGCAGGCACCGACAATCAGATTATCGCGGCCAGTATTGGCTAAACGGTGAGCAATATCTCCATCAATGTAATGGAGACTACCCGGAAATACCTCTTCGGCCCAGGTATTCCTGGCCCGATCCATCAAAATGAGCATCCCTGTCCCCTGCACTCCTAAATAGAATTCAGCCCGATCGGATTTTTCATGAAAATGGCCTTTTGTCATAAAATATTCCTGGTTAACTTTCCCGGGGAAAATGGTAGAAGTTCCAAAGAACAATCCGCCCTCAGTGCCCTCCTTAACCGGGAGCCAAGCCTGTACCGTATACACAGGTAGTTCCGGATCCAGTTTATAAAAGGTCTCCACATCCTGAAAAATCCCTGCCATATCCTTTATGAATCGGGTTTGATTGACAATCAGATCACCTTTTAAGCCAAAATCTAACAACCTAAGTTCTACGGGAGAACTAATAATTTTCAAATGTTTCATTATCAGAGAAAATATAACTTGGATTCCTATTCTGTCAGAAGGAATTACGTACATGCATAATAAATGGATTATCTATCTTTTCGCGTTTACCACTTAAAACCATCTCAGCCATACTTTTTCCCATTTGGGCAAAGTCGGTGGAGATGGTGGTAATTCCTGTGGCGATTATTCCTTTTAAAGGAGTTTCATTATAGGAAATGATTCCCAGGTTTGTTCCAAGAACCATTTTCTTGTCAATGGAATAACGAACCAGAAACTCCAGATCCCGGTCGTCGACCACAATAAAAGTATCGGCCGGTTTTATTTCGAACGACTTGATTTCATTAACTACAAAATAATCAATGGGATATTGTTTGCAAAAATCACGAAATCCGGTAACTATATCTCTGAAATGTGAATTCTGATGCCGGATAACTAAAACCATTCGCTGATACTTGTCTACCAAATAATCATTCTTTTTTAGGATACGGAAAATATCCCGCTCAAAGTCCTGACAAACAAAAGGGAAAAGGTCTTTATATTGTTTTCTTCCTTGTAGGCAGAAAGGCGATCGAAAACAAGTAGAATATTGTGTTTGAAGTCCGTATTTTCATTCTGTATATAATAACCTTTCCCTACCTGAGATGTAATAATTCCTTTTGCTTTCAGCTCATTGTAAGCCATTAATACCGTATCCTGCGATAACCCATATCGTTTACAAAGCATATTCAATGATGGAATCTTCTCTCCTTTCTTCAAATCGCCAACTTGTATTTTCTGCAAAATGGTCTCAATAATCTGCCGGTATTTTGGAGTCGACGGATTAGCTTCAAATTTAATATCGATTGTTTTGCTCATTCACAAACCTCTGGGTAATACTATGCAATTATAGTCAATATTTAGATCCATTATATCAGTGCGCTGGATTTTTTTAGGTTCTATTCTAAAAAGTTATTACCTGTATTCCGTAGCAATTTTTAACGTAGTTAAGGTATCTCTATTAGTGTAAATACCGGTTGAAAAGTGTACAGGATTACGGTTGAAAACTGTACAGCTTATCATAGTGGATAATGCTTCCCCAAATGTGACGAAGAACCACTTTAGAGCGGAATAATCAATATAATTGTCAACGGTTTCGGGCGAGAGGGTTCAAATTGATCAAAATCATTACCTATTTTATAATCCCGGATATTCCGGAAATCAGTATACCTCAGATTTTAATGATCTGCCAGACGAGATTAAATACTCAAACATAAATAATGCAG
>Ga0163199_1000521_pt1 | contig 24307 bp, 30 predicted proteins | sample PL_2010_150m_FD_113537 | JGI IMG/M metagenome (GOLD analysis project Ga0163199, IMG submission 113537) | Freshwater microbial communities from Powell Lake, British Columbia, Canada to study Microbial Dark Matter (Phase II) - PL_2010_150m | ecosystem: Environmental > Aquatic > Freshwater > Lake ...
AAAGCCTTGCGTCCGATGTGCACGCCCGGCGCGTTGTCAAGATGCTACGAAAGATGGGCCACGACGTTGTCGAGGAGCCAATCGACATTAGGGACACTTTTTGGAAAAAGCGTCACGCGTGGGCGGCAAAATACTGGACAAAACCAATTCCGAGGGAAGTCTTCAATCAAGGGCATTTTCAACACCTATCCCGGCTTTTGAAGAAATATCCTGAACGGATTGTCCTGGATTTTCACAACTTTAACATCAAGGATTCATTACAAGAATTCAAGGGCGCGGATTCGTTGGTAGTTTCAAGAGAGTTGTGGGGTTACTCGCCGTGCCCCCACGTTCATTCCACTTGTTTTGCCAATATGCCCCGATTTAAGTTGGGGGGAGAGTTCCGTCGCGTTCACGCCGTCGAAATAGCCGCGCCTTTCGAGCCCAGAAAATTAGAGTTTTGGGAACCGGAGTGGAGCGACCAAACTAATGCAGGGTTTTATCTAAAAAACCAAGTTTCTTTGAGCGCAGCCCGACGGTTGGGGTTGGCAAGCGTCAAAGTGTCGCGCAGGATTGCCGAGTACCTCGACCGACAAGCAAGGCTTTACGGTTTTGAAATGCCGCGAGTCACTTCAGTTTCGAGCTTCGTAAAGCTGGTGTCGAATCCAGATTTTCAGTCAATAGGCGCTCAAGCGCACTTGCACAAGCAGTTGCAGGACCTTGTTGAAAATAAAAAAGTTGGTGGCAATTTAGTGCCAACCGTTAACGGAAAACCCGTTTCTGAAAACCAAAGAACGCGGATTGTCCGCGTTCTAACTAGGTGGGTTAAACGGTCTGAAAATCCCGCTTCCGCCTTGTTGTTGGCATACACGTTGGGCGGCGAACAAATGATGCGCGGCATGCATTCTGCCTCAACGTGGGCCTGGAAAAAAAGAAACAAGATCTAGCGCAAGTTTTGTTTTGCCGAAGAAGGTTTCAACCTACCTGATTTCTTTCGCGTCCCTTTCTGATTCGGTCGCAGTAGAGTCGCCCATCGAGGCTTTGTAGAGCGAGCCGTACCTCTCGTTGAGCTGTTCTTCGATGTTTCGCCCGCGCTTGAGCGCGACTGTAACGTGCTTTTTTTCGATTAGGGGCGCGTTTTCGCCTTTCGCCATGTCGCCTGCAAGCAGTAGTATTCCGCGCAGTTCGCGCAAGCGCAGGGTAAGCGAGTTTTCCTTCTTTTCCAGTAAGTGTGCGCGCCGTCGGGCTTCAGATATTATTGCCTGCGTAGCTTCGCGCGTCGCGTGCGGAATTTTCTTGTCTTTCGAGATTTCTTGTGCAATGAACTGCGCGAGCTTGGCCCTGTTGGCTTCCACGTCGGGCATTGTTGTTTCAAGCAGCACTTCGTAGCCGTTGCCGAGTATTCTTGAGCGAAGCGGCGGCAGTACTTGCTGCAAGTCATTAATGTTGCTTGCTGCAATAAGCACGAAGTCGCACGGCACGTCCTCGACTTTCACGCTTGCCCCCGCGCTGTGCGGATTTCGCCCAACTATCGAGTATTTCCTTTCCTGCATTGCGGTAAGCAAAAATCGTTGTATGTACGCAAGCGAGCTTATCTCGTCGATGAATAGCACCCCTTCGTGCGCTTCGTGCACTGCGCCTGGAACTACGCGCAAGTACGGTTGCGTGCCTAGGCCAGGGTGGCCGCCGTAAGGGTCGTGGCGTACGTCTCCAAGCAGTTCGGTTTCGCTTGCACCAGTAGCAACTATAAAGTTCTTGCGCGCAAGTGGCACTAGCGTCTTGCGGGGCGTCTTTTTCTTTACAGTTTCGAGTTTTTCCAAGGTTGGCTGGTCCAACACGCTAATCTGTTCGCCGGAACGCTCGTAAACTACAACTTCTTCCCGTCCTTCGCCCATCTTGGTAGTGTGCACTCTTTCCTGGCGGTAAGTGACATCCATGTAGTGGCCCAGCAAGTCGCCGAAAGGCGAGTGTGCTTGTTCGCGCAAAAACTTGTCGGAATTGCAGTTGGGGCACACGCTTTGGCGCGCAGAGCTAAGGGCGCTGCAGTGGCGGCAACGGAAACCAAGCTTTTCAGCCACGAACGACGGTGCCTCGCTCGGCGCAATCAGCCTTCCGCGCACTTGCTTGAGTATTTTGTGTTCTTCTTCAATCTGTTCGCGCGTGCGCACTTCCACAACTGGCCTTTCAGGATTTTCGGGGTTGTGCAATATGTTGACTTCCTGCCTTGGCCGCGGAAGATAAAAAGCGACTGCCTGCGCCAGCAAAGACTTGCCGGTTCCCGGCGGGCCAACCAGCATCAAATTGCGTTTTTGGCGCGCGGCGGCAAAGGCAATGGATACGGCCTCGTCTTGCCCTATTATTTGCTCTAAAGGGTTCTTCGGAATAGGTATTTCAGTAGTAGTCTGGAAGGTTTCGAAAGCTTCAAGCAAGGGCTTGCTCTCGGTCTTTGGGGCCTGTATAAACTCAAATTCGGGTTGTGGCATGAAAAGCTTTCGCCTGCAAAATTATTAATACTGCGCAGCAGCGAGTAATTGGGAGAAACGCCAAATGTTGTACTTAAATCCACTCAGGTTGGTTGTAGCAATAGCCTTGTTTGCAGTAGGCGTCATGCTGGTCCCTTCAATTTTGGAAGAGGCTACAGGCGTAGTCGGCCTGGGTGTACTTGCTTTTTTCTTGTCGTTGCCTGCCTACAAATGGGCCAAGAAAAAGTTTTTGCGCCCAATAATAATGTTTGACGTGGGCGGCGTGCTTTTACGGACTGACGACCGGGATTTATACGACCTTACGCCAATGCCGGGAACGTTCGAGATGGTTGAAAAGCTGCGCGCAAACTATTGTGTCGTTGTTTTCAGTAACATGTCGCCTGAAAGCTTTGGGCTCTACAATTCAAAGTGGCACTTCGACCAGCGTTTTGACTATGTTTTTGTTTCAGGTTTTATCAAGGCAAAAAAGCCCGACTCTAACGCTTTTGCGCTCGTTGCAAGAAAACTCGGCGTAAGTCCTTCAAACATAGTTTTCTTTGACGACACTGCCGCAAACGTTGCGGGCGCGAAAGCCGCGGGCATTAATGCAATAGTATTCCAGAACGTCACTCAAGCCGCGCAAGCCTTACGGCAAATGGGTGTGAAAGTTTAGCCTTTCTTTTTGGAGTATTCAGCTGTTTGTTTTCTTTGTTTTGGTAACCTTGCGGATTATGCCCCACAACTCGGCGCGCGGTTGTTCGAATTGTTTGGCTATTCGCTCGAAGTCTCCCGGCTTGAGTCTCCCCGTCATTTGTTTTGCCTGCTTTAAGCCCGGTTCGGTCTTGAATCTTTCGTCTTGCCCTTCCAGCGCTAGGTGCAGGAGTCCGGCGTCAACGTCTTTTTCGCGCAATGGTTCTCCTGCGGCCATCCTTTGTGAAGTGCGGTCAAGCAGCCTGTAAAGGCCTGGTTTGCGCGTTCGAAGGCTTTCGGTTAACAGGTGGACGCGAACTGTAATGTTGGGGTGCAGATGTTTTTGGAGGTAAGCGGCTGGAAGGTGTGCTGGACCCAGGTGGATGAGAATTCTTGGCGCGCCTCCTTTTTGTCCATGGCTTTGCTTCCACTCCTTGCATATTGTGGCAGTCCTTTGGGCAATGTTGTTGTCGCGGGTTGCCTGTATAGCCCCTATTTTCGCGATGTGGCCCAGTGCAATTCGTTTTGCGTCAATCAGTCTTTTTTGTTCAACCGCGGTTTTAACCTCTTTCTCCATTGCGCTGAGCAGGCCCGGCGTTTGCATGATTCTAGAGCGGTCTGCGGTCTTGTGCGCTTCGGCAAGCGCTATTTGTATGCCGTGCTTGCCTGCAATGGCTATGGCTGTTGCGCGGGCCGTCCCGAGGTTGAAACGGTCGTGAAACACTTTGATTAGTTCTATTGTTGCCTCGCGGTCGTCAACACCTTGGCCCAATAGCACGCCGTACGCTTCTCCGGCAATAGTTCGTAAGTCCTCGAGCCTTTTAGTAGTCTCGGAAACTTCGGCTTCAGTCATGTTTGCCGATTCTCCTGCAAGAACGTGGAAGGGTGTTCCTTGTCTTTCAAACCGTGTTACTAAACTGTCGAGTTTTTTTCCCTGTCGTTCGTAAAATTCAGTAGGGTCTTCGTCCCCGTGGCCGTGCTCCCACAAGGCATAATGGGCGAATCCGTTTGGTTTTCTGCGTTCACTCGTTTTCATGATTCTTTCGGTTGAATGAAGCGGTTCGCAGTTATTATTCTAGCGTTTTATTAAGGCGAAACTAAAAAAAAGAAGATGCGGGCTTTGCAGCCCGCCTGAAAAAAGAAGTGAACGCCGGCTTGCGCCAGCGCGCTTGTTTGCTTTACTCTGCAAGGACTATTGCAAGTCCTGCCGGGCGGTGCGTGATGTTGCCGGTGCGCAGCCCTGCAACGAACTTGGCGCCTTTCTCGTTGGCCAAGTCAAGGAGGCGTTGCGTGATAATCCCGTCGAGGACTATTGCGCTGACTCCCTTGCTGCCTTCAAGCGAGGCCATTATGTCGCGGATTGCGACTTCCTCGACTCCGCCCTCGCTTCCGACTATTTTTGCCTTGAGGGTTCCTTCAAGGCTTTTGAGGGTTTCGCGCAGCTTGGCGGCAACTTCCGGGTCGACTTGCACTTCAGGTTCGCGCTTTACTTCCATTGGTGCTGGCCGCTCGAAGCTTGCTCGTTCGAAGATCGCGTTTCGGTCGGAATTGTCGCGTTCAACTGGTGCCTGCCGTTCGAATTGCCTTTCCGCTGGCCTTGCTTCAGCAACGCGTACTGGCTGTTGCAGGCGTACTGGTTCTTGCATTGCTGGCCTTTCAGGGCTTCTTTCAGCATCGCGTTCTGCCGGCGTAAATCCAACCGGCCTTTGGCGGTCGCGTTTCTCGCGCGTTTCCCGGCGTTCGCGGTCTTCGCGAGGCTCGCGGGCCTCTCCGTTTTGTGCGCCCGGGGTGGTTGGGCTCACTGCCTGGTCTACAGGCGCCTTGCGGCGCAGCGACTGGATTATTTCCTTGCGGGTGAGTTCCTCGACTTCCCTGCCAATTGGCGCGCGCGCAACGAAGTCTATTTCAGTTGCGTGCAGAAGTTCTTTGAGGATTATGTCGCCTCCGCGGTCTCCGTCGAGAAATACGGTCGTGTCCTTCTTGCGGCACAAGTCTGCAATCGTCTTGCCGACATTGGCGCCGCCTATTCCCACCACGTTTTTGATGCCGTTGCGCAGAAGGTTGATGACGTCAGCCCTGCCTTCGACAACTATTATTTCTTCGCTGGTTTCCAGTTCGGGGCCTGCGGGCAGCGCGTCGGGGCCGTAGCTGACCACTTCGGCTACCTTGAGGTCTCCGCGCACCATCTCGCTGAGCTCCTTGCTTTCAGGAATCTCGCTTGACATCATGTTTCGGAGAAGATCTTTCGCCCTGCCTAACACTTGCTTGCGCTTGAGGCTGCGGGTGTCTTCTATTTTTTGAACGGCAATCTTTGCTTCGCACGGGCCGACGCGGTCGACTATTTCGAGGGCAGCGCCCAAGATGCTGGTTTCGACCATGTCGAGGCTTGAAGGAATTGTAATCGTTCCGGCGCACTTGCCGCCGCGCACAGTCGTGTCTACTTCAATCCTGCCTATTCTTCCGTTCTTCTGCAGCTCGCGCAAGTCGAGCTCGTCTCCAAGCAGGCCTTCAGTTTGGCCGAAGATTGCTCCAACAATGTCGGGCTTTTCGACTATTCCGTTTACTTCAAGGGTTGCCTTTATGAGATATTTTACGATGTCTACATACGTTTTTGCCATTTTCATGACCTCCAGTCACTTTTGCTGGAAGCGTTTTGAGCTTCCAGTTCTGCTTCAATCCCGCGCAGCGCGTACGGCAGTTGTTCGACCGTGTTTATACGGAACAGTTGCCGGAAGTTCTTGCGCGCCGCTTCGTCGGCTTTGAGCCCGTTTTGAGCAAGCGCTTGTTTCAAATCTTTTTCCTTGCGCCTTCCTTCTTCGTCGAAGTCCGTCAGCAGGATTATGTTGCCGTTTTGCGGCAGTTTTTCTATCACCAATTGCGTTGTACGCCCCATTACCAACACTATTTGGCAGTGCAGGCCAGCTTTCCTAAGCGCTTGCTCATCGTGCTTGCCTTCGACAACGACTGTAGATTTTTCCAGTCTTGCTAAGGTCTTTTCAAGCAGCCTTTGCTTTTGGGAAGCCAGCATGTTTCTGCCTTTTAGCGCCCGCTTATGGGTCGGTCTAGGCACAAAAACGAGTTCTTACTGCCTGCTATGCGCTTTGGCGCTCAATAGCCGGCCTTTGCGGCAATCAGGTCATACAAGGAGGGAGAAATCCGGATTATATCGCCCTGCGAAATTATTCCACAAGGCTTGCCGCTTTTCGTGACGACCAAGCGCTTCACATCGTTCTTTCCCATCAGTCTTGCCGCCTCGCTCAAGTCGACGCCTTCATCAACGGTGACAAGCGGCTTGTTAGCCACTGACCCCGCCTTGGCGTCAACGCTGCCATTGGCGACACACTTACGGACAATGTCCGACTCGGTGATTATAGCAGAAATCTTTTTCTTGGAATCTTCGACAAGAAGACACGTAATGTCCTCCTGGCTCATCCTTACCGCTGCTTCCTTTACGGAAGCCTCACCGCTGATCGTAACGAGACTCGTTTTCATGCATTCTCCTACCTTAATCCCTGTCTCCATTAACTTCAAGTAACATTTGGGCGGCCTGCGTATAAATACGTTGGCAACTGCCACAAACAACAACGGCAGGAGACGAAAGGAGGCGTTGGTCTAAAGATGGCCCAGGATGCCGCTGTGCAATCTTAAATAGGCCTCTAACCTTTGTTTGATTGGGTGTTTTGAATGCCTCAAGAACAAACATGGGCTCAAAGGCGCAGGGAAGTGACTCATCCGAGCTTCTTGCGAAGGTTTAATGTGGTGGAAACGCCTGACGCTGCAGAACAATTAGGCGAGGCTTTTGCTTTAGGCGCCAGCGCTAAACTTCCCGAATATTCACATGAATTGCCCAACTTCGTGATTAAAGACCGGCGTTGGTCGAAGCCACAGCGTAGACTCTTGAAAGAATTCGGCTCAACAATATTGCACGCGGCAGAATTGTTGCACGGTCCAACCAATTTATCGCTTTCGGACTTGCTGCGTGTCGATCGTCTACAGGCGCTTGCAACGCTTATGCCGCACATGGTTGATACAGAGGCTGGCGCGGGTAACAAAAGTTTTTCGAAACAAGAGATTAAAGACTTTTATTTCCGGAGAGTTGGCGGTTTAGATCACCAGAAGTTGGAGGCTACTGCCCGCGTAGCGGATAATGTCATCGGAAAACGAGCGTATTCTCAAACAGACCTCCAAACATTGCGGAAAGCCTTGAAAGCACACGCAGTGCCAAAAATACAGCGGCGGCCAGTCTTGACGCCGGAACAAGTTTTGGCTGTCAATGGCATCCATCTTCACGATGCCCACCGGCTAGTGCGTTTCGAGTTCGCGCCGCACCAAGAGTACTTAGCATCTTTGGCGGGTTATGTTGATAGCCTGATGCAGCGCAAGCCAAGATCCCGCGCGTGATTTCGTGGGTTGCGCAAAGCCGTTTTTTCGCCTTTTAAAGCACTTTTGTAGTGGGGAAGCTTTTGCGTTAAACTTAAATAGTCTTCCCCACTACATTTATTGTGGCTTTCATTCGGCGCAAGGCGCGCGGGAACACTTCTTACTTTGAATTAGTGGAGAACCGGCGCGAGGGCTCCAAAGTCCGGCAAAAGTCGCTCGGCTATTTTTCTTCGCTTTCCAAGGCGCGTGAGTATGCGTCCAAGCACGGGATAAGGTTTGCGGCAGGAGCCAAGGATGACCTCTCGCCTGCTTTGGCAGCGCGGCTTGAGGCAAAGCTCGCCAAGCTCAATTCTCTGCGTCCGCTTGCGCCCCAAGTTCTAGAAAGAATGCGAGAAAAGTTCGAGGTTGACATGACTTACAATTCGAACGCAATAGAAGGCAACAGGCTTTCCTTGCGCGAAACGTGGCTGGTGCTGCGCAAGGGAATGACCATACGCGGCAAGTCGCTTTCAGAACACTTAGAGGCTACTAACCACGCAGAGGCAATAGGCTTGCTGGAAAAAATCGTTTCAGGAGGAAAGGCCGTGACTGAAACAGACGTGCTTGAATTGCACGCCGCAATTCTTGACAAGATTGACGAGAGCAACGCCGGTTTTTACCGCCACGAGCAGGTTTACATTGCTGGCGCAACGCACGTGCCGCCGGCTTGGAAGCAAGTCCCTGAACTAATGGCTGGCGTTTATTCGGAACTCAACGGCAAAGCCAAGGGAATTGGGGCAATAGTTTCTGCAGTCAAAGTCCACTATGAAACGGTGCGCGTCCATCCTTTTGTTGATGGCAACGGAAGGCTCGCCAGGCTTTTAATGAACCTGCGGCTGATGCGCACGGGCTTTCCACCAACAATCTTGAGAAAACAAGAGCGCAAGGCTTACTATTCGGCGCTTGAGAAGGCTGATGCCGGCGACTTGCAGCCCCTGGCAATGCTCATTGCAAAAGATGTAGAGCGCGCCTTAGACTTGTACTTGCAGGCTGCTGAAAACTAGTCGCAGCTTGCAGGGCTGTTGTTGCCAAGCCTGCTTTTGACAACCATTAATACGTGGTTTGCCTTTCTTTGTCAATGGGCAAGTATAGCTACAAGAAGGGCGCGTTTTGGGAGCACGAGATAATGGACCAGCTGCGCGCCCGCGGGTTTGAAGTAATGCGCGCGGCGGGAAGCGGTGTTGCGGGGGACTGTCCTGACGTTGTCGCGCTCAAGACTACCAAAAAGTTTGCTCTAGAATGCAAGGCGTGGAAGAACAGCGTTTACATAGTGAAGGAAAAGTTCAGGATAATGGAAGCGTGGGAGCGGACGACTGGCCTTCCAGTGTTTCTCGCTTGGAAGTCGCCCCGGAAAGAATGGCGGTTTTTCCCGCTCAGTTCGTTGCGCGAGACGGGAAAGAATTTTGTGGTGTTGCAAAGCGACTTGGAATCAGGCCTTACGCTAGACGACCTAACTTGAAGGTTTCAAACTTTTTTTGTTTCCAACGGCCAAAAACAGCCGGAATCTTTTTATATGATTTTCTTCATTTTTCACTCAGAAAGAGGAGAGGGCAACCCCAGGGAGGCAATCCACGAACCGGTTAACTAGGGCCCCTCCTTTTCCTTTTTTTTCTGTTTTTTGCGTGGCAATATATTTCTGTCGAGTGCCATTGTTTCGTGGCGAAAATAGTTTTGTTTTACGGCGACCATCCGGAAGAGACTAGGCTTGCTAGGCACCGGGCGTTGCAAGCTAAAGGGTTTCTTGAAGCCCGCGGCCACGCGGTTGAGGTCGTGCGGTGGCATAACCCTGCTTCGGCGCAGGCCGTACTTCGTTTGTTGAAGAATTCCTCGTCGGAACACGAGGCTCACGCCAAGCTGACGCAACTCGCCCAAAGAATGGCTGAACAAAGCAAGGTGAAAAACTATAGCGCTACTTCAACGAGCGTTTTGGCGCGTTTTGTTTCAACTTATCCGCAGGCGCACGTTTTCTCTTTTCACGCCCAGCCCGTGTTAGAGCCCCCGGCAGCTGCGCTAGCAGCTTTGGGGTTTGACGTGCCAACGCACAGCGAAGGTTGTGAAGTGTTCGAACACGCGGTGACTGTCGCGCCATCATATTCGCTTCTTGAACAAAATTCTCGCTCTGAGGCTTTCTCCTACATTTATGCAGGAGTTGCGACTAGCGTTCCCGAGCCCCGTGCGTGCGGAATAGTTGAAAACCGTTTTTACTTCCGTCCGCAAGTATCGAGGGACGACGCCGCAACAACGCGAGTCTTAAAGTTTCTTCAGTCTTGGCTGCTTCCGGCAAAAGCCACGGCTCAAGCTAGAGAGGCAGCGGCGTGGATTAAGAATATTCAATTCAACAGGACGCGGTCTATGGCGCGGGTTATTACTGACGACCTGAAACACCCTCGTCATGCGCAAGCAATTGCGGATCGAATCCACGATCTCGTAGTGAAAGCTGAAAACAAGGGCATTCAGATTCGTTTGCAGAAGTAATAAGAGAAGTTCTACGGCCACCGGCAACTACCGGCAGCGCACCCGACTTTTGTTTATAAATGCCGCGAGCTTCCTAGTTGTTAGGCACAAGCCTTTCGTAGGAAGGGCACTGCCGTTGAAAACGAGGTGGTCGCAATGACCAAGAAAGAAGGCGAAAATGCTTCGATTGAAGCTATTGCCGTTGAGCAGTTTCAAGTCGTCCCCAAGGACGGAGTAATAAAAGTCGAGGAGCGCAAGCAACCCAAGAAGATAAGGGAAGTCAGCGAGATTCCCGGTGTTGGAGAAAATACTGCCAGCAAGCTAAAGTCTGCGGGTTATGGCTCTCTAGAACAAATTGCAGTTGCAAAGGCCGCCGAACTGGCCGAAGTTGCTGGTTTGGGAGAGGCAACGTGCGCCAAGATAATTGCTGCTGCGCGCGATTCGCTTGAAATGGGTTACGAGACTGGCGACAAAGTGTTAGAGCGCAGAAAACTCATAGAGCGGATTTCTACAGGATCCAAGGCTCTCGACGAATTGTTGGGCGGCGGAGTTGAGTCGCAAGCAATAACCGAAACATTCGGAAAATTCTCGAGTGGAAAGTCGCAAATAGGCTTTCAGTTGTGTGTTAACGCCCAGCTTCCCAAAGAGCAGGGCGGAGTTGGGGGTCGCGTTGTCTTCATTGACACTGAAAGTACTTTTAGGCCTGAACGGATAGTGCAGATGTCGCAGGCAAAAGGCCTCGACCCTGACAAGGTGCTCAAGAACATTCATTACGTGCGTGCGTACAACAGCGACCACCAGATGTTGTTAGTGGAAAAAGCGGAAGACTTTATCAAGGAGCAGAACGTCCGCCTGATAGTAGTTGATTCGCTTACCAGTGCGTTCCGCAGCGACTATACTGGAAGGGGCGAGCTGGCAGGACGCCAGCAGAAACTCAACAAACACATCCACGCGTTGCAACGGCTTGCAGACGTGTACAACCTTGCAATCTACGTGACTAACCAAGTGATGGACCGGCCGGACATATTGTTCGGAGACCCGACTGCTCCTATTGGTGGAAACGTGCTTGCGCACTTGTGCCAGTACCGGTTGTACTTGCGCCGCAGCAAGGAGACGCGCAGGATTGCAAAACTAGTAGACTCGCCACACTTGCCAGATGGAGAAGCGCTGTTCCGCTGCGAGACTGAAGGAATCGGCGACGTGGACGACTAAACAAATCCAAGAAACCAAAGGACGACGACCAACAAGGAAAAAAAGTGCGGGTAAGACTCGTGCCAGCGGACTAAAAACGCATAAACTTTCGAGGGGAGCGGACGGCAACTCGTTTCAGTCGCCCGCTTTCCTTACCATTTTTGGCGGTGGCTTTCTTGCCCCGCCTTTCTTTACTTTTTTTCTTTTTATTGCTCGACCATTTCAGTGAGCTTGAGCGCTCCCAAAAGAAGCAGCGCGATTAGGCCGAAAACTACAATTCCAATCGCGTCGAAAGGCAGCGTGGTTTTCGCGTCTTTCGCCGGCGCAAACCCTACGCTTCCTGCAGGCGCGCCCCCGCCATAAGTATTCGTGCAGAGTTCGGCGTCAGTGCAGTAGCACTCTCCTTGCGAGCACTCGAAAATTGCGGGTTCGCCTCCATACGTCGCGGCGCAGTCGGAAGCAACACGACAAGCGCTCTGTGCCGCTGCGAACGTTGAAACTGCGAGCACTAGGCCAAAGACAATTGCGAGCGTAGGGAGAGCCTTCACGATAATTGTTTTGCAGGGGTTGTTTTTAAGCGCTGTGGGAAGGGCTTTAGGCAACAACCGCGGCTATATATTTCGCGGATAATGAAATGAGCGTATGGTTCACGAGCGTCTTTTTGACGTGAGTTGGGAGAAAGGCGCGTTAGAAAAAAGGCTGGCGGCCGTTGATTTAGGTGAGTTGAACCGGCAGGAAGAAGTTGCCAACCGCGTCTTTCGTTTGCAACGTCCCTTTTCAGGGTGGCATGCATCCAGTTTATCCCAACGCGTTGGCGATACTTTTTTCTCAGTAACGGGAGTTCATCGCGTTACTATGGCTTTGTTGCGTGGAAAACCTTACGATAAGAATCGAAGAATGGCGGACGAGAGGTATGTACGAGAAAGGTTCGCCGCCCTAAATCAGAACGCAGAGCGTCTTCTCGGCGCGGAAGTGGTTCGAAAATTAAAAGCAAGGTCGGATAAACCGACTCTTTTGGGCGCGGTTTTATCGCTCCATTTGCGAGCGACTTCGCACGAACTTTCTTTTGAAAAAAGGCTTGAAGAAATGCGTCTCAACGCAGAACTGTTGCCAAAGTGGAAAGCGTTTTTTTCAAGAACCGAAATAAAGAAGGTGTTGCCGGTGGGCTTTTCGATAAAACCTTGTTTTCTAGATGAAATGTGTATGAGTGTAGGTCATACCGAAGCAAGCTTGTGGCTTGTTCTAAACCGGGAAGATAAGGTATCTAGTTACGGGCGGCAAGAGAAGCAGGTTGGCACTATTGGCGTTCACTTCCAGAAAGGTGCGGATGGTGAAGGACCATTGTGGATGTTAGTTAGGAACATGCAGGGCTTGCCGAAGAAATACGATGGCGGCTTTAGTCAAAAAGCGTTAGGTCATTTTAAGCGCGTGCTGTCGAGTGACTGGTATTCTTTTGGCGTTGGGCGTGCCATCGAATTCGCTAGAAGCGTCGGTGCAACCGAAGTACATGGTTTGTCTCCGTGTGCCAATCCAGACACGCCTCACTCTGACGGTCAAACTGTAAGCCATTATGTTCAGCGCTATAGGGCTTTGTCTTTCAAGGAAACAAAAAAAGCGAAAGAAGTCCGTCGTTTCTCTCTAAAACTTTAGTGCTGCTTTTTTCTTTCATAAGCGGCAGATACGTCAATCGCCGTATTAGCGCTCCACAATCGTGGATATTTGTTACTACTGATAAGTTTATAAATAATGGGAAACATAGATAAGTTAGGCAAAAAGCAAGGCAATTTTGATTTTTACAAGAAAGGTTAAGGTTTTACTAATGACCGACAAACTTTCGATTGGTGAATTGCGTGCAATGAAGCAGGCAGGCTCGCTAAAGGTTTCGGACGAGCACCGCGCGCAGGCTTCCAGCTTTGCGCCGGTTCCAATGTTTCTTCCAACCCAGACTTTCGGCCGCAGCATTGCGACTGTGCAAACCCGTCAGACTTTCATGAACACGAACATTGGCGCTTGGGTTCGCTTTCGCGTATTGCGCTTTGGTTCAATAGCAGTTGGAATTGTTGCAGTGTTGCTGCTTCCGTTCAACGGAATTGCAGCTGCAATCGCAGGACTTGCTGCAGGATACTTGTACGGCCAGTACATTTGGTCGGACTTCTACATCAACAACATGCTTAAGTCGCGCAGGATTTTGGAAACAACTTAAAACGGTGTAAAAAATGAGCGGACACGGCCCGGCAATCCCGGTAAAACACTCTCCAGAAAGCCACAATATTCACGCTGGCGCCCAGCAGCAGCTTGACGTGCTTGGCCGTGACCAGCCGTCCGTAGAGCAAAGCAACCGGATGAGCACTTACCTGCCGATGGACGTTGCGCCCAACGTGCCCCCCAACATGAGGATGCACACTCGGTGGGCGTACCTTGAAGAATACATTGGCTACTGGAAATACGACCACGTCTGCAAGATAGTCGGCGCGGCGTTGCTTGCCGCAGGAATAACTACGCTCAATGTTTTCGCTCCTGGCGCTCTGCTCATGATTGCAGTTTCAGCGCGCATAATCGACTTGGGTTGGTGGGCCAACTTTATTTGGGCCAAGTTCGGAAACAACAGGTCGCTGGTATTAGTAGATTAGAGCTGTCAAGTCGTTCTCAAACTGGTGCAAAAAATGGTCAAAATATCGATGGGTCCCATAACTTCGCTCGCAGTGCTAATCGAAGAGCTCGGCATTTGGAAGATTGGCCTTCCGGACGAGGCTCACGTGCCTTTCAACATTGGTTTTAACGGAATGGTGCTGGGTTTCATACTGCCTGACAAGATAATTTGGGGCGCGATACTGTTCAGCTTGGTTTACTCTGCGTTCAAGATGGGGGTTCTAGGATGACGATACGCGAATTCGGCGTGTTTGCCGACCAGAAATTCCAGTTCCTGCAGGAAGTCACCCGCTATGACTTCATTGAACACTACGTCGGAAAGTGGTTCTCGGCAAGGCGTTACCGCGGTTACGCTCTCGTCGCAGGATTAGTAGGCGTATATTTCCTGTTCTCGATACCGTTGATTTCCGCTGCCGCCTTCGCGTTTGCAGCATACTCATACAATTTGCACAAGATGTATTCGTGGTATACTGAAGGAGACTATGCCGGCCACAGGAACATAATTCTCGCTGACTAAACTGGTGCCAAAAATGACTGTAAAAACCATTTCGCAAGTGCGCGCTGAAATGCACGCGCACTCTGCAGGCGACGCCCGCGGCCACGACGCCCACGGCCACGAAGAGGAAAAGACGTTCGTTCCCCTATTCGTCCCCATGGGCCGCGTTCCCGGTTCGGACATGATGAACTGCCGTGGAAAGAAAGTGCCGGTACACACGACCGACATTCTTACCCGTGGAGAGGTAATGGAGGAAATGACTGACGACTCGATGCGCTCGGGAAGCATCGGAACCATTTACAAGGCATGGTTTTTGGCCATAGTTTGTTTCATAATCACTATTGCAATGATGTTCGTAAACGTCTACGTCGCTGGAGTTTTCGCATACCTTACTGGATTCTACTACTCGGAGCGCCTACTGAACAGCTCGTGGAGCATTGGCTGGTTCAAGGGCAAGTCGCTCGTGTACACCGCTTGAGGAGATAAAAAATGAGCCACGCATCAGACTTCCCAAACACGATCCGCGAGACTACGGTGTTCGCGGACTTCAAAAAGCCGCTAGTAGGCCGTTCCACTCGTTGGGACTACGTCAAGAAGTACATGCCGTTGTGGAAAGACGCAATTCGTTTCAGGCTTTACTACTGGGTGCTCGCAATAGTGGGCGTATACTTCCTGTTCAGCACGCCAATAGTCTCGGCCCTAGCCGCAGCGGGCGCCGGTTATTTCTACGTGCTTTACAAGTCGCGCATGTCGAGGCTTACCTCGCAAAGAAAAGTAATCTGGTCGCACTAGGTTTGGTGAAAAAAATGATTGAAGATTTCATTCTCGGAGTCGCGGCGGGCTTTTCTGCGTTTATGCTGTCTAACCTGTTGTTTCCAACCTACTTGGACAAGACCTAGCCTTGCGAGTATTGCTTTTCAGCGCATTGATTAAGGAAAGAAGCACACAATAACTTCTGGTGTTGTTGCTTGGATTATGCGAGTATCGTGCTAAACGCTGTTTTTCTTGCCGTTGCCGCGCTTGGAGCCTATTGTGCCGTCAAGCCCGACAACCCTTTGTTGCCTTACCTAGATTATTACAACGCAGGAGCAGGAAAGCCAGCGAAGGTTTCTTGGAAGGGCGGCTTGGCGGCCGAGCACATAAAGAAATTTGGCAAAACAAGGGGCCTGCTCGTTTGGATGAGGCTTTTCGGACTGGGGTTTCTGTTAGTCGGCGCTTTCTTTCTGGCCAAAAGCCTAGGGCTAGCCTAGTTTTTTTTGTGAACTCGCGTTTGCCCTTACTTTTTCTTTCTAGCCGGCGCGTGCCTGCGCTGCCAGTTGTGCGTGGGTTTTCCGGCGCCGGAAACCGCGTAACCGGCAACAACAAGGAGGAAGATAATCACCATTCCGACTACTACTGCTGAAGAGGCGGGCTTTGGAGGTGCGAAACCTTCCGGAGCAACGTAAGCGTCTACTGGAGTGCAATCGGAAGGACAGAACTGGTTTTCGTCAGGCTGGCACACTGCGTCTCCGCAATACCCTTCGCGCTGTTGCGCGAAAGCAAAAGACGGGACTAGCAGTAATGCCGTAAGAATAACCGCAATTGCCCCAAAACGCATAGTCCTCACCACTAATTCCTAAAGCATTCTTAATAAACTTAACGCACGACTTCCAGTTTGCCGACTTGAGCTTGCAGTATTATTGTTCCAGAGTTTTGCGTGGTTGGCCGCTAGAACTAGATTTCGTGCGTTTTTGCCGTCAGGCCGTGCGAGGATTTAAATAAGTTAAGCGCTTCAAGACAATTCGAGTTCTTTTATTCCGCAGTTTGTTTAGTGGTGGGAGTTTGTCTAAGTTCATTTTCGTTACTGGCGGGGTCTTGTCGTCTCTGGGCAAGGGAATGTTCGCCTCTTCTATAACTAAGCTGCTTAAGTCGTGCGGGGTGAAAGCCTCGTGCATGAAGATAGACCCCTACTTGAATTGCGACGCCGGCACGCTCAACCCGTTCGAGCACGGCGAGGTTTTCGTCACTCAAGATGGGTTTGAATGCGACTTGGACGTAGGCAATTACGAGAGATTCTGCAACGAATTCGCGGTGCGCGAGCAGAACTTGATGATGGGCAGTGTTTACAAGGCGGTTATCGACAAGGAGCGCAAGGGCGAGTACCTTGGAAAGACCATTCAGTTGATTCCCCACGCTACCAACCAGATAAAGCACTGCATCCGCAGCGCGGCAAAGACGGTGGGTGCAGACGTGCTGGTAGTCGAGATTGGCGGTACGGTCGGCGACATGGAGAGTGACGTGGTGCTTGAAGCCGCACGGCAGATGAATTTCGAGGAGCCGCCGCAGGCAGTTACTTTCATCCACTTGGCGTTAGTCCCAAAGATTACTACTGGAGAAATGAAGACCAAGCCCATGCAGCACAGCGTAAAGGCTTTGTTGGGCCGCGGAATAACACCCAATTTCTTGGTCGCCCGCTCTGACGAGCCAATTTCCGCGGTGTTGCGCGAAAAAATAGCCCTTTTCTGCAACGTCCGCGAAGAAAACGTTTTTTGTTCGCCAAACCTCGACACGGTGTACGCAATTCCAATGGAGCTTGAAAAGCAGAAGGTGCACGAAGCCCTCGCGGAAAGGATTGGTTTCAAGCTTAACGAACGCGACATGAAAGAGTGGGTGAAGCTTGTTGACAAGCTCGAGGATCTCAAGAAGAAGGGCCCGAACGTAAAGATAGGCGTGATAGGCAAGTATGCTACAGCCAAGGATGCATACATGAGCGTGTTTGAGGCAATAACGCACGCTGGAGTCCACTGCGGGGTTTACGCCGAAGGATTCTTAGTAGACAGCGAGGCAGTTGAGAAGGGAAAGATCGACTTGACGCAGTACGATGGGCTTTTAGTTCCAGGAGGTTTCGGCGGCCGTGGCGTTGAAGGAAAGATTTCAGCGATAAAGTACGCGCGAGAAAGCGGCGTGCCTTACTTGGGCGTTTGTTATGGGATGCAACTAGCGGTAATAGAAGTCGCCAGGCACGTTGCCGGACTTGAAGGTGCAAATACTACTGAGAACGAGCCGGAAGTCAAGCACCCTGTCATCGACATTTTGCCAGAACAGAAGAGCGTGCAGGAAAAAGGCGGGACGATGCGTTTGGGCGCAAAATGGGTGGAAATCAAGAAAGACACGAAGGCGTTCGAGCTTTACGGCGAGGAAAAAGTTTTCAAGCGCTTCCGCCACCGTTATGAAGTCAACCCCGAATACGTCGATAGGCTTGAAGCGGCCGGAATTGTCTTTAGCGGAATGTGGCCGAAAGAAAAGATAATGAAAGTAATGGAACTCAAGGACCACCCTTATTTTGTCGGAGTCCAATACCACCCGGAGTTTGATTCCCGTCTCGAAACTCCAGAACCTGTCTACTATGGGCTTGTGAAAGCGTCGGCACAACGGGCTGAGAAGGCCAAAAAGTAATTCAGTGCCCTTGCATTCTGCAAAAGCGTTTTCCTCCTTTTTAGTATTTGACTGGAAAACAACAGTTAAATTTGCCGCCGGCACTAACTTCTTGTTGATAATCATGGCGGCGAAAACTTCTGGAAAGTTCACTCGAGGCGTGCTTTGGGGCAGGTTCAACCCTCCCCACAACGGCCACTTGCAAGTAATGCGCTTTTTGCTGGAGAACGAGTGCCAAGAGCTCGTAGTTGCAATTGGAAGCGCGCTTGCTTCGCACTCTCAACGCAATCCTTTTACCGGCGGCGAAAGGCTTTTGATGCTCAAGGCAATGATTGAGCAAGCCGGCCTTGAAAAGAAAGTAATACTCGTGCAGGTTCCCGACAATTCGGACTCTTACGTTGGAACTGCGTCCAACCTTCGCGCGTTATGTCCGCCGTTCGACGCAATATTCACCAACCGTGCTGTGATAAGAGACATTTTCGAGGGATGGGGGGTGCCGGTTCGCGGCTTTCCCGATTTTGACTCTAAAAAGTATTCCGGCACTAGCGTGCGTTCTGCAATGCTTTCCGGCAAAAGCTGGCGTGAACTCGTCCCGCAGGCAGTATACGAATTTATTGCCAAAAACGGGCTGCTTGGCCGGTTGAATACCGTGCAGCAGGACGAGTACGAAAAGCCGTAAGGTTTATACGCCCAATTTACCCTAGTTCTTACGCTGGCGGTGTTCCGCTGGAGGCAATTAGAATGTTCGAGAAACTCAACTGCGTGCGGCTTGCTGTTGCGGCAATAGCGTTTGGCGTCATTTCTTTCGCAATTCACATGCTAATGGTAATGGTTATGGGCAACGCGGCGCTCTACGAAGCAACTTCCCAGCTTTGGAAGCCAATGGGTGAAAGCTGGTTTGCCGGAGCATTGGTGATAAACCTGCTTGGAGGGTTGCTGTTCGTCATGGCCTATTCTGCGTTGCACAAGTGCGGCTGCGCTTGCAAGGCCAACGTCTGCACCAACTGCGCGCGCTGCGGCGCAATGCTGGGGTTTGTCTTTTGGCTTGTTGTCGGATTGCCTGGAATGCTCTCCACTTATTGGATGCTGGCGATTCCCAGCGCAATAATGGCCGAGTGGACTGTAGGGGGCTTCCTGTCAATGGTTGCCGGTGGCGCGGCAGTAGGACTGTTGTACAAGCCCAAGAAATAAGAATCAAAATATTGCAGCCCGGCCACTGGACCGCGTTCGCTTCAGTCGGACTGCCAACACCTTTTTCGAAAGGCAAAAACAAGGTTTTTAAGCCTGTCTATTCCTAATTACTTTGGTCAGCGGTCATAGGAAGGGTGCGATACCCGTTCTCTTCTCGAACACGGAAGTAAAGCCCCTTTGCGACGCGGTGAGTACTTTGCTATCAGCATGGGAAATCTCGTTACTGCTGCCACTTATACTTTCTTAGCGCGCGCCTTTCAACGGCGCGTTCGTTTTGTTTAATTCCCATAGCTACTGCACTTTTTTTCGACGCAAGACGAACTTTCTGTTTGTTTGTCGTTGGCGGCTTGTTTTTTCAGGATTAGCTTTTTATAAGGGCTTTCCGTTATGCTACCATGCCCACGCTTGAAGTCTGGATTTACTATTGCTTTGGCGCAATCCTGCTTGCCAGCGTGGCGGGCTACGGCGTCTTAACATTTTTTGAGAATAAGGCGCGCCGCGAGCAAAAGCGCGCCGAAGCGTGGCTGCACAAGCACGAAGCGACTTTTGCCGCGCTCAAAAACGACGTGCAGAAAATACGGGCGGAAGTCTTATCCAAGACCAGCATACAACAGTCCGAGGCAAGAATTTCCAAGGCAATTGCCGATTTGTTGGTATCAGCTGAAGAAGAAGAACGCGTAATAGCGAAGGCGCGCTCATAATAAACACTGGAAGCGTAGAATTGGTTGCAATGGTTGAAGAAGTCGGGCTAGCGCCCCTTGCGTTCATCGCAGTAAGCCTATTCGCATTCGCATGGACGGTGCGCCTGGCCTACAATGTGCGCCAGGCGGTAAGCGAAACTTCACTGGCGTGGAATGCACGCGTCGACAGCCTTGAAGACTTGGCCCTCGACTTGCGCCGCGAAGCCGACTCGCTCAAGTCAGAGTTGCGCGACAAGATAGATTCAAGTTACTTGGAAAAAAGAATCGGCGGCCTTGTCGAACTTATCCAAGGCTCGCGCACGGCAAAGAGAAAATAGCTTTTTTTCTTCTTCTTGGTAGGCTTACGCCCTAGGCTTGGGTTTTATTGCAAGCTTGGCTATTTCGGTTCAAGTTACTGTTTTTGCCAACACGCGATTTTTCGTCTGGTGGCCTCTAATTCGTGCTTTAATAGTTCGTCAACCCTGTTTGTGAATATTTTGTGACTCGCGCCTTTTGGGTGTAAAAGTTGTGCAAGATTGTCAAGGTTTGCATTACCGTGCAGAGTTAGAGCCGTGTGCAATGCGCGGTTTGCTGCAATTCGCCTCGCGTAGCGTTCAACGTTTTCGTTGGTCGCCATGTTTTCTTTGAGTGCTTGCTTTACGGCTTTAATTCCTCTATCGCTTTTCAACGCCTTTCCAACTTGCTTTAATGTTCTATCGAAATGAAGCTTGAGTAGATATTCGCTTCTAGCCTTCACGCCCGCATTTATTGTCGCTTCCGCTTGGGGTAGTTGGATGGCTTTTACTGCTTTGAGCGCGTCGGTCGTTTTTCTTCTCAGTGTTGTGACTTCCTCGGACTCTCGCGAAAACCTTATTGTTGTAGCCCAGTGTTTGATACTATCTGGTTTTCGTGGCTTCGGATTCGGGGTTCGTTTTGGCATCGGTATCACCGTTTCTCTTTTTGTATTTATATTACTTACTGGATTTTTGCGTCTATCGCCACTTGCACCACTCTTGGCGCGTAGGGCAGCGCGACGCGCTTTAAGATTATCTTGAACTTTCTTTTTTGTTTTGCACAGGCGTGCGCAATTTGTTTTTCTGCCTCTTCAAACGGGCTGCCGTCCCGCTCGGAAGCAATTGCGTAAAAGTGGATTGTCGCGCCAGCTGACGCGCAGCGCACTGCACCGGGTAGGAACTTGAAAGCAGTCTTGGGAAGCGGCATTATTATCCGGTCGAAGGCTTTTCTGTTCTCTTTTTTTGCTAGGAATTTCTTCGCGTCCGCCTTCACTACTGTCACGAGCGCTTCAGTTTTGTTGAGCTTGTTGTTTTCTTTGAAGTATTCCACTGCGTAAGGGTTGAGCTCGACTCCCACTATCTTGGTGTTTTTTGCGTTCTTGCCAAGTTTTTTCGCAATAACTATTGCGTAAGGCCCAACTCCTGCGAAGAGTACTAGCACTCGTTCTCCGGGCTTTACCAGCTCAGCAATTCTTTGTCTTTCGAAGCACAGCCGCGGGGAAAAGTAAACTTTGTTCAAGTCCAGCTTTAGGATCGCGCCGTTCTCGCGGTACGTCGTTTCAGTGGTTTTCTTTCCGGCAATGACCCTTACCTTGCGCACGCGATAGCGCCCTTCAGTCGCAGTTGCCTTGACTGCGACGGTGCGGATATGCTTGTTCTCCTGTAACAACTGCCTTGCGAACTGCAGGTACTTGCCCTTGTTTTCCGCAGTGGGTTCTATGACCGCTATTTCGCCGACCATGGATGCCTTCATTGCAACAACCTGGCTTGTCCTTTTATTCCGTCAACTTCGATTAAGTCGCCGTCCTTGAAAATCTTGGTGGCTTTCTTGGTTCCCGCCACGCACGGCTTTCCCATTTCGCGCGCAACTATTGCCGCGTGGCACGTCAACCCGCCCTCGTCAGTAACTATTGCTATTGCTTTTCCCATTGCTGGCAGATATACTGGGTTAGTGGTGACTGCGATTAGCACGTCGCCTTTCTCTACTTTGTGAAGGTGCGCCGCGTTCTTTACGATGCGCGCCCTTCCTTTAGCTTTGCCGGCGCTTGCCGCAATGCCTTTGACGATTTTGACTTCAGTCGCGTCAAGTTTGTCGTTTGCGGTTATTCCTAGCGTGTTTGCTTGTTCTATTGCGTTCTTGCCAGTAATGCATTGTGTTTTCTCGCCGTTGCGGATAATCAGAAAAGCCGCTTCAAGCCTTTCTTTTGCTTCTTTTTGCGGGATTGGCTTTCCTTCCAGCCCCTGCGCTATTTCGTCCTTGAGCAGCGAGTGGACGGTTTGCAAAGGTATTTTGAGCTGGCCGGCAATTGCCTTGAACAGTGGCAGTGCATAAAACACGCCTTTTCGCCGGAACTCGTCGCGCCAGTCCTTGATGTAGAAATACTGGCTTGCTAGCTTTAGGTATTCCTGTTCTTCTTCAGAAAGCGCAAGCTCCGTGTTTAAGTCTATTTTTCTTGGTTTTGGTGCAGGTTCACTTGCTTCGCTGACTATTTTTTTTGCCTGTTCTATCGCGAGGGGTTCGAATTTCAAGTCGTTGCAAGGAAACCACTCGAACTTCTTGCGGAAGTTTTCGAGCGCTTGCGGCGAGCCGTCTTGTTTTGCCTTGAACGCTTCGAGAGTGATTTCAACGGTTTGCGCGGTTTTCGATGGCGTAAGCGCAGTAGCAAGCAGGTTTTGCAAACTGGCTGTCGGTTTGTTTTGCTTGTACTTGCGTTCCACAAGCTGCCTGACGCCGTCTGCGAAAACTTCGTTGGCGAGAAAAGAAAACCAGAGCGCGGAAGTGTAGTCGAGCCAAGCTTTCCAATAGTCTAAGTAGGCGCTTTTGAGGTTTTTGCCTAGAGTTGCTTTATTGGCAACGTCTTTTGCCGTCTTGAGATAGTGGTTGCCGGTATCTTCAAAAAAGTGTGCAAACCATTCGGCGTTTTTAGGATTGCTGAAGTATTTTGCAACTGCCTTTTCCTGCAATTCTGCCTCTTCGGTTGGTGCGTAGGCCGTAGCATTCTTTTCAAGTCCCCGAAAAACAGTGTGTCCTTTTATTGGGGGAACGCCTAGGAAGGCGGCGTCATTTTCAGGCATGAAGCAGGCTAGTTCCCAGTATTGGATGGTGTAGTCGCGTTCGTAAAGTTTTTTCCATTGTTGCACGCCAAAACCCTGTTGTTATTTAGGCGGTGCCCGCCATATTAGCTTGCAGGTGTGAAAATTGTCTTTCGAGTCTTTGCAGGATTTTGTTTACGAGTATTTCACTGCGCCGTTGGCGCACCCGGACACGGTAGCGCCTTACAATTTGGTAAACACGCTGGCGTTTGCTGCAATTGCATTGGTTGCAGCTTACTTAATTTTTAAGGGCCTTGGCAAGGCAAAGATTGCAATTAACCGCGAGTTTTTTATTTCCATCTTGCCGTTCGTGTTTTTCGGCTCTTCAGTGCGCGTGGCAGTAGACGCGCAAGTTTTGCCGCGCGAAGTTGTGGTTGGAGGAATGGTCCTCTACCCCTTCGTAACGCCCATGGTTTACGCCTTTACTTTTCTTGTAGTTGTGGCTTGTCTTGCTGCTGCAGTTGCTTTCAAAAACAAGTTCCATCAAATAATGCGGGTTAGCGGAGTTGCGGCATTCTTTGCAGTAACGCTTTGTTACACGGGGTTGTTCAAGAATTACGCGTTCTTCGCCTTGATTGTGGGCCTTGCTGTTCTCGGGTTGATTGTATCAGAAGCAGTGTCTCTGCTGGCAGCCAAGTTCTACGGCAAAGCCGAGCGTCGGCTTCCAGAACGCGTCACGGTTTTCGGGCACGCTTTTGACGGGGCGGCAACCCTGACCGGAGTAATGTTTCTCGGTTACTCGGAACAGCATATTGTGGCAAACGCGTTGTTCGGAGTCGGCACGCCAGTTCTGTTCTTCATAGTGAAAGTCTTGTTCGCTTCACTCGCTGTGGAGCTGTTTGCGCGTGAACTGAAAGAGCCCGGGCAAGAGCAGCAAAAAGTGTTCCTTTTGTTGTTGGTCACTATCTTCGGCCTTGCCCCGGGGCTGCGCGATGCATTGAGAATCCTCGCCGGTGTGTAGCGAGTGGTTTTTTGCTAAATATACTAGGCCTAACTTTGTTGTTGTTCCAAACTGCCTATTGAGAAGAATTATTAAATCTAGGCGGGAAATAGAGGATTATGCCGTCAGAATCTTTATTTTCAACAACTCGAAAGAGCTTGATTGAGCGAGCAAAGCGAAAGAGGTTGGCGTCGAGGCAACAGCTGTGTGAAGAGTACCAAGCCGTGTTGCGCAAACACTTGGGCGAACACGTGCTGAAGGGGCACGACGCGGCGTTTTCTCAAAGCTTAGCGCGTTTTTTCGCATTACAGGAAATAGACTATACCGTACCTCGCAGGCCTGACGGCAAAAGAATAGTAAGCGCGCAACAACACGCGACATTCTGGACAGCTTACGCAGATAGCGTCAGGCACCGGCTTGAAACGACCCCTCAAGAGACTGGCGCTTCATTGCATGAGCGAGACCTGAGGAATATTCTGCCTGTTTTTGATGCCAGTCGTCTGCATCACGATCATGTTTCGCACCAGCAGATGGATTCCGCGCTTGAAAACGCTTCCCACGGCGTTTTGTGCCACATTGAACCAACCGTAGGCCGCTCGCTTATTCCGGCGATTTCACAGTTTGGAAAGGAATTA
>Ga0163199_1000523_pt1 | contig 24220 bp, 22 predicted proteins | sample PL_2010_150m_FD_113537 | JGI IMG/M metagenome (GOLD analysis project Ga0163199, IMG submission 113537) | Freshwater microbial communities from Powell Lake, British Columbia, Canada to study Microbial Dark Matter (Phase II) - PL_2010_150m | ecosystem: Environmental > Aquatic > Freshwater > Lake ...
CGTTTGAAAAGCCGACTTTCCCTTCGAAAATCGTAGAGCCATGTTCTTGCCGCATCTTCAGGCAGTATTCGACGACGTCTGCGATGCAGGCCTCGCCGCCCTTGCCGTTTTCGCGCAGTCGATATGCGAAATATTCGCTGAACTGAATTTCCTTGCGGATTGCCCCCCCGAGCAGCTTGTACAGCGGCTGATTCAAGGCCTTGCCCTTGATGTCCCAAAGTGCCAGCTCGATACCGCCGAAAGCACGAGCGGCATTTGCGTCGCCAATATTGAGCGCCGAGCGCCACTCGGGGACACAACTCATTTCGCAAGTCACCAGATCAAAAGGATCCTTGCCGATCAGGGCAGGTCCCAGAACTTTGTTGATGACATCGGCCTGTGCGTCAGAGGGGGACTCTCCAAGGCCGACAATTCCATCACTCGTTTGCACCTCGATGATGGTCTTTGGCATGCCTTCCAGAACACCTACGGACCATCGATATCCGGCCTCTAAAGGAATGTTGACCGGAGTCGCTTTGACGGATGAAATTCTCACATTGTGCTTCCAATGGCCATTCAGAAAGTCAGCCAATACAATTGGACTGCAGATCATATTTGACTGGCATGTTGGCACGCCTGATCGCCTCCATGTAGATGGTCCGAATGCGAAGATCTCTGCTGGCAACCGCAATCATGTGACAGTAATCCCATTGTTCTTGCGATACTTCCGCTCCCGCCTGGACGGCGATGCTCAAGCGGGAAATTGAGACGCGTTTATGTCCGAAAGATATGCTTCTTTCAAGAAGTTGAAGCGCTGCTACTTGAGCAGCCTGCGTCAACTCGTCGTTGGCATCCGGAGCAAGGCCGTGGGCAACCACACGTCTCATTTGTCGTACGCAATCTCTGGTCAAGGCAGCACTCCCACACATTGAGACATCGTCCAGCCGTTACTCCACAAGGTGACGGATAGCGACGGCAGTACACTACGTTTGGCGCGCTTCAGCAAGCAATTCACTCGATCGGCTTTACCGCAAGCCTTTCAAAGTGTATTCAGTGCAAAGCGCCAGGGCGCTCCAAATGCGACTATCGTTGACCCAATCGCGCCTCCAAAATCTTGCTATAAATGGCGCTGGCAGGGTGCGACTTTGAATCGCAGAAACTCGGGAAGCTCAATCATGCGAAACAACACCGTACGCGGTATCTTCTATCTTGCGTTGGGCGTGTTTGTGTTCTCGTTGCAGGACGCGATCATCAAGAAAGTCAGCGGCTCGTATGCACTGACGGAAGTAGTCTTTATTCGATCCGTGGTCGCCATGCCGATATTGCTTGCCATGGTGCAGCGGGAGGTGGGGTGGCGCGCCATTTTTTCACCCCAACTATGGCCAATGGCAATGCGCGCTGCGATCTTGTACTTGTCGTACATCGCGTACTACATGGCATTTCCGGCGCTGCCACTGGCCGATGCCGTGGCGCTGTACTTTACGGTGCCCCTGTTTGTTACGGCGCTTGCAGGGCCGTTCTTGCACGAACCTTCTGACCGCAGGGTATGGCTGGCAGTACTAGTGGGCTTTGCTGGTGTGATGGTGATGCTGCAACCGAGCCGCCGTATTTTTGAACCGGCCGCGCTTCTTTCTTTACTGGCCGCCGCAACCTACGGATTGTCGATGCTCATGGCGCGCAAGCTGGGCACATCCGAATCCGCTACCGTCATGGTGTTCTATCAGAATGTCATGTTTTTTAGCGGGTCAATGGCGACCGCCTTGGCCCTCTGGGGGCTGGGCATCGTGCACGCGGCACATCCCAGTTTGTCGTTTTTGGTTCGTCCATGGGTGTGGCCAGCTGCGTACGATGCCTTGCTGATGTGCACATGCGGGATTGTTTCTACCGCGGGCATGATGCTCCTTACCAGCGCCTACCACGTCGCCAAGGCCAGTGTGGTGACGCCGTTTGAGTACACGGGAATCATGTGGGCACCTCTGTGGGGGTTCTTGTTTTTCGACGAAATTCCGCGTTTAACCACCTTGGCGGGGGCTGCGTTGATTGTCGGGGCCGGTCTGGTGGCATTGCACACAACAAGGACCAAGAATATGACCGTGCAATCCACGACGAATCGATGAATCCTTGAAGTGTTCCGAAAGGGACCCACACTTGTTGGACCAGGGTTGTCTTGATTGGTTAGGCGGGCCAAGAGTGGGCTTGGTGGCTGTGCATTTATCGCATAGTCGTCGTTTCTGCGACTGCCGCGGCGTAGGGGTGCGCGCGCGTCCACAGCACGCAAGACTCACTAGAATTTTGCAGCAATGTTCGGCCAAATTCTAGGTAGGGCGCGCAAGCAAACTATCCTTCAAACGACGTCCGACGCCGCAAAGGCGTCTCCAGCATGCGCTTGATCGGTGACAGATGCGCGATTGCGCGTGGCTGATTTCTGTTGAAGTTCAGCGATTCATAGTCGTACCATGGCAGCGCTCGTTATCGCAATTTGATGACGCTTTTCCATAAACGGCAGTCGCAATTGGAGCTTCGTACCTCTTTGCGCTGAATACACTTTGAATGACTGCCACGAGCAGCAACAACCAAGAAGGAGACATCGACAAATGGCAAATTTTGAAACCCAATCGGAATCCGGAATCGTTCTGGATCGTAGACAACTGATTACCGGCGCGACGGCGCTGGGCCTCTCTGCAGCGTTTGGCTCCATGTCGGCTCTGGCTCAGAGCACAGTCAAAAAGGGCGGCACGCTTCGACTCGGGATGGAGGGAGGCTCTGCTTCCGATAGTCTGGACCCGAGCACCTACGCCGACGCGATCGCTCGCGTGTGCAGTCTGATGTTCTGGAATCAGTTGGTGGAAATTGATGCAAAGGGCAACGCAACACCCGAGCTAGCCGAAAGTTGGGAAGCCAAGCCTGGCGCTGCTGAATGGATCTTCAATATCCGTAAGGGCATCGCCTTCACCTCCGGCAAAACGCTAGACGCGGATGATGTCATTTTTTCGCTCAACATGCACCGCGGTGAGACCAAGTCGCCTGCAAAAGGTCTGCTGGCGCAGATTACCGACATCACAAAATTATCTGCAAACCAGATTTCCATCAAGCTGTCTGGGGGCAACGCCGACCTGCCTTATGTGCTGACGGACTACCACCTGATGATTGTGCCTAATGGCACCAAGGACTTCTCCAAGCCCGACGGCACTGGCGCTTTCACGCTGGTGGAGTGGCAGCCCGGTGTGCGTGTCGTGGCCAAGCGCAAGCCTGGTAACTACTGGAAGCCCAATCGCGGCAATTTCGATACGGTGGAACTGCGCTATATCCTGGACGCACCCGCCCGTACCCAGGCCGTCATGACAGGCCAGGTTGACGCCATCAACAAGCTGGACCCCAAAACTGCAACTCTGGTGAGCAAGGCCCCCAACGTCACCGTGGTTCGCACGAAGGCGGCTGGTAATCGTTACAGCTTCGTTGCACATCGAGACAAGACCCCCTACAGCAACAACGACCTGATACTGGGGCTGAAGTACGGCATTGACCGCCAGAAGATCATCAACACCGTGTTTGGTGGCTATGCTTCGCTGGGCAACGATCATCTGATAGGACCGACCCTCAAGTATTACGATGCAAGCCAGCCACAGCGCCCCCACGACCCCGACAAGGCAGCCTTCCACTTCAAGAAGGCAGGCGTCACCAGTCCTCTTGAACTGTTGGTTTCCGAAGGGGCCTATTCCGGCGCCACAGATTCGGGTGTCCTGTTCCAGGAGTCGGTGAAGAAAGCCGGCACGACACTGGACGTGAAGCGGGTTTCGGGTGACGGCTACTGGGACAACGTCTGGCTCAAGCAACCGTTCTCGGCGGTGTACTGGAGTCCACGCCCCACAGTCGATATGCAGGTTTCGACGACCTTTTTGTCGGATGCCGCGTGGAACGACACCCGTTGGAAACGCCCCGACTTCGACAAGTTGGTGGTTGCTGCCAGGGCCGAACTCAACGAGGCCAAGCGGGCAAAGATGTACTCCGATGCCCAGCACATGGTGAGCGACGACGGCGGCATGATTTGCTTCGCCGTGGGCGACTTCCTGGACGCCCACGCCAAGAATTTGCATGGGCTGGAACCTCATCCGCGTTTTGACCTGAGTGACAACCGACTGCCTGAAAAGGGTTGGTTTGCCTGAATCGGGCGCGGCGTGAACCTGATACCCTGGGGGTTTCAGGTTCACTCTTGCTTCCATCGGACCGAACCGCAGTCATCCAGTCAAGCAAGCGCTGCTACTGAACGCGCCTTTCGGTTCATTTTTCACTCATCTACAGATTTGGCCTGAGAAATTCCGATTTCTCGTGCAGGGAGACATCACTTTGAAAATCGGTTTCATCGGACTTGGCAATATGGGAAAAGCTGCAGCCCGCAACATTATGCGTGCAGGCTTTGATCTGACTGTTCACGACATCAACAAGAGCGCTGCAGACCCATTGGTAGCGGAAGGGGCACATTGGGCGGACACGCCTGCGAGCGTGATCGATCAAGTCGACATCGTCGTGTCCATGGTCTTCGGCCCCAAACAAATCGAGCAGGTCGTTCGTGGCGCTGGCGGACTGCTCTCGGCGAACTGCAAGGGCAAGGGCTGGATCGACATGACTACCAGCAGTCCCATGCTGATGCGTGAATTGGCCATCGAGTTTGAAAGCGCGGGTGGTCTGCCCGTTGACTCGCCTGTCACGGGATCGGTTGATTCGGCCATTCGGGGCGACATGATTCTTTTTGTCGGCGGCAAGGAAGCGGCGATTGCCTATGCGAAGCCTGTGCTGGAGGCCGTTGGTGTCATCCGTCTGGTTGGACAGTATGGCAACGGCTACGTGGCCAAACTGGTGAACAACCAGTTGTGGTTCATTCACGCCGCGTCGATCGGCGAAGCCATGGTTGCAGCCAAAAAGGCGGGGCTGGAGCCCGACGTGTGGTGGGCCGCGATGAAGGGCGGTGCAGCCGAGAGCTTTGTCATGCAGCATGACGTTCCCTCCATCTTTGCCGGTCATTACGACCCCTCGTTCCGTCTTGAGCTGTGCCTCAAGGACTTGGTCCTGATCGATGAACTTTTGAGGTTCCTGGGAACGCGCGACGAAATCACGCAGGCAACCTACTCGCGCTTTCGCGAGGCCGCGCAGCGCTACGGCGTAGCTGCCGGCGAAATGACGGTTTGCAAAGTCATTGAGGACGACGCCGGCGTTGCGCTGCGCGTTGCGGGCGATTGGACCCCACCCTGGGAAGTCAAGCACCCGGGCAAACGTGAGCCAGCGTGAACAGCACGGTGAATAGGCCGACCATCGGCTTCCTGGGACTGGGCAATATGGGTGCGCCGATGTGCCGGCGCCTACTGAGCGCCGGCTACGCGGTAACGGCCTTTGACATCAACGAGGCCGCGCTGCAAAGTGCCGTTGACGCTGGAGCAGTGCGGGCAACATCAGCTGCCGACTGTGCGGCACGTTCTGATCTCTTTCTTACCTCGTTGCCACGACCTGACCATGTGGAGTCAGTGATGACTGGACCTGCAGGTGCACTCGCAGCGTTACGGTCGGGTTCTGTCTGGATCGACCTCACAACAAATCGCAAGGAATTGGTGGCGCGTCTTGCTGCCGCGGCCCCACCAGGGGTATCAGTGGTCGATTCGCCAGTTACCGGTGCGGTCGACGGTGCCCGAAACGGAAAGCTCACGCTTTTCATTGGCGGTGACGCAACCACCGTGGCACGGGTAACCCCAGTATTGCGGCATCTTGGCATGGTTATTCCCTGCGGTGCTCTCGGTACCGGCAATGTGGTCAAGCTCGTCACCAATCAACTCTGGTTTATTGCCGCCGCCGCCATAGGCGAGGGCTTTGCCACCGGCATCGCCAATGGCGTGGAACTCGGCACGCTGTGGCACGCCATCAAGGAAAGTGTCGGTGACAGCTTCGTCATGCGCCACGACGCACCATCGATCTTCGCCGGCCACTACGACCCATCGTTTTCGCTGGGCCTGTGCATGAAGGACCTGGGCTTGATCGCGGCGTTGAATGAAAATGTCCATGCGCCGCTGCCGATGACGGCTGCTGCACAAGCCGCCTTTGGCATGGCGCTGGAGCGTTACGGCGCAGATGCTGCCGAGTTGCACGTGGCCAGGCGAATCGAGGACGATGCGAAACTGTCGATGCGCCTGAGTGGCGATTGGACGCCGCCGTGGGAGCAGTAGCGGTTGTCGCAGCGCCTGCACCTTTCTCGGTGCTGCCGGGCGCCATGGGCCACACTTTTGGCAATCAGACGCTGACTCTTACCGGTTTGCGCTTCGACGCCAATCTGGGAATCCTAGAGTTTGAAAGGGCAGCGCCGCAACCGATTCAGGTGGATGCCGAACTCAACCTTGGCGAGCAACCACTGCTACCTGCTGACGATGAGATCAATGGCGTTCTTGACTACCGTCGGGTGCGAAAAATCATCATCGACGAATGCACGGCCGAGCATGTCAACCTGTTGGAGACGCTGATTGGCAAGTTGGCCCATCGACTGATGGAACTGCCTGGCGTGCTGGGGGTGCGGGTCAAAATTGCAAAATTGGAGATATTCGACGATTGTGAAGTGGCCATTCAGATGGTGACGGGGCAGCAATGTTTCCAGTCAAATAAGTGAGATGCCTAGCATGGCAATTTGACGTCATGCTCACCTCGTGTTGAAGACGGTACCTCGGAGTCAATTGAATACTAATCTCCCGCCTCCGATACAAATAGATGGGCCGCGATTTTTAGTCCGTGCGGCTCATCAAGGCTACCGGCCGCAATTGACATTCTGTCCCCACTTGTTTCTTCAAAGAACAGGCTCGAACCACACTGGTTGCAAAACCCCCGTTGAAAGCCAGGGACAGCCGAAAACCATTTCAAAGTACGATGTTCAGTAAGTATGAAATTGGTCTTTCGACACGCTGTTGCAGCTACGAAGTGACCACTGGTTCTGCGGCATTGTTCGCACTGACAGGTAATTACATCCCTTAATTTCCCTATTATTTCGTACTTGACTCCACCGCAGAGACACCCTCCTGCTATGTTTTTTTCATTCATCACGGTTCTCAGCAAAATCTGATTTAGGGGCGCTCCCCCGCGATGAATGGCACTCAACGGTAGCCGCAGGCCACATCGCCGAGTTCGACGTAGACTGTTTTCAGCTGCGTGTAGTGTTCCATTGCCAGCATGCTGTTTTCATGCCCTATGCCCGATTCCCCTGCGCCACCAAAAGGCATCTCGATCGGTGTCACGTTGTAATTGTTAATCCAGCAAATTCCTGCCTTGAGGCGGGCGGCAACCCGGTGTGCGCGCGCGACGTCACGGGTAAACACGCCTGCGGCCAGACCGAAGCGGGTGGCGTTGGCGCGGACCATCACTTCTGCCTCGTCGTCGAAGACCAGCATGGACAGAACGGGGCCGAAGATTTCTTCCTGCACAATTCGCATGTCGTCCGTGCATTCGGAAAAGATCGTCGGCGCCACAAAATTCCCACCCGAAAAACCTGCGACGTCAACGCGTTTTCCACCACAGATCAGCGTAGCGCCTTGCGCGATGCCGCTCTCGATAAAGTCCATCACCTTGGCAGTGTGGGCGTTCGAAATGAGGGCGCCCACCTCTGTCTGCGGATCCATGGGATCGCCCACACGCAACAGGGTTGTACGTTCGTGCAGTCGGGCAAGGAAGCGCTGAGCGAGACCGCGTTGCACGAACACCCTGGTGCCATTAGTGCAAACCTCACCTTGCGTATAAAAGTTGCCAATGATGGCAGCGGCAACGGCCTGCTCCAAGTCGGCGTCATCAAATACGATCAACGGCGACTTCCCGCCCAATTCCAGCGTCACGCGTTTGAGCGTTCCCGCAGCGGCCTGCATCACTTTCTTGCCAGTCGGAACCGAGCCTGTCACCGACACCTTGGCCACTCCTGGGTGCGCCGTCAACAAGGCGCCCGTGGCACCGCGACCTTGCAATACATTGAATACGCCCGGCGGGACTCCGGCTTCAAGGTAAATTTCCGCCAGCTTCAAGGCGGTCACCGGTGTGAGTTCGGACGGTTTGAAGATCATGGCGTTGCCTGCTGCCAGCGCGGGCGCTGATTTCCAGCAGGCAATTTGCAGTGGGTAGTTCCAGGCACCGATGCCGACGCAAACGCCCAGTGGCTCACGTCGGGTGTAGGCAAACGCGTTCTTCAGCGGATACTGCGCGCCCGCCAGGATTGCCGCCGCTCCGGCGAAGTATTCAATGCAGTCCGCACCGCTATGAATGTCAACCACCAGCGCTTCCTGCAAGGGCTTGCCACAGTCCTGCACTTCCAGCGCGGCAAGCTCCTCGTTGCGTGAGCGAAGCAGTTGTGCCGCACGCTGCAAAATGCGACCACGCTCGGTGCCGGTCAGCGCCGACCAGACCTCGAATCCCCGCTGTGCTGCCGCCACCGCCGCGTCGACATCGGCTGCCATCGCATCCCAGACTTGCGCAAACGCCGCACCCGTGGCGGGGTTGATCGTTTCAAACCGGTCACCGCTGCAGTCCAGGTGTTTTCCGTCGACAAAGCTTGGAATATTCTTCATGTTCATAGTTTGCCTCACTTCCATCAAACGATGGACCTCATGCAGGCCTGGCAGCGCGGTGCGACGGACGGCGGCCCCGCCCCACCCCTTCGGACTTCGCGGGCAAGCGCTGCGGCAGCGCGACGACTTCACGCAAACGTGTAAAGGGCTCAGTCAGGTGCGGAATCGCCATCGCCTCCACGAAGAACTCCTGGAACCGTGGCTCGACTGCGGTCTCGATTTTTTCCACCCGCCGGACCAGGGTTTCAATCTCCGCGCGAGAACTTTGGTCGAGCAAGGCGATGCGTGCACCGGTCCCGGCTGCGTTACCGGCCGAACTGACCTGATCGAGTGCACAGTCAGGAATCATGCCCAGCACCATCGCGTACTTCACGTCGATATGGCTGCCAAAGGCGCCGGCCAACCGAATACGATCGACCTTGTCAACGCCCAGTTTTTCCATCAGCAGGCGCACGCCGGCGTACAGCGCCGCCTTGCCGAGTTGAATGGCTCGAACGTCGTTTTGCATGATCTTGAGCGCGGGCCGCCCTCCTACTGCGCCAATCAATTGGTACGAAAATGTACGGCCATCGGACTGAATGCGTGGGTTGCGTTGCGCCAGGTCTCCGTCGATCGTCCCATCGTGCCGGATGATGCCCGACAGATACATCTCCGCCATTACTTCGATGATGCCGGACCCACAAACGCCAGTGACCCCGCTGCCAGCAGTCGCTGCCGCAAAACCCGGGTCGTCCGACCAAAGATCACTGCCGATAACTTTGAATCTGGGTTCCAGGCTTTGAGGGTCGATGCGAACGCGCTCAATGGCGCCGGGTGCAGCTCTTTGACCGCAACTGATCTGCGCGCCTTCAAAGGCCGGCCCCGTCGGACTGGAGCAAGCCAGGAGGCGTTGATTGTTTCCGAGCACAATTTCAGCGTTGGTCCCTACGTCCACCAGCAAGCTCATTTTGTCTGACAAATCGGGACGTTCGGCCAATAGCACGCCAGCCGTATCGGCCCCGACGTGACCCGCAATGCAGGGCAGCACATAGATGCGCGCGTTGCGGTGGATGGCCAGGTCGATCTCCACGGCCCAGAGAGTGATGGCGCCGTCAGTTGCCAGGGCAAAAGGTGCGCCACCGAGTTCCACCGGGTTGATGCCCAATAGCAAGTGATGCATGATGGGGTTGCCGACAAAGGTGGCTTCCAGGATGTCTTGCTGCGCGATGCCGGTCTGTTGCGCCACGGACAGCACCAAATCATTTAGCGCAGCACGTACGGCAACGGTCAGTTCCTTTTCCCCTCCGGGATTCATCATCACGTAGGAAACTCGGCTCATCAAATCTTCACCGAAGCGGATCTGCGGATTCATGACGCCGGCAGAGGCGACGACCTCGCCTGTGGCCAGGTGACACAGATGCGCAGCTATGGTCGTCGAGCCAACATCGACGGCCAAACCGTAGACATGTTCGCGAAATCCGGGCCAGACGGCAACGATTTGGCGCCCGGCATGTACCGCAACCGTCACCTTCCATTGGCCGCGACGCAGGGCTGACTGCAGTTGCTGTAGCACCAGCACATCACAGCCCAGGTCGGTCAAGCGCCACTCGAATTCCAGTGCGTCCTCCAGCCGACGTAAGTCACCCGATGGGTCGTGCATATTCGGTTCCTGAACCTCGACAAAGTGCAAGCGGACCACGGGGTCCAGAGCCACGTCGTGGGCCTCAGCTTCCTTGCGTACCACTTGCTTGTGCACCTGACTGCTGGAGGGAACGTCGATCACCACATCGCCCAAAATTTGGGTTGAGCAAGACAGGCGCCGCCCCGCTTCCATAGCGTGTCCGAGGCAATATTCCTGTTCTACCTCTGACGGGAGAGAAAGATGCTCGGTACGCGAAGTCAGGCCGTGCTTGGCAAACTCCCCCTGTGAAAGAAGCACTTGACAGCGGCCACAAATGCCGCGGCCCCCGCACACCGAGTCGATATCCACGCCAAGTGAACGCGCTGCCTGCAGCACGGGTGTACCCAAGGTGAAACGACCACGCCGCCCTGATGGCGTGAACACGACCAAAGCGTCCCTGGCCGTCACCGCCGGGCCTTGGTTGAAGAATGGAATTCTGTCATTCGCGTCGTTTTCTGCTACCACCTTCACGGCGACCGCGACCCATTTCGCCGTCGGCACCCATGGCGGGTGTCTCGCGGAATTTTCGAATCCAGCGCATGCAATCGGGATCATGCCCCATCATGACATCTGCAGCCATGCAGGCTCTGACGACTTCTGCGTGCAGCGGGTTGGTGATGGCCGAAGTCATTCCCGACGCGATTGCCATGGTCAGGAACCCAGCATTGATGCCGTTTCGCTCCGGCAGACCAAAACTGACGTTGGAGGCACCGCAGGTCGTGTTCACCTTCAACTCAGTGCGCAGTCGGTGCACCAGTCGCATCACTTGCACGCCCGCTTGATTGATGGCGCCGACAGGCATCACCAACGGGTCCACCACAATGTCACAAGCGGGGATTCCGTAGTCAGATGCCCGCTCCACAATTTTCTTGGCCACATTAAAGCGCACGTCCGGGTCCTGGGAGATGCCGCTCTCGTCATTGGAGATGGCGACAACCGCAGCACCGTACTTCTTGACCAGCGGCAACACTGCCTCCAGGCGATCATCCTCACCCGTCACCGAGTTCACCAAGGCCTTTCCTTTGTAGACTGCCAGCCCAGCCTCCAGGGCTGCGACGATGGACGAGTCTATGGACAGAGGAACGTCCGTGACCGACTGCACTAGTTGAATGGCCCTCGCGAGCAGCGCTGGCTCATCGGCCAGCGGAATCCCCGCATTGACATCCAGCATCTGCGCGCCGGCCTCTACCTGTGCCAACGCGTCCGCGATGACGCGGCTGTAGTCGCCAGCGATCATCTCGGCCGCCAAAATCTTTCGGCCTGTGGGGTTGATGCGCTCGCCAATGATGACGAAGGGTCGATCGAACCCAATCACAACCTCCCTGGTCGCGGAACAAATAACGGTGTCTGTCATGTAGTCTCCTGTGTGAGATGAATGTTGGCGTCACGATCTGGATACCAGGGAACGCGGTTTTTGAGCACGCCTGATTTTTGAATAATTTCGGCGACCGTTTCTTCCTGGCGAAACGCCATCACGTGCACCCCTGATACGCCTTTGATATTCTGAATTTCGTGAATCAAATCAATGCAAACCTGTCGCCCTTCAAGTGCCGGCTTCTCCGCCCCTGCCATGCGTTTGATTATGGAGTCGGGTATGTGAATTCCAGGAACATTGGTGCGCATCCAGTCCGCTGCTTTGGCCGAGCGCAAAGGCCCCACACCTACCAGAATAAAAACTTTGTCAAGCAAGCCCAAATCCTCCACCTGAGCCATAAACGTTTTGAGTCGTGGTACGTCGTAGCAGTATTGGGTCTGAATGAACTGCGCGCCAGCGGCCACCTTTTTCGCCAGCCGGTCGGCACGCCACTGAAATGGCGGAACGAAGGGATTCGCCGCAGCGCCAAAAAAAACGCGCGGCGCGTAGGTCAGCTTTCTTCCGCTCTGAAATTTGTGCTCATCGCGCAGAGTCCGACCAATCTCCAGCAAGGTCATGCAGTCCAGATCGAACACCGGTTTGGCCTGAGGGTGGTCACCTGCCTGGACTCCGTCACCCGTCAGGCAGAGCATGTTGGCCACACCCATCGCTGCGCCGCCAAGAATGTCTCCCTGAATGGCGATCCGATTTCTGTCCCGACAGGAAATTTGCATGATCGGCGCGTAGCCAATGCGGGTCAGCAGCGCGCACACCGCGACGCTGGACATATGGCAGTTGGCGCCGCTGCCGTCGGTGGCGTTGATCGCGTCCACATAGCCGTCGAATACCCGCGCACGGCGATAGACGTCTTCCGGATCGGCCGAGTCCAGCGGATCGAGTTCGGAGGTCACGGCAAAGGCGCCGCTGCGCAGCACGCGCTCCAGCCTGCCAGGCGAAGTGTGTCCCGGCAGGATCGGCAGCGGGTAACCTGGAACCGGCTCGTCGTCAAACTTCATGCTTTCTCCACTGCGGCGCGGTCCGCGCTGTCGCGAGCCACCTTCAGCCACGCAGACCTGCCCTGCAGCCGGCGATCGACGGCGATCTGGACCACGCGAATGGCGTCTTGGCCACCGCGCATGCGCTGACTCCCTTCGAAACCCTCGACCCAGACGCAGCGCATCTGCGGCTTGACTTCGCACTGCCCGTTGGCGCGAACCCCACCGCAGGGACCGTTGCGCAGGTTCTTGGGACAGTTCATTGAGCACGACATTCCCGTCGAACTCAATGCGCACTGGCCGCACATCTGGCAGTCGAACAGGAAACCTTTGACGACCCTTTCGATGCCAGCGACGGGTCTTTCAAGGCGTTCGTAGCCAAGCCACTTCCACAGGGGATGCATGCTCACAACGACGCGTTCAAAGCCTCCATACAGGGCGCTCAGAGCGCCGGCATGGCGCACCGACCAGCGGCGTACAAGATACATCAGGGTTCTCCGTTCTCGGCTTGAACGAGCGACTCAGCGCCTGGCGCTGAGTCCACACCGTGGGCGCGAATCAGACGCAATAGATCCGCGTCCGAGTACATGGCTTCGAGTCTTTGCGCTTCGGCAGCAGCCTGTGCCTGTATATCGTCTGCGCAGCGACGCGCTTCGCTGCGCTTCCAGTCGGCCAGGTAAGCGTCTGAGCTGGACTTTCCGGCGCGCATGGCGGCGCGGTCGATCGCCTCCTGAAAGCGCTGCGACAATTGCACCTTGGCCGTTTCCCGCCCGAGCTTGACGACGACCTGAGACGGCAGGTCGCGCCAGGAAATGACTATCAGTTTCGCCACGAGACGCCTCCAAGGTGCACCCGGTGCAGGCTCGACTGGAGTTCGCCGTAGCCCGTGACGCGGGACTCGAACTCCAGGCCCAGGCGCTGCGCCGCGAGTTGCGCGCTGCCCACCTTCACCACAGACTCGACCTGCGCCAGGTAAACCAGCTTTCGGTAGTTGCCAAAGTACTGAGCCAGCAGCTCGGGGTGCCGATCGATGCCAAGGCCGCGCAGAATCAAGCGGTCAAAATGCCTGAGCAGGAAGTCCGTCAGGTAAAAGGTCCCAGGCTCCGCGTCAGCGAGCGCATCGAAGACCGAACTACCCGCGAAGAACTCGTAGCAATGCGCGCCGGGAATGCGTTCTACGCCTTCGTCCAAAAGTACGGTGTCGAGCAGGCCGCCCGTGCCGCAATCGGCATAGGCCACAAAGATGCACGCGTAGCGCGAACGGTTCTCGCGAATCTTCTCCCGCACCGCCGCAGGAATTTTCTCCGGCCGGTTGTGCAGGTCCGCAGGCAGGCATTGCACATCCATGTGCGGCCAGTCATTGATGCTTCGCAAGGCGACGATTTCGCGCGCCAGGGCACCGCAAGCGATGATCAACGTGCTCGCAACGCAACCCATGCTGTAGCGCTCAGATCGCGGCGCGGGTGTTTCGGCGTGCTGCGATCAGCGACTTGGCCGTTTCCACCGCCACGCCGGCGTCGCGGCAGTAGGCGTCAGCGCCAACGGCGCGGCCAAATTCCTCGTTCAACGGCGCGCCGCCTACGAGCACGATATAGTCGTCACGCAAACCCTTCTCCTTGAGTGTGTCAACGACGACCTTCATGTAGGGCATGGTGGTCGTGAGCAGCGCAGACAAGCCCAGAATGTCGGGCCTGTGCTCTTCAATCGCAGCCAGATACTTTTCCACGGGGTTGTTGATGCCGATGTCAATCACCTCGAATCCAGCGCCCTCCATCATCATGGCGACCAGGTTCTTGCCAATGTCATGAATGTCGCCCTTGACCGTGCCTATCACCATCTTGCCGATGGGGGCGACACCTTTTTCGGCCAGCAGCGGTCGCAAGATTTCCATGCCACCCTTCATGGCGTTGGCGGCGAGCAGCACTTCCGGAACAAAGAGAATGCCGTCGCGAAAGTCGACCCCCACGATCCGCATGCCTTCAACCAGTGCTTCATTCAGCACCCGCTCGGCTGCCCAGCCACGACCTAGCAGAATATTTGTGGCCTCGACGATCTCGTCCTTCATGCCGTTGTACAAATCGTCATGCACCTGATCGATCAGATCATCGTCGTTGAGGGTGTTTAGGTCCAACTCATCATCAAATTCATCAGCCATGGTGAAACCTCGGTAGAAATCGGCAAGCCGTCGGCGCCAGCCAAAGGGGACAGTCGGCGCAAATGGTAAGTGTCCGAACAGCGGCCCGGTGGCAGATTCGCGACTTGTCGTTGTCGCCAAACGACAAGTCCTGCGCACACGAAGCGTTGCGGCTGGTCTTATGCCGCCATTTGGGCCACACCGAGGCCGACAACGACCTATTGGCAATGATTGGCCGGTTTAGTCTGCAAGGCCTTTAGAGCGGGCTGAAAGAAATTCAAAAGGAAGAAACAGCACTGTTCCAAACGATACAAGCGCCGAGAGCATAAAGAGCGTTGCAAGCGGAAGCTGGTTTGCAAGGAGCCCAACCAGTGAGGGGCCAACAAATTGACCCAGCGACAATGCAAGGAATGTCAAGCCAAATCCAAGCGTAGTTTGCCCTTTGAAAAGATCCATGCTCCACATCCCTAGCGTGGCCGCCATGAACACAAAAAATGCTCCGAATATCAGGCCTGAGCAAAGCACTGCGGCGATGCTGATCACGAGCGTCAGAGATAGGGTTGCCAAGGAAATTCCAAGTTGAAATATCGCCAACGAGAGCAGCACACCCAAACGATTGACGATTGCGCCAGCAAAAACGCCGGCGAACCCGGACAAGCCAACCATAGTCCAGAATATCTGGGAGAAAGTCTTGTTGTCCAGTGACCAATCCCCAATCCGAATTGGATCTGCCACGTTGGCCGTCACCAAGTCAACCGCAAAGGTCCAATATATGGAGGTTGCAATTCCGATCATCAGGGCTACACCGAGAATCCGCAACCGGTCTTTACCTGCGAAATCAGAAAGCTTGAACCTCTCCAAGCTCGCTGCCCCTGTAGTTGATTTCTTGGGTATGGCGTAGCCGCACCAAAGTGTGGAGAACAGGGAAAAGACGCCGAAAAATGCCCACGCGAAGCGCCAGTTCTGATTGAACGTAATGGCGAGTGGCCCGCTGATCATGACGCCCAGGCTAGTGCCCGAGTTGATCACGGAATAGACAAATCGCTGCCGATCAGCCGTGACATGTTTGCTCACAATTTCAGAGAACGGTGTGTAGGCAAGGCCGGGGCTAACACCTGCAATGGCTACACCGCATGCCAACTGGAGCGGGCTGCTTGAAATCGCCACCAAACCCAGGCCAACCGTCGCAAATAGCCCACCAACGACGACGGAAGTTCGAGGTGATAGCTTGCTTGAAAAGTAGATTCCTACCAAGGTGGCGATGAAGTAGTTGGCATATGCCGCCGCCGCCACAAACGCCAGCCAGGAGTCGCTCAATGAAAACACCTCCCTGAATACTGGTATGAACAGGCCGTAGGCATATCTAGCCAATCCATAGCACGTTGCAACGATGAATACACCGGGGCCAAGCAACCTGTAGTCCAATTTACTGCTTGACATCAGTGCCTGGAGTGATGAGTTGAAAAACTACTGCTTCGTCACCAGTTTTTACGCTGAACACGATGTCAAAACCATTGACATGCCGAATCGCCGCAAGCTGGGCTGAGGTGTATTTGAGGCAGAAGTTACTGATCAACACATCAGCACCATTGGGAAGCGGCTCAAAGAAGCGCTCGGTTGACACAGCGCACTGAACCACTCCAACCTTGTCGAAAACTAGAGGTACCAATACTGTCCCGTACTCAGATGACTTTTCCCCAAACAAACGACTCCTGAAAGACTCAGACACTGAACGCCAAAGGGGTAAGTGCGAAAATTCAAAAACAGGGAAATGATTAAGAGTCTTCAAGAGTTGAAGCTCAGAAATGATCAGATCATCTGGGCGAGTCAGGCGCCTGTAGACCGAATGAATGAACTCAGGATGCTCGTTACCTTCTTGAGAACCAAGTGAAGTTAATATAACCGTACTGCCTTCAAGCGAAAAGCCAACCTCGCTTTGCACATCAGAAAAATTGATGTTGAAATAGTCACCGATCAAGTAATAAAAATTGCTCTCACCCACCACGCCACCAATATGTCGCTGCATGCTTACTCTTGACGACGCGTTGATATCTATTCCGACATATCTTATTGATCGAGCGATTTTCTTCAGCGAGGAGACTATCAGGTACGTTTTCACCGGCTCAGGTCCTAATTCAATGTAGGTAATGTCCTTGCCAGCCAACTTAACTGCTAATACTTCGATTGTTCTATCCAGACTTTCTCTGAATGATTTTCCATGCCCATCTGCTCTACGGCATAAATTCTTTGAGGTAACACCTATATAGTTGATTTCTTGCAGGCGTTCAAAAACTTCATCGGTATGCGTTTCAGACGACGAGTGGCCAGATGCATATTTCGCAGAATTTGAATATGACATGACTCTTTGAGAATCAATGTCCAGATGTTGGCAAACTGCTACATGTACTTGTGCATGGATACCAGACGTTTTCACGCCTTCGAGTGCTACATTGGTCATTCTGACTTTTCCGTTGAAGAATACTTATTACCCGGTAAAACCAGGTTATTCAAAATTGCGAGCCACTCAAAGTAACCCCAACTCTTGGTACGGACAGAACTTTGACCAAAACCGGCAAGGTGTCGTCACCATCGAAGAAGGTTGTGGAAACCTCGTGAAAATGGTACGGCCCTGCACCGCTGTTGGCTGGCAAATTCGCGACTTGTCGTTGTCGCCAAACGACAAGTCCTGCGCCCTCACCCTATTGCCGCAGGTGGGAGTAATGATTTCATGGCGCGAGTCGGGCCGCAGGGCTGGCTCCCTCTCCACCGTACCCGGGGGAGAGGGGGAAGCGGCAGCGCGAGTCGCGCGAACAGAAAACCCGGTCGCTGCAGGATCACTGATGTCCGGCCGTTTTTATAGACTTCGATGGCACAACAGTCCCAACTGCCGCAGTTTCAGCAATCACCGTACCGGAGCCCCACTGCAATGAACGTATCGCTTGAAGGAAAGCCGCACTATATTCTCAGCGCCATGTGCGACAGCCGACTCGGAACGGTGGCCGCCCTGTCAGGCTTTCTCGCTGCGCGCCAGTGCTACATCACCGAAATGCAGCAGTTCGACGATGTGCTGAGCGGACGCTTCTTTACCAGAGTTGGCTTCTACGGCGACGCCACCAGCACGCCTGCCCTTGACTTGTTGCGAGAGCAGTTCGAGGAGATTGCCAAGAGGGAGGACATGGAGTGGGCGATCCACGACGCCGACAAGCGGCCACGTGTGCTGATCATGGTGTCCAAGTTCGACCACTGCCTGGTCGACCTGCTCTACCGCCATCGCACCGGCGAACTCAAGATGGACATTGCCGCTGTCGTCTCCAATCACCCGGACCTGCGCATACTCGTCGAATCGCAAGGTGTCTCCTTCATCCATCTTCCCGTTACTCCGCAAACCAAAGCGCAACAGGAAATCCAACTCATGGAAATCGTTGGCCAGACCAACAGCGATCTGGTCGTGCTTGCGCGCTATATGCAAGTCCTTTCCGACGACTTGTGCCGGCGTTTGCGTGGCCGCGCCATGAACATCCACCATTCGTTTCTTCCTGGCTTCAAGGGTGCCAAGCCCTACCACCAGGCGCACGAACGTGGCGTCAAGCTCACGGGTGCGACCGCCCACTACGTCACAGGCGATTTGGACGAGGGTCCCATCATCGAACAAATCGTCGAACGGGTCGACCACACGTACACGCCTGAAAGGCTAGCCGCAGCGGGCCGCGATTCAGAATGCCGGGCGCTGGCCAGTGCGGTTCGGTTTCACATCGAACACCGCGTCTTTCTCAACGGCAGCCGAACCGTTGTCTTCCGCTAGGCTGACTCACCGGTGCGCCGCTGCAGCGGCGCTCGCAGCCTGCCAGCTTGTTGAACTGCTCCCACAAGGCGGCCACGGGCTTTTGCAACGCGGCCCGGCCGATGCACAGCGCCGAGCGCTGACGGTTGCCCTCAAGAGCGGGGCTTGATATTTTCGGGGTCGTACAAGGCGCGGTAACCTACCGCTTCCACTTTGACCGGATAGACATCGACAAAGTATTGAATCTGCAGTTCACGCCCCACTTGGCAAAATTCGTGGGGCAGATAGGCCAAGGCAATGTTTTTGCCGATGGTGGGGCCAAAGGCGATGCTGGTTGTGTAGGAACGACGGCCCTCGGAATCGATCAGCGTTGCGCCGGTCTCGGGATTGAGCACCGGGCAATTGCCCACGGGATAGCGGGCCACGCCCTTGCTATCGAGGTTGCTGATCATGGAAAGGGTACAGAGGTAGGCGGGCTGATGCTCGCGTTCCCGGAATTTCAGGAAAGCTTCCTTTCCGTGGAAATCGGCGGCTTTCACCTTGGGGCGGGCCAGATCGGCTTCCAGCAGGTTGTATTCGGTCAGCAGATCGGCGTTTTGCAAGCGCAAACTCTTCTCCATGCGCCGGCTGTTGGCGTAGGTTTCCACGCCCACCGGTGTGACGCCCAGGGCATGCAGCGCATCCCAAAGGGCCAGGCCGTCTTCGTACTTGAAGTGCAGCTCCCATCCTTGCTCGCCCACATACGAAATGCGAAAAGCCAGTACCGGCACGCCTTTGATCTTCAATTCGCGCAAGGCCGCAAAGGGAAAGTTCTCATGCGACCAGGCCTCGGGCTCATCGGCAATTTTCTGGATGGTGCTGCGAGCGTTGGGCCCCCACACGCCCAAGCAACCGTACTGCGTAGTGGTATCGGTCACGGTTACCTCGGCGCCACGGTCTTGTGCCATACGGCGCACCCAGGTCAGGTCACGGTGGCCGGCATCGGCGCCATCGATCACGCGGTAGTGGTCTTCGCGCAAGCGCAAGACCGTGAGATCGGCGCGGACTCCGCCTTTGGCGTCCAGGAAGTGGGTGTAAACGCCTTTGCCGACGGCGGTGTCGCCCCCCACTTTGGCCACGCAGATGTATTCCAGCAGTTGCGCCGCATCGGGGCCTTGCACATCAAACTCGGCAAAGTGCGAGATGTTGATCATGCCCACGTCTTCCGACATCTTCAAGTGCTCGGCGTTCGACACGCGCCAGAAATGGCGGTTGTCCCACTCGTTGGTGCGCACTGGCACCTTTTCGCCGTACACGGCCAGCAGATGCTCATTGCTGGCATAGCCATGCGCGCGCTCCCAGCCGGCCAACTCCATGAAATAGGCGCCCAGTGCTTTCTCGCGCTCATAAAACGGGCTCTTATAGATGCCGCGGGCGGAGCTGTAGGGTTCGCGGTTGTGTACCGGCGGGTTGTAGATTTTGAATGCGCCCTCAAAGCAACGGTCGTGGATGTACTGCTCGTCCTGCTGGAATGGGTAGTAGCGGGCGACGTCAATACGGGCATGGTCCAAGTGCGTGAAGCCATCAGTCATCCAATCTGCCAGCAGTTTGCCCACACCCGGCGCGTCTTTTACCCACACCGCTTCGGCGTACCACAGACCGCGAACTTTGGACGACTCACCGATCGATGGGTTGCCATCGGTCGTCACCTGTAGCAGGCCATTAAAGGAGAATTTTTCGTCATAACCCAGATCTGCCAAAAAGGGCGTCAGCTCGATCGCCCGCTCCAGCGGCGCCATGATTTGGTCCAGCTCGAGATCGCGCTGCGAAGGAGATAAACGCGCTTCTTCCTTTTCGAGCAAATCCCGCGGATGGCACATGCGCGGGTTTATCTCCTCGTAATAACCCCACTCAATCTGCCCGCCCTCCGGCGTTTTCGGGTCGCCTGTGTCGCGCAGATAAGCCGAGTTGCCCTGGTCCCGCAACAAGGGATAGCCGATGTCTTTGCCTGTGCCAGCAAATTCAAGAAAGGGCTTAAAAAATGTGAGCGGGTGGTCTACGGGCATGATCGGTAAGTCTTCACCCGCCATGCTCGCAATCAAACGTCCCCACAGTCCGGCGCATACCACAACGTATTCTGCGGAGACGTAGCCCTTGGTGGTTTCCACGCCCTGAATACGGCCGTTCTCGATGCGCAGACCCGTACAGGCGGTGTTGGCAAAAGAAAGCAACTTGCCCGAGTTCACCGCGGCATCGACCAGTTCGCCAGCCACCATTTGCGAACGTGGCTTCACCAGGCCCGCATCGGGGTCCCACAATGCCCCCTGGATCTTGTCCTCTTCCAGCAACGGGAATTTGGCTTTTGCTTCCGTTGGCGTGATCATCTTCACCCGATTGCCAAAGGCTTTGCCCGAGGCCACACGGCGCTTGAGCTCTTGCATGCGCTCGTTATCGCCCACCCGTGCGACTTCTATGCCGCCGATGCGTTCATAACGCCCCATTTTTTCAAAAAAGTCGATGCTGTATTTGGTAGTGAAAATCGTCATCTGATCATGCATCGTGTTGAAGCAAAAATCAGAGGCGTGGGCTGTCGAGCCAATGTCGGTGGGGATGGCTGATTTGTCGATCCCGACAATATTGTCCCAGCCGCGTTCGATCAAGTGATGCACCACAGAGGCGCCGACGATGCCTCCTTGGCCAATGATGACAACTTTGGCTCGTTCAGGAAATTTGGCCATTTCGCGCTTGCTCCTAGCGTAATTGGATGACGTGCTGTGAGTGTGTCGCTTCCGAACAAACCCACGCCAAGCCTCACTGACCGGCCGTTTGTCGAAAGCAAATGCCGGTTTATAGGGTAAATGGAAATTGAGCCTCTAGGCAACCGGACAAAGTGTATTCAGTCCAGATGCTGGTTACGCTCCAATTGCGACTACGGTTTGCGCAACTGCGGCGCAGTTGTCCGAGATGCAGCTGCTTGATAACGGCTTTAGAGGTCGCTTCTTTACTCGTTTTGACTTCTATGGTGACACCAACCGAACAAGCACCCATCCTGTGTTGCGTGAGCAGTTTGAGCCAATTGCCAACCATGAGCATGTGGACTGGGCCATCCATGACGCCTACCTGTGCGGTGCAGTTTCACATCGCACATCGCATCTTTCTCAACGGCAGCAAAACCGTCATCTTCAGATAAGCGGGTAAACAACCCAGACACCGCCTGGTCCTGCTTGTACAAGCGTTGAATCGGCTACTTCCTTGGTGGGTTGTCGCTGCCTAGGCGCTCGGCAGTCGGCGTATGACCGAACATGTTGCGGTAACATTTGGAGAAATGAGGGGGAGACTGAAATCCGCAAGCCACGGCAATTTCAATCACCGACATGGGTGTCTGTAACAGCAGGCCCCGGGCGCGCGCCAAGCGCAATTCCAGGTAGTATTTGGTTGGAACTTGCCGCACGTAGCGTTTAAATAGACGCTCTATCTGTCGACGGGAAACGCCCACCAACTTCGCTATATCGTCTAGCGAAAGCGGCTCTTCCATGTTGGCCTCCATCAGCGCCGCTGCCTCGATCAGGATTTCATGAAAAAGGCCCACGCGGGCCTGCATGGGCACATGCTGTCGGTCCTGATCGTTGCGAATGCGGTCGAGAATAAATTGGTCCGAAATCATGGGCGCAATGTCACGTCCGTGCTGATTCTTGATGATGTTGAGCATCAGGTCCAGCGGCGCAACTCCACCCGAGCAGGTGTATCTGTCGCGATCAATGGCGAACAGCTGCTCCGAAAAATGGACCCGGGGAAACTGTTCCTGCAAGGAAGACATGTTTTCCCAGTGGATGACAGCCTTGTACTTGTCCAACAAACCAGCCTTCGCAAGCGCATAGCCACCCGTGCACAGTGAGCCCAGGGGAACATGATCCTGCGCGAGCCGACGCAAGGTTGTGAGAAGCGCTGGGGTAACGGACTGCTCAACGTTGACGCCGCCACAAACGAAAAAGATGCTGGCCGGCCCCATGTTGTCAATCGCCATAGTGGGAGAAAACGTCAGGCCGCTGCTGGAAGGAGTCGGATGACCGTCAAGGCTGGTCAGAGCCCACTCGTAGACTTCCTGCTTGGCCACCCGGTTCGCCATGCGCAAGGCCTCTACGGCGCTGGACAGCGCAATCAGGGAATAGTTGTGAAGGGTCAAAAAGACAAAGCGCTGCTTGGGTAGCGATCCCACGGTTTTTGTTGCCAGCATGTTCATAGCCCCGTCCTTTTCATACGTGAATCGAAATGTTCAGCAGCTACCGCCGGACATCTCCAGCCAACCGAAGTCAACTGAAACCGCCATCGATAAAAGTGCGTAGTGTACACGGGTGTACGGACCTTCGACACCGCAATATACGGCATTCACGGTGTCTGGAGCTGAGAACGCGCGGGTATCTCGATGTGCGGCTTTCGCCCCTCTCTGCATGGACAGCTTTACCTCCTTAAGCCTAGGCAAAAAAAAGCCCCACCGCTGGAGGGGCAGAAAGGCCTTGTGCTCGCCGCCACAAAGCCACCTCAGAGAGCCTGGGAACACCAACGGCGAGTTGTCATCACGTCTCCACCCCACCTGCGTGGATTTCGGCCCGCCGCCGGTTGAAGCACTCAGAAGCTGTAATTGACACCAATGCCGTAGCCGGTCAGCGTAGCGCTCCCGTCGTGCGTCTTGTTCGCCACATCAACATAGATATTCGTATCTTTGTCCAGGGCATAGGAGGCTCCTACACCCACGGTTTGTTGAGCCTTCACGCCATCCACGTCGACCTGGCCCCAGCCGCCGCTGTATGTGATCTTTCCCGATGTAAATTGCACGCCCAGAGTGTTGGTTGTTGCGGTCGATGCACCCGCTTTGCTGACGTCGTGCGCGCCCATGTAGCTGATACCGGCAACGGCGACCTTAAGACCAATGAAAGTGTCGGTATTGCCCGCGCTATTGGTTTCGTGCGCGAGCATGGCAGAAACGGGGCCTGCATCGTAGGTGCCCGAAACACCCAACGCACGATTCTGGTCGCCGGTTTCCATCACGGGCGAGTAGCTGATGTGCAATTTTGCGCCGCCCATGGACGGTGAATCATAGAAAATACCCTTGTTCAGGCGGCCATAGTCGGCGTGGCCGTTGTTGGCCTTGGGGTCCGATGGGAAGTTGTAGTGCCACATATCCCACGCCGGAGAGGCCACGCGGTCAAAGTTGTACCACGGGTCATACGCCCAGTCGTTGTTGTACATCGCATCCAGCGCGCGGCCCGCCTTCAGGCTGCCAAAGGAACCCTTGAATCCCATCGTTGCCTCGCCGTGGAAAAAGGGCTTATTACAGCACTCCGTTTCGCCCGTGTTGGACTCAAATCGATGGCTCAACTTGAAGAACGCGCTGAGCCCATCTCCAAAGTCCCTATTGCCGCTGACCGCAACGTTGCTGCGCGCGATATTGCCCACCTGGGTCTTGTCGCTCCAGCCGTCTTGGAAGACGCCAAGGTCCAGATAACCGCTAAAGGAAATGGTGTTCTTGCTGGGGGTGGCGTCCTGTGCCAAGCCTGCACCAGCGCACATTACGCCCATCACTGCCACTGCGGTTGCTCGAATGATGGCTTGGGAATTTACTGTCATCGATGTCTCCTTCATTTAGTATTAAAAAGGGTGCGCTTGGAAAAAGATCCCCACACAGCCGGCACCACATCAGCCGTAGGAAACTCGGTCGAGAGCGCAAGCACTTGACTGTCTCAAAGTGCTAATCACGCTCCAAA